>ENA-OREB01001651-OREB01001651.1-marine-metagenome-genome-assembly--contig:-NODE-1651-length-10878-cov-2.877419_pt1 | contig 10878 bp, 7 predicted proteins | sample MGYA00248625_ERZ508552 | MGnify/ENA primary metagenome ERZ508552 (study PRJEB26219, sample SAMN06267888) | marine metagenome | isolation source: Monterey Bay, California, USA | place: USA:Monterey Bay...
TGTATTTGGTCAAACAGTAACCACTGCCCTTTTGATCTTGCAATCTTATCCCAAGGCTGTTTAAAAATATAATGATGCATTACGCCCCCATAAATTCTCCTCATTAATGGAATTGAATTTGGATTATAGTCATTGATGCATGAAAACTCTCTAAGGGCTAAATCACTCCAAAGACTTTCAGATACTGGCAATATAGATAAATCTCTCTCTTGAGCAGTTTTTCTAATAAAGTCATTAAACTTATTAACATGCTGGTTAACTTGCGAGTCTTTAATTTCCCCTATAGGAGGAAGAGTACATAGAAAAACTTTATCGACACTAATGAGTTTATCCAGAAGTTCCAGTAATAGTTTTTGATAACTTTGAAATGAAGGAATATCTGGAAGGTTATTATTTCTTTTATAACGCTTTCCAGAATTAGAATTAAAAGAGGCCATAGCGTCGTTACTTCCAATCATCAAAATGATAACATCCGGATTACTCTTTAATATTGGCTCCAGTCTTTGGTGCACCTGCCAAACAACATCACCATTAATTCCTTCATTTAAAAATATATCTGAAGGAAATTCTTTTCTTAATTTATCAACCCAGCTAATTCCTATATTTCCGTGAGTTAATGAATCACCAATGCATGCAATAATTCTTTGATTTTTTTCTGATTTATTATTTAGATTGTCAACAGCTCTTCCTTGGGGAGGTAAGGAAATAATTCTAGAGATATAAAAAAAAACTGCCGCAACAAGAGTTGCAGCAGCTATGATGACTATTAGTATGAGAATAGCCATTAAGATATGTTTCTATATATTAATCTAATCCATCGACAGTAACTTCGACCTTGATTACGTCATCATAAGGTCTTCTTTTACTAGAGAATGAAACTTCAGAACCATTGTAATCAACAGTAACTTTATAGTGACTTAATCTTTTTTCGATTTTCTGTCTTACTTTTTTCTCACATACTTCTTGGCTCACGATAGTTTGTTTACCGTTTCCTGCAGCTTTTTCAGCATCATTCGCGATAGAGGCACCCATTAATATTCCAGCAAGTGTCATGATGTCGTTACCATCACCTTTGCCAAGTTTATTTCCAATTGCCCCACCAATTACGCCACCAATAATCTCGTTAGTAGCGCTTCCATCACCATTGTTCTGAACCGTCTCTTTTATGTAGCATTCTTGGTAAGGCTCCTCAACTCTAACCTGTTTATAAACCTTGTCAACTGAAACAACAGAGGCTGAATCAATAAAGGATCCAGCATGTGACATTTGTGTTAATAATGCAAAAAAAACAACTAATAAGCTTTTTAAAATTTTCATAATAATGCTCCTGTAACTATTTTTGTAATTCTACAGATTTCTTGATATTCAATTGTGTTTAATAAGTGAAGATTGAAATAGTAAAATAAGCTCTTAAAACCAATCATAATAATTATATACTTTTTTAATTTACTTCTTTGAAATTCGCTAAAAACACTCTTTATTATATTCATGACCCTATGTGTTCATGGTGCTGGGCTTTTAAACCGACATGGCAAAAAATTTTAACTAGCCTGCCACAGAATTTAATTGTTGAGTATTTACTAGGTGGTTTAGCTCCAGATAATGATAACCCAATGTCTCCAGAGACACGTAAATTTATTATGGATAATTGGAGAAGAGTTCAAGATACAGTCCCTGCCACAGAATTTAACTATGAATTTTGGCGCTTGAATACACCAAAAAGATCGACTTTCATTGCATGCAGAGCAGTTATAAGTGCAAAAATACAAAATCCTAAATTTGAAAGAGCCATGATTGATGAAATTCAATATGCATATTATTTAAAGGCTCAAAATCCATCAGAAAAGATTATTTTATTTAACCTTGCGGAAGATATTGGTCTCAATGTTCAGGCGTTCAAACAAGACCTTAATTCGACAAGAGTAAATAATTCCTTAATTAATGAAATTGAGTTTTCAAGAATGATGCCAATAAACGGCTTCCCATCATTGGTACTATCAAAAAATAACACTCTCACTCAAATTAGAATTAACTACATAAATGCTAATTTCACTATTAATCAAATTATTGCTTGAATTAATAAAGATAAATAGCAATAATATACACCCTGCCTTGGTAGCTCAGCTGGATAGAGCACTCGCCTCCTAAGCGAGGGGTCGTAGGTTCAAATCCTGCCCAGGGCGCCAAACTATCTTTATAGTGCCCTTACTTTTAAAATTCCTTCTACCAGCTTTATATTGTCAATTACTGAGCTAGAAATCTCTTCCTCAACATCAATCAAGGTATATGCAAAATCTCCTTTAGATTTATTTAACATATCGACAATATTAGCTTCTTCTTCTGCAATAGCCTTTGTGATTTGTCGGACCATATTAGGAATATTTCGATGAGTAATTGCAAGGCGTTCACTCCCTGCTCTAGGCATCTTTGCATCTGGAAAATTTACTGAATTAACTATATTTCCATTTTCTAGATAGTCTTTAATTTGCTTTGCTATCATCATTGCACAATTCTCTTCTGCCTCTGAAGTAGATGCTCCAAGATGAGGAAGTGCAATCACTCTATCATGATTTTTTTTCTCATCAATTGGAAAGTCTGTGACGTAATACTTTACGCTTCCACTATCAAGAGCCTTTATTAATTCATCCTCATCAACAATACCATCTCGCGACATATTAATTACAACGCATCCCTCTGGAAGAAGTGCAATTCTTTTAGCATTCAATAAGTTTTTTGTAGCATCAACTAGAGGCACATGAAACGATACGAAATCACTTTTTGAAAACAGCGAAACCCGCCTTACTCTCGACGGCATGCAACTTAACGACGATGGCTATCTCGCCCTAGCGCCGATACTCAACAACGCACTTTTCGGAAAGTCTGGAAAAGACCTTAATCTAAATCCGCAACTGAAAGCGGCGATTCAAGATAAAAACTTTCACTGGTGGCATCGCTATCGGGCGGTCAACGGATTCTCCATCTACGGCACGCGCGGTCAAGCAGGTTCCGATGGCACGTACAACAATGAAGACGTCATGGAAAGAGAAAGAGCGATTCTCGATCAAATGACGGTTAATCGAGACCAACATTTATGGGCAGTTGCACAAGGAGCAGAACCAGCCGATAAAATTGATGATAGTAATACGTTGCCTTTTATTAATCCAAAAACTAACGTGGGCGGACCTGATGACAAACAGGCCAAGGCAGGAAAACTTGGATCTCTCGAGTATAGCTCTGCAGAGGATCAGGTTTCGAAATTCAAACTTGCTGAAGGATTCGAAATCAATGTTTTTGCCACCGAGGAAGATTTCCCCGAACTTGCGAATCCTGTCGCCCTAAACTTTGACAGCAAGGGAAGGATGTGGGTCTCTACGATGCCGTCCTATCCACATTGGAAACCCAAAACAAAGCTCGAAGACAAATTACTGATTCTGACCGATAAGGATTCGGATGGACGCGCCGACGAATGCAAGGTGTTCGCCGATGGACTGTATGTTCCAACGGGATTCGAATTAGGCGAGGGAGGGGTTTTTGTCGCTCAACAACCTGACATTCTCTTCCTGAAAGATACTGATGGCGACGATGTGGCCGACACCCGGGTTCGCCAAATTGTCGGCATGGGCACTGCAGACTCCCACCACGGTATCGCCGCCTTTGAATGGGGACCGGGTGGAGGACTGTATTTCGGCGAGGGAACTTTTAAATACTCTCAAGTAGAAAGCCCTTATGGTTTGACTCGGTGCAACGAAGCAGGTATCTGGCGCTATCACCCTAAAACTCATGAGACCGAAGTTCATGCGAATTACGCCTTTGCCAATCCATGGGGACACGTGTTTGACAAATGGGGTCAAAACTTTATTGCGGACGCTTCCGGTGGCCAGCATTACTGGTCGGCGTTGATCTCCGGCAAAACAACTTACCCCGCCAAACACCCAGGGGGAAACCATTACAAACGAACAATGAACATTGCCAAGAAGGCAAAAGTAGCGGATGCCCCAAAGTTACTTAAAAAACGCATCCGCCCAACATCTGGCTGTGAAATTGTCTCGAGTTCAAATTTCCCACCTGAGATGCAGGGGAATTATTTATTCAATAACGTTATTAGCGAGAGGGCGATCCTGAACCATAAGATGGCGGAAGAGGGTTCTGGATTTTTCGCAACTGAAACTGAACCGCTTCTCCAATGTGAGGATGGCAATTTTCGACCTGTCGATATCCAATTTGGTCCAGATGGGGCACTTTACATTGTCGACTGGCACAACGCGTTAATTGGACACCTTCAACATAATCTTCGTGAACCCAATCGTGATCATAGCCACGGTAGAATTTGGAGAATCACCTACAAAGGCCGCCCGCTCGTCCAGCCGCCTAAGATCGACGGAGCGTCGATTGCAGACCTCCTTGACCTTCTCAAGCTTCCTGAAGATCGAACCCGCTATCGTGTTCGGCGAGAACTCGCGGCAAGAGAATCCGAATCGGTGATCACGGAATTAAAGAAATGGCTGGAGAATGCTGACCCTGCCGACCCCAATTTAGAGCACCAAATGCTAGAAGGCCTCTGGGTCTATCAAACGCATAATGTAGTGGACCAAGAATTACTTGAGAGAATGCTCGAATCAAAAGATTACCACGCCAGAGCTGCGGCGGTGCGAGTTTTGTCTTACTGGCATTCCAGAGTCGACAATGCAACCGATTTATTGGAGGCGGCTATTGAAGATAAGTCGGCAATGGTAAGAGCAGAGGCTGTCAGAGCGGCAAGCTTTTACCCACCGGAAGAGGTGGCCGAGTCCGTTCTTAACGTTTTGGAGCAAGAAACTGACGAACAGCTCGAATACCTACTCGATGAAACCATGAAAGTTATCGAAGGGACCAACTGACCTTTCCTTCGCCCCGCCCATCCCAACGTTAATCTAACCCTGCAAACTCCAGTTAAGTTTGCAGGGACCGTTGTAACTGGCCAGAAAATTCTCTTGAAAACCTTCCAGGAAACCTTCTTAAAAAACCTAAATTGAGAATTTGTTTTCCCTTCTCAGCCCGTCACGCCGACAGAAGCATTCCACTCGACATTTTAAAAATTAACCACCATGCAAAAAAAACTTGCCTCTCTCTTGTTGTCTTGCATTGTCATTTCGATAGGTGCTAACTCGCCTAACGTACTTGCACAAACTCATTCGCATTCCGAAGCGAATCAAGACATTAAGCCGCCCAAGGTTTTTCTTGACAAAAATCCTCGTATTGTTAAGTACCAACTAAAACGACTGAGCAATGCCCGTCTTCTGCTCGTGGAACGCAGCGACGACGACCCTAAGTACTTGCTTGTACATCAGGAGATCCTCGGAAGAGAAGGCATAGCCAAAGGTGACCTTGATGACGCAGTCCAAGCGATTGCGAATATAAACGACACCGACCCTGTGACCGAATTGCTCGCGTTAATCCCTGACATTGAGTCGGAAGGAGAATTAGCGGGAAGCGCTAAACAGTTCGTCAGTCTTTTACTCGAACAGAAGAACGAAACTCTTCGGTCAAGAACCGGCTCGCTTGTCGAAGCAACAGAAGCCGATAGTCGCCTACTCAACATTGCTGGTTTTGCCGGTTTAATACTTACTGGATCTTCTGAAAAAGCATTCGAGCTTGCATCTAAGAATCCCCTAAAAATGGCAACGCTTCTGGAATCGCTACCATTGATTCCCAGCCAAAAAATCCGCAACTCCCTGAATTCTAAAATCACCGCAATGCTAAGCGATCAACAACCAATTGGCGTAAGACTTGCTGCTGTGAATGCCATGAACAGCCTTACCATTGATTTCTCCAATAACTTCAAGGCAATTGCACCCCTCGTCAATAACCCGCGCCTCCGCGCATCCGCCGTGCGAGCGCTACTCAAAATTCCTCGGAAGAATCGAGAGGCTTCCGTTGCTGCAAACCTTGCCTCCGCCCTTGTAAAATTTGCTGAGGATACTCCCACAGCCGAGCGCACATCCGACACCTTCATCGAGGCCATGCAACTTGCTGATCAAACACTCGGTCTTTTGCCACCAGAGATGGGCGACCGTTACCGCAAGCGTCTCAGCGACGTCAGTGTAAGGGTCATTCTGATTCACACCGTTGAAGAAGAAATGAGATATGACGTTCCCTGGTTTGCAGTGCAAGCAGGCACTGACATTCAGGTCATCTTAAAAAACGAAGACTTAATGGCTCATAACTTAGTCATCACCAAACCAGATGCCTTGCAAACGGTTGCATTGCAAGCCGCTGCAGAAGGCCCGACCATCGGCCCAAGCGGAAAACAATATGTCCCTGATTCGAGTGACGTCCTGATCGGCACGGAAATGGTCTCAGCGGAGAAACAGTCCCGCATCACTTTCAGGGCTCCCAGCGAACCGGGAGAATACCCCTACGTTTGCACTTTCCCGGGACATTGGATGCGCATGTATGGTGTCATGGTGGTGGTCGACGACCTTGGCAAATTCCAGCGAAACCCTATTGAGCCCAAAGACCCGGTTGGATCCAATCGCCCGTTGGTAAAAGCTTGGACAATCGAAGACTTGAATGACAAAATTGAAATGGGACTGCGAGGAAGAAGCTTTGAAATTGGTAAAAAGATTTTCAATGAGGCAACCTGTGCTCAATGCCATCAGGTTGGCGAGATGGGAAAGGCGGTTGGCCCCGATTTGACTGATCTGTGGGCACGCTGGAAAGGTGATGCCGCTGGCGTTCTTAGAGAGGTCATTGAGCCCTCCCATAAAATTGAGCCAAAGTATATCGTTCGCAAAGTCATCACCCTCGACGGCGACGTGATTTCAGGAATTGTCGTGGCAGAGGATAAAGAGACCATTTCAATCTTACCGAACCCTGAATCTCCAGAACCAACGATAATCGCACAAGACGACATTGACGACATGATTAAGTCATCCGTGAGCATCATGCCCAAAGGACTGATGGACCGTTTCACCGAAGACGAGATTTTTGAGTTACTTTCATATTTAAGAAGTATTAACTCAACTAAATAGCGTCGAGTGGGGCGAGCATTTTTTTTAACAGGCTTCGATTTACCAGAAGGCTGGCAGACGAAAGCCTTTTGCAGGGCAGGGGAACCAGCTTCCCAACAAATTTATTGAAACCGACGATCGCCCCAAATCATTTTTGTTTCTCGATTGGTTTTTGCCACCGCACACTGCCACCTCGCTGAACCTGTACTCGTAGCTCTTTTGCCATTTCTTGATATTTGTTCTTGTTCGCCATTTTCTGATCTCGTGTTTCGAGTGGATCAGCGGATAAGTCATACAGCTCTTGAGCTTCAAAAGGACTGTTCTGAAGTAATTTCCAATCACCTCGAATCATCGCATTCGCAATTAACCCCCCGTACCTCAGGCCACCTTCACGGCGGTGAAAAAAGAGATCTCGTTTAGCCAGTGATTCTGTTTCCTTTTTAAGCAGTGGCAGCAGACTGACCCCATCAATTGGATGCCCAAACTTGGCACCAGCAACCTCACACACTGTGGGGAACAGATCCATCGTGATCATGCGTTCCGTGGATCTCGAATTCGCATCGATCTTCCCAGGCCACACAAAACAAGTGGGAACCCGCAAGCCACCCTCGTACATGCTTTGCTTCCCATCCCGCAACTCACCATTATTTGCCCCAACACTTAACTGACCACCATTGTCTGAAGTAAAAATAACGAGAGTGTCACGGTCGAAACCCGTCTCCCGCAATGTTGCCATCACTCGCCCAATCCCAGAATCCATGTGCTCTATTAGTGCGACAAGTTTGGCTCTTTTGTCGCTCATAGCAGATTCCCGCTGTTTGACCTTTTGATACCACTCCTTGGGCGGCTGGATTGGCGTGTGCGGCGCGTTGTATGTCAGGCAAAGGAAAAATGGAGACGGCTTACCAACTCGAGATTTTAAATAATCGCACGACCAATCAGTGAAAAGATCAGTTGCATGCCCTTTCACATCAATCACTTGATTGTTGAGGTACATATATTCAATATTGTGACGTCGATGCTGATAGTAGTCATCCATCATGTCGGCTAAAAACCCATGGAACAAATCAAATCCACGGTCAACCGGCCGATTGGGAGCTTCGAGTCCCAAGTGCCATTTACCAATTAATGCGGTATGGTAACCAGCGGTTTTCATCACTCGGGGCAGCAAAACAGATTCGGGATCTAAGTAACCCCAATTATTTTCGGGGTGCGTGCGAATCACCCCGGGAACACCAACCAGTTCTGGATAGCGTCCGGTCATCAACGATGCACGTGACGGGGAACAAACAGGACAATTTGCGTACGCAAACTCAAACCTCATCCCCGATTTAAATAAAGCATCAATATGGGGCGACTGCAGGTCCTCGGCGCCAGTGCAACCTAGATCTCCATTCCCCAAATCGTCCGCCATAATTACGATTATATTCGGTTTTTCCTGCAATTCATCTGACTGCAAAACGCCTGCCTGAATCGCAAACAACACAGCAACACTAAAGCACCAACTAATTCGCTGCATCGAACTCACCTCCGCTTGATTGGGTTATGGGCATCGGCCCTAAATGTAAACGATTCACCACCTCGAGACTACAACTTACCCAATCAATGCTCTCTCTAAAAATTATTTCATTTGATTTACGGGTACGGACCCCAGACCTGCGCGGACAACCTCATTATTTTTCTGTTTATGATTCCAATGAGGGCCGCCCCCCGTTTTCCTATTTATTTCAATTGAGTTAAGCTACGGTTTAACCAAACGAATCTCATGCAAGAGCGCGGAATGCAAGACCAGCTAAAACTTACCGCCGCGTGTGCATTCGGACTGGAAGCGATTGTAAAGCGGGAACTGATTGCGCTGGGCTATACACCAAGCATCTCGCAACCTGGACGCGTCGATTTCGCAGGTGATTGGGCCGCCGTCTGCCGCACTAATCTCTGGCTGCGAACAGCCGACCGAGTCCTTATCGAAGTCCAGAAATTTGATGCCCCCGATTTCGACGCATTATTTGATACGGTAAAAGAGTTTGACTGGAGCCAATTCATTCCTGCGGATGCAGCTTTCCCGGTAATTGGCCGGTCCCGGCTTTCCCAGCTAACGAGTGTTCCAGCCGTCCAACGAAGTGTAAAACGGTCGATCGTCGAAAGCCTGCTACACTACCACGATGTCAATTCCCTGCCCGAATCCGGGGCAGAATATAAAGTTGAAATCGCACTCCTGAACGACGTGGCGACCCTTACCATTGACACCACCGGTCCTAGCCTTCACAAGCGAGGTTATCGAAAATTAGTCGCCGAGGCTCCTCTGAAGGAAACGTTGTCAGCCGCTCTGGTTTCGCTCAGCGTGTGGAACCCCGAACGCCCTTTGATTGATCCTTTTTGCGGTTCCGGAACCATCGCAATCGAAGCCGCGCTCCAAGGGCTCAACATTGCACCGGGAATCAATCGGTCTTTTACTTCGAAGAACTGGGATATCATTTCCGATGAATTATGGGAGCAAGCTGTCGAAGAAGCCAAAGACCTCGAAAAAAAAACATTGCGATTCCAAATCATCGGGACTGACCGAGACAAGGAAGTTTTAAGCCTGGCCCGATACCACAGCCAACAAGCAGGGGTCGCCGATTACGTTCATTTCCAAAACCGTGACTTCGATCAACTTACCAGCAAACGCGAGTATGGTTGCATCATTACCAACCCGCCCTACGGTGAGCGACTCGAGGACCAGGAACGCCTGCTTGGGTTATACCGAAGCATCCCGGGAATTATGCAACGGCTTCCAAGTTGGTCATTGTTTCTAATTACGAACATGCCGAAATTCGAAGCCATTATTCAAAAGTCGGCAACGCGACGACGCAAATTATTTAACGGCCGTCTGGAGTGCACGTACTATCAATTTCTTGGGCCCCGCCCACCCCGAGGGTATAGCCCCGAGGACACCACCTCGTCGCTTCAGCCCCTCGACGCTGAACTGGAATTGACTGCCAACCCGCAGATTCCAGTTCCAACGGAAACCGTAGGGCCAGTAAATCACGATCGCTCGGCCGACCTTCCTCCTCCAGCAAACCAAAAGCCGAGTGCCGATTCAGCTGTCACGTCTTCAACCCAAGAGCAACTCGAACCCCAACCGACTTCACCCACCATCAGCAAGTCGCAGCCGATCGATTCAACGGTTCTTCCATTGTTTGGTGGACTGCATCCAAAAGACAGGGAACAGGCCGGGTTACTGGCGAACCGCCTTAAAAAAAGAGCAAAACATTTGCGGCGGTGGCCCACCAAAAGAAACATCACCTGTTATCGAATTTACGAACGAGATATCCCTGAAATCCCACTGGTCATCGACCGCTACGAAGACCACCTTCACATCACAGAGTACGACCGCCCCCACGATCGAGATCTTGCGAGACACGGAGCATGGCTGGAACTCATGAAGACCACCGCTTCTGAAACGCTTGAAATCCCAATAACCCACACACACTTAAAAAAACGACGCCGCTCGAATTCTTTTCAGCAGTACGAAAAGATAGCCTCCTCAGGCAAATTGTTAACCGTTCACGAGGGCGGAATGAAATTCGCGGTCAACCTAATCGATTATGTCGATACCGGACTTTTTCTCGATCACCGGACAACAAGAAAGATGGTACAAGCTGAGTCGTCAGGGAAAGACTTTTTGAATCTGTTTGCCTACACCGGTTCTTTTTCAGTCTACGCCGTTAAAGGAGGCGCCACACGCGCCACCACCGTCGATCTTTCTAAAAACTATCTTGATTGGGCAAAGCAGAATTTCAAGCTAAATGGAATCGACCCACTTCAGCATCATTTTGTCGCACAAGATTCCATTGATTTTCTCGAAACCGCCGCTGAGGACAAACGTAAACGATTCGATCTCGCCATC
>ENA-OREB01001653-OREB01001653.1-marine-metagenome-genome-assembly--contig:-NODE-1653-length-10853-cov-2.804659_pt1 | contig 10853 bp, 7 predicted proteins | sample MGYA00248625_ERZ508552 | MGnify/ENA primary metagenome ERZ508552 (study PRJEB26219, sample SAMN06267888) | marine metagenome | isolation source: Monterey Bay, California, USA | place: USA:Monterey Bay...
GCTCTGTTTGGCCTTCAGTTTCGACAAAATAGCCCGCATCGCTCACGAGGCACGAGGTTTGGCCACTCAGTGGTTGGTATAGTCCAAGACCGCACATAATCGGTTGATAAGCAGCATCAGCAATGGTGTAATTTCCAGGAGGAGCATCGATACACGAAGTCTGGCCGGTTTGATTCTGGAAAGTCCCTGCTAGACACGTCATCGCACTGATTGAACTGTTAGATGGAACGTAGTGTCCTAGTGGTGCATCATAACATGAGGCCTGTCCAGAAGCAGGTTGGTAGGTTCCTGCTGGACAAGGAAATTGTTCTGACATACCGGACGTGGGAGTGTAATTACCTGGAGATGCTTCGATGCACTCGTAGCCTACCACGTATTGCCCCATTGGACAGACAGGAGGAGGGTAAGGTGTGTCGTCAAAAATCGAGAGGATTCCATCGTCGTCGAGATCTCTCTCGCCAAGAGATGCGTGATGTATTTGCCCTCCAGTACTGAGATTGACATACATTGGAATATCGCTGTCAGCCAAACCATTGCCGAGTTGACCGAGGTGGTGGGCTCCCCAGCAGTATACCGATCCGTTCATCACGACCGCACAAGTGTGAACGCGACCTGCGCTAATCGTCGCCACACCAATGCCACCTGGGAACGATATAGCCGTAGGAGTTAGGCGGTCAGTGGTGGTACCGTCTCCGATTTGACCATACTCATTGTCACCCCAGCACACCGCACTATTGTCATCGAGGATGGCACATGAGTGGAACAACCCCACATCCACAGCGATGGCAGTTCTACCTGCGGGCAGAATGACTTGCACCGATGAGTCGTTTCTTGATTCAGTTGTGTTGTCACCAAGCTGCCCATTTGCGTTATTTCCCCAGCAATAGATACTACCATTTTTCAACAAACCACAAGTGTGACTAACTCCCATAGAGATTGCTGATAAATTACTATTTGGAGGTAGTACAGACATAGGAGTAAATGATGATGTGTTTTCTTGGGTACCATCACCAAGTTGGCCATTACTATTCCAACCAGTGCACATCCCAGTGTTATTTTGGAGTATGACGCAAGTGCTATCCCAGCCGGCTGAAACAGCGATTGGTGAGGAATTTGGTGGCAATGAGACCAGCACCGGGATGTTCTGGTCAGCCAAAGTTCCAGTTCCGAGTTGGCCCGTTCCGCCACGTCCCCAACACCACAATGAACTATTGTCCATAATTGAACACGTGTGATGACCACCGGTGGTTACTGTCAGCGCGGTCCGCCCAGTGGGCATATTAACTACCACAGGAGTGTTATCTCCACCATGGAATCCACCACTGCTGCCATGACCATTCTGACCATACCAATCTTCTCCCCAGCACTGCAGTGTGGAATCGGTCATCATGGCGCAGGTGTGGTGACTCAAACCCGCTCCTACCTCTGTCGCGGTGCTGATTCCTGCGTTATTTCCGAGTTGGACGGTAACAGGATACACGGAGTTGTCCCAGTTTCCGTCTCCGAGTCTCCCCATCGCACCTCCACCCCAGCACTTCATGCCGTTGGTATTGAGGACCACGCAAGTGTAATTCCACGAGGCCAAAACCGTCGAGGCTGAATAGACTGAACCCGCGGTCGAACCGGGAATGTTTAGACCGCCATGTGTGGCTCTCGGTTCAATGACCTGAGGGAGTTCTGATTCCTCATTTGGAACGGAGTCTTCGGTTATTCCAATTGATGCACTCATGCCAAGCATCATGACGACTAAAGAAAGAGCGAGCAAAGGCTTCAATCGGTGGCTATCTATCATAGGCGGCAGATGGTTCTAGGTTCGCTTTAGTCATTCCGACGGTAGTGCACATTCAATGTTGGACCAAGTCAATTTCTTCTACGAATAATAAGAACGAGGCCAGTGACTAAAATCAGCCCAACACCTGCTAATGCGAGAATCATCAGTGTGCTTAGACCAGGAGGGAAGACGCACTCTGATTGTCCTTCCAATGGTTGGGATGATCCATCTGGGCAGGGTGTCTGAGAAACCGAGGCTGCCAGCTCGACGTAGTGATCGACCTCTGCATAGTTGCAATTGGAGGCTCCAGTCCGGCCCTGATATGTACCGGGCTCGCAGGCAATCTGGTCAGCGGTCCCCGCCGCTGGAGAATAGTAGCCCGGTTGTGCCTGCAGACACTCAAGCTGACCTACTTCAGGTTGGTACCAACCCGCGCTGCAAATCATCTGTTTGGTCATTCCAGAACTCAGAACATAATGGCCCTTGTCCGCTTGATGGCAGATTCCTTGTCCAGCATCGGGTTGGAAGGTTCCTGCTGAGCAGATGACCTGCTCGGTCATTCCTGGCTCAGGGGTGTGATAACCCGGATCGGTGTCTATGCAGTATTGCATCGCAGAAAGCGCCTGATAAGAACCCGGAGCACACGGAGTTTGTTGGCTTGCACCCTCCTCCGGAACATGATGTCCTTCGTCTGCGTAATGGCAGGATGACTGCCCTGATTCAGGCTGATAAGTACCATACGAACAGGGAGTTTGAGTTGTCGCCCCTTCTGTAGTGGTGTAGTGCCCAGGAGAGACGAGATTACACTCTACCGAGCCTCTCGAATCTGTGTAATACCCAAGTGGACAACGGGTCTGAGAGGGCGAGGCCGCTTCTGCGACAAAATATCCTTCAAAGGCCTCGATGCATTCTCGTTTCACATACTGGTTCTGGTATGAACCAGGAGAACAAGGAGTCTGTTCAGCGGCGCCAGATTGATTGACGTAGTGACCTGGTTTAGAGGTCAGACAACGAACACTCCCAGACTCACTCTGGTAATATCCCCAAGTGCATTCGGTTTGCTCGATTGAGCCCGACGAGGTCGTATAATGCCCTGGGTCAGTTAGCAAACAGGAGGATTGCCCTCCCAAAGGCTGGTACTGCGTGGGAGGGCATGGAGTCTCACTGGATGCTCCTGTGGAGGCAACAAAATGACCGGGGTTAGCATACTTACATTGCGCAAGGCCGGTCTCGTCAGTGAAAGTTCCGGCAGCACATTCTGTCTGCTCTGTCGAACCTGTATTGGGTGCATGATAACCAAGGCTCGCCTCGGTGCAAGATTCTGCCATCGACGTGGATGAATAGTTCCCCTGCGAGCACGGTGTCTGAGACGTTGAGCCCGTGACATTGACGAAATGTCCGGGGTCGGCATTGAGGCAATCCGCCTGTCCGGTAGAAGGCTGGTAGGTTCCCTTCTGACAGGGGTCTTGCTCGACTGAACCTTCTAGTGAGAAGTGGCCAGCATCGTTCTCGATGCACGCGGTCTGGCCCTCAGCTGGCTGATATTGGCCGGCTGGGCATGGAGTTGGTGTAATCGATGCTTCAACGTCTGTGTAATTACCCGGCGGCGAGAGTAAGCAGCTCGACTGACCCGTATTCGGCTGATAGCTGCCAATCGGGCAAGGAATCTCTTGAGTCAACTCTGCTTGATCTGTGTAATGACCAGGGGAGTTCCACTGACAATCACCCAGAGTGGAATTGAACCAACTGCCTGGAATGCACCCTCTTGGGAAGGGGTCGAAGATCGAAAGAATACCGTCTTCATCCGGATCACGATCGTCGAGCATCAGGTGATTCGGAGTAAACAAAATTTCACCTGGTGTCGGTTCGTCGGTATCTATTGATCCACGTCCAGTCTGGCCAGCCTCATTGTCTCCCCAGCAGTATCCTTCTGCGTCAGATGTAATCGCACAAACAGTATCAGAATTGATTGAAAGAGCGACGAAGTCGTGGTTACCGCTCACCTCAGTTGGAGTAGGATAAAAGTCGAGATCGGTGTCTCCCTGGCCTATTTGGCCCTCCTCATTTGTACCCCAGCACTTGGTTTCCCCTGAATCCAGAATCATGCAAGCAGATTTTGTTCCGATATCAAGGAAATGAGCCGTCTCACTATTCTCCATACTCACCCAAACAGGCGTTGTTTCATCATCGGTTGCCAAAGGACCTTGGCCCAAGCGACCATCGTTATTCTCACCCCAGCACATCACCTTGCGATTATCCATCAAAGCACAGGAGAAGTCATCGCCAGCCGAGATAGAAACAGGGGTGTATCCAGATGGAAAGAGGACCTCGACGGGTGTCGTCTTCCTCGTATTTGTAGTGCCATTCCCGAGTTGCCCCTCGTCATTTTCGCCCCAACAGTAGCCCATTCCATCGGTCGTGATAGCACAAGTCATGTCGGTCCCGGTCGAAATCGCAATCGCACTTCGCTGTCCGGGCAAATTTACCTTCACTGGAATATTGCGATTTGATGTGCCGCCATATCCGAGTTGACCGTTCCTGTTGCGACCCCAACAGTAGACGTCACCGTTGTCGAGGATAGTGCAGATGTGGCCGCTGGAAATCGAGACCGTTTGACCGCCTTGACCTTCAGGAAGCAATACTTGACGCATCTCAGTATTCACATAATCATCGTTCCAGGGTTCACCGTCACCCATCTTACCATAGTAACCTGAGCCCCAGCAGTAGATGTTCCCTGATTCCATCAAGGCACAGGCTGTGACTTGTCCAACCGTGACCTCGACAGGAATTTCGTTAGCGGCAACGTTGACGTAAATCGGCACCGCCGATCCGTCAGTAGTCCCATCGCCGAGTTGACCATACTCATTGTCACCCCAGCAAACCATGCTTTGATTCTCAAGAATTGCACAGCCGTTGTAAGTGCCCGCGGCGATTGTTGTGTTTGTGTAAATCGAGTCGGCGGAGAAGCCGATGTTGGTGATTGTTGAGTGAGTCAGAAGGAGTGGCGTTTCATCTTCCAAAGAGGTAGATTTCCGTTCATCCTCTGGGGCGATTCCGAAAGAAGCGCTCATTCCCAACATGAGAAGGACCAGAGCGAATGCAACGAGGTCACGGGTTCTGAGGTGGAAGAACACGTTTTCCACACTAATTCAGAAGTGGTTTAATTCTTACTCCATGATGTATTCAGCACCGATTGATAGGAACATGATGATGTATCGTAGGCTGAACGGTGAGCCATGGCAGGCGAATCTGGAGGCGAGGATGAGTCAAAATCAGACCAATTCGAATCCTTCCTTTCGGATAATTGCCCACCAATGGGAATCTACGAGACTCTCTACGCCTTCGCCGACTCATTCGGCAGTTTCATGGGGACTGAAGGCACTCACCCTTGGTCACAAGGCTTCCCTTTGACGACTCCTTTGGATAAATTCGGGGGGCCGGAGTTGCCTACTAGCGTAGAGGTGACTTGGGAGGATCGCTTCTACCCGAAGGCATGGGGCCATCCAAGTTTGCGTGAGGCGGTTGTTGAGTTCTACAACTCGCGCTACGGCTCTACAATCACGCCCGAGAATGTGATGATCTTCGCGGGCGGGCGGCCAGGAATTTACACCGTGATGGCCTTCCTCAAGGAGCATGTAAAGGTCAAGATTGGAAATATCGAATGGCCGGCTTACCTCGATATTCTGACTCAAACTAATACCGAATACGACATCGTTCCTTTCAGCAAGGAGAATAATTTCCATCCGAATAATGCAGAATATTTCGACCGCGCTGGCGTTGCTGATGGAACCGCTCTGATGCCAGTAATTTCCAACCCTCAAAACCCGTCTGGCCAGACGCGGTCGGGCGAGGAGTTGCGGGAATTAATCGCCATAGCCGAGCAGCCCGGAAACGGCATATTGCTCGATGAAGCCTACGAAATGTTCCACTCACCTTCAGTCAGTGGAATCGAATTCGTGCAGGACTTGGACAATAGCAATGTGTTCATCGCTGGGGCCTGCACGAAGGGTCTGCAATCTCCCGGAATTCGCATCGGATGGATCGTCGCAAGCAAGACCAATATCGAGACAATGGCGAATTACTCGAGTTTTGGAATGGGTGGTGTAAGTCACCCATCGCAACATTATGCAGTCAAATTGCTCGAACCAGAGCGTGTCAAGAAAGCTCGGAAGGCAGTCGAAGGGCACTACAACTGGCAGCGAGAGCGTTACGGCAAGGCGTTTGAGGAGATGGGCTTGGGTGTCTTTACCGGCAATGGCGGGTTCTACCACTGGCTCGAATTACCAGAAGGGATGACCAGCGCGGAGCTCAACGAGCGGCTGTTCAAGCGAGGTGCTGCAATTCTTTGCGCCTCGGATTGTGATATGGCTCGCCCTCATTCGAAGGACCCAAGTTACCAATCGCCTTACACTCGATTCTTCCGATTCTCATTCGGACCGTTGTTACCCGAGACTTTTGAGTCAGATATGCAACTCTTCCGCGAAGTCTACGAGGAGTACAAACTCGACGCTGGTGTCGATTGCTGAGAAAATACAGCGTCGACCGCGCATTCGATTTCAATTATTTCGCGACTGCTACGCAGTCGATTCTGAAGCAGGCATGTAAATGTTGTAAGCGTGCAGAGGGGGAGTGTAGACGTGGACATTTATGAGTTGGCCATTCGTATCATTTGAAACACGGTGAATGTCGGGTTCTTCTGCCGCACAGACTTCTCCGGCCTGATATGTTCTGACCTCCGTGGGCACCGCAAGGCCCTCGTCATTCAGCTCGTAAATCGTCTCGGTAGAGACGCCTTCTGCGATGAGGAAGGCGCAGTCTGAGCCGACGTGATCGTGGATGGGAGTTTCTTGGCCTGGAGTCCAGCAGATTGCGACGAGTTCGTAGAACTCGGTTTTTTTGATGAGATTGCGCTGGTAACCATCATCGGCGTAGCCGATGCAATCCTTGAGAGCAGCGACATTGACTTCGAGGCCGCTCAGGTGTCCATCGAGTTCTGCCAGCCCTGGGCGGCGATCGATGGTGTCGAGCCAATTGACCAGGCCTGAAAGGCCTGTACACTCAGTGAGCAGGTTGTCGCGGACATCTGGATCGAGGGCGACCTGCACCACCATGGGTTGCGAGGGCGGGTGGCGATTCTTGACGGTTCGGGATACGGTGCGTAGCACCGGCTGGAGTTAGGAACACTCAATGAAGTGGTTGATATCAAGTGTTGTCAGGCACACCGGCTTTCGGAAAAATGTAGCAAAAACGGTATTTTTTTCCGGTTTCAGTCAGTTCCGATTATATAGTCACCGAATAGCGCGAGAGCACTCGCTTAGGTGAGGAGGAATAAATATGGAAATGGATTGGAAAACGAACATGGCAGAACTTGGCGGCGCTTTCGCGGTGTCGTGGCTGGTTCTCGGTGAAGGCAATGCTGTGATGATGGGAGTACTACTCGCTGTCGTCATGGCGGCTATGGCAGGAGCACACATTCTGCCTATGTTCACCTGGATCAGTGCAATGACTGGTGACCTGGCAGACACAGATGCGTGGATCGGAAACGTGATGCGACTGGTAATGCAGGTGCTTGGTGCTGGAGCAGCACTGGTTCTAGTAGCTGGTGATGCAGGCGTGTCCGCAGCGGAGACTGCCCCCGAAATGTGGGCCTTTGACCTATGGACTATGCTAGGCATGGTTGCTGCTGGCGCAGTAATTGGTGCTGTAGCGTCAAGGTGTGATGGTTGGATGACCGCATTCGCTGTGGTTGCTCTAGCTGGAGCTGGAGCTCTAGGCGCTGGTGTTACCGGTGCTGACACAATGGTTGCTGAAGTCATGGGTGGCGGAAACATAGTCGAGGCTGCGAGTACTTGGGTACTCGACGGTGTCGTAATCGGCGTTGGCGCTCTATTGGGCGGAATGCTCGAAGACCAACTTTGAACTGAATCAGTGATTAACAGATTCTGAACCACGTAAGGCAGGCTGGGGGACTTCGGTCTCCCAGCCTCGCCGAATCTCTCAACACCCCCCTCAGAGGATTCCCTCTGTGGGGGCTTCTTTCGTTTCGGGAGGAACGCTCGGTTTCGGCTGTCCGGTGGATAGCCACGGACCAGTTGGATAGGGGCGAATCAGGCGCTTATCCCATGAGTTGGAGATGGCCGGTGATCTTGTCGATTTCACCGCGCGGGCCTGGCCCAAGTCCTACGACCGTTACCGTTCCAGGAGGTATCTCAGTATGGCCCGCATCCTTCACCAGATATGCGATGACGCCTGCTGACTTGGCATGAGCGAGAATCTTACGAAGGGCCTCTTCATCGGCCGCTTTGCAAACAATTTTGCGAGCCCCCTCGCGCCGGTAGCGGTCGAGTTCTCGCGGTGACTCTTTCTTGGCGCGCAGTGCACATTCCATCACAGCATGACCGCACTGGGCAGCCAACTTGCCTTTGGATAGCTTGAGGTCGGCTCGGGTCACAAGGACCATTGTGAGTTCAGTTTGAGACAACTTCGCTCACCGCTTCGGCGCTTGGCTCGACCCTATGGCGCAACATGATCTCACCTAGTGGGGCAGCGAGCCACGCGACGAAGACGAGGTTGCCAACAGCGTGGTAGAGATCGTAGAGTAATCCATTCAACAAGTAAGGCGCGAGCATCGATACATCAGTCTTCAACAAGATGCTCGAAGATACAATCCAATTGAAAGCAATTGCAGAAATCATGGCGAGCGCTGCAACTCGATGCAATTGTAGCTCGCCATCCTTCAGAAGTCGGTCGGCGAACAAAGCGCCAGCAAGGCCGACAGTTCCCCATCCAGCTACCTGAAATAGCGTCCAAGGACCATGGCCGAGGACAGCGACGTTTGAGACGAGAGCGATGATACCTGCGAGAGCAAGCGCACGTGGGGCGCCGTAGTAAATACCAGCCAGTAACACGATTACAGTCACAGGCTGGACGTTAGGAAGAGGCTCGAATAGGACTCGTCCAGCGATGCCGAAAACAGCCAGAATCGCGAGCATCGCAAGAGGGTTAGAATCATCCAATTTACGCTCACTTCGAAGTAATGCGAGAACAATCACGGAGATGATTCCAACGTTCAGTAGGAATGCCTGAGTCGGTGTCAAAGCGATGTTGTGGAAGTCGTACATGGAGTAACCCCGTCTGTCTGGATGTCAGGACCCTCTTCATGGTTGCTGAATTACACACTCACCATGTGCCGATGCGCCAGAGCAGAACATCGCCTTCGGAGAGCAAAACATCGCCAATTCCAACCATAGACATTTCCCCATTGTGGTGCAATTCCCAGTAGGCTCCAGTAAAATCTCCTGTGAGATTGTTGGCGTTCAGTCCACCAATTGTGTGAACATAGGGGCCCCAGTCACCCACGTCATAGCCGACTGCGAGATCGCCATCAGTACCATTCGTCGCGTCGAGGAAGAGGGGCATGCCCTCAGTATAGCCAGTGAAGCCGCCAACACAAGCACCGGTTCCGTTGAAGTCGGTGTTAACACCGAGTGTGTTTCCATCGGTTTCGATCATGGTGACACCTGTTGCAAACTCGGAGTGAGGTGCGTCGGTAGGGAAAATGACGCAAAGCACCTGTTGGTTATCCCATGAGTCAGGTAGTCCATCATGTGAGGATTCGCTATCGTTGACGTAGGTTGCAGCCTTGTCACGGAGTTCGTTCTGGATGGCTGGGGTGAGGATGATGAGAACGACGACTGCGACGATGGATGCGGGTTTGAGATTCGTCGCCATGGAGGTGGATGGCTGAGTGCAGAGTCTATGAATTTAGTCGGCTTGAACAGTTGCCTGAAAGTAGTCAATCTTCCAAGATATCGTTGATTTTCTGCTTCAAGGTCTGGCTGACGATCTTGCCGTCGGCAGATCCTCCCAATTTGCCCATGACCATTCCCATGAGTGGCCCGATTGCGCCTAAACCGCGTTCTTTTACGAAATCGACGCGGTCGGCGAGGACGGCGTTGACTGCATCCTCGACTGCTGATGAATCGGCTGGGGTGAAGCCGTCTTGCTCGGCCCTTGCTGCAAACCATTCGAGGCGATCTTCGAACTCTGTGGTGGTGAATGAGGGGCCTTCAAGCAGGAGGGTTCGAGTCATCGATACGAGACCTTCGCGAGTGATGATACCTTCTTCGCGCGCGTAGATGGCTAGTGTCAGAATGGGCCAAGGAATCTCTTCGGTTGTGTAATCGGTACCTTCGGCAATCTCCAATCGAGTATTGTCGAGCATGGCCGATGCCATTGCCTTAGCTGGCACGCCTGGGCAACCGTACGGTCCACCTTCTACAGCGGTGACGAGAACATCATCAAGTTCGGCTCCAAGGAGGGCTTCTACTTGATTACTAGATATGTCATAGGCGCTCAGTCGCTCGTTTCTCTGGGTTCTGTTGAGTGGTAGATCATCACTGATGCTCGACCAGCGCTGTTCGTCAAGAGGCACTACTGGGATATCGGTCTCCGGATACATCCGAGCTCCGCCGGGAAGTGGTCGCATGGCAGTAGTGGTGCCATCTTCAGGCGCTCCCTTTCGAATGACGACGTTGCGGACTTCTTGCGGAATGCGGTGGTAGGCTTGGCGTGCTCGGGTGATGACTGATTCGAGAGCGAGGTCCGCTTGCCACTCTGGTGCTACACAGAGGACGAAGGCATCTGATTCGTCGAGTTCTAGAGCTGTTCTGATTGTGTCGACCTCTTTCTGGTCGATTCCGTAGGCTGGTAGTTCGTCGGAGTGAAAAATTCCTGCGACGCCAGCTAATTTGGCGGCGCTGGCAAGTTCTCGGCCGAGGCGAGGTAGTTGAGAGCCCTCCTCGTCCGATTGCTTGGTTCCAATTCGGCCGGCAAATCCTGGTAGGATTGTTGATTTGACGCTATCTCCCTTGGCCAATGCTCGCTCAATCATTGTCGATGTGCAGTCGACAAAGGCGCCAGTCACATCTTGAAGTTGCATCGGAATTCGGGCTGCCGCGGCTTTGGCGACTCGATTTTCAACCGGAATTTGGTCATCGCGTCGATCGCTTGGGAGCGGTGGAAGGCCAGCCTCGGAACGAAGATCCGCCGCGAGACGGAACATGGGTAATTGGCGGGCCAT
>ENA-OREB01001662-OREB01001662.1-marine-metagenome-genome-assembly--contig:-NODE-1662-length-10815-cov-3.898864_pt1 | contig 10815 bp, 10 predicted proteins | sample MGYA00248625_ERZ508552 | MGnify/ENA primary metagenome ERZ508552 (study PRJEB26219, sample SAMN06267888) | marine metagenome | isolation source: Monterey Bay, California, USA | place: USA:Monterey Bay...
GAACAGATTCTAAAGTTTCTGCAAACACCTATTTTTTTCAATTATTTACAAATGAGTTGGTAGAAGAGAAAGAATTTTTGACAAGTTTTAATTGTAATGCTCCATCAGATTTAAAAGTACTTATTTTAAAAAATATTTCAACCCCTTTTAATATTATACAATCATCAAAAGTAAAAGAATACCATTACTATTTTTCTCAAGGAGCAAAAAATCATCCTTTTTCGGCAGCTCTGCTTGTTGGTTTTCTGGATACCTTGGATATTGAATTAATGCAAAGAGGTGCAAAACTATTTGAGGGTACTCATTATTTTCATAAGTATTGTACAGAACCTTCTGAAAATACTATCTTTAAACGTGATATACTTTCATGTACTATTGAGGTAAACGACATTTTGACTGCCAATTTCTTTCCTGAAACTAGTTATGTGCTTAAAGTAAGAGGAATAGGATTTCTTAGATATCAAATACGTTTAATGATGGGAGTTTTAGTTGAGCTTGGAAAACATGAAGTTTCTCTAGATTTTATTACTAACTCTTTAAGAGAAGATAATGATAGAAAGTTTTTAAGGAATATTGCTCCAGGCTCAGGGCTTCAGTTATACAATATAAAATTTGATTAAAATGATATTCCCTTTACATTTTATTATAATCAACCTTTTATAAGAGTCCTAGAAATAACAATTTTTTGAATTTCTGAAGTTCCTTCATAGATTTGTGTAATTTTTGCATCACGCATTAATCTTTCTACATGATATTCTTTCACAAATCCGTTTCCACCATGAATTTGAACTGCTTCTACTGTTTGCTCCATAGCAACCTTTGAAGCATATAGTTTTGCCATTGCACTAGACATGTCATAATTGTTTCCTTGATCTTTATCCCAAGCTGCTTTCATTACTAAATGACGAGCTGCAGTGATTTCTGTATACATATCTGCCAATTTAAAAGCTATGGCTTGATGGTTGCATATTTCTGTTCCAAAAGCTTTACGTTCTTTAGAATATTTTAAAGCTAATTCATAAGCTCCAGAGGCTATACCAAGTGCTTGAGCAGCAATACCAATTCGACCACCTGAAAGTGTTTTCATGGCAAACTTAAAACCAAATCCATCTTCACCAATTCTATTCTCTTTTGGCACTTTTACGTCATTAAATTGTAGGGTATGAGTATCACTTCCTCTAATACCAAGTTTATCCTCTTTGGGTCCAATGTCAAACCCATCCATTCCTTTTTCTACAATAAAAACGTTGATTCCTTTATGTCCTTTGTCTCGATCTGTTTGAGCTATTACCAAATACACATCAGAACGTCCTCCATTTGTAATCCAGTTTTTTGTGCCATTTAAAATATAGTGATCACCCATATCTATAGCAGTTGTTCTTTGGGAAGTTGCATCACTTCCAGCTTCAGGTTCACTTAAACAAAATGCACCTATAAATTCTCCTGTGACTAGTTTTGTTAGGTATTTTTGTTTTTGTTCTTCAGACCCATACTCTTCTATACCATAACACACCAAAGAATTATTTACAGATACAATCACAGAAGCAGACGCATCTACTTTAGAAAGTTCTTCCATAATTAATACGTAAGAAAGGGTATCCATTCCACTTCCTCCATATTTTGGATCAACCATAATGCCCAAAAAACCCAAATCTCCCATTTTTTTAACCAATTCGTCGGGAAATTCTTGTTTGTTGTCTCTTTCTATAACTCCTGGGAGTAATTCTGTTTGTGCAAAATCTCGAGCTGCATCTCTGATCATTACATGTTCTTCGGTAAGACTAAAATTCATTCTTATTTAGGGTATTGAATTCGTAATAAATGTCCTCAAATATACTTTTTTATTAGCATATTTTCAGTAAACATTTCATATTTTTACGGATATGAATGATGATTTTGTATCTGCAATTGGATTAATGTCTGGAACATCATTGGATGGTTTAGATCTTGTTTATGTCAAATTTAAAAAAAATGATAATACTTTTTTTGAGATTTTATCATCAAAAACAGTTGCTTATTCCGAAGCATGGAGAATTCGACTTCAGAATGCAATAGATTTAGATAAAGAGGGCATTTCTATTTTAGATAGTGAGTATGGTACTTTTCTAGGAAAACAAACGAAAGAATTTATCGATCAGAATAGTATTAAAACCATAAATTTCATCTGTTCACATGGTCACACTGTTTTTCATCAACCTAATCAGGGATATACGTTACAAGTTGGAGATGGAAATGAAATTCTCAAAATAACAAATTGCACTGTAGTTAACGATTTTAGAACACAAGATGTTCATTTAGGTGGCCAAGGTGCGCCCTTAGTTCCTATTGGTGACAAGTTTCTTTTTTCAGAATTTGAGGCTTGTGTTAATCTAGGAGGTTTTGCAAATATATCATACGAACAAAATAAACAACGAATAGCTTTTGATGTTTGTCCTGTAAATATTGTAATGAATTACTACAGCAAAATACTGGGATTAGAATTTGACGATAAAGGAAATTTTGCTCGTACAGGAACTCTCCATAAACAGCTTCTTGAAGAATTAAATACTCTTCATTTTTACGCATTACCCCCTCCAAAATCTTTAGGTCTAGAATGGGTTCAAAACCATGTATTTCCATTGGTGGAAAAACACCAATTAAGTCCTAAAGATATTTTAAGAACTTTTACAGAACATGTAGCACAGCAAATTTCAGAAATTATTAAACCTTTTAAACATATACTGTTTACTGGTGGTGGTGTTTATAATGATTTTTTACTCAAAAGGATTGAAAATATCAGCAGAAAAAATATTACGTTACCATCAGATGATATAATTAATTATAAAGAAGCGCTCATTTTTGCATTTCTTGGTTTTCTTAAAACACAAGGTCAGGATAATTGTTTATCTAGCGTTACAGGGGCAAAAAAAAATCATTCATCTGGTAAAATATTTAAGGCAAATTATTCTAATTAGCCATTTATTTTTCCTTAATTTGGTGATGCTATTATCACCTCAAATAAATTCAAAACTAAACAACTATTAATGAAGGACTTACTAAAGAAGTATGAGGATAAACAACCTGAAATAGTTTTCAATTGGAAAGATCCAGAAACTGAAGCTGAAGGTTGGACGGTAATTAATTCTCTTAGAGGTGGAGCAGCAGGTGGAGGAACTCGAATGAGAAAAGGTTTAGACATGAATGAAGTACTTTCATTAGCAAAAACAATGGAGGTTAAATTTACTGTATCTGGTCCCTCTATTGGAGGAGCAAAATCTGGAATTAATTTTGATCCTAATGATCCAAGAAAGCGCGGTGTTTTAGAACGCTGGTATAAGGCCGTAACGCCTTTATTAAAACATTATTATGGTACAGGAGGAGATTTAAATGTAGATGCAGATAAAGATGTTATTCCAATTACTGAAGATTGTGGTGTATGGCATCCTCAAGAAGGTATTTTTAATGGACATTTTAAACCCACAGAAGCAGATAAAATTAATAGAATTGGTCAACTCAGACTTGGGGTTATTAAAATTATAGAAAACAAGAAGTTTTCGCCAGATTTATCAAGGAAATATACCATTGCTGATATGCTAACTGGCTATGGGGTGGCAGAAGCGGTTAAGCATTATTATACCATATATGGAGGCAGTATAAAAGATAAAAAGGCAGTTGTTCAAGGCTTTGGAAATGTAGGTTCAGCAGCAGCTTTCTATTTAACTCAATTGGGAGCAAAAGTTGTTGGAATTATTGACAGAGATGGAGGTTTAATTAATGAAGAAGGTTTTTCAATGGATGAAATGACAGCCTTATTTCTCTCTAAGGATGGCAACAAGTTGGTTGCTGAAAATATGATTCCTTTTCATGAAATCAATCAAAGTATTTGGTCGCTATCTGCTGAAATATTCATTCCTGCAGCTGCATCAAGATTGGTTTCTAGAGACCAAATTTCTCAAATGATTTCATCTGGGTTGGAAGTAATTTCTCCAGGTGCAAATGTGCCGTTTGCAGATAAAGAAATATTCTTTGGGCCTATTATGGAATTTACAGATTCGCAAGTAAGTTTATTGCCTGATTTTATTTCTAATTGTGGAATAGCGAGAGTTTTTGCCTACTTGATGGAGTCTAGGGTTAAATTACCTATGCAAGATGAAGCAATATTTAAAGATACTTCTGAAACCATTCGAAAAGCATTATTAAACACTTTTGAAAAAAACAGCAGTAAAAAAGAAATTTGCAAGACCGCATTTGAAATAGCCTTAAAACAACTAATTTAATTTAAAAAATAGCATGGAGTTATTAGTAATCATAGTATTTGTAATAGGATATTTAGGAATTACATTAGAGCATAATATAAAGTTAGATAAATTAATACCAGCACTAGCTATGATGGCTATTTGTTGGGCAATTGTAGCCCTAGGTATTGATTCTTTTACAAATTGGTTTGATTCTGCTAATCATGCTTTAATTGATGTTTTTTCTGAATTATCTCACAAAGAGAAGATGCATCTTGCAGAGGAAACATTATTACATCATTTAGGGAAAACTGCTGAAATACTAGTGTTTCTTTTGGGAGCAATGACCATTGTTGAAATTATTGATTATTTCAATGGATTCTCTACAATTAAAGGCTATGTAAAGACCACTAGCAAGAAAAAAATATTATGGATTTTTTCCATTTTAGCATTTATTTTATCTGCTATTATTGACAATCTAACAGCTACAATAGTTTTAATATCTATACTGCAAAAAATTATAAAGAAAAGAGATGAAAGAATATGGTTTGTTGGATTGATTATTATAGCAGCAAATTCTGGTGGGGCTTTTTCTCCAATAGGAGATGTAACAACTACTATGTTATGGATTGGAAATAAGGTAAGTACTGGTAAATTATTTCTGTATTTATTTATTCCTTCATTGTTATGTATGGTAATACCTTCTTTTATTGCTTCATTTTTGAAACCTTTTCAAGGAACTATTGATACTCAAGAGGATCAAGATACTTCTTTAGGTCAAAAAGAAAAACATAGTGCTACTATGCTGTATTTAGGACTTGGAGCTATTGTTTTTGTGCCTATTTTTAAAACAGTTACGCACCTACCTCCTTATGTGGGTATGATGCTTTCTCTAGCGGTTGTAGCTACTTTTGCTGAAATTTTCAGTAGAAGGAAATTCTTATTAACAGATTTTAATGCCATAGAAGAATCTACAGCTCATGCTTATCATAGCCCAGTTCACAGTTCTTTGTCTAAAATAGAAATGCCAAGTATATTATTTTTTCTAGGAATTTTAATGGCTGTTGCAGCTTTAGAGTCTCTGGGTATTTTATTTGGTTTTGCAGATACTTTAAAAGAAAGTATTCCGCTATTGGGAACGGAACTTCAAGGTACTAAAGTTTCAGATTCTGTTGTGATGTTGTTAGGTTTAGGTTCAGCTGTTATCGATAATGTTCCTTTGGTTGCAGCTAGTTTAGGCATGTTTACTGAATCTCTAGATAACCCTTTGTGGCATTTCATTGCTTTTTCGGCAGGTACAGGAGGAAGTATGCTAATTATTGGATCAGCGGCTGGGGTTGTAGCAATGGGAATGGAAAAAATTGATTTCTTTTGGTATTTGAAAAAAATATCTTGGTTGGCACTCATAGGGTTTTTAGTAGGATCGGCATCATTTATAATCATGCGTTCATTTATTTAGATTTCAGACCTTGATGTTTTCCATTTATTTTAAACAATTTATATTTACCAAAGTCGTTAGTAATTAAAGAACTTAAATCTACATTGATGTTATCATATTTACAAGAGAACTCTGAAATTTTAGATGTTGTTTCAGAAGAAAAAACATTATCTATATACAAACTAATTATTGATGGTGGTCTAGGTGGCCAAATTATTATAAGTATTCTGTTTGTTTTGTTAGCTACTTCTTTATACATCTATTTTGAAAGGTATTTCACCATAAAAGCTGCTACCAAAGTTGATAAGAATTTCATGAATCAAATAAAGGACTATATTTCTAATGGGAAATTAGAAGCTGCCTCAGATTTGTGTACAAAAACAAATTCACCAACAGCTCGATTAATTGAAAAAGGAATTTCTAGGATTGGTAAACCACTAGAAGACATCAATAAAGCAATAGAAAACGCAGGTAAATTAGAAGTATATCAACTAGAAAAGAATGTAAGTGTTATTGCCACCATTGCTGGTTCTGCACCTATGATAGGTTTTTTGGGAACTGTTATAGGTATGATTGTAGCCATTCATGAAATAGCAAACGCTGGAGGTCAAATAGATATTAAATTACTATCTGATGGTTTATATACTGCAATGACTACCACAGTAGCGGGTTTAATTGTTGGTATTATTGCTTATATTTCTTACAATCATATTGTGGTAAAAACCGATAAGGTGATGTACCAAATGGAAGCCAAAACAGTTGAGTTTTTAGATTTGTTAAACGAGCCTGTATAATGAATTTACGAGGAAGAAATAAAGTCAATCCAAATTTCAATATGTCATCTATGACAGATATTGTTTTTTTGTTACTCATTTTTTTTATGCTAACCTCCACATTAGTCACTGTTAGTGCTATAGATGTTTTGTTGCCAAAAGCAGGTGGTAAAACAGAAAATAATACTTCTGTAGCTGTCTCAATCACAAACCAATCAAAGTTTTATATTGATAAAACTTTTGTGAGTGAAAAAAACTTAGAAATAAAAATTTTAACTAAAGTTGGAGCTGATAAGAAAAAAACTGTAGTCATAAGAGGGGACCAAAATGTACCCTACAAAAGTGTGATGAAAGTTATTGATATTGCCAATAGGAATAAGCTCAAAATGATTCTAGCTGTAAAAGGAAAATAATGGCAATTTTAGATACTACTCATAAAAGAAAGTCCTCATTAATAACACTAGTTATTTTAATTATGTTTCTCTTGGGTATTTTTAGTTTTGGAATGCAGTATCAAGACCCACCTGTTGAATATGGAATTGCAATAAACTATGGAACTTCAGATTTTGGCAATGAAAAACCAATAAATATTCCAGTCAAAAGTTCACTAACTAAAGACATTCAAGAGGAAAAACCAGAGGAACTTAACGAAGAAACTTCAAAAGAAATTATTAATGAGAAAGTTCTTTCTCAATCCGACCAGGACGCGCCAATTATAGAAAAAACCAAAGAAGTTCTTAAGCCTAAACCAAAAAAGCCATCAAAAAGCACCTTAAAAGCTTTTGACAATTTACTGAAAGGAGATACTAATGATGACAATAAAGTCGGTGAAGGTAATGATGATGTTTCAGGTTTAAAAGGAGATAAAAAGGGCGATCCATCTTCAACTAAATATTATGGAAACTCGGGTAATTCAGGAGATCCTAATTATAATTTAGCTGGAAGAAACGCTTTAAGTAAACCTATTGAGCAACCAAATTGTCAAGAAGAAGGAATGGTAGTAGTTAGCATTGAGGTTGATAAAAACGGTAAGGTTATTAGGGCACTTGCTGGAGTAAAAGGAACTACAAATTCAGCTAATTGTTTATTAAAACCTGCAAGGGAAGCAGCATTAAGAACTACATGGAATGCTGATCCAAATGCACCATTTAAACAAAAAGGAACAATTATTTATAAGTTTTCACTCACCAAATAATGACCTATCAAAAGACTATTGATTGGATGTTTTCTCAATTACCAATGTACCAAAGGCAAGGAAAAACTGCTTTTAAAAAAGACTTGACCAATATTATTGCTTTTTGTGAGGTTTTAAAACATCCAGAACATAAATTCAAATCAATTCATGTGGGCGGAACTAATGGAAAAGGATCTACTTCTCACATCATTTCAAGTATTTTACAAGAAGCAGGGTATAAAGTCGGGCTGTATACCTCACCTCATTTAAAAAATTTCACAGAGCGAATCCGAATTAATGGAGAAGAAGTTTCTCAACCCTTTGTTGTTGATTTTATTTCAAAACATAAGAATTTTTTAGATATACAACAACTTTCATTTTTTGAAATGACTGTTGGTATGGCTTTTGATTATTTTGCAGTCCAAAATGTAGATATCGCGATTATAGAAGTGGGTTTAGGAGGGCGATTAGATTCAACAAATGTCATAAACCCTGAAGTTTCAGTAATCACAAATATAGGCTATGATCACACACAATTTTTAGGAGATACGCTCAAAGAAATTGCTTCTGAAAAAGCCGGAATTATAAAAAATAATACTCCCGTGGTTATTGGTGAAGATCAAGATGAAGTTATGGATGTATTTCTTCAGAAAGCATCAGAAATGAATGCTGACATTCACTTTAGTTCTGATATAAAACATAATTATACCACTGATTTGTTAGGAATTTATCAAGAGAAGAATATTAGAACTGCCTTACAGACTTTACAGCTGTTGAGTGGTTTTGCAATTTTGGAAACTCATATTCGTCAAGGTTTATTAAACGTTGTCAAAAACACAAACTTCAAGGGGCGATGGCAAATTTTACAAGAACAACCAAAAGTTATTTGTGATACGGCGCATAACAAGGAAGGATTACAGATTGTGTTGAATCAATTAGGTAATCAGTCTTTTAAAAATCTTCACATAGTTTTGGGTGTGGTAAATGATAAAAAGTTAGAGGAGCTACTTCCTCTTTTTCCAAAAGAAGCCAACTACTATTTTTGTAAACCTGATATCCCAAGAGGATTAGATAAATATGAATTGGAAGTAAAAGCTAATTTATTTGGCTTATTTGGAAGCACATATGAATCCGTAAATGAAGCCTATTTGCAGGCAGTTTTCAATGCAGATAAAGAGGATTTAGTATTTGTTGGTGGAAGTACATTTGTAGTAGCAGAAGTAGTTTAAAAAAGTGAGTATTTTACTTTAATTAGTTGAACCCATCACTTTTTTGTAATTTTGAATATATAATTAAACACCCTCAAGGGTCGCTTGTGATGGATATAAAAAAACTAGCCCGAGAAGTATTTGAAATTGAAGCAAAAGAAATTGCATCGCTAAGTCATAAATTAACAGATGATTTTGAGAATGCTATTCATGCCATTCATCAAAGTTCAGGAAAGTTAATCGTTTCTGGAATGGGAAAATCTGGAATCATCGGAAAGAAGATTGCAGCTACCTTAGCAAGTACAGGAACCCCAAGTTTTTTCTTACATCCAGGAGAAGCCTATCATGGAGATTTAGGAATGATTGAGGAAAATGATATTGTGTTATTAATATCAAATTCTGGAGAAACAGATGAAGTACTAAAGCTAATTCCATTTTTGAAACATCAGAAGAACTGTACCGTTTCTATGAGTGGAAATGAGGAGTCTACTTTAGCAAAAAACACCAAGTATCACCTAAACATTGCTGTAGAGAAAGAGGCATGCCCTCTTTTTTTAGCTCCAACTTCATCCACGACTGCAACTTTAGTCATGGGAGATGCCATAGCGGTAACTTTAATGAAATTAAGAAATTTTAAAGAAGAAAATTTTGCAAAATTTCATCCTGGTGGTAGTTTAGGGAGAAGACTTTTGACTACTGTAGGTGATGTGATGAAAAAGTTAGAGTTACCCACAACAAAACCCAATGCCACTATAAAAGAAGTTATTCAGCGCATCACTGAAGGAAAGTTAGGTTTGGTGGTAGTATTAGATGAAAGTAGAATTAAAGGTGTGATTACTGATGGAGATATTCGAAGGGCTATGGAATCTAGAGAAAAAGAATTCTTTGGTTTATTCGCCAAAGATTTAATGAGTCTTCATCCAAAATTAATTCATGAAAATGAAAAATTAATTACAGCGAGTACCATTATGAGTGAAAATAAAATCAACTCATTACTTGTTGTAAATGCTACAAATAATTTTGTAGGTGTGGTTCAAATGTATGATTTAGGGATATAATTTATGAAAAAAGTAATCATAATCCCAGCCAGACTAGATTCCTCTAGGTTACCAAAAAAAGTTTTATTAGACCTTAAAGGAAAGACTGTCATACAAAGAGTCTATGAGCAATGTCTTAAAGTTAAGAATGTAGATGGAGTTTATGTAGCAACTGACAGTATAGAGATAAAAGAGGTTTGTGAAACCTTTACCAATAATGTTATTATTACAAAAAGTACACACAAATCGGGAACTGACCGAATAGGAGAGGCCGTTTCAGCTATAGATTGTGATATTGTGATTAATGTACAAGGAGATGAGCCTTTCATAGAACCCAGTCTTATAGAAGCATTGGTGAATTCGTTTGTAAATTCTGAAATTTCCATGTCTAGTGCTATGAGTAAAATCAGTAATGTAAAAGATTTACAAAATACTAATGTTGTAAAAGTGGTTACAGATCTTCATAACAATGCTCTCTTTTTTTCCAGATCACTTATTCCATTTCCAAGAGACGTTAAAGAAATTTCAATCGCTAAAGAAGTGATAGAAGAGTCTCAGTTTTTTAGACATATTGGTATTTATGGTTACCGTAAAGATTTCTTATTACATTTTGTTAATCTGGAACAAAGTTACCTGGAGAAAGTTGAAAAACTAGAACAATTAAGGGCTTTGGAGAATGGCTTTAAAATTAATATGATAGAGGCCAGTTCAAGTCTTATTGGTATTGATACTCGAGAAGATTATGAGGAAGCATTAAAAAAATATTGAGTTCATAAAATTGTAATAAACTCTATTTCATAGGATTAAAAACAAATCAAAATAAACCTCTTTTTTTCTTTGTTAAGTTTAAAAACCCTTTTATATTTGCACCCGCTTGTATGAATTTATTCATAGAAGGGCAATTAGCTCAGTTGGTTCAGAGCACTTGGTTTACACCCAAGGGGTCGGGGGTTCGAATCCCTCATTGCCCA
>ENA-OREB01001666-OREB01001666.1-marine-metagenome-genome-assembly--contig:-NODE-1666-length-10803-cov-2.347194_pt1 | contig 10803 bp, 6 predicted proteins | sample MGYA00248625_ERZ508552 | MGnify/ENA primary metagenome ERZ508552 (study PRJEB26219, sample SAMN06267888) | marine metagenome | isolation source: Monterey Bay, California, USA | place: USA:Monterey Bay...
CAGAGCAAGCATCACACCGGCCGCCCTTCACGTTGAAGCTGAACCGACCCGGTTGGTATCCCCGAATCCGGGACTCCTCGGTCCGGGCGAACAGCTTCCGGACGTGGTCGAACACACCGGTGTAGGTGGCGGCGTTGGATCGTGGGGTCCTTCCGATCGGCGTCTGGTCGATGTTGATGACCTTGTCGATGGCCTCGACGCCGTCCAGGGCGGTATGTAGGCCAGGCGGGACCTTGGAGCGGTACACCTTCTGCATCAGGCCCTTGTGCAGGATCTCGTTGACCAGCGTCGACTTACCAGAGCCCGATACCCCGGTAACGGCCACGAAGCATCCTGTCGGGAAGGCAGCGTCAAGGTCCCGGAGGTTGTTCTCCCGGGCACCCCGTACGACCAGGTGGCCGCCGTCTCCCGGCCGGCGCGCCTCGGGGATGGCGATGGCCTTCCTCCCTGACAGGTACTGCCCGGTGAGTGAGGTCTTCTTGGCCAATAGACCCTTGACCGAGCCGGAATGTACGATCTCTCCCCCGTGTTCACCGGCTCCCGGACCGATGTCGACCACGTGGTCCGAGGCGCGGATGGTCTCCTCGTCGTGTTCGACCACGATGACTGTGTTCCCGAGGTCGCGTAGGCGGACCAGGGTCTCGATGAGGCGCTGGTTGTCGCGTTGGTGGAGGCCGATCGAAGGTTCGTCGAGCACGTACAGGACGCCGACCAGGCCGCTCCCGATCTGTGAGGCCAACCGGATGCGTTGGGCCTCGCCGCCGGCAAGGGTGGCCGCCGATCTCGATAGCGAGAGATAGTCGAGACCCACGTCGAGCAGGAAGCCCAGCCGGGCGTTGATTTCCTTCTGGACCTGCTCGGCGATCATCGCCTCGCGGTCGGTCAACTCCAGATCACGCAGCACCCTGGCCGCATCGGCGATCGACAGGGCGCAGACCTCCGAGAGCGAGTGGCCGTCGATGGTCACGGCCAGTGATAACGGGTTCAAACGGGCTCCTGCGCATTCCGGGCAGGCCACCTGGCGCATGTAGCCCTCGACGTGCTCTCTGGCTGAGTCGCTCTCGGCGTCACGGTGCCGGCGACGGAGGTATGGCATGACGCCCTCGAAGTTGGCCGAGTACACCCTGGTGCGCCCGAACCGGTTCTTGTAGCGGACCTGCACCCGATTCTTGAGCCCACCGTCGAGGAACGTCGAGCGAACCTTCTTAGGCAGCTTCGACCACGGTGTGGCCGGGTCGACTCCCAACTCCTCGGTCACCGCTTCAACGAGGCGTCCGAAGTAGCGATTGTTGCCGCCGGACCACGGTGCAATCGCTCCTTCGCCGAGGCCCAGATCAGGGTTGGGCACCACGAGGTCGGCGTCCACCTGGAAGACCGTGCCCAGGCCGTCGCAGTGGTCGCACGCCCCGTAGGGGCTGTTGAAGGAGAAGTTCCGGGGAGCGAGGTCCTCGAACGAGCGACCGTCGCTGGGTCGCGACAGATGCTGGCTGAACACGATGGTGCGCGGCTCGGCCGGGTTTCCCTCCGCATCGAGCTCGCCGTCGCGCGGCACCACCTGTACCTCGGCGATCCCCTCTGCGAGGGCCAAGGCGGTTTCCATGGACTCAGTGAGGCGTCGCTCGATGCCCTCCTTGAGTACCAGACGGTCGACGACCACCTGGATGGTGTGCATCTCGTAGCGGGCCAGGTCCAGGTCGCCCCGCTCAAGGTCAGCGAGTTCGTACGGCTCGCCGTCCACGATGGCCCGGCTGAACCCCTGGCCGGCCAGGTCACCCAGCAGGGTGTCGTAGGTGCCCTTACGGCCACGGACCACCGGAGCCAGGACCTGAAAGCGGGTGCCGGGGTCCATTTCGAGGATCCGGTCCACGATCTGCTGGGGGGTCTGGCGAACGAGCCGCTCTCCGGTCTCTGGATCGTGTGGAATGCCGATCCGGGCGTACAGCAGGCGCAGGTAGTCGTAGACCTCGGTGATGGTTCCGACCGTCGACCGGGGGTTCCGCGAAGCGCTCTTCTGGTCGATTGATATGGCCGGCGAGAGGCCTTCGATGAAGTCGACGTCGGGCTTGTCCATCTGGCCCAGGAACTGGCGGGCGTAGGCCGACAGTGACTCGACGTAGCGGCGCTGCCCCTCGGCGTAGATGGTGTCAAAGGCCAGCGACGATTTGCCGGAGCCGGAGATGCCGGTAAAGCAGATGATCTGGTCCCGAGGGAGGTCCAGATCGACGTCGCGGAGGTTGTGCTCCCGCGCACCCTTGACGATCAGCCGTTCAGACACCCGGGCGAGCCTAGGGGCCGGTCAGGGGGGGGCCATCAGATGGCCCGATCAGAGATGGCCCGTCAGGTGGCCTCGGCGAGGTCGCGGAGCTCTCGTTCGACCTCGCGGATCTCGTCGCGTAGCCGGGCCGCGTATTCGAAACGCAGGCTGGCCGCCGCCTCCCCCATCTCCTGTTCGAGGGTGAACAGGAGGCGTTGGAGATCGTCGAGGCCCATCTCGGCGAAGTCCTCGATGAGCCGCTCGGCTCGGCGTTTCTTTCCCTTCGGGGTGGGCGCCGTGCGGTCGGGCCGAATCATCGAGAGGATGTCGCTCACTGCCTTGCGGACTGTCTGCGGGTCGATCCCGTGTTTCTCATTGTGGGCCTGTTGGAGTCCACGACGGCGATGGGTCTCAGAGATGGCCCGCTGCATGGACGGCGTGACGGCATCGGCGTACATCACGACCTGGCCGTCTACGTTGCGGGCCGCCCGACCAATGGTCTGCACCAGCGAGGTCTCGCTCCGAAGGAAGCCCTCTTTGTCGGCGTCCAGGATGGCCACCAACGACACCTCGGGGAGATCGAGGCCCTCACGAAGCAGGTTGATCCCCACCAGCACGTCGAACTCCCCCAGTCGAAGGTCACGCAGGATCTCGATGCGTTGCACAGTGTCGATGTCGGAATGCAGGTAACGGACCCGAACCCCCTGTTCGAGCAGGTAGTCGGTGAGGTCCTCGGCCATCTTCTTGGTCAGGGTGGTGACCAACACCCGCTGCTCGACGGCCACCCGGCCGGCGATCATCTCCAGGAGGTTGTCGATCTGACCCTTGGTGGGGCGCACCACTACCTCGGGGTCGACCAGACCGGTGGGGCGCACGATCTGCTCGACGACCCGACTGCTGGCCTCGATCTCCCAGTTGCCGGGTGTGGCCGACAGGAACACCACCTGGCCGACCCGACCGGTGAACTCGTCAAAGGTGAGCGGTCGGTTGTCGGCTGCCGACGGCAACCGGAAACCGTGCTCGATGAGCGTGGCCTTGCGGCTGCGGTCGCCGGCGTACTGGCCGTGAAGCTGGGGCACGGCTACGTGGGACTCGTCGAGAACCACCAGGAAGTCGTCGGGGAAATAGTCGAGCAGGGTGTAGGGACGATCACCGTATGAGCGACCGTCGAGGTGCATGGAGTAGTTCTCGACCCCGTTGCAGTAGCCCAGCTCCCCCAGCATCTCGAGGTCGTGTTCGGTACGCATCCGCAACCGCTGGGCTTCGAGGAGCTTCTGTTCGACTTTGAAGACTTGGAGCTGTTCGACCAGCTCAGCTTCGATCCCGCCGATGGCCCGCCGGATGTTCTCGGCATCGGCCATGTAGTGGGTGGCCGGGAAGATCACCAGGTCGTCGAGCTGGCGGAGGTGTTCACCGGTGAGCGGATCTACCTCGGTGATGGCCTCCACCTCGTCGCCAAACAACGAGATCCGGAACGCCGTCTCCTCATAGGCCGGATGTATCTCCAGCGTGTCGCCCTTCACTCGGAACTTGCCCCGCCCCAGCACCATGTCATTTCGTTCGTAGCGAAGGTCGACGAGGCGACCCAGGGTGGCCCGGTGCTCGATGGTCTGGCCGACCTCCAACACCAGGAGTTGGCCCTCGTAGTGCTCGGGTGATCCGAGTCCGTAGATGCACGACACCGACGCCACCACGATGGTGTCCCGGCGGGTCAGCAGTGACGATGTGGCCGAATGTCGGAGGCGGTCGATCTCGTCGTTCACCGACGAGTCCTTCTCGATGAAGGTGTCCGACGTCGGAAGGTAGGCCTCGGGTTGGTAGTAGTCGTAGTACGAGACGAAGTACTCGACCCGGTTGTCGGGAAAGAACTCCCGGAGCTCGTTGGCCAACTGCGCGGCCAGGGCCTTGTTGGGAGCGATGACCAACGTGGGTCGTTGAACCTTCTCGATGGTCCACGCAATGGTGGCGCTCTTGCCACTGCCGGTGATGCCCAGCAACGTCTGGAAGCGCTCGCCTCCCTCTATACCGTCGGCCAGTTCGTCGATGGCCTTCGGCTGGTCACCGGCCGGCGAAAAGGGGGCATGAACCTTGAAGGGCTGCCCCCGGGCCGGTCCGACGGTCCCGGTGGGCGCTGAATCTGCAGACGTGTCCGGCGGGTCCGGAGTGGCCAGGTCGTCCATTCGTGGAGCGTAGCCAGCGGCCGTGGCAGGGCTAGGAGCGTTCGGTACGGCTCCCGATGCGGGTCACGGCCTCACCGGGAACGGGTCGTTCCAGACTCTCGATCCATGCCCATGCCAGGCCCACCTCGGCGAATAGGTCGGCCATCGTCCCGGAGTTGTCGATCACGACGTCAGCTCGGGCCAGACGGTCCTCCCGGGAGGCCTGGCGGGCCATCCGGCCCCGTGCGTCGTCCTTGGTGAACCCCCGATGGGTCACGAGACGACCCACGGCCACATCGGGATCCACGTCGACCACGATGACGCCACCCAGTCCCTCGTGGCCCGATTCGACCAGCAGGGGGATATCGAGGATCACCGTGGCATCGGTCCCGGCCAGCGCCTTGCGCCGCCGGGTCATCTCATCGGCCACCGCGGGATGCACGATGGCGTTCAGCGCCTCCAGTTCGTCCGCATCGCCGAAGGCCCGGTCGGCCACCGCCTGACGGTTGAGTCCTCCGTCGGCGGCCACGATGTCGTCGCCCCAACGTTCCACCATGGCCACAAACACCGGTGTGCCCGGCTCCTGAAGCTCGCGAACGATGGCGTCGGCGTCCAGAAGCACCGCTCCGCGCTTCACGAGGAGCGCTGCGACGGTGGACTTGCCGGAGCCAATGCCCCCGGTCAGGCCGATCTCGAGCATCGAAGTTGTCCGATGATGGCGAAGGTCTGATTCCCGAAGGGAACCGTCCCTCGGGTCAGACCTCGGTGGGCTCAGCCTCGGGCTCAGCCTCGGGCTCAGCCTCGGGCTCAGCCTCGACAGCCTCCGCCACGACCTCGGCTGCCGCTTCCTCGGTGGGGGCCTCCTCGCCGTCAGCTTCCCCGACCGGGGCACCCTCTACGGCAGCCTCCTCGACGGCGACTTCAGCGGCGTGCTCGGCGGGCGCCTCCTCTGCAGCGGCTTCTCCGTCAACAGCAGCCGAAGCATCGAACATGTCGGCCCAGGCCTCCTGGCCCTCAGAGCTCTCCTCTCCGATGAAGTTGCCCTCGTCGTCGTAGGCGTGCTCGCCGAAGTGCTCCTGATACTCGGCAGCCACGATCCCACCCTCGGCGGCCTGCTTGATTGACAGGCTGATCCGTCGACGCTGAAGGTCGAGGTCGATGATCTTGACCCACAGTTCCTCGCCGGGCGTCACGACCTGCTCGGGCAGGTCCACGTGGTGGGCCGACATCTCTGAGATGTGGACCAGACCCTCGATCCCGTCGCCCACCTGGACGAACGAGCCAAACGGCACCAACTTGGTGACCCGGCCGTATACCAGTTCACCTACCTGGTGGGCGCCGGCGAACTCCTGCCACGGATCCTGCTGAGTGGCCTTCAACGAGAGGCTGATGCGCTCACGGCCGAGGTCGACCTCGAGAACCTGCACCTCGATCTCGTCACCGACAGCGACTACCGAACCGGGGTGGTCGATGTGCTTCCACGACAACTCCGACACGTGCACGAGGCCGTCCATGCCGCCGAGGTCGACGAAAGCACCGAAGTTGACGACGCTGGACACGGTGCCATTGCGGATCTCTCCGGAGCGAAGGTTGTGCAGGAACTCTTCGCGCTGTTCCTTCTGGGTCTCTTCAAGCCAGGCACGGCGAGACAGGACCACGTTGTTGCGGTTCTTGTCCAATTCGATGATCTTGGCGTCGATCGTGGTCCCGATAAAGGGCTGCAGGTCACGGACCCGGCGTAGCTCCACGAGTGAAGCGGGAAGGAAGCCACGGAGTCCGATGTCGACGATCAGCCCGCCCTTGACGACCTCGATCACAGCGCCGGAAACCATTCCGTCACCTTCCTTGATCTCCTCGATCCGACCCCAGGCCCGCTCGTACTGGGCCCGCTTCTTGGACAGGACCAGACGGCCGTCCTTGTCCTCACGCTGGAGAACCACGGCTTCGATCTTCTCGCCAACGGCCACGATCTCGTTCGGATCGACGCCGTTGCGGATCGACAGCTCGCGGGGCGGAATGACGCCTTCGGACTTATAACCAATGTCCAGCAGGACCTCGTCCTTGTCGACCCGGACGACGGTGCCCTCGACCAGTTGACCGTTCTCAACGTCGACCATGGTGGCCGAGTAGGCCTCGTCGAGCGTCAGGGAGCCGAGATCGTTCTCGGTGATGGGACGGGGGATGTACTCCCCGCTCTCGTCGAAACTCCCCATGGGCGGGGAATCGAGGGCGGAGGGGATCAGAGTCAGTTCGGGCACGTGTTCTTCTCGTCGGATGGGAGTAGGTGGACAGGTCATTCCGAACGCATGAACACGGCATGTGCACACGCGAAACAGACCCGGAGATCCTACCGGGCCCCCGTCGAGACCCCGTCGGACGGAACCCCGCCAAATTCAAGGCGGGTCCGTCAGTCGGCTCGCCGTCCAATCATCAGGAACTCGGGATGTTCTAGATCCGGTGGTCGAAGGGCGTAGTCGCCGGGAGTCACCGAACGGACCTCGTCGACCACCAGCCCGGCGCGGTCGGCCAGCAGGCGGAGTTCCCGCGGAGTGAAGCAGGTGGTCCAGAGTTCAGCTGGCGTCTCGGCGCCGTCACCGTTCCGGAGCACCGTGTGCTCCCGGTTGACGCCGGTATCGGCGTCGAAGTGGTCGGCCTCAGCCAGAAAGCGAATCTGGAAGTAGGCCGAAAAGGCGCTCAGGGCCACGCCCCCTCCCGGCCGGACGGCGGCCACGATGCGGTCAAGGATCGCTCCGTCGGGGTCCAGCACGGCCGTATCGGCTCCCGGCCCTCCAGCCAGGCCGAACGCTCCCTGGCAGAGCGAGATAGCCGCGTTGAACTCGCTGTCGAAAACCATGGTCCGAGCATCACCATGGATGAATGTCGCCCCTTCTGGGGCGTCCCGGCGGGCCAGGTCCACGAAGGTCTCCGACACGTCGATGCCCACGACCTCAATGCCACGCCGGGCCAGTTCATGGCTGTGGCGTCCCGGGCCACAACCGACGTCCAGTAGGCGGGACCCCTCGCCGAGGCCCAGCACGTCGATCAGGACGTCGACCTCCTGGACGGTCCCGTAGGTGAATGAGTAGCGACGGTAGGCGTCTCCCAGGTAGTCGGCGACCCCCTCGAACCAGTGGTCCATCTAGCGGAGACCCGAACCCTCAGCCCTTGGCGTGAGCCCAGGTGGCGCCGGTGGCGACCTCGACGGCCAACTCCACCCGCAGGTCGTAGGCCCCCGTCATCTCCGAGCGGACCATCGCCTCCACGTCGGCAACCTCGTTGGTCGGAACTTCGAGAATCACCTCGTCATGGACCTGGAGTACTAGACGGGATGCCGACCCGTCAGCCCGGAGCCGGTCGTCGATCCGGATGAGGGCCACCTTGAAAACGTCGGCTGCCAGACCTTGGATGCCGGCGTTCATGGCCTGGCGTTCAGCGGCCTGACGCACGTTGAAGTTGGGGGACGAGAGCTCCGGTATGCGTCGACGACGCCCGAAAAGGGTCTCCGTGTAGCCCTTCTGGCGGGCCTCGTCGACCGTCCGCTCCATGTAGTCGCGGACCGACGGGAAGGCGGCGAAGTACGACTCGAGGATCTCATTGGCCTCGTCGACCGATGAGCCCAGCCGCTGGGACAGCCCGTAGGCCTCCATGCCGTAGGCCAGCCCGTAGGCCACCATTTTGGCTCGGTTCCGCACCTCGGAGGTCACTTCGGACGGGTCGATACCCCACGTACGGGCGGCTACCGCGGTGTGGATGTCATCGCCAGCCTCGAACGCCGCGATCAAGCCCGGGTCGTCAGCCAGGTGGGCGATGACCCGCAACTCGATCTGGTTGTAGTCGGCTACCAGCAACGTGTAGCCGTCGATCGGCACGAAGGCCCGGCGGAAGGCCCGCCCGGCCTCGGTGCGGACAGGGATGTTATGGAGGTTCGGTGCATCCGAGCTGAGCCTGCCCGTTCGGGCGACCGTCTGGTTGAACGTGGCGCGGATTCGGTCACCCGGACCAGCCTCAGCCAACAGGCCCTCGCCGTACGTGGACCGGAGCTTCTCGACCTCGCGGTAGGCGAGTAGGTGGGCAACCACAGGATGGTCATCCCGGAGGCGCTCCAGGGTGGACGCGTCGGTGGAGAACCCGGTCTTGGTCTTCTTGCCAGGGGTGAGACCCAGCTTCTCGAAAAGCACCTCCCTGAGCTGTTTAGTGGAGTTCACGTTGAACTCCTCCCCGGCCGCCTCGTGGACAAGGCTTCGCAGGCGTTCGCAGTTAGCGGTGAGCTCGTCACGGAGGCGGGTCAACTCGGCGACGTCCACGCCGATGCCTAGCTCCTCCATACGGGCCAACACGGCGACGAGGGGAACCTCGATGTCGGCGTTGAGAGAAAGAAGCCCCTGGGCCTCCATGGCCGAGACCAGCGGGTCCCGCAAGATGCAGACCGCGGCCGCCCGGTGTCCGGCCTCCACCGACGGGTCGGCGGCCTCGCCACTCAGGTCCAACTGCCCATCGGGCGCTCCGGTCACCGGAAGCATCCGTCTGGCATGACGCTCCAGAAGCACCCCGAGGTCGTAGGTGGCGTCAGCCGGGTCCAGTAAGTAGCCGGCGAGCGCCGTGTCTAACACCAGGTGGACCTCGCCGATGCCCTGTCGTTGCAGGGCCCGCAACATCGGCTTGACGTCATGGGCCGCTACACCCGGACCATCGGTACCCAGCAGCCCGGCCAACGCAGCGGTGGCCGCTGGATCAGCCAACAGGTCAGCGGGAATCCACCAGGCCTGCTCGCCGTCGGACACCGCCAGGCCAGGACCGAGATCGGGGCCGGCGGGACCTGACGGCGGCCAGGCCAAGCGGGCTGGTCGCCGACGCTGCCGCTCCGATGGCCTCGATCCCTGCCGCATCTCTGACGACGTTGACGGAAACCTCCAACTCTCCCGAGGCCCCCGTGGATCCGTCTCGGCCCTCCCGTGAATCTGCCCCATCGCCACCGAAGTCGACGCCCAGCAGTGCAGCCAGGCGTTCGCGGGCCCGGCTCAGCTCCAACACGTCGAGCAGCCCACCGGCCCGCTCCACGTCGACAGGGCCCTGGTCGAGGTCGTCGGCGGTCAACCCGAGCGGCACGTCGCGCACGAGCACCATCATCTCCTCGTTCAGCCGGGCGAGACCCTCGCTGGCGTTCAGGTTCTCCCGGAGCTTGGGGGTCTGATCGTCGGCCGCAGCGAAGATCCCGTCGAGCCCCCCATAGGCGTTGATCAGCTTGGCCGCCGTCTTCTCCCCAACCCCGGGAACCCCAGGCAAATTGTCAGAGGAGTCGCCCCGCAACGCGGCATAGGCCACATAGTCCACGGGTCGGACTCCGGTGCGTTCAAGGATGCCCGCCTCGTCGTACAGGGCGTAGTCCGACACCCCCCGCTTGTTGTAGAGCACCCGGACATGCGGATCCTCCACCAACTGGTAACTGTCCCGGTCCCCGGTCACGATGGTCACGTCCCGGCCGGCGTCGCGAGCCACGGTGGCGAGGGTCGCTAGGACATCGTCGGCCTCGAAACCCTCGGCATCCACCACCCTCAATCCCAGGGAGTCGACCAACTCGCGAACCAGATCAAGCTGCTGGTAGAGGGAATCCTCCTGCTTCTCACGGTTCGCCTTGTACGACGGTAAGCGCTCGTGGCGAAAGGTGCCCCCCGGCCGATCGAAGGCCACGGCCACCCCCTCGGGTTCGTGATCGCGTAGCAGGGACAGGAGCATCTGGGTGAAACCGAAGACGGCGTTGGTCTCCTGCCCGGTGCGAGTCACCATGTCTCTGGGAATGGCAAAGAACGCCCGGTAAGTCAATGAATTTCCGTCGAGGAGGAGGAGTCCGGGCACCGCGGCGACCCTAATCCCCAACGGTGACCAACCCGGCTGGCGGTCCGACCCTTCAGGAAGGTCGGAGGCCCTCGTCGATGACAGAACGGGCCACGTCGGCCATGGTCTGACGCCCTGACATGGAAGAGGTCTGCAGGAACCGGAACGCTTCCTTCTCAGATAGGCCGACCTCATCGAGGAGGACGCCCTTTGCCCGGTCGATCACCTTGCGGGCCTCGAGTCGATCGGTCAACGTCTGGGCCTGATCGGTCAGGGCACGCATCTCTCGGTGGCGGGCACGGGCCACCTCGACGGCCGGCACCAGTTCGGATCGCTGGAACGGCTTGACCAAGTAGGCCAGCGCTCCGGCCTCGACGGCCCGGTCGATCAGGTCCCGCTGGCTGAACGCTGTGAGGATGACCACCGCGGTGTCGTGGGAGTCGGCGATACGCGATGCCGCCTCGATCCCGTCGAGTCCCGGCATCTTGATGTCCAGGATGACAACGTCGGGGTCCAGTTCGGCCACTAACTCGACAGCACGATCACCCCGGTCGGTGT
>ENA-OREB01001667-OREB01001667.1-marine-metagenome-genome-assembly--contig:-NODE-1667-length-10799-cov-3.308431_pt1 | contig 10799 bp, 6 predicted proteins | sample MGYA00248625_ERZ508552 | MGnify/ENA primary metagenome ERZ508552 (study PRJEB26219, sample SAMN06267888) | marine metagenome | isolation source: Monterey Bay, California, USA | place: USA:Monterey Bay...
GTTTTAGATCAGTGCCTTTCGGATTCGCAGCTCGAATTTCGAGAGATTGTCGTTTACGAAAGCGAAGACATTCTTGATCCTTCACCGGAGGTGCAATCGTTATTACGAGCCGGAAAAGTTGATTGGGTGACAATCACCAGTGGCGCCATTGCGAAAGCGACCACCGCGTTATTTGGAGAGGATTTGAGACGGGCAAAGCTGGTAAGTCTTAGCCCAAATATAACGCAGGTTTTAATAGGCCTAGGATTTGAAGTTGCGGCTGAAGCCAGCTCGCCAGGCATGGTCGAGTTGGTAGCAGCAGTAGAGGCCTACGAATCTAATTCCGGTTAGTGGTTAAGAAAAATTTATTGCACCAGTTGTTCCAACCAGGTTCTTAACAATTTTCTCGAGGCACTTGGACGCAAAATCCAGCTATCGTTGTGGTTGCGAAAGCCGGTTGTTTGAAATGTGAATTTTCCCGTTACTCCAGTCGATTGGAGGTAGGCCCGGGTGGATTCGACCGATTGTTTACCGACGGGGGTTTCCGCGCAAATAAACTGCGGACGCTGACCAAGTCGATCTAATCGTTGCCGAGCTGAATTTCGGTCGCCCTGAGGTAATCCAAAATTAGAGACGCCATCATAGTGGCTGCAGGGGATAAAGCCGCACCAGAGTTTAGAAATGTCGTCGTCATAAAGTCCGATGAAATTACAGGCAATTGCACCACGAGAGAAACCAGTTAGCACAACTCTTTCCGGGTCTCCGCCGTACTGTTGGCAAATCCACGGTACGACCAGCTTGCAATAATCTACCGTTGGCCGCGGATTATAATTGGGTGAATCCCCCCACCACGTGATGGCATTTTTTGTTTGCTCTTCATTAATGAATGGAAGGCAGACCCAGATGAATTTTTTCCCGCCAGAGATTCCATAGCCAAGTTTTCCATCGGTGACCTTTCCTGTGCAGACATCTCCAAATTTATTTCGATAGTTACCATTTCCAACGTACTCGACAATTACCGGATAACTGCCAGTTGGGGTCCAGTCGGTAGGAAGATAAACGACATGGTGAATGTCTGTTGCTTTTAGCGTGGGCAGAACTTCTTTGAAGCGTTTCCCCCCGGTGAGCGGGGCTTCGGTAGAAAGTGGTGGTAGCGTCAGGTCTGGTTCTACCGAAGAAATGTCGACCAATTCAATTGGCGCCGAAAGTGCATCCTGTCGCATCGCACCGTCGGCAGGTAATGCCCAACCCACGAGTGACGTCAAACAGAAGATGGACCAAATCAGGCAAACTGTGGCGAGACAGGGTTTGTTGTTCATTCGTTAAGTATAGCAATTTATCGGCAATAAATCCCCCGATTTGCAATACTGTACTGTTTAGGTTTTATAAAGGTCGGCCAATTTATGTTCCAAGGAGAATTTGATTTCCAGTGCCTTTCCAATGTTCTTTTCTCAAAATCAAAAACATCATTTTTGATTCGTGGGCGTGATGAGGAAAAGGAAACTGTTATGATAGGGATTGGAATTCTGCCTGAGATTTTCAAGAAGAAATAAAGATTTGCCTGTCGCCAGTTCGCGGTGGTACAGAAATTGACAGTTCAGGTTTTAAGCAAAGGTATAAAATGTCGAGTCTCTCATCGAAATGCGGTCTGGTCATTGCAATTTTCGTAACGGTTGGTTGTTTCCTCAGTTATCCATCGCATTCCCTGTCTCAAAGAATTCCCAAAGACGGTTCGGTTCTGCCCTTCCCTCCCCAGCCGATGGACAGCATCGTCAAACCTCGCATGCAGGATTCGACCATGAAATGGCCGACCCCTATCAACCGTCTTCCTGACGGTGCCCCGAATGTTTTAATTGTCATGCTGGATGACGTGGGCTTTGGTGTTTCTGAAACTTTTGGCGGCGAGGTTCATACACCGACTTTCACCCGCCTAGCCGCTGAAGGAATCAAATACAATACGTTTCACACGACGTCTCTTTGTTCACCAACTCGCGCGGCGATTTTGACCGGGCGTAACCAGACCCGCGTCGGCTCGGGGACTATTTCAGAGCGAGCCGTGGCGTTTGACGGGTTCACTGGGATTATTCCTAAGGAGGGTGCGACACTCGCTGAAGTGCTTAAGCAATATGGGTACATGACTAGTGCGTTTGGGAAATGGCATAACACGCCAACGCTGGAAACCTCAGCCGTGGGACCAATGGATCGCTGGCCAACCGGTTACGGTTTTCAGCATTTCTATGGATTCCTAGCTGGTGAGACTTCGCAATACGAGCCTCGCCTCGTCCGGAATTTGGATCAGATCGAACCTCCTCAAACAGACACCTATCACCTCACGAATGACCTTGTGGATCAGGCTCTGCATTGGCTTGACGATCGCCAATCGTTTTCACCGGACTCGCCTTTCCTGATGTATTGGGCGCCAGGTGGTGTGCACGGACCGCATCAAGTTTTTCCAGAATGGATTGCCAAGTACAAAGGGAAATTTGATGAAGGTTGGGATGTTTATCGTGAGCGTGTTTACCAGCGTCAGTTAAAAATGGGAATTATCCCGCCGAACACCAAATTAACACCTCGCGATAAAACGCTAGATTCATGGGAGAGTATTCCGGAGAAACAACGAGCGTTTCAGTTGCGGCTCATGGAGACTTTTGCAGGTTATGTTGAGCACACCGATACGCAGGTTGGCAGGTTGGTAGACGGTTTGGATGCCCGTGGCCTAAAAGAAAACACCATTGTCTTCTACATCTGGGGCGACAATGGGTCGAGTGCCGAGGGGCAGCGAGGATCCATCAGTGAATTGCTTGCTCAAAATAATATTGCTAACACGTTTGAGCAGCAAATCACGGCGCTCGACAAGCTAGGCGGACTCGATGCGTTAGGCACATCCAAGGTTGATAACATGTATCATGCCGGCTGGGCATGGGCGGGCGGGACGCCATTCAAGGGGACGAAACAATTGGCTTCCTATTTTGGTGGTACTCGGAATCCAATGGTGATCTCATGGCCAAAAGGAATTAAACCGAGCGATGAAATCCGTACCCAATTTCATCACGTCGTTGATATCGCACCAACGATTTATGAACTTCTCGAGATCACTCCACCGAAGGTTGTGAACGGCCATCAGCAAATACCTCTCGATGGAATAAGCCTTGCTTACACTTTTGATCAGGCGAATGCTCCATCGCAAAAGAAAGTCCAGTTTTTCGACAACAACGGAAGCCGAGCGATTTACAAAGATGGCTGGATGGCCTGTACCTTCGGCCCTCTGATTCCGTGGAACACACCTTTGTCGGTTCCTCGAATTGCAAAATGGGATTCAGCAAAGGACGTTTGGGAACTGTACCGCCTTGAGGATGATTTTTCTCAGGCGAACAATCTGGCAGCGGCCATGCCTGAAAAATTAGAGGCTCTTAAAAAAGATTTCTTAGAGCTTGCGGCTAAGAATCAAGATTTTCCAATTGGTGCTGGCGACTGGCTTAGGATTCATCCACAAGACCGAGTGGAAACGTCTTACACCAGTTGGGAGTTTAATCAGAATACGCGGCGGATGCCTGAGTTTATGGCGCCCGGATTGGGAAAGCAGAACAACCGCGTTTTCATGGATATTGAGATTGGAGAAAACGCGAATGGTGTTTTGTACGCACTCGGTGGCTCGAGTGGCGGAATCACTGTTTATCTGCAAGATGGTTATCTAACTTATCTCTACAACATGTTGATTATTGAGCAATACAAATTAACGACTGATGAGCCGATCGCGGCGGGTAAACATCAAATTGAGGTGGATACTCGAATTGTCGGTCTCGGAAAGTCAGGAACCGTGGTGATTAAGGTAGATGGTAAAAGTGTTGGAACGTTGGAGCTAAAGCAAACGGTTCCCGCTGCCTTTACCGCGAGTGAGACCTTTGACGTAGGAGTCGATTTAGGATCGACCGTTTCCCTCAGTTACGCGGACCTGCGCCCTTTTGAATTTCAGGGTAAAATAAATAAAATGAATGTTGATTTAAAATAACGTCCGGTTAGCGTTAACCTTGTAAAGGTTAGCCTTGCGCGGCTCTCAAATGAAAATTTATGGATCAGAAGGTCACATGAAAACTAAATTCGCGATTGTCTTATTACTGGTTTGTTTATTGCCGACTTGTGTCGTCGCGCAAAAGTTTAACCGAGCGGTTTCTTTCGCTTCCAATTTTGAAGCCCCCATTCCTCGTCCCGAGCAAGATAAGTTGGCTCAAGCGAAGTTGGCTCAGTTAAAAGCGAAAACGGGGAAGCGTCCAAATATTGTCTGGATCATCATTGATGATATGGGATATGGAGACCCTGGATGTTACGGCGGTGGCGCAGCGATTGGAGCGGCTACCGAAAATATCGATCGGCTCGCTCGCGAGGGACTGCGATTGACATCTTGCTACTCTCAGCACACATGCACACCAACGCGAAGTGCAATTTTGACTGGCCGCCTGCCGGTAAGAACGGGCCTGACGCGGCCAATTTTGGCCGGAGATAAAATCACCAAGAATCCGTGGGCAGACGAATTGAGCCTGGCAAAACTGCTTAGCGATGCTGGTTATACGACTAACTTGACTGGGAAATGGCACATCGGTGAAGCGGTAGGGATGCGGCCGCAAGATGTTGGGTTCGATGAGTTTTATGGTTTTTATCCCGCTCAGAAAGAGATCTCCCAAAGCGTTGACGAGCGGCGATATCCCGATCTGGTTCTGAATCCAGAATTGCTGGAAGACTATTACAACATTGGAGCTAACCTAAGTCTCGTTCACGGTTTTAAAGGTGGCAAAACAACCAATGTTTCTGCGATCAAATCAACCGAAGAAATGGGGCGGGCAGACCAAGTCCTCGCAGATTTTACCGTTGCTAAAATCAAAGAGCTTGCCAAGTCGGATAAGCCATTTTTTCTTGAGCATTGTTTTATGAAAGTCCACTGTGATAATTTTGCCAATCCTGATTACGCTGGCAAAAGTAAGGCCAAATATGCTTACAAGGACAATGTCTGGGAAGTTGATATGCATATTGGCACGATTATGGAAACGCTAAAAGACGAAGGCCTTTTGGAGAATACATTTGTCTTTGTGACTAGCGATAATGGTCCGCAGATGGACGCGTGGCCGGATGCCGGGTACACGCCTTTTCGTGGCGCCAAAGGAACTACGTTTGAGGGTGGTGTACGGGTTCCTGGAATCGCTTATTGGAAAGGGATGATCTCTCCGGGGCAGGAGAGCGACGATGTTTTTGATCTGATGGATCTGTTTGGTACGGCGCTTCGATTGGCGGAAGTCTCTTATGACAAGCTACCCAACGATCGTTTTTATGACTTTATCGATCAGTCGTCCTATCTTCTAACCGACCAGGGTAAATCGAATCGTGAGACAATTTATTTTTGGTGGGGAACGGTGGAAACTGCAATTCGGATGCGCGAGTATAAATTGCACACCAAGGTGATTTTGCCAAGCTCTAAAAATCTTTATATCGATATGTCGCTGTTGCAGGACGTAGGCCTCGCTCCTTGGTTGTTTAATCTGTACATCGATCCCAAAGAGCAAACGACGGTGGGGCATCGAAGAAATGCTTGGCTAGCTACGATTGGCGGGCAACTGAAAGCGCATTTGAAAACGTTTAAAAAATTCCCGGCGAAGAAAATTGGATTGGGACTTTAGGAATGATCGTCAGAGCGATTGATTGGGGAGACAGTTGTTCTCGAATCACGCGATCAGGTCTTTGATCACGTGCCCGAGGCCGTTCACGAGACTCTGTTCGCGACCACCGAATCGATGGGTCAACGCCTCGTGGTCGAGCCCTAACAGATGAAGGACCGTAGCATGCAGGTCGTGCATGGTCACTTCGTTCTCGACGGGCTTGTATCCGAGTTCGTCGGTTTCGCCGTACGCAATTCCAGGTTTCACACCGCCGCCGGCCATCCACATGGTAAATCCATAGGGATTATGGTCTCGCCCGTTTTTGTCTTGAGAAGTTGGAGTTCTTCCAAACTCACCCCCCCAAATAACGAGCGTTTCGTCGAGCAAGCCTCGTTGCTTGAGATCCTGTAAGAGTCCAGCAATAGGTTTGTCTGTTTCCATGCATAGGTTGCGGTGGGCTTTTTCTAATCCACCATGGCTATCCCAGTTGTTTTTGTAACCGCCGTGATAGATTTGAATAAACCGCACGCCCTGCTCTGCCATTTTTCGAGCCATCAGTAATTGAGTCCCGAATGTTTTTGATTCTTCGACATCAATGCCGTACAGGTTTTTTGTGGCCGCTGTTTCGTTGGAAGTGTCGACAATTTTCGGAGCCGTCATTTGCATTTTAAAAGCAGTTTCAAAACTGTTGATGCGTGTCAGCAATTCCTGTTGATTAGGGTTTTGGTTGGCGTGCCAGTGATTCATTTTCTGCAGCATAGCCAGTTGTTTTTGCTGGCTGCTTGAGGAAATGTTTTTATCTCGATTCAGATAGAGGATAGGTTGGTCTGATGCGCGAAAGGGAACCCCCTGGTTTTCACCTGGGAGGTAGGCCGCGTCCCAAAGGTTTGCGCCACCCTCGGGGGCAGTTCGGTGATCGTACATTACGACGAAACTTGGCAGATCCTCGTTGCCAGATCCTAGACCATAACTTGCCCACGAACCAAGGCATGGAGCACCGATCTTCGAAATGCCGCAGTTCACCATATAGCAGGCGGGAACATGGTTATGGGAATGGCACGAACAGGCGTTGAGGAAAGCGATGTCGTCGACGTGTTTCGCGATGTTCGGGTAGAGTTCCGAGACGGGCAAGCCGGATTCACCGTGGCGTTGGAACTTGAACGGCGACTTCATGATTGGGCCGGGATGCGGAAATAAGGTCTCGATGCTGCCTGGGAACCGTTTGTCATGCCACTTTTCGAGCGCCGGCTTATGAGAGAAAAGGTCTAGTCCTGATGGACCGCCATTCATGAAAAGCCAGATGACAGACTTTGCTTTTCCAACTTTGGGAACAGAGATTGGCGTTGGTGCCCCGAGAGCCTGACCTGAATTAAGTAGTGAAGAGAGCGCCAGCATTCCAAATCCGCCGCCGCTTCTTTTAAGAAATTCGCGTCGCTGAATGGCTTTCATTGATTGATTTAAATCGCTCATGAGACGATATCACTCTAAAAAATGGGGGTGAATTTTGAGTGGGGTGAACTGGATCGAGCCATTTGCCTAGGCAAGAGGTTCGGTCGCAGGACTGCGAATTCCCAGAGTGGTTCTGGAAGGCTGACCTGCCAACCCACCTATCTCAATCGAATCGAAACCCTGTTTCAGTTGATATAGAAAAATTCATTCGACATAAACAGAACTTGGCACAACGCCTCTAAATTTTTCTCTTTCCAGCGATATTCAGTTTGCGCGGGTTTTTCGGATAAAAACTCCACGAAGTTCACGATTTCGGAAGATGTTGCCTGACGGCCTAATGTCAGGCTTACCAAGAGTTGGACCTGTTTCTCAGGTTGAGACTCTGCTTCAAGGATGCGATTGGCGAGGAACCTCGACTGCCGAGTCACGAAGGGTGAATTAAACAGGGCTAGTGCCTGGGTTGGGAGTGTCGAAGTTTTTCGTTTTTGGCAGGAAAAACTTCCGTCGGTCCCATCAAAAAGCTTGAGCACAGGAACGGGCATGGTTCTTCGAAGAAGAACATAAATCCCCCGTCGCCACAGCGCCTCACGGTCAATTTCATAGTCGATTGGCCAAGTTTCTTCCGGGCCTTTTTCAGTATTAAAAACGGCATCCCGCGGGATTGGCGGCATGACTGCAGGGCCATACATTGTCGGATTGAGGTTCCCGGCAGCAACCAGCATTGAATCTCGCATCACTTCTGAGGTGATGCGACGCGAATTGAACCGGGAGAGGTAGATGTTCTCAGGATCGAGTTCCATGTGATTCAGCGTCACTCTCGAATCTTGACGGTAAGTTGCACTTGTAATGATCAGTCGGTGAATATGTTTGAGACTCCAGTTGTGATCAATCAATTCCATCGCGAGCCAGTCGAGCAACTCGGCATGGCTTGGAGTGTCTCCCTCAAGTCCAAAATCTCCAGCAGTAGTAACAAGCCCGCGTCCAAAATACTGTTGCCAGAGTCGGTTAACGATAACTCTCGCCACAATGGAACCAGCACCCTCGGAGGTGTCAGTTGTCCAATTCGCTAACGCGGATCTTGGAAGTGGTTCGGACTCGTTTGGAGCCCAATGTTGCCATTGATCCTCTTCCCAATTGTCGAGACCCGGAGTCAAGCAGGCAAGAAAACCTGGCCCAACCATCTCACCGCTATCTTTGTTTTTCAAATCACCATTTTCAAGAATGGCAGTTTTAGAGATTTTGCTTCCGCGTAAAGCAAGCCCTTGGGGCGGGCACGCGGGGAGAAGCCTCTTGTAATAGTGGACCTCTGCTTTCAGCTTTTCGTATCGTTCTTCATCTTCGGGAAGTGGAACGAAATCGTCATCCAGATACGAATCGTTAAAGTCTAAGCATCGTTTGCAAATCGAAATTAGTCGATCTTGTTCGAGGTCGTCTGGGTCGATTGGTTTTCTGAGAATGTCTTTCTCTTCTTCGGTGAAATTCTCGAGATCGGCAATGCTGTCTTCTTGCAAGCGTCGGTACTGCATCTCATCCAATTCGTCCTGGCGAATTTTCACGGGGTCGTAGTACTTTCGGTAACCTTTGCCGCCTTCGGAATCGAGAAAGGCGTCTGTTCGTTCTGTTTCAGCGAAGATTGCAACCATGCGATAGTATTCTTCGGTTGAAACCTCGTCATAAAAGTGATCGTGGCAGCGGGCGCATCCAACGCTCATTCCGAGAATGGCGGAACTGTAGGTGGAGACTTGCTTGTCCAGCTCATCCATTCGCTCGGATTCTTGCGGTCGAAACGTGTTGTAAGGGGCGGTGGTCATAAACCCGGTGGCAGCCACAGCCATGGCGTTGTTCGGTGCCAGTTCATCCCCCGCGACTTGCCAGCGCGTAAATTCGTCGAACGGAAGATCGTTATTCATTGCCCAGATCACGAAGTCTCGGTACGTGTACGATTTTTCTCGTATTTCGTCTTCCTCGTAGCCATTGCTGTCGGCATAGCCGGCGACGTCCAGCCACATGCGGGCCCAGTGTTCTCCAAATCCGTCGTTATCGAGAAGTGCGTTGACGTAAGTGTCGTAGGTCAGTGTGGCCTGGAGATCTTGGTTTGGATTTTCTGACCAATAGTTCGAACGAACTTCCGTCAAGGGAAGTCCCGTAAGATCGTAAGACAACCGTCTCGCCAGTCTGGCCTGCGATGCAGGTGGATTGGGAGAAAGGCCTGCGCTGAGCATTTTTTCAAGTACGAATTGGTCGACTGGATTCTTGCACCACTCTTTAAATTCAGTTGCGACCTTTGGAACAACCGGACGACTCACACGTTTTAAAGACCAGTGGAGGGAATCCTCTACTGGGGCGGTGGTTTCTGAATTTCCGGTCGCATTTCGGTAGAGGCGTTGGCCTTGGCTCTCGAAACCAGTGAAGTTGCTCGCAAGGTTCGCTGATTGGTATTTGACGAACGAGTGGGGTGAGACCATCTCGGGATTCGATTGTTTTAAATTGGCGATGTAGCTATGCGTTGAACTATCGATCTGCCTCGTCCATTTTTGTCTCTCGCGACCGGTAACTCGATCATCGCGTGAAAGGGTGCTGAGAAGTTTTGAAACTCTTTCGGTTTTTTCTTCGGTCGCTTTGACGATCTCGCGTTGAATTAATTCACCATGTTTAATTTCCGCAACGTCTTCGCAGTGTTTTGAAAATCCGGTTTCGAACCAGTTGATGAAAATGAAAAGGCCGATCGCCTGAGCCGCGCATCCCAAGACAATTAAGCGTAGAGCCCGATATCTACTGTGCTTTCTTGTTTTTTTTGATTTGTGAGCAGTCATGTTTTTGGTGCGATTTTGGCTTAAAACGGTTTCCTATAGGAACGTAGCTTTTAAAAACGCACTAGGAACCCAAAGCGGTAATCTTTTTTATTGAAATTTTAATTCTTTTTTGCCACACTCGACCAAACTCAACCTATCTTTCACAAAGACAGCACCCTCATCCGAGGCAGTGCCGCCGCCTTATTAATTATTAAGTGCGTTTAATTCCCCGCTCACCAACCATCCTCCTACCCATTGAAATAGAATGAAAAGTTCTCCCGCCAAACCTACGAAAGCCAGATATCGACGTGCACGACTCGGCGCTGCAGCGATCGAGTTCGCTTGTGTGCTTCCCTTTCTCGTGCTGTTTTTAATGGGCTCGGTTGAAGTCGGCCGGGGCGTTATGGTTAAGCATGTTCTCGAGGAAGCGGCCAGGGCGGGTTGCCGAGTCGCCGTTTTTGAAAGCAGCAGTGCGGCTGATGTGCAATCAATCGTCGGAACCGCTATGGATGCTGCCAATCTGAGCAGTGCTAATTACACCGTCACAATTGATCCCCCAAATCCTCAGGGTCTGCAGGCATTTCAACCCGTCACTGTTTCGATCGAAATGAACTTCGCAGATGTTTCTTGGATTCCCACGACCTTCCTTAAAGGCAAGTCTGTTGGCGGCGTTTGTGTGATGCCTGCCGAGGGTGATGGCGTTTCTGACCCAACGAAGAAGGCGCCGAGCGGCAAGAAAAATGACGGTGGCGACAAGGACGACAAGGACGACAAGAAAAACAAGAAGGACGATAAGGACGATAAGGACGATAAGAAGGACGACAAAGACGATAAAGGAAAGAGCAAGAAGGGGAAGAAGGGGAAGAAGGACGACAAAGACGACAAAGACGGTAAGGACGACAAAGGAAAGAGCAAGAAGGGGAAGAAGGGGAAG
>ENA-OREB01001669-OREB01001669.1-marine-metagenome-genome-assembly--contig:-NODE-1669-length-10788-cov-3.158995_pt1 | contig 10788 bp, 12 predicted proteins | sample MGYA00248625_ERZ508552 | MGnify/ENA primary metagenome ERZ508552 (study PRJEB26219, sample SAMN06267888) | marine metagenome | isolation source: Monterey Bay, California, USA | place: USA:Monterey Bay...
TGACTTCTTCCTTCATACTTGGCCGCGTAGTCAAAAAAGACATTCTCACTCTTTATTTCTGTGACTGGCAAAACCATGGGGGTCCCTTTTTCATCAGGGACGACGCCAACTGAGAATTCACGTCCCTCTAGAAGGGACTCTATCAAAACAGAGGGGCATTCTGTGTCAAAGGCGAATTCAATGGCCGCTCTTAGATTCATTGTGTTTTCTACACGCGTGACCCCAAGGCTTGATCCGCCTTTGTTTGGTTTTACAAAACAGGGGATTCTTACAATTTGTGCGATTTCACTCAGTCGTGTTTCGGAAAGAACTTCTTCTCGTTTAATTTCGATTGACTCAGCAACACATATTCCCTTTGCTCTAAGCGTGTTGTTTGCTTTGAATTTATTGAACGTCAAGCTGACAGAATCCGAGCATCCAGTACTGAAGGGGATTCCAAGGGTTTCAAAATATTTTTGGAGTATGCCATCTTCACCGGGGGTTCCATGAACCATAATGAGAACTGCATCAAATGTGTTTCGAACACCTTCTAAATCTTTCCATGTAAAGGATTCTCGATCAATGTCAAATCTGGTATTTCCATCGACCTCTACCCACCATAGGTCTCTGTCTATTCTAACCGTATATGGTGTGTATTTTGAAGTGTCAATGTTGTGAACGATGTTAGAAGCACTCTTGACGGAGATTGCCGCTTCTCCTGAATAACCTCCTGCTAGAACTGCTATCTTCGGTAATTCATTGTGATTCATGACGTGCTTGTTTTCAGGAAAGTTACCCTTCTTGGGTTCCCGTTACGCAGAGAATTTCAAGAAGTTTTAACACCTTTTTATGGACCTCTTCATGATTACTTCCAGTCACAGTGACGTGGCCCATTTTACGAAAAGGTTTGACTTGTGATTTTCCGTACAGATGTGGATGAACACCGGTTATTTCAATGGCCTCGTGGAGTCTTTCATAAACCGGTGCCCCTGCGGCGCTAGCTGCTCCCAAAAGATTAATCATTCCTGAGGCAGGGTGTAATTTTGAGACATCACCTAAAGGTAGACCTGCAACAACCCTAAGATGTTGGGCAAATTGGGAGGTTCGATTTGATTCAATGGTGTGATGACCGCTGTTATGCGTGCGCGGCGCAATTTCGTTCACAAAAAGATCACCTGCCTTACTCAAGAACAGTTCAACCGCCATTAACCCTTCAAACGCCATGGCCTCGACGACTTTGAGTGCGAGGTCTTTTGCCTTCTGTGTGAGGGAGTCGTCAATTTGTGCGGGCGCAAATAGTGAGGAAACAAGGTTTGCGTTTGGATCGAAGATTGATTCAACAATGGGATAAATCGCTGTAGCCCCAGATGAATTTCTGGCAACGATTACACCAAGCTCTTTGTCAATATCTACGGCTTTCTCAAGAACACTGGCTTCCGAAAATCCTTTATGAGCGATATCTAATTCGCTTTTTAATATTTGTACTCCTTTGCCATCGTACCCACCAACCCTTAGTTTTTGTACAACAGGGAATCCCATTTCAGTGAGGTCTCCACCTTCTTCAATTAAGGTAAACTCGGCAGTAGGGATATTGTGTTTGGCAAAAAACTGTTTCTGCAATCCTTTGTCTTGAATAAGTGCGATATGGTTTGGCTTAGGAATGACCCGGACTCCAGAAGCTTCCAATCGCTGCAATCCTTCGACACTCACATGTTCAATTTCGATTGTAATGACATCTAGATTTTCCCCAAATTCGTACACAGCATCCGAATCATTTAAATCTCCTTGAATAAATCTGTGGGTTAAGCTTCTACAAGGTGCTTCATGAGAAGGATCCATCACTTCCACGCGCATATCTAAGTCGATGGCAGATTGAATCATCATTCGCCCCAACTGGCCTCCGCCAAGAACACCAATTCTTAAAGATGGACCTGTATTTAAACTTGTTAAATCTTTTCTTAACATATCGCAAAGATATCGGATAGATTTCCGACTTTCGTATAATGGAAAAACTTGATTTAATTATTTTAGGTAACTCTATTACAGCATGGCTTATTGCTCTCGCATATGTTGTAGGAAGCATTATCGTAGCCCGCATAGTGTACGCTATTTTTTCAAAAGTTGTAAAAAAGTACACAGCTTCTACTGTAAATGATCTCGATGATAAGATCGCAGATCAAATAGAGGAACCCATTTCTCTTGCCTTTGTTTTATTGGGTTTCTGGCTTGCATACTCACATCTTGTTTTTGAAGGCAGCGGGGAGACAATAGGCCAGGTATTTCAAATTGCCTTTGTTCTAGATCTGACATGGCTTGTTTCTAGGGTGTTGGATTCTATTGTTGAGAGTCTTCTTTTAAGGTCTGCAACACTTTCAAAATCATCGATGATTAATCAGATTGGGCCTATTTTAAGAAAAACTGTCAGGTCTGTCGTGTGGATTTTAGGTGTCATCACGGCGATGAATAACGCAGGATTTGATGTCGGAGCGATGCTCGCAGGAGTTGGAATAGGAGGACTTGCAATGGCTATGGCTGCAAAAGATTTTGTTGCAAACATCTTCGGAGGGATTACGGTTTTTGTGGACAAGCCGTTTAAAGTAGGAGATAGAATTGTGGTAGATGGGATTGATGGTACGGTCCAGGAGATCGGAATACGCTCGTCACGACTTATTACCCTTCAAGGCAGAATGGTCACGATTCCCAATAACAGTTTTACGAATTCACCAGTAGAAAATATTACGGCAGAGCCTTCTCGAAAAGTGTCAATTACGCTAGGCCTTACATATGACACCTCTCCTGAAAAAGTTCAATTAGCGGTTTCTATTTTAAAAGAAATCGTGGGCAATCATTCCGATACGGAGAATGATTTTACGGTATGGTTCAGTTCCTTTGGCGATTTCAGTTTAAACGTGAGTTGCACTTATTATATCAACAAAATAGGACATTGGGCTGACACGCCTGGAGAGATCAACATGCAGATACTTGAGAAATTTAATGCTGAGAAATTAGACTTTGCGTTCCCAACTCAAACCATTATAACGCAGTCCAAATGAACCACTATGATGTAAGTATTTTACCTTCTGAGGCAAGGTATTGGATGATGATTATCGGGGCTGTTGTCAGCGGATTTCTCCTGGTAAAGTATTTTGATAATTTATCTCAAGAGAAGAGAGAACCTTATCTCAAAAGACTTGGTTGTGCGCTTCTTTTAACGGCAAGTTTTCTTCCTGTTTATACCATTCTCATCCCTGAACATCTCTTTTCGTATCATCGCTCTTTGCCACTTCATTTTTGTTCGTTGAACATCTGGCTTATTGGTTTTAATTGTTTTTTCAGATCAAGGAAGCTGTTCGTGTATACGTTTTTTATGGGCCTTATCGGTGGCTTTTATTCAGTTTTGACACCTTTGCTTACTGTAGGAGATGCGCCCTTGGTAATGATACATTACGTTATTGTTCACACCTCATTATTTGCGGTTCCGATTATAATGATTCGATTGTACGGAATGCGATTAAAGTATTATGACTGGATTAGAGGTTATTTATTTGCAGCTGCCATCTCTACGGTGATGGTTTTCATAAATAGTTTTTTAAATCTATATGTTGAAAATACAGGAGGTGCGAGCGCTAATTATATGTTCGTCACAGTTGCACCTGCTGTCAGTAACCCTTTTTTATTCGATGGCTTGAAGTGGCCATTTTATCTCATTCCTATTCATTTTGGTCTTTGCCTTCACATGCTTTTCATTAATATGATTTACAGAAAAAGAGAAAAAAATGCCATCGTGACAAACCCACAACTTTGGCAATAAATATTTTCATTCGACAAGAGTTGTTCACGTGCTTTCAACGATTTGATTTCTTAAGGCCTACATAATTTATCTTCGACCTATGAAGGCATACTTAAATTTGCTTGAACATCTATTGGAAAATGGTGTGAAGCGTGAGGACCGAACTGGTACAGGCACTTTAGGGTGCTTCGGGTACCAAATGAGATTTGATTTGTCAGAGGGTTTTCCTGTGACGACAACAAAAAAACTCCATCTTAGAAGTATTATTCACGAACTACTTTGGTTTATACAAGGCGACACGAACATCAAGTACCTCAAAGACAACGGCGTGAGGATATGGGATGATTGGGCAGATGAGAATGGTGATTTGGGACCCGTATATGGTTATCAATGGCGGTCTTGGCCTAATCCAGATGGCTCTTCAACAGATCAAATCAAAAAGGTCATAGACTCTCTCAAAAACAACCCTTATTCTCGCAGACACGTCGTGAGTGCATGGAACCCGAGTTTCATAGACGATATGGCTCTCCCGCCTTGTCACTGTTTGTTTCAATTTCACGTCAGCGAGGGAAGGCTTAACTGCCAGTTATATCAACGTTCTGCCGATACTTTTCTAGGTGTGCCATTTAATATCGCTTCTTATTCGCTCTTGACGATGATGATGGCTCAGGTGTGTGATTTAGAACCTGGAGAGTTCGTCCATACGTTTGGGGATGTTCATTTATATTCAAATCACGTAGAGCAGGCACGCGAACAACTTTCGAGGACGCCTGGTATGCTTCCGAAAATGATCTTAAACCCAGATGTAAAAAGTTTGTTCGATTTTACACATGAAGATTTCACTTTGGTTGACTATACACCTCAACCCCACATTAAAGCCCCCATTGCAGTATGACAAGTCGCAACAACATGCGGATTAGTATCATTGCAGCTGTTGCTGACAATAGAATCATTGGGAGAGACAACGATTTGGCGTGGTCTTTGCCCGACGATATGGCTTTTTTCAAAGAGATGACGCGTGGCCGCCATGTTATTATGGGCAGGCGTAACTATGAGAGCATTCCGCATAAATATCGTCCGCTTCCTGGCCGACCGAACATTGTGTTGAGCCGAAATTCCGAATATGATGCTTCCCCTGCTCACCTTGTAACATCACTTGACGATGCACTAAACATTGCCGCGACAGCGAAAGAGTCGGAATGCTTTATAATAGGGGGGGGGCAAGTCTATACCATGGCTTTAAATGCTGGTGTGATTGATACAATGTATCTCACCCACGTTCACGGATCTCCGGAGGGTGATGCATTTTTCCCTGAATTTGATTCTCAAGAATGGACCATGCAAGTCATAGATAATCATCCCGAAGATGAACGCCATGAATTTTCGTTTACGATTTGCAGGTATGATCGGAAACAGCCCTAATTTTTGCGTGAAATGAATGACATTTTCCTAGGAGCGACACACATTACAGACTTGGCAGGATTCGATCATATTCTTTTCCTCGTCGCATTAGCTGCGTCATATGATCTTACCAAATTAGGACGTATGGCGTTGCTTGCTACAGCTTTTACGATAGGTCATTCTCTCACTTTGTTTCTCGCTGGACTTGATCTCGTTCGCGCGTCATTGTCGTGGATTGAATTTCTAATTCCTGTGACAATCTTAATCATGTCTATCCTTCAAATTGGTGGCACCCCCTTTGATTTGTCGCTTAAAAAACAATCTTCTCGCGCTTATGTCCGGAATTCCATCTATCTCATTACGGCGCTTTTCGGATTAATTCACGGCCTTGGCTTTTCTTCATTTTATCGTATTGCATCTGAAAGAGGGGAAGGGATTGTTTTGCCGCTACTCAAGTTCAACGTCGGAGTAGAACTTGGTCAACTCCTGATTCTCATTGTTACCCTCGCCATATTCTCGCTCGGTCGTGCACTCGGTGTCACTAATAGATCTCAGCAACTCGTCATTGGTGGCGCAACATTTGGACTTGCCGCAATGATGGCAATCGAGAATTTTCCAATCTAGAAACGCCAAGATTAAGTTTTATTAGGTTTTCTGTTTGCCGGGCCTTTGGTTAATTTTTATAAGATAAACACACACGCCTTACCTTTGAACGATGCGTTTCGTCCTTATCGCTTTTATAAGAGTATATCAAACAATTATAAGTCCATTGCTGGGTTCAAATTGTCGTCATCATCCCACATGTTCCGCTTATGGAATAGAATCTTTAAAAGTGTGGGGAGCGTGGAAGGGTTTAGGGTTAACATTGCGTAGAATTATAAAATGTCATCCATGGGGAACCTCTGGACACGATCCTGTCCCTCGCAAAACTCCCACATTCTCAAAAGCACCTTCAGGGCAAACGACACACAATCAATCTGATTCTTAAATACAACATTCAATAACGATTAACTATGAAATCATTTTTTACAACCTTTACATTAAGTATTTCTATTCTGGGTTTCCTTCTTTTAGGTGCTTGTGGTGAAGAACAATCAAGTGAGCCATCAGTTGCCCGCGTCAGTGCGATTGCGATACATGAAGACAGTGGAAGATTGGCAAAAGAATTTCATGTCAGACTCGCAAGCCAATTTGCAAATACAGAAAACACAGACACTTTGTTTAATAAACTGGTCGAATTGGACGCGCGCTATGTGGTATGGAGTAAGACGTTAGTCAAGCTTCCAGGAACTGCCTGTAATCACGAAGAAGGAGAACATCATCACCACGATCATGCTGCGGAAGCACAATTGGAAAAGCTTTCTGACGAAGCACTTTTAGAACTTCAAGAAGCGATTCAAGCAGAGTTGATGATGATCATCAATGATTTCGATGTTTTAGTGTCTCGAAAATAAGCTTTTGATGAATTATCTTTCTTTTGTTGTCTCCATGCTGAAGTCAGCACCAATGATCACTTTGTTTCTTTTTGCTGGTTTTTCTCATGCTCAGACTGACATGACAGATCAGGCCCCTCTAAATGTTCGGATAGGTCCTGCTCAAACGACAGTAGGATTTCAACCATGCGAACCCAGTATAGCGATCAGTTTAAAGAATCCGGACATTGTGGTTGCAGGGAGCATCTTAGACAATGTGTATCGTTCTACTGATGGCGGCTACACTTGGGATCACAATACATTGACGTCACCATATGGCGTATACGGAGACCCTTGTGTCGTCGCATCTCCAAATGGAGATTTCTATTATTTACATCTGAGTAACCCCGAAGGGAAGGGATGGGCAAGTGAGATGCTGCTTGATAGAATTGTCTGTCAGCATTCAAAAAGCAAAGGCAAGAGGTGGAGTAAAGGAGGCAGTATCGGTCAAGACCACCCCAAAGATCAAGACAAAGAATGGGCTGTGGTATCTTTAGATGGTGAGCGTATTCACGCTTGCTGGACTCAATTTGACAAGTATAACAGCCAAGAGCCGAATGATTCGACAATTATTTTATGCAGTTTTGCAGGCCGTAATGGAAAAAATTGGTCTGAGCCCATTCGGGTGAGTGAAAAGGCAGGCAATTGCCTTGATGATGATGAAACAACAGAGGGAGCTGTTCCTTCTGTGGGACCAAACGGTGAGATTTACGTGGCTTGGGCAGTAGATGAAACGATTTGGTTTGACCGAAGCTTCGATCAAGGAGAGACATGGATGGCACATGATATTGCAGCGGCTGATATTGTGGGGGGGTGGGCCCAAACCGTTTCTGCAATTGGACGTGTAAATGGAATGCCCGTGACAGGAGTGGACTTAAGTCCAGAGTCTCCTTACAATGGAAGAATTTATATCAATTGGACGGATGCACGCAATGGGAGCGATGACCTTGACGTATTTATTTGCTATTCCGACGACAATGGCACAACTTGGTCACGTCCAACCCGAGTCAATAATGATGAAGCAGGGAGTCAGCAGTTTTTCACTTGGATGGCAGTAGATCCAGTATCTGGAAGCATTCATATCGTCTTTTATGACCGTCGCGCTCACGATGATGAAACAACTGACGTTTACGTAGCGAGTTCAAGTGACGGTGCCCTTACGTGGACGAATCGCCTCGTATCAGAATCCTCATTTCTCCCTCAAGGCGAAGTGTTCTTCGGCGATTATAATAATATCTCAGCGTTTGATGGCCATGTTCGTCCGATTTGGACCCGAGAAGTCAACGGCGTCTTGACCGTAATGACCGCTATTCTTGAGGTAGAATAATTTATTTCGGAATCTTGTAGACATGTCTTTTATTAAACGCGTGCCGCGTAAAGACATATCCCAAAACGAAAAAAGGAAATCCATTTAGGATATAATTACCCTGCCGCAACAGTTGCATTAAGATCGTTACAAAAATAGCAGTTGAAATAAGCCACAGAACGGGGTCTTCAGGCACTCTGGGGATGAAGTTTCTTTTGAGAAAAATGAATACGAGTATGCCTCCAAAAAGACCTAACTCAGACAATATTCGAAGTAACATCGAGCTCGCATCCTGAGCGTTTTGTGTACGGTAATGGTATTCTACACCCTTATTCCCAAGTGAATATTTCTCAGTTGCAATTGCATGTGTTCCCAGCCCTGTTCCGAAAAGCGGGTTTTCTTTTAAATTCATCCATGTGATATACGCGTGGTTAAACAGGATGAATGAGGACCCATGAAAGTCTCCTGTTTGTTTTTCCTCTACAGAAACAGAAAGGACACCCTGATACCTGTCTTCTAGCTCAGGGACCTGAAAAATGACAATCCGTGCAAAAATGACAATTAACGGGATAATGATTGCATACCGGATTGCACCATGTCTCAGAAGAAGAAATATTCCGCCAAGAAAAAGCCCTAAAAAAGCAATCGCGCTATACGTGAGTAACAAAGCAACAATAAATACAAGGGCTTTTCTTTTTGTGAGATAGTCGATGCCTATTCCCGTCCCTTGTTTGACAATCAAACGAAACATGGCTACAACTCCAGCAGGTAAAATAACATTCGCAAAATATGTGGGCTCACCTAATGTACTTGCTAATCGTATTCCGATAGAGGCATCAATGGTGTCAAGATAAATGAATGATTGAAGGAAATGTAACAGGTTGTTTCCTAAAAAGGAGTCTATAAACAGGAGTATACCAATAATTGAGACGACATATGCGCCTTTTAAATAAATCGTAAAAAGCCGCTCGACATCGTATTCGAAATGTCTCCAAACATATGCGTAGAATACATATGGCAGTAAAATACTCCCCGCCACCTTGATATATATGCCATTGGGTATCGCACCAGTCATGACGCCACTGGCTCCTACAATTAAGACAAAAACAACCCATGCTAATTCTCTAAATGGCACCTTGTATTTAATAAGAAACAGTGGTAACAGAAGATAAAATGCAATAAATGGACCATACCCGAGTGCGCCTGGAAACAGGATGAACGAATACCTAAATAGAAAAATCGGAATGAAACAAAGTATGATTATCGCATTTTCAACATTGAAAATACGTCCAAATAGCGAAGTAGCTTTTTGCGCCATCACCCCAGTGCTTCTCTAATTTGTCTGGCAGTATCGGCAAGTGAATCTTGAGATAACTCTAGTTTTGTTTTTTCAAAATTAATGTCTCCAATTGAATTTAATGGGATGAGGTGTATATGCGCATGAGGCACTTCCAGGCCTATCACTGCGACTCCTATTCTCTTACATGGCACGACCTTTTCAATCGCAGACGAAATTGTTTTCGAAAAGATATTTATTTGCGCGATCTCGTCATCGTTCAAGTCAAAGTATTGATCTACTTCCCGTTTGGGAACGACCAGTGTGTGGCCAACAGCCAATGGAGCAATATCTAAAAAAGCAAAACACGTTTCATTCTCCGCAACTTTATGACAAGGGATTTCACCAGAAATAATTTTACTAAAAATGCTAACCATTTCTTTCTATCTAGATATTTCAAGTATTTCAAAAAGAAGAACGCCTGCAGGAATTTCTATTTCAGCGATATCTCCAACGGACTTGCCCAGTAGACCTTTTCCAATTGGAGAATCTATGGATATTTTCTTTTCCGCGAGATTTGCTTCGTTTTGAGCGACTAAAGTGTACGTTACTTCCGCCCCATTTTTTTGATTTCGAATCTTAACAATACTTAAAATAAAGACCTTGCTGTTGTCAATTTTACTGTCATCAATGATTCTCGCATTTGCAAGCAAGTTTTCCATCTTCGCAATCTTTGCTTCCAAGTGCCCTTGTGCATCTTTTGCTGCGTCGTATTCTGCATTCTCGCTCAGATCACCTTTGTCAATAGCTTCTCCTATTTGTGCACTAATTTTTGGACGTTCGACGCTAACGAGATGATGTACCTCATCTTTTAGGGCCTTATATCCTTCTTCTGTGTAGTATGAAATGTCAGACATATTGTAAGATATGTATATAAAGAACAAGAGGGTCTTTGTAGACCCTCTTTATTCAGTATGTATGTTAAAGAGGTCTTTTAAATCGTGATCTTCAGGCCTACGGAGTGCGTGCCGTTAAAAGGATTTGTAGTCCTGTATGAGTAGTCCAAACCAATCACCGACCCATTGGATCCCGTAGGAACTTTAAGGGTAAGACCACCTGCAGGTCCAGTATAAGCTGTTGTTGCGTTGTCGTCAGAGAATACCCCCTGTTCCCAAAGATATCCTGCTCTTAGTTCTAAATTGTTTCCGATACGTGTTTCAACACCAAATCCCAATTGATCCTTTGTAAATGAGTTTGAGGTAAACATTCCGTTCAGCTCAAGTACCATATTCTCAGATTTCAGAACATCATACGCAACACCAATATTAACAAGTGAAGGCAACTCATATTTTTCAGATCTTTGGAGTACTGTGAGCGAGTTTGCAGACCCTTGTGGTGTTGCAGTTGCAGTAAGTGCAATAATTGGTGCTTGTCCAATGTCATCAATAATGCGTTTAAGATTTCTATATTCTGGTCTAAAGTCATGCCCCCATTCTGAAATACAATGTGCTTCATCTATAGCAACAAAAGAAATTGTCTGTTTTTTTAAAAAACTCACATACTC
>ENA-OREB01001670-OREB01001670.1-marine-metagenome-genome-assembly--contig:-NODE-1670-length-10775-cov-4.124883_pt1 | contig 10775 bp, 8 predicted proteins | sample MGYA00248625_ERZ508552 | MGnify/ENA primary metagenome ERZ508552 (study PRJEB26219, sample SAMN06267888) | marine metagenome | isolation source: Monterey Bay, California, USA | place: USA:Monterey Bay...
CTGTAACGCTTCACACATTGATTTGAAGCGGAGGTCTGTTGACGTAAGGATATTTTGACGAGCAGCGGCTGACTGTTCAGTGTCATTTGAACCTTCATTTGGGGTGCCACTACTGGCTTCTGACACCTCGTTTCCAAATGTACTTGTGCCTACGCACCCAGAGACTGCAAAAACAAAGAATGCTGAAAATAAATATTAATCTTTATGAGCTACTATTTTAATTAGATTGTTCTTTTTAAAGTTTTCTATTAAATAATCTGCGTATCTCAAAAATCCTAAATCGGTAAGGTGTACACCATCTACAGTCCCATCATTATCTAATAAAAGCTCTTGATTGTCTTTGATATAAAAAATATTTGGAATGCCTCTTTTTATAATTTTATCAAACTCATTTTTGAGCGCTTCATTTTCCTGAATCAATGTGGTTTCTATAGTTTGATCTAAAAAAGCCGTTGTATACATCATATTTTCCACTAAAACTATTGGTGTGAGCGGGTGCTTAGTTCTAATAATATCCACCAATGGTCTGACTCTTTCACTAACCTGTTCAGAATCCATATTTTGCAAGCATTCTATCACATAAAAACTAGCATCAATATCTGATATAAGTTCAACAATAGGCATTTCCATTCGTCCATTCCCGCTGAATCCGTAATTTATACAGCTCACATCTAGTTTTCTAGATATAATATTAGTGTGAGCCATTCCTGGGCGAGAAGCACAACCACCTTGAGTAATACTTGTACCATAAAAAACAATGGGTTTTAATGGGTTGGGCGTCGCTTTTTTAATGGAGGCATTATTATCAATTCCTATTTCTAGTTTTGTAACTCCATCGTACAAGGGTAAAAATAATTTATACTCTCTAAATTCAGGAGTCATGTTTTTTATTAGTTCATATTCATTTATACTATCTGATGGTATGGATTTATTTTGAGATGTCTTAAGACCCACAAGAGCTCCAGCTGTAGTTACATATCTCCATTTGTTATTATACTTTGTATATAAATCTATTCCTTTTATACCTGTAGATGCCATATGAGGCATATCAAAATCATTTAAAACAGTCCATTTTAAACCAATACTTGTGGAATTCGAATGATATCTTACAGTTATTCCAGCAGATGCTTTTGACAAGTCCCAAACAGGAGGCCTAACTATACTTTTGTATGAAAGAGGCAGCCTGTCATAGCTGTTTTCTTTAAGAGAGTCCGGAACAATCGTTCCCTCGAGAAGGAAAGAATCTTTTCCATAATAAACGATGTCAGCAGAATCAAAGGGATTCGTCTGACCCACAGAAAGAGCGGGAAATAGAAATAAAAAGAGAAACAGTTTTTCAATCATGTTTAATCTTCATTTTTGAGTGCAAGGTAAAACCCTGAATATGCTACAGAATATCTAGGGATTAACCAGGCCCACCAAATAAATAAAGTAAAAACACCTATAAAAAGATAAAAGAGAGCTTCTAGATTAAGCATGAAGAGTTGCCACTTGTTGTTTTTCATCATCTGATTGCTCAGATTAAACGCTTCAATTACTCCAACATCTGGATCTTCTGCAAGGATAAAAAACACCTGTGAATACATTAAGGCTATAATTATACCAGGGACAACGAACAAGATTAAACCAAGCACAATAGCAACCCCGAGAAGAAGCATAAAAAGAATAGGTTTAAGACCATTGAACCGACTGAATATTGTTGAAAAACCAACTTCGTTTCCTTTATAAACCCCAAGACAATATAAGGCTATTCCAACCTGAATATAAGCAGAGACACAAACAGACAGGACGTTTAAAAGGATATTTTCTGGAGAGATAGAAAGGAATATTTGAGGTAAAACAGAAGCTAAGAGCAAACAGACAAACACCTGTAAATAAGAGCCTTTTAAAATGGGTTTTGTTTTTTCAACTAAATCTTTGTTAGAAATCATATGTATAAATTTAAATTAATCAATAGGGGCGTTTCTTCTAGGAGCTCTTTTTTTAGGCCAAGAGACGTGTTTTCCTGTTCTTGGGCTTACAGGCATTATCCTTTTTTCTCTTGACGCCTTGCTTTCATCTTCGCTTGCCATATAGGTAAGGATTGCGGTTAAAATCACGTTGCTTCTAACGTCATCAAAAATTATTTTATCATAAGTGTCTATATTCGTGTGCCACGTATAGTCTCCGTATGACCAATCAAGAGAGGATAAGCTAAACGCGGGCACGCCTGCCGCAACAAAGGAAGCATAATCACTCCCGCCTCCACCTGGCATTCCCGGAAAATCAGTTTTAATATGTTTTTTTATTTTCCCTGGAACGGGAGAGAGCCATTTAGAAATATACTCATAAGAGTTCAAAAATCCCTGACCGCTAATATTAACAACCCTGCCTGTACCATTATCTTGATTAAAAAGAGCCTGGGCATTATCAACAATCTCAGGAAAATCTTCAACAAATGCTCTTGAACCATTTAGGCCGCCTTCCTCAAACCCCCAGTGACCTACCAGAATTGTTCTCTTAGGGTTTGGATAAATAGCCTTTAATATCCTCATGGTTTCCATCATTACAATTGTTCCAGTTCCATTATCTGTAGCTCCAGTTGCGCCATCCCAGGAATCAAAGTGAGCTGACAAAATCACATATTCATCAGGCTTTTCCACCCCTTTTATTTCAGCCAGCGTGTTAAATGTGGGAACAATTCCTAAATCCTCTGATGTTGAAACAACCCTAATTTTTGGGCCAACACCACTTTTAACCATTCTATACAACATAGAATAATCTTCCACCCTTAAGTCAATGTTAGGTATTTTTTTTGTGCCAGCGCTAAAAATTCTATTTGCACCAAATCCTCCTGCCCAATTACTAGATAAAATTCCTGCGGCACCAGCCTCTTCAAGTGTTTTTATTATGTTCCATCTATTAACGCCCATTTTTCTGAAATTGGCATTCCATTTTCTTGAAATCTCGCTTTTATCTTTTTTCATTTTTTCATAAGACTCAGGGGTCGCAAATTTTTCCCAGTTATAATCAGGCCTTCCTGTTACCTGGTTCATGCTGCTTAAAACAAACCTCCCTTTAATTGTTGTTAGCCAAGCATTAAACTCTTCTTTATTTTTTACTTCAGGAATCACAGCCAATCCAGCTGTCACCCCTCTTTGTGTAGTAGAGGGACTATAAGCCAACTGCGTTCCAGAAAGAGTTCTGATTCTTGGTGAAACCATATCTATATGGGTAATTCCTCTTTTCCATCCTTGCCACTCTCCAAACTCGTGTATTTTAGCCTTGATTCCCCAGCCGGAATATCGTTGCATTGCCCAATCAGCAGCATTTTTCATTTGGGGAGTCCCAGTTAGCCTAGGGCCAACAACATCCAATAATTCATGAGCTAAAACTTCTAGCTGAGAATTATTTGTAGCTTCAGCTATAATGTTTTTAACTATGTCGTCTTGTGCTTGAACAGAAAAAGAAGCGAATAAGAGAAAGGAATAAAGTACTTTTTTCATTTATCAAATTTTAGAGATAGCGAAAGATATAAAATTTATTAGAACGCAACTTCTTGACACGAATATTTAAACCGTCTTTAAAGGATATAACTATTAATAAAAGTAAGCGCTAAATAAAAAATAGAGGGACAGAGCAAGCAGCCCAGCCCAGTATAAAAAGTAGCTGTTAGAGCTCCGTAGGGAACTAGTTTTTCGTCTGTTGCTGCTAATCCGGCGACAACCCCAGACGTTGTTCCGATCAAACCTCCAAAAACAACAGCATCTCGAGGATTAATTAGTTTTATTTTTTTAGCTATAATGGGAGTCATAATTGTTGTAAAAATTGTCTTTATAACACCCGTAGCTATACTAATTGCGATAACTTCTGAACTTGCGCCAAGAGCACTTCCTGTTACTGGGCCAACGATATATGTGCATGCTCCAGCACCAATAGTGGTAATGCTTATAACATCTGAATAGCCCATTAGAAAAGCGATCAAAGCGCCGGTAAAAAAAGAAATCGTGATTCCTGCAAAAAGAGAAACGACACCGGCAGTTCCCGCCTGTTTTATTTTAGAGATATCAGCGCTCATAGCCGTTGCTACTATACTAAAGTCTCGAAACATAGAGCCCCCCAAAACTGCAATTCCTGCAAAAAGAGGAATATCTGACAACCCTCCTTCGTTGCCTAAAAAAGCTAAACCTAATCCAATCAAGATAGCAATAGCTGCACCAGGAATTTTATGACGTAAAAGGTTTTTTGAGACCCAAAACGATAACAGCATAATTATTCCAACAAACAGAAAAGCAAATATCAGCCCATTCGTTTCAATAATTTTTTCAAGGATTTCCACACTTATTTTTTTAATATTTTATCGCTACTGCCAATTTTAGAGATCACAGGAACGAGTATAAAACAAACTGCTGTAGCTATAATACCAGCAAACAAAGCGACTAAACCACCAGAAACAGCGGCTTTTACATTTAAGGTTGCAGCCATGGCTACAATTATAGGAATATAAATAGAGCTCCAAAACAAGACGCCTTTTTCAGTCTCGGGAATAAGCCAACCCCTTTTCTTAAGGTAAACACTGGAAACAATTAGCAGTATCATGGCAAACCCAACACCCCCAACATCAGTGTTAACATTGATTAATTTACCTAAAAGGTTGCCTAAAAACTTTCCAATTAAAAAGCAGGCTGCTAGTAAACTTACTCCATAAATTTTCATAATTTTTTTCTTAAGTAAATAATTTTTTGATTTCTTTTTTTGTCACTTTACCCATAACGTTTTTAGGCAAGTCTTGAATAAAAACATATTTTCTAGGTGTTTTATAAGACGGCAACTTATCTTTAAGCCAGTCAATTATGTCAGAGGTTTTGAGTTTTTTGTCTTTTAAAACGACTCCAGCGCCAATTATTTCTCCCCACTCTAAATCTGGAATGCCAACTACTCCACAATCACTAATTTGAGAGTGAGTTCGAAGTACTTCCTCAATCTCTAATGCAGATATTTTATATCCTCCGGACTTGATAATATCAACAGAATTTCTGCCTAAAATTTTAAAGCTATCCTTGTTATAGACAGCAATATCACCAGACTTAAACCAGCCAGTTGCTGTGAATGCCTCATCAGTAGCTTTTGGCCTTCCCCAATATTCTTTAAAAACTCCAGGACCTTTAATTTGTATTTCACCAGAAGACCCATCAGGAAGACTTTGATTGGATTCGTCAGCAATTCTTATAGACACTCCATGTAAAGGTTGACCTATGTGTCCTGGCTTACGTATGCCATTATAGGGGTTGCTAATTGCCATTCCAATTTCAGTCATTCCATAGCGCTCCAACAGTGTGTGCCCACTTATTTCTTGCCATTCCTCTAACACACTAACAGGCAAAGCGGCAGACCCAGAAACCATTAGTCTAAATTTTAAAAGCTTTTTTGAAATGTCTTCTTTGTCTTTTTCAGGAAGCTTATTAAAAAATGTAATTAGTTTATAGTAGATAGTAGGGACTGCCATAAACACATTTACATCTTCTTCACAAAATTTATCAAAGATCACTTTAGCATCAAATTTTGAAATAAATTCACAACAAGCCCCGCTCCAAAGCGCACAGCACAACATATTAACTATGCCATGAATATGATGAAGAGGCAAGACATTAAGGACATGGTCGTCTTTATTCCATTCCCAAGAATTTGTCAAGGCGGTAATTTGAGCTTCAATATTTGCATGAGTAGTTACAACACCTTTTGGCAGCCCAGTAGTTCCACTTGTATAGAGAATAAGAGCTCTGCGTTTTGTGGAAACCTCAGGCAAAAGACAGCTAGCCTTAGGGACGCTGCTATACTCTATAAACCTCACATTCGTTTTTTTAAAAAGAGGGGAAAGGAGCTCTTCAAAAGATTTTGAATAGAGAACAGTAGAAGCCCGCGTGTCATCAAGAACATATTTGATAGAAGACAACGGATGTTTTTCACACAAAGGAACAGCTACACCTCCTGCTCTCCAAATACCCCATTGAACTGCAGCATATTCAAAGCTTGAGGGTAGAAGAAAAGCAATTCTGTCTTCATTTAAATCTGTTTTATTGTCTAAAAGATTGCTTGAAATTTCATTTGACCTCTCCAAAAGCTGAAGGTAAGAGCGGTCTTTACCGTCGCTTTTTATTGCCGTTCTATTTGAAAACAGAGTTGCCCTTTCGATTAAATTAATCATACCATAATTAAAGTAGGGATAATTTAATAAAGGAAGGAAGGGTTATGCTAAAAATAGACCCGAGGAAAAGAAAAAATTAGTAACCTCTTTTGTTTTCGCCATACCCTATCTTTCTCATACGCAATGATTTAGGGGTAATTTCTAGATATTCGTCTACTTGAATAAACTCCATGCTTTCTTCTAAAGAGAAATCAATCTTTGGTTCAATTTGAACTGCAGCATCTGTGCTTTGAGTTCTCATATTGGTTAGCTTCTTTCCTTTTATAACATTAATGCTAAGATCATCGTTTCTTGTATTCTCTCCAATAACCTGGCCTTTATATATCTCAGCACCAGGAGAGATAAAAAACCTGCCTCTATCTTGAAGCTTGTTTATAGAGAAAGCAGTTGCAGTTCCTGCCTCCATAGAAATTAATGAGCCCTTCATTCTTTCAGGAATATCTCCTTTAAGAGGACCGTACTCTCTAAATCGATGGGTCATCACAGCGTTTCCGGCGGTAGCTGTTAAAATATTATTTCGCAATCCAATCAACCCTCTTGAGGGAATGTCAAACTCGAGGTGTTGTAGAGCTCCTTTAGGCTCCATGACAAGCATATCACCTTTTCTTTGACTTACAAGCTCAATGGCTTTTCCAGAAAACTCATCTGGAACATCAATTACAAGCGACTCCATAGGCTCACACTTCACACCGTCAATTTCTTTATAAATTACCTGTGGTTTCCCAACCTGAAGCTCAAACCCTTCTCGCCTCATTGTTTCAATTAGAACAGATAAATGAAGAATTCCTCTTCCAGATACGTTGAACTTATCCTCGGTAGGGCCATCTTTAACTTTTAAAGCTAAATTTCTTTCTAGCTCAGCATACAACCTGTCTCTTATGTGTCTTGAAGTAACATATTTCCCCTCTTTTCCAAAAAAAGGCGAGTTGTTTATTGTGAACAACATACTCATTGTGGGCCTGTCTATTGCAATTCTTGGAAGCTCTTCGGGAGACTCAAGGTCTGCAATGGTATCACCAATTTCAAAATTTTCTATACCAACAATAGAACAGATGTCTCCAGACCTTGCTTTTTTAACCTGAACCTTTCCCATGCCCTCAAAAACATGGAGTTCTTTTATTCTTGCTTTCTTTTTTATACCATCTGCTTTACAAAGAATATAATCTTTTCCCTCTACCAAGTCACCCCTAAAGATTCTTCCAACAGCAATCTTACCTACAAACTTTGAATAATCTAAAGAAGTAATTTGCATTTGAGGATCACCCTCATTATAAGGAGCCTCAGGAATTACATCAATGACGGCATCTAAAAGAGGATGAATGTTGTCCGTTTTCTCTTTCCAGTCCAGACTCATCCACCCTTCTTTGGAGGACCCAAAGAGCGTTACAAAATCTAACTGGTCTTCACTTGCATCTAGGCTAAACATTAGATCAAAGATTGCTTCTTGAACAATCTCAGGTGTACAGTTTTCCTTATCAACCTTATTAACAACGACAATTGGCTTCAGCCCAAGCTCAATAGCTTTTCCTAATACAAATCGTGTTTGTGGCATCGCCCCTTCGAAGGCATCAACTAACAATAAAACTCCATCAGCCATCTTCAAAACTCTTTCTACTTCTCCACCAAAATCAGCATGTCCTGGTGTGTCAATAACATTAATCTTTACGTCTTTATATACAACAGAAACATTTTTTGAAAGGATAGTTATTCCTCTTTCACGTTCCAAATCATTGTTGTCAAGTAACAGTTCGGTTCTTTCTTTACGATCATCTAAAACCTTACAGTGATCAATAATCTTGTCAACTAAGGTTGTTTTACCATGATCAACGTGCGCAATAATTGCAATATTTCTAATGGAGCTCATAGGGCTAATCTTAAAGCTGGCAAAAATACTCTAATTTATCTCTTCCAAAGAGTAAAAAGAGAATCTTATTCAAAATTGTTAAAGTTTATCTTTTAAAACGCCTCTTATTATTTCTAGATTTTCCAGAGCGTTTATTTGATTTCTTTTGACTGGAGTTTTTTTTCTTTTTAGCTGGCTCAGGGACTATTTTTGGGTCTAATTCAAACCCTTGTGGTATAGATGAAGGAATTTTAAGGTTAATTAACTTTTCAATATCCTCTAAATAAGCATATTCATCAATAGAAACTAATGATATTGCCTCTCCGTTGCTTCCAGCTCGTCCAGTTCTTCCAATACGGTGGACATAATCTTCGGGAATATTGGGTAATTCAAAATTAACTACATGTGGAAGAAGAGGAATATCTATTCCACGTGCAGCGATATCTGTGGCTACCAACACATTTACAGACCCGTCTTTGAATCCCGCTAATGCAGCTGTCCTTGCAGTTTGACTCTTATTGCCATGAATAGCCTTTGCATTTATACTAAAGTTAATCATCTTTTTGCATAAATTGTTTGCACCGTGTTTGGTCCTGGTAAAAACCAAAACCTGTTCCCATTCTCCTGCAATAATTAATTTGATTAGTAGTTCTGATTTTCGTGCTCTATCAACTTTAAAAACACGTTGAATGATAGCCTCTACAGTTGCATTTCCAGGGCTTACATCTATCTGCACGGGGTGGTTAAGAATTCCCTGAGCTAAACTTTTAATTTCTCTAGAAAATGTTGCTGAAAACATCAGGTTTTGACGAACATTGGGGAGCAGACTAATGATATTTGAAATTTCACGATGAAATCCCATGTCTAACATTCTGTCCGCCTCATCAAGAACTAACACTTCAATTTTGTCAAAAAACAACACTTTTTGTCTGTATAAATCAAGCAATCTACCAGGAGTAGCAACCAATATGTCAATCCCTTTATTGATTTTTTTAACCTGAGGCTTTTGGTTAACCCCTCCAAAAACAACTGTTGACTTTAAGTCTGAAAATAAACTATATTCTTGAACATTTTCGTATACCTGAGAGGCAAGCTCTCGTGTAGGAGTAAGAATCAATGCTCTAACAGACCTAGAGGGATGGTGTTTTTGTTTTGAAAGACGTTGTAATAAAGGCAAGGTAAAGCCTGCTGTTTTTCCAGTTCCAGTTTGAGCAGAAGCAAGAATGTCTTTCCCTTTTAAAATTTCTGGAATCGCTTTAGTTTGAATGGGGGTAGGCTCAGAATAACCTTTTTCTTCAATAGCTTTTACAAAAATTGAGTTTAATCCTAAATCAGAGAATTTCATACGGGGTATTAATGTTTTTTTGAGGCAAAAACTTTTCAAAGATAACAAATTGAAAGCTGCGTCTGCTAATTATTTTTCTGTCACGCAAACTTTATAAAAGTATAAGAAAAAAAGTATGTTTATAAGCTAAAATTAATACATGTTAAGAAAGCCCTTGTGCGATAATTTAAAATATTTTAATTTAACATTCTAAATTATTAATATGGAAAATTTTGGAAACAACGGGTCATCAAAAAAAGGAGAATCAACAGCGAAATGCCCCTTTGTGCACGGAGGGTCTACATCCCCTAGTACTTCGCCGCTAAAATGGTGGCCAAAAAGACTTAATCTAGATATTCTTCATCAACATGATGAAAAGACAAATCCATATTCTAAAGATTTCAACTATAGAGATGAAGTTAAAACAGTGGACTTTAAAGCTCTTGAAAAAGACATGTATGAATTAATGACTACACCACAACCATGGTGGCCAGCTGACTGGGAACACTATGGGGGGTTGATGATCAGGATGGCTTGGCACGCCGCAGGAACATATAGAGTTGCTGATGGACGAGGAGGAGCTGGAACAGGAAATCTTAGATTTGCACCTTTAAACTCATGGCCGGATAATGGAAACCTTGATAAAGCAAGAAGATTATTATGGCCTATTAAAAAGAAATATGGCAATAAAATAAGTTGGGCAGATTTGTTTATTCTTGCAGGAAACATAGCTTATGAAAGTATGGGCTTGAAAACATTTGGCTTTTCTTATGGAAGGCCAGACACTTGGCATCCTGAAATTGACATATACTGGGGCCCTGAAGATGAAATTATGGCGCCAAGTGAGAAAAGGCACGCAGAGCTAGAGGATCCATCAACATTAGAAACACCACTAGGAGCTACTCACATGGGATTAATATACGTTAATCCTGAGGGTGTAAATGGAAAGCCTGATCCAATGAAAACTGCGCTTCATGTAAGGGAAACTTTTGCTAGAATGGCAATGAATGACGAAGAGACCGCAGCGTTAACCGCAGGAGGACATACTGTAGGTAAAGCTCATGGTAATGGAGATTCTTCAAAACTAGGAAGGGAGCCTGAGGGAGCAAATATTGAGGATCAAGGATTTGGATGGATAAACCCCACACTTAGTGAAAAAGGAGCAGTAACAAGCGGACTAGAAGGCGCCTGGACTACAAACCCTACCAAATGGGATAACGGTTATTTCGAAATGCTTTTTAACCATGACTGGGAGTTACAAAAAAGTCCAGCTGGCGCTTGGCAATGGGAACCTGTCGACATATTGGAAGAGGATAAGCCTATTGATGCAACTAATCCATCAATAAGAAATAATCCAATAATGACTGATGCGGACATGGCTATGAAAACGGATCCTGTTTATAAGGAAATATGTCTAAAGTTTA
>ENA-OREB01001673-OREB01001673.1-marine-metagenome-genome-assembly--contig:-NODE-1673-length-10765-cov-2.580651_pt1 | contig 10765 bp, 7 predicted proteins | sample MGYA00248625_ERZ508552 | MGnify/ENA primary metagenome ERZ508552 (study PRJEB26219, sample SAMN06267888) | marine metagenome | isolation source: Monterey Bay, California, USA | place: USA:Monterey Bay...
TTTTGCCCTAACAAGCCGGCCGTAAACGCAAAGTTTAAACTAAACACAATGACGCATAAAACTAAGAAGTTTGGTCGCAAACTTCCTGTTTTAAAACGCTTAGTCAACCGTGGCAGTTGGTTCATGAATGCAAACTCAAAAGAATAATTTAAAACAGTTCTTTGATTTCTCGGGATCCAAAATCTACAAGCGGATACGGTCGACCGCCGGGGCCAGGTAATTCGGCGTGGAGGTCCAATCCGAGGGAATGAAAAATCGTGGCAATGACATCGCCCGGTGGAGTGGGCCGGTCTGCGGGAACAGCACCAATCGGATCGCTCGCGCCGATTGCCCGACCACCTTGAATGCCGCCTCCCGCGAAACCAACGGTAAAGCACTGAGGCCAATGGTCACGTCCGCCTGCTGGATTAACTTTCGGAGTCCGTCCAAATTCGGCCAGGTTGGTAACCAGCGTGTCATCGAGCATTCCTCGCTGCGCCAAATCTTCGATCAGCGCACTGTAAGCCCGGTCATAAGTCGGGGCAACGATATTTTTCATGCCCTCGATCGAGGTGAATGGTTTTGACCCGTGAATGTCCCAAGTGATTTCATCAAAAACGGTAAGGAACGTATTGATGGTTACGAATCGAACGCCGGCCTCGATTAAGCGTCTGGCGAGTAAGCAACACTGGCCAAAACGGTTCATTCCGTAGCGTTCGCGAGTGGCTTGTTTTTCCTGACCAAGATCAAACGCCTCTCGGGCTTGTTTACTCGTCATCATCCGGTAAGCGGTGTGGAAATTTTCGTTTAAGAGTTTCGCGTCATCACTTTTTTCAAACTGCTTGATTTGGCTGTCAACGATGTCTCGCATCTTTTTCCGCCGATCGAGGCGTACCGTGCCGATTTCTGACGGTGGAAGCAGATCGGGAACTTTAAAGTTTGGTTTGGAGGGGTCGGCCATGAGTGCGAATGGATCGTACGATTTGCCTAAAAAACCTCCTGCCTGACCGTTGGGCAATCCTCCCCCGCCCCGCCCCATAAGTTGCGGTAAAACGACATGCGGGGGTAAATCTGTTTTTCGACCTTTGAGAAAAGCGACCACGGACCCGGCGTGAGGTGTTTCAACGCCGCCGGAAAATTGCCGGCCGGTTTGCATCATTTGCCAGCCCGCATCATGAACGGCAGCTGAGGTATGGTAACAGCTTCGCACGATTGAAAATTTGTCTGCGATTTTCGCGTGCATCGGAAGAATTTCCGAGACTTGAAAGTTGTCCGAATTTGTGGAGATGGGTTTGAATGGCCCGCGAACTTCCGCTGGTGCATTCGGTTTCATGTCAAAGGTGTCGATTTGGCTCGGAGCACCGAGATTGAAAATCATGATGCAGGATTTTTTATCCTGATCCTCTTTGACCGCTCCATGCTGTTCCGCCCACAGGTAGTCTGCAAGCGTCATACCAAATCCGCTCAAGGCGCCAACTCTAAGAAAGTCGCGGCGGGTGGTACCGTTGCAGTTGTGGCTTTTCCCTTTTCCAATAAATTCAAGCATGAGCGGTCCAGTAAGAAGCGTGGCTTAGCATGTCCGTGAACATAGGGATTAGTTATACCACAACCCGGTGAGAACTGGCGAATCTTACAAATAGGCCTTCTGAAGCCGGAAAGGCCTTTTCGGAGCAGGAGCGAAGGGAATGTTGAAAATTTAATTCGCTCGGCGCGACTAATATATGCAACCGGAAAAGGCGAGTATGGATACCACAAGCAGAATTGTTGGTAACATAAAACAGCCACAACCTGAGCAACCGCAGCTGGAGCAACCTTCCAAAACGGAGAAAAAGTCTGCCAAGAAAACAAGTGGCGTTGAAAAGAATTTCCCCGTGGATTTTGATTCGCGGCGTTGGTCGGCTGGCTCGGTCATGTTCGTTGCTTTATCAGTTAGGCCCCGTGTTGGAGAATCGTGCGCTTTTTATAAAACTGCGGGATGAAGATCTCTGCGGTAATATAGTACTTACGCATCGCCTCGATAAAGAGGCTTAGTGAAAATGATTGTAAAAATAGACCTAGAGGTTCGGTAGATTTTGACAAACTAGGATTAGTGTTCTTTTAATTGAGGCTCTGAATTGAGAGGCGGTTCTAGCGGGAGCTTTCAGCTGTATGCACCAGCTTGGATTGCCAGAGTTAGCTGAATTATTCGGTTGCCCCTTTAGTGACCTTTGATAGGTTTTAACAGGAATTGGTTGAGTGAATTGCCAGGTGGAAAAACAAATCTAGCGTTCTCGTTTGAGTCCCCAGATTTCGACGATCTCTAATTTATCTAGGTCCGCAACTGAGGAAATTGGGGCGGCAAGCGTTTCAAATTCCCAGGAGCCGCCGGGCGCTATGCCTCCGGTAACGGCAGTCGTTGTGGCGACTAAGGCTCCGGAGTTGCTGTACACATTAATTTCAATCGAAACACCATCGAAAGCATCATTTCCGTTGTTTTTGACAGTCCCTGTTATTTTGCTCTTTCCATTAACTTCGTTGCTTAAGCCAAGCGTGTTTCTATTAATCGTCAGATCCCCAAAACTTATTTCGTTCGCGGCTTGGTTCCCTGTTCTTTCACTTAAACAACCAACGTTCAAAATTACGCAAATAAAAGCGATGAGTGCTAGTTTTTTCATGGAGCTAAGTTCTGATAGGGCATGTGGCAATACCGACAAGATTAACGCCACGCCTAGGCTAGGGACAGCCACTCTCAATAAAAAACAATTCTTGTGGTGACATCGAGCTGAACTCTTTGCTACCTATTTGTTTTCTGCTAATTTTTAAAGCATGAAAGAACAATCGAATCCTTTTCAGGCGCCAGCTAATACCAATGCGGAAATTGGTGAGTTTGAAGAGCAGCGTGATTGGCTTTTGTTTTGCGCTCGCCTCATTTTCGTGTACACACCAATAATTGTAGTTTTGGTGATTGTTGTCTACGGAATTGCAATGTTCTGTATTCAGTTTTATTGGTTGTTTGTACGGTTCGGTAATTAATTAGCGGGTGTTCCTTGCTTTACCACCGCCGATATGGCTAATCTTTCTGATCACGTTTAAGAGGGTTGGGAACCTTCTGGAAACGGCTAGAGCAATTTAACCCACGCAAACGCTAATCAAATAGACTCAAAATGAAATCGTCGTCGAGTCGTGAAGCAACGTGGTTTACGTGCGAGAAATCTAACCCAATACTGTGATCGGTCGGTACGGCAATCGTGAAGGCTCCTGAAGCAGCTGCAGCGGTGCTACCCGTTTTACTGTCCTCGAGAACTAGCAAATTAAGCGGCGCGACCTCTAGTTTTTCTGAAGCGGTCAGATAGATCTCGGGATGGGGCTTCCCTTGAGTTACGTCCTCGGCAGTTAATATAAATTCAAAACGATGGGTGAGTTCAAATTGAGCGAGATTTCGATTGGCAAATTTGCGGTGGCTACTGGTGGCGACTATTTTAGGGATTTTTTTGGATTCCAATTTTTGCAGTAGGGTTTCCAGCCCTGGCATGGTTCGAAGTTGTTTTGGCAATAGGTCGTCAAAAATTTCATCGGTTTCCGTTTGCAGTTGCAAGACGGAGTCAGTGATTGCACACCTTTCACGCATTATTTCGTAGGCTGTCGGGGCGGGGAGACCCAACATCTCCATTTTCAATTCTCGGGTGAAGTTTAGTCCACGTCGAGAAAGTAAAATTTCACCTACTTGATCGTAGAGGTCTTCCGTATTGAAGATGAGGCCATCCATGTCAAAAGCGACGGCAGAAATCGATGGTTTGGTGTTCATGGAGATTTGAGCTTGCGAGAATTATTCAAAGGAAAGTTGGCCGGACATCGCAAGATAGGATACGGCCCAAAGGATTGAGACGAACCCGGAAGCTGGAATAATGCCAACTCCACAGATCAGGAGACCAGCGATCAAAATACCAATTGAAGTTAAGCCCAGCAGGAATGTTGTCAAAACGTTTGGGGTACAGATGTCTTTTGCGATTGTAAGACTTTCGAATACATCGGCTTGGTCATCTACGATTAAGAAATAGCTGGGCCACAGATAGAGCAACAAAAGAACTGCCGGAAAAACCAAAAGAAGAACGCCGAGAGTCAACGCGATGTAGGCTAAGAAACTGAACAAGATAACGGGCAGGAATTTGTCGCCTCCGGAGTAAACGGTTGCGAATGTAGCCCGTTGCCCTCGGCAAATTTGAATCGCCAGTCTCGCTTGACCAATGCTGAGGTATATTTGTACGAGGTTCAGTAGAATCTGCGGAATTGCATCGAGTTGAATCTCGGCTAATCGGTACATTGAGTCAGCGATAGCAGGCAACATGCAAATTAAGGCGGTCGTTGAAAGGATCCAGGCATTATGAAGGAATAGCTTCATGGCAGCATGGAAAATTAACTCGAAATCCGTTGCAGTTGGCGTGACTGAATAGCCGTTGTGTCTTGCAATTTTCGTTGTTTTGGAACTTGGCTTTACGTTTTGGGTAGCCACCGTTTTCGCAATAGGTTGGCGATCGAGAGCGACCTCTTCATTGGTAGGCTGTGGACGTTGATTGGGCGAAGGTTGAAGATTCGGGTAATACCGGCTCGCTGGTAGGCCCCCCTTTTCACCGCTGGCCCTGACGACACAGTCGCCTGAGATTCGACCTTCCCGAACCCATTGGTCCAGTTCCAGTTTCGTAATCGGTCCGAAGGCTGAACCGGAAACAGAATCGATGAAGAATTGTTGCGAAGCAGGAGGTTCAGTAGGCTCAATCGGCTTCGTCTTGGGTATCAGATTAAGTGATTTGCAGTGGGGGCAGCGGGCCCGTTTGCCGCTCCCGGTTTCGGGAACGCTGAGCAGGCTTTGGCAATTCGTACATTTAAATTCGATAGGCATGTCAACACTTTGTGCCATCGGCTCAGTAACGTCAACCGTAATTGCAACGGAACGCCACATTGTTCGCACAAATTCACGGGCGGAACTCCGGACCATTTTGTCGGGCGGACTCAGTTTTGATTAACAGCAGTTCGCTGACCAGTAATGGAGGACAACGAGAGCCGAACCTCCACAAAGGCAGAGGTTATGCTCATCGCCTAACGGTTACTTAAATCCGGGGATGTCGCGGCCCTCGGTCCAAGGGATACCACCCTCGTTTAATTTCTTTTCAAAGGTCTTGAAATCGGAATTAATTAATTTCTTAATTGTTTTTAAAACTGCCTTAAATTCAGTTTTGGCGATCTCAACTTGATCCTTTTGTGTTTGAGTGATTCCGTAGGTATTGCGGGAAGAACCGTAGAGCACTGACCCAACTCGGCTGCCAATGGACGGAACATCCTCTACAAATTTGTCACTTTTGATATTGTCTCCATTGAGTTGGCGGGCTGCCTTGCGCAATTTAAGTTCGAGTTCACGAGCTTGTTTCTGGAGAGCAGGTTCAGCATTAGGGCTTCTTTCAATGACCTGTTGGATTTTTGCGATCCTTTCAATTCTCGTTGCCAGTGATTGAGCTGTCGCGTTGATGGCATCATTGAACTTAGCGAGGGAAAGTTGATAGGCGATTGTCTCGTCTAAGTTCTTTGGCTTTAGGCTCGGTTCCTCAATTGAGACAATCTCAAAACTTTGTGCATTGCCCAGTTTGGTGGTGGTTCCATCTACCAATTGAAATCCCTGGACGGAGTAGTTACCTGGAGCAACCATGGGACTCCCATTGTATTGGGTGTATCTCAAATTCCATGATAAGCGGTGCAGTCCTTTGTTCGTGCTGCCGTTAACGCGAGCCACAACCTCATTGGATTGGTTGTAAAATTCGAAGTAAACCTTGGGAGCTTGCTCCAGTGATTCATCGCGTAATTGTTCCCACGAAGGAATTGGAACGTCGTCACCCTTGCCGGAGAGTTTGGCTTCGGCTTCCTTTCGGATAGCTGCCTTTGTTTTTAAATCTGACTTGAGGTAGTACGTGAGCGTTGCTCCAAACGCGGGATTGGGGGTCTCGAAGTAACTGTCGCCCTGAGATCCTTTTCTTCCACCTAGCAAATTTTGCGGAATGTACCAAAGGGCCTTCCGTATAGGGAATATATGTAGATCGCTGCTGTCCAGCAATTCATCCGTTAGATCTCGTAGAGGAGAGTAATCATCTAGAACGTAGAAACCACGGCCAAAGGTGGCGGCGACGAGATCGTTTTCACGACGCTGAATGGCAAGGTCTCTGAATGGAATATTAGGAGCGCCTGCTGTGATTTTGACCCAGGTCTCGCATCCGTTGAGCGAGCAAAACAAGCCGTATTCGGTTCCTAGAAAAAACAGGTTTTTATTTTCATGGTCTTGCTCAATTCGCCAGATAAGGTGGCGTTCCGGGAGGTTGCCGCTGATCAGCGTCCAGGTTTTGCCACGATCGGTAGTTTTTACTAGGTAGGGTTTGTAGTCGCCGGTTTTGTGGTTGTCGAGACAGGCGTAGGCGACGTTGGGATCATGCCGGTCAGCTTTAATGTCGTTCACAAAAAAGTATTCAGGAACGTCAAAGATTTTTTCCGTGGCGGTCCAGTTGGCTCCGCCATCTTCCGAGACGTGAATCAAGCCATCGTCGGTTCCGATGTAGAGGAGGCCTTCGACCAATGGAGATTCACTGATGGAGGTAATGTTTCCATATTGAGACATGGCGAGGAGGTCGTAGCCCGCGTCAACACTCCAAACACGATCCATCATTTTGAGTTTGTATCGATTTTGGTTGCGAGAAAGATCGGGACTGACGGTGGTCCACGAGTCTCCGCGGTCATCGCTTCGATGCAGGAACTTGGAAGCGAAGTAAATCCGTTTGTTGTCGTGAGGGCTGATTAGAATGGGGGAATCCCAATTGAATCGTAAATTGTCTTCACCGGCACCTGGACGGGGCCGAATGTCAACCGATTGGCCAGTTCGCCTGTCGAACCGCCGAATGTATCCCTCCTGAGACTCGCAATAAATAATGTTGGGATCCGTCGGGTCAATGGCATTGTCATGACCATCGCCTCCGATGGTGATTCGCCAGTCTGCGTTGCGAATGCCCTGTATGTTCCCGGTTCTCGAGGGACCATATTGCGTATTGTTGTCTTGCGTGCCGCCGACGACATTGTAAAACGGGAACTCGTAATCGACGTCGACCTTGTAGAATTGAGTCAGAGGTAGATTGGCACAGAACGAATAGCTTCGTGCATAGTCATAAGAGCGATAGAGACCCCCATCGCAGCCAATAACCAAAAAGTTGGGATCGGTCGGGCTGAAGGCGACCGCGTGGTTATCGACGTGCTTGGTCGACTTGGAAATCGAATCCCAGGTCTTACCGCCGTCTTCCGTACGTCCCATTCGGACGTTCGCGTGATAAACCACGTCAAATCGGTGAGGGTCGCAATAAATTTCCTGATAGTAATGTGGTCCGGTACCACCGCCTACATAATCTGACATTTTTGTCCAACTGCCTCCAAAATCATCGCTACGGTAAAAGCCGCCGACTCGATTTTGCAATTCAATGGCAGCGTAGACGACGTTTGATTTCTGAGGTGAAACTTGGAGTGCGATCTTTCCTTTGTCTCCGCCGGGCAGTCCCGTTTTCAGTTCGACCCACGACTCGCCACCGTCAGTCGATTTGTAAATTCCAGATTGCGGTCCTGTATTTAATAGAGACCACACCGTGCGGTGTCTTTGATGGGTGGCGGCGTACAGCGTGTCAGGATTATTGGGGTCCATGGTAACGTCGGTGACACCAGTGTAATCTCCGCCGGGTTTTCCGTCGCAATTAAGTACGTTGGTCCAATTGTTTCCACCATCGATTGATTTGAAAAGTCCACGCTGCCCCCCGGCTGACCAAAGTGGACCCTGTGATGCGGCAAACACGACTTTTGGATTTTTAGGGTGAACAATGATTTTCGAGAGGTGCTCAGAATCGGCTAGGCCTTTGTTGGTAAACGTCTTCCCACCGTTGTGACTTACATAGATCCCATCCCCGTAACCGACATGTCGGCCGCCAACATTTTCACCACTGCCGATCCAGATTGTATTGTTATTGTTCGGGTCGATCGTAATGCAGCCAATTGAGTATGACTTTTGGCCGTCAAAGATCGATTCAAACGTCGTTCCGGAATTGGTCGTTTTCCAAACTCCACCCGATCCAGCACCCACATACCAGACATTTGGATTGGTTGGATCGACAGCGATGTCAGCAATCCGTCCCGACATTAAAGCTGGGCCGATACTTCTCAAGGGAAGTGCCGAGATGAAACCTGAGTTGATTTTAGAATCAACCGTTGGTGATGGTGTTTCCTGAGCGGGCGCAAATGTCGCCGTGATTAAGCACAAGAAGATCGACGAGATTAACGCCTTGGGCATGAGTGAGGTGCGATAAAACATAGGTGCAATGCTTGATGGGGTGATCGGTAAAAAACAATAATTGGGCGGATGCAACATCGTGTGGCGGTGCAGTGCCGAAACAACTCTGGCTTGGCAGTGACCGCCTTGCAAATTCTAAGCCTCGAGTTTCGTTTGATTTCTTAAGAATGTCAAGGAATCGCTCGCGCGGTCGATATAACCCGTTGGAGTCATCCAGTTATTCCCAAGCTCGGAGTGGGTTCCGACCAAATCCAGCCCAGTTTTTTTAAACGTTTGCGGGCGAAAGTGACCGTTTCGAGATGGAGGTGATCCAGCAGTGGAGAATCGGATGTCCCGACAATTGTGACAAGTTTCACATTTATTCAGTTGGCACCAGACGAGTCAAAGCAAAGCCAAAGAAGTCAGCGGCGGGTTGTTGAATTTGAAAATTTTATTCCAATTGGAATCCCCTCAGGGGACAACCAAATTGCAAACAGATATTATGAAGAAATCAAGTGAATGAACCAAGCAAATGCAAACCTGTCGGACAATAATTCAGAGGAGCTTCGGTCTGAATATTTGCATCGGCTGACTGTGGAAGCGGAAGCGCTCGACGAGATGAACCATGTCAACAACCTGGTGTTCTTGCAGTGGTGCTTAAAGTCCGCCGGCGCGCATTCAAGGAGTGTTGGATGGTCATTTGAGCGGTATCGTGAGTTGGGCTTTGGCTTCATCGTGCGGTCTCACAAAATCAAATACAAAATACCAGCACTGCTTGGAGACGAGGTGGTGGTGAAGACTTGGGTTGCCGGCATGGAGCGTTTTTCGTCAAAGCGTCGGTACCATGTGATTCGTCAACGGGATGGCCGGCGGCTTGCTGAGGCAGAAACCAATTGGGTTTTTGTCAATTTAGATTCCGGCGAGCTAGCGGAGATTCCAGAACTGGTGGCTACTGCTTTTGGGATTCAGCGTTAGGGTGATCGGCGTTAGAATAAGAAAATTACTTTCACCATCGCTTGAATTCATTATTATAACAATCATCGGTCAGTGATTTTAAGAAGTCTTTTCCCAAGCTTTAGGACGTTTTATGCTCTCTGATGAAACCCAGAATCAATCGTCAGACGAACAGCATAACGCCCGTAAATTGAGTCTCATGAAGGGGCGTCCCCCCGCAGAGGTGGCAGGTTATCAATTCATCGGATTCGTCGGCAGCGGCGCTTATGGAGAAGTTTGGTCTGCAATCAATGAAAAGACCGGCCGAAGCGTCGCGATTAAATTTTATACAAAGGGGTCGAAGTCTGGCGTCAAGATGCTGGCTCAAGAGGTAGAGAAGCTCGCGGTATTGTCCAATGACAGCTATGTCATTGGATTGTTGGATGTCGGTTGGGAGGCTGATCCCCCCTACTACATCATGGACTTTATTGAGAGTGGTTCTCTTGAAGATCGATTGAAAGGGGGCGGAACGCTTTCGGTAAATGAATCGGTTCAGTTGTTTCAAGAGATCGCAATTGGGATGGCATCTCTGCATGACAAAGGGATTCTGCATTGCGATCTGAAACCAGGCAATGTGCTTCTCGATCAAAACGGGAAACCTCGCGTTTGTGATTTCGGCCAATCCCGTTTAAGCAGTGAGCAAAATTCCTCGCTTGGTACGCTTTTTTATATGGCACCTGAGCAAGCGGATACGGCGGCAATCCCTGACGCCAATTGGGATGTCTATGGGCTGGGGGCGTTGCTGTACAGCATGCTTGTTGGACATCCGCCTCGCTATTCGGAGTCTTCCATACGCACGATTGAATCCGGCAAAAATGTCCCGGATAGGTTGAGGTCTTACCAGGAACTGTTTCATGGGGAGTCAGTACCTTCGGAACATCGGAAAATTGCTGGTGTTGATCGTCAGTTGTGTGAGTTAATCGATAAATGCATTGCGGCAGATCCCAAGCATCGATTCAACAATATTCAAAGTGTTCTTTTGGCATTGCGACAACGCGAGATGATCAAGGCTCGCCGTCCGGTCATTATTCTTGGTTTGATTGCCCCGTTCATCTTGATGTCCTTCATGGCAGTCTTTGGATTTATAGCATCTAAAAAGTTCAATGCGGATGCCAAGGAAGCGGTGCTAAACAAAGCGGAACTGGAAAACAAGTTTGCTGGAGATTTTGCGGCTCGTGGCGCTGCATCCAATTTAAATGAGTATTTTAGAGCGGTTCGGCAACTCTCGGACGATGAGGAATTTCGGGATGATTTTTTAAACTTAATTAACAACTCCGAGATGACGGATCTACGAAGCCGAATTGCCTATCCGGAACTGAATGACGACTCGGTGGGAGAAGGGACGGAGGAACTGGAGTCGGTGAGAGCACGGTTGGCGAACGATGAGTATGTCCGCAAGATTGAGGCTATCCTGCGATCTAGGCTGACAGACCGCGACAATCAGTATCCATCCAATGTCGACAGTTGGTTCGTCTG
>ENA-OREB01001674-OREB01001674.1-marine-metagenome-genome-assembly--contig:-NODE-1674-length-10765-cov-2.271519_pt1 | contig 10765 bp, 8 predicted proteins | sample MGYA00248625_ERZ508552 | MGnify/ENA primary metagenome ERZ508552 (study PRJEB26219, sample SAMN06267888) | marine metagenome | isolation source: Monterey Bay, California, USA | place: USA:Monterey Bay...
AGGATAATGCCACAACGGTGTACGACCCGTGCTTTCACATCTGTCTTGGCTTTGATTGCCAGTTTTGGCACTGCTTCAGCTGCTGAGACTGATATCACCATTGGGATGCAGCTTGAGCCGCCGCATCTTGACCCGACCAGCGCAGCTGCGGGCGCGATCGACAACGTTGTTTATTCAAACATCTTTGAGGGTTTGACACGATTCATGGGCGATGGCTCGGTGGTGCCCGGTCTGGCAAAAAGCTGGGATATTTCAGATGATGGTCTGCGGTATACGTTTCATCTGCGAGGTAATGTCCAGTTTCATGATGGGACGGCAATGGATGCCGCCGATGTTAAATTTTCCCTCGATCGGGCACGGGCTGAAGACAGCACCAACGCTCAAAAAGCGCTGTTTGCTGGTATCGCAGACGTGGCTGTGATCGACCCGCTGACGGTGGCTCTGACGCTTGAGGCCCCGAATGGCAACCTGTTGTTTAATCTGGCTTGGGGGGATGCGGTGATCGTTGCCCCTGAGACAATCGAGACGATAAAATCCAACCCGGTTGGCACTGGCGCGTTTCGGTTTGTGAATTGGGTGCAGGGGGACAGGATTGATCTTGCGCGCAATGGTGACTATTGGGGCACCGCCCCGGCGCTTGAGGCTGCAACCTTTAAGTTTATTTCCGATCCAACTGCAGCCTTTGCGGCAATGATGTCCGAAGATATCGACGCATTTCAGACCTTTCCGGCGCCAGAAAATCTGCCACAGTTTGATGCTGACCCCCGTTTCAAGTTGTTGATTGGGTCGACTGAGGGCGAAACCATCTTGTCGACAAACAATAAAATGCCGCCGTTTGACAACAAGCTGGTGCGTCAGGCTCTGGCCCATGCGATTGACCGTCAGGCAATCATTGACGGTGCAATGTTCGGCTATGGCACCCCGATCGGCAGCCATTTTGCGCCGCATAACCCCGCCTATATCGATTTGACCGGCAATTCAGCCTATGATCCGGCCAAAGCCAAGGCGCTGCTGGTCGAAGCAGGTTTCGCCGACGGCTTTACCACCACATTGAAATTGCCGCCGCCCTCTTATGCGCGGCGTGGCGGTGAAATTATTGCCGCCCAATTGCGCGCGGTGGGCATAAACGCCGAGATTTCAAACCTTGAATGGGCGCAATGGCTCGAACAGGTGTTTCGCGGCAAGGATTATGGTCTGACGATTGTCAGTCACACCGAACCGATGGATATCGGCATCTATGCACGACCAGAGTATTATTTTCAGTATGACAATCCCGCCTTTCAGGATTTAATGACCCGCCTGACCGCGACGGCAGATCCGGATCAACGCCGGGCGATGTTGCAAAAGGCGCAGACCATTATCTCAACCGATTATGTCAACGGCTATCTTTTCCAGTTGGCGGCGACCAGCGTTGCCAAGACCGGTGTGCAGGGCATGTGGCTTAATGCGCCAACGCAGGCGATTGACCTGACTGGAATAAGTTGGGCCGATTGAGCCCACAGTCCACTGCCGCCGTGTGCAGTATTGGACAGGCGGGGTGGATAGACCGGACAGACGATGCTGCGCTATAGTCTGAAACGCCTTTTATCCCTCGTGATCAGTCTGGTGGTGGCTTCGCTGATTATTTTTGCCGTGATTGAAGTGGCTCCCGGTGATCCGGCCCGCTTTATGTTGGGCATCAATGCCCAGCCTGACACGGTGGCAGCGTTGCGGGCCGAATTGGGCCTCGACGTGCCGAAAACCCAGCGATATCTGGCTTGGGTCGGTGGGATGCTGTCGGGGGATTTCGGCATTTCGTATACTTACAGGGTACCGGTTGGGCAAATGATTGCAGATCGCATGTGGGTGTCCTTGCCGCTGGCGCTTATGGCGCTGACCCTGTCGACAGTGATTGCGTTGCCCGTCGGGCTCTATGCCGCCAACCGTCGTGGCGGGCGGGGAGATATGGCGGTAATGGGACTGACACAGCTGGGCATTGCGGTGCCAAACTTCTGGTTTGCGATGATTCTGGTGGTTATTTTTGCGATCAACCTGCGCTGGTTTTCTGCCGGGGGGTTCCCGGGTTGGGATGCGGGTCTGTTGATCTGGCTCAAGGCCTTGACCCTGCCGGCTGTAGCCTTGGCTTTGCCGCAGGCGGCGATCTTGTCTCGGGTGATGCGCAGCGCGCTGATCGATATTCTGAGCGAGGATTTTATGCGCACCGCGCGCGCCAAAGGGCTGACGCGCCAGCAAACGTTGTGGCGCCACGGACTGCGCAATGCGCTGATCCCGGTTTTGACCATCATGGGGCTGCAGTTTTCGTTTTTGTTGGCGGGTGCCATTATCATCGAACAGGTATTCTATTTGCCAGGACTGGGACGGCTGGTGTTCCAGTCGATCAGCCAGCGCGATCTGATCGTGGTTGAAAGCGTTGTGATGCTGTTGGTATTTGCGGTGATCGTAGTAAATTTTGCCGTTGATCTGGCCTATGCCGCGGTTGATCCCCGCCTCAGGAGCCGTCTGTGAGGGGATCGTTTACATTGATTATTGGCGCTGCGATGACGCTGTGTTTTGCCATCGCCGCTTTGGTGTCCTTTATCTGGGTCCCGTTTGATGTGACGCTTGTGGATATTCCCAATAAATTACAGCGCTCAAATGGGCAGCACTGGCTTGGAACTGATCATTTCGGACGCGACCTGCTATCGATGATTATGGTTGGCGCCCGCACATCAATTGCCGTGGCGTTGATTGCGGTTGGTATCGGTATTCTCATTGGGGTGCCGTTGGGTCTGCTTGCGGCGGCGCGCAAAAACAGCTGGCTGGATGAGATGATTATGCGGGCCAACGACCTGATCTTTGCCTTTCCATCTCTGGTGATTGCGATATTAATCACCGCTATTTTTGGCGCTGGTGCGGTCAACGCCATTATTGCGATTGGCATTTTCAACATTCCCGTGTTTGCCCGGGTAACCCGCGGTGGCGCTCTGAGCCTTTGGGAGCGTGAATTTATACTGTCGGCGCGGGTGGCGGGCAAATCGGGGTTGCTCATTTCGGTTGAACATATTTTGCCGAATTTGGCGAACTTGCTGATCGTGCAGGGCACAATCCAGTTCAGTCTTGGCATTCTGGCCGAAGCAGGGCTGAGTTATGTCGGGCTAGGCGCGCAGCCGCCGCTGCCCTCTTGGGGGCGCATGTTGGCAGATGCCCAGACTATGGTGTCTTTTGCCCCACATCTGGCCTTGGTGCCAGGGGGCGCGATTATTCTCACTGTGCTTGGGCTTAATCTGATGGGGGATGGATTGCGCGATCGGCTGGATCCGAAACTGCGGGGGCGGCCCGTATGAGCGATGACAGCACTTTGGACGTAGTGGATTTATCTCTCACTTTGGGACATTTGAAAATTTTGGATGCTGTCAGCCTGTCGGTACGCGCGGGTGAAATAGTTGCCATCACCGGCGAAAGTGGGTCGGGTAAATCGATGACCGCGCTTGCGATCATGGGGCTGCTGCCGGCGGGCATGCGACCCTCTGGGCAGATCCAGCTTGATGGTCGCGACATGCTGGCCTTGTCAGAGCCTGAGATGTGCCGTCTGCGCGGAAATCACATCGGGATGATTTTTCAAGAGCCTATGACTGCGCTGAACCCATTGAAAACCATTGGGGATCAAGTGCTTGAGACAATTTTGATTCACCGGAAATCGTCAAAGGCAGCGGCGCGTTTGCGTGCCGCTGAAGTGCTCGCACGGGTTGGCTTGCCCCCGGAAAAATTTTCCTTATCACGCTACCCTCACCAATTGTCTGGTGGTCAACGGCAGCGTGTGGTGATTGCAATGGCGATCGTTTTGCGACCAAAATTTCTGATTGCAGATGAGCCGACAACAGCCCTGGATGTCACCACACAGGCGCAGATACTGGCACTTTTGAAAGATCTGGTGCGTCAAGAGGGCATGGGGATGTTGATTATCACGCATGATCTGGCAGTTGTGGGGGATCTGGCAGATCACATATTGATCATGCGGCATGGCGAGGTTTTGGAACGTGGGCCAACCAAACAGCTGTTTGCTGCGATGTCGCATCCTTATACGCGAATGTTGTTTGAGGCATCAAGCCATCAGGTCAGCCTGCCACCACCACCGCTTGAGGCCGCGCCCTTGCTGCAGGTGTGCGATGTGACGCGGGCCTATCAATTGCCCCGCAGGGGTATTTTTTCCGCCCCCCAATTGTTTCGCGCGGTGGATAAAGTCAACTTTACGCTGCGGGCCGGTGAGCGGTTGGGTCTGGTTGGGGAAAGCGGTTGTGGAAAGTCGACGCTGACGCGGGCGATTTTGGGGCTTGAACCGGTGCAGGCGGGCACGATCACCCTGAACGGTGCGCCGGTCTGGGCCGGATCGCGGTCAAACCGTGAGGTGCGGCGTAACATTCAAGTGGTGTTCCAAGACCCGTATGGGTCGTTTAATCCGCGTCATAAAGTGGCACGGCTGATCACCGAACCCTATCATTTGCTTGACGCTCCGCTGTCTGAGCAGGACCGGGAAAGCGCCGTGTCTGAGGCGCTGGAGGCGGTGGGACTGGTGGCCGGAGATGGCGATAAATATCCGCATGAATTTTCGGGAGGGCAGCGTCAGCGTCTGGCGATTGCGCGCGCTTTGATCCTACGCCCTGAATTGATCGTGTTTGATGAAGCGGTCTCGGCGCTGGATGTTTCGGTCCGGGCGCAAATTCTGGATTTGATCGCCGATTTGTCGACCCGATTTGCGCTGAGTTATCTATTCATCAGCCATGATTTATCGGTGGTGCGCAGTATCACCGATCGGGTTCTGGTGATGCAGGCGGGCACAATTGTCGAACACGGGGCGACAGATCAGGTGTTGGTGGAACCGCGCCATCCCTATACAAAAAGTCTCTTGGCGGCGGCGCCCAGATTACCGCCTTTGCCAAGACATCTTGCGCCTTAACGCGCTGTTCTTTGGAGTTATACCTTGCAAAACATAAATTGAAATTTATCACTGGTGATTGCAGCAGGGCGCGCAGGGATGCGGTTTATCTCTTTGTGGTCAAACGCCTTGAACGGATGTCATAAACATCAACGGGAGAAAAGCATGAGATTATTGGGAAAAATAGCGATTGTAACGGGTGCCGCATCGGGGTTTGGAGCTGGTATCGCGCGGAAATTTATTGCCGAAGGGGCGCAGGTGATGTTGGCAGATTTAAATGGCGCCGGCGTACAAACACTGGCAGCTGAACTGGGGGACACAGCTGCGTCCTATCAGCTTGACGTTGCCGATCGCACTCAGGTCACGGCGTTGGCGGCTGAAGTTGAGGCGCAGTTTGGAGCGTTGGATATAGTTGTAAACAACGCCGGTGTCACGCATTTACCAACCCCGATGGAGACGGTGAGCGAGGCAGATTTTGATCGTGTCTTTGCGGTCAATTGTAAATCTATCTATCTGGCATCACAGATTTTCATCCCGGCTATGAAACAGCGCAAGAGCGGTGTTTTCTTAAACGTATCGTCAACTGCGGGAATTTCGCCACGGCCTAATCTGAACTGGTATAATGCCTCCAAGGGTTGGGTGAATACCGCAACCGAGACGATGGCGATCGAGCTTGCGCAGTCTGGTATTCGGGTGAATGCGTTGAATCCGGTGGCGGGGGAAACCCCGCTTTTGAAATCTTTTATGGGGGAGGATACACCTGAAATACGGGCCAAGTTTTTGTCGACAATCCCTCTGGGACGGTTTTCAACGCCCGAAGATATGGCCAATGCTGCGCTCTATCTGTGCTCTGATGAGGCCAGTATGATCACCGGCGTTTGTCTGCGGGTCGATGGCGGGCGCTGTATCTGATGGGTCCCGGCGCGCGCAATTTGATTACGGATGTCGCCGGGCTCATGGTGGGAAACGCGCAAGATGAAGACTTGAAATCTGGCAGCACCGTTTTGCTGGGGACCGCGCCGTTTACCGCCTCTTATGCGGTCATGGGTGGAGCGCCGGGCACCCGAGACACCGATTTGTTGGAGCCTGATAAATCCGTGCAATCGGTTGACGCGCTGGTTTTGTCGGGGGGGTCTGCGTTTGGTCTGGATGCGGCAAGCGGTGTTGTGACGGGACTGCGCGCTCAGGGGCGTGGATTTTCGCTGGGCGCGCTGCATGTCCCATTGGTGCCGACAGCTATACTGGCAGATCTGCTCAATGGCGGTCAAAAAAACTGGCAGGATAACCCTTATCCCGAACTAGGGGCTCGGGCGTTAGAGGCGGCGAGGGATGATTTTGATCTGGGCAGCTTCGGGGCGGGAACGGGGGCGTTGACTGGCACGTTGAAAGGCGGTCTGGGGTCGGCGTCACTGGTGCTGGACAGCGGGGTAACGGTTGGCGCGCTGGTTGCAGTTAACCCGATTGGCAATGTCACTACCCCAGGTGCGCGGCATTTCTGGGCCGCGCCGTTTGAGTTGAACCAAGAATTTGGCGGGTTGGGGCCGGATCCGCTGTCTGGACTGGGATATACAATCACTTCTAAAAAGCCCGCTGCGATGTCGGCGCTTGGTAACACGACAATCGCGATTGTGGCCACGGATGCGACGCTTGACAAAGCGGCTGCCAAACGCCTGGCGGTGGCGGCACATGACGGGATCGGGCGGGCAACGTTGCCTGCACATATGCCGATGGATGGCGATCTGGTGTTTTCTGCGGCAACTGCACAGCAAAAGGCTATGGTTGATGATCGTGAAATGGCTTTTTTATGCCATGCCGGAGCGATGTGTTTGTCGCGTGCAATAGCCCGCGCCGTCTATTTAGCAACTCCGTCTGATGGCGATATCCTGCCGTGCTGGCGTGATCTTAACCCAGCGCTTTGATTTGAGTAAGGTGGGCGGGGTCAGGGACTGTGAACCCATCTAGCCACGGTCGTTGAAAAAGGCGTAAATCGTTTCGGCCAGTGCGCTTGAAATACCGTCAACTGCTTTGAGATCAATCAGATTGGCGCGGCTTACTGCTTTGGCAGAACCAAAATGTGATAGCAGGGCTTTTTTGCGTCCGGCGCCGACGCCCGGCACCTCGTCAAGCGGGGTGGCGGTGATGGTTTTGGCCCGTTTGGCCCGATGAGTACCAATGGCAAACCGATGCGCCTCGTCGCGCAGCCGCTGGATGAAATACAGCACAGGGTCATTATGGCGCAGGGCAAATGGGCGTTGCCCGATCCGGTGAAATTCTTCCTTGCCGTGATCGCGATCAACGCCTTTTGCCACGCCGATCATCGGTAGATCATTGATGCCAAAATCGTTCATAATTTCGGCCACTGCACTGACCTGACCGGCGCCACCGTCAATCAAAAGTAAATCGGGCCAGAGTGCTTTGTCGCGATCGGGGTCGTCTTTTAACAACCGCTTAAAGCGACGGCTCAAGACTTCTTTCATCATGCCAAAGTCATCACCGGGGGTTAGATCGTCGCCCTTGATGTTAAACTTGCGATACTGGCTTTTTATGAATCCTTCGGGGCCCGCGACAATCATACCACCCACGGCATGGCTGCCTTGGATATGACTATTGTCATAGACTTCGATGCGCTGGGGGGGGGCGTCCATGGCAAAAGCCTCGGCCAGCCCTTTCAGTAATTTGCCCTGACTGGCGGTTTCAGACTGCTTGCGCGCCAGACTTTCGCGGGCATTGCGCAATGCGCCGTCGACCAATTCGGCTTTTTCGCTTCGCTGGGGGACGATGATCTCAACTTTGCGGCCAAGTTTGCCTGTCAGGGCCTCTGTCATCAGGTCAGCGTTCTCAATCGGGTGCGATAACAACAGCATGCGCGGCGGATCTTTGCTGTCATAGAACTGCCCGATGAAGGCCTCAAGTACTTCGGCCTCCTCCACATCGGGCCCGATGCGGGGATAGAAATCCTGATTGCCCCAGTTTTGGTTGGCGCGGATAAAAAACACCTGAACGCATGCCTGCCCCCCCGCCAGATGCAGGGCTATTACATCAGCTTCGATCACACCGCGCGGGTTGATGCCCTGCGCGCTTTGAACCTGTGTCAACGCCCGAATGCGGTCTCTAAGGGCTGCGGCGCGTTCAAATTCCATTTTCTCGGCGGCCGCCTGCATTTGAGTGGCGAGCAGTTCTTGGATCTCGGTTGAGCGGCCTGATAAAAACCGCTCGGCATCTGCGACGGTGGCAGCGTAATCGTCAGTGCTAATTTTATCGACACAAGGGGCTGAACAGCGTTTGATCTGATACAGCAGACAGGGACGGCTGCGGCTGTCGAACATTGCGTCCGAACAATCGCGCAGTAGGAACACCCGTTGCAATTGTGTCAGGGTGCGGTTTACGGCACCGGCACTGGCAAATGGGCCGTAATAGTTGCCTTTGCTTTTTTTTGCGCCCCGGTGTTTGCTAATTTGTGGGAAGGCATGTTCGGACCCGACCAATATGTTTGGAAAGCTTTTGTCATCCCGCAAAAGCACATTATAGCGGGGTTTGAGTTGTTTGATCAGGTTTTGTTCAAGCAGTAGTGCCTCAGTCTCGGTGCGTGTGGTCAGAAACATCATGCGCGCAGTTTCCGAGATCATCCGGTCGATGCGGCCAGAATGACCCGTTGGTCGCGTATAATTGGTGACCCGCATTTTTAAATTGCGCGCTTTGCCGACATAGAGCACCCGCGCCTGAGCATCCAGCATGCGGTAGACACCAGGAGAGCTGTCCAGCGTTCGGACATAACCTGCGATTACGTTCCTTCCGGTAGGTAGCGCGGACGATTCTGTGGTGTTTGCTTCAGCCATAATTTTATCTAGTGATTCTTGATGGGCGCTGCACTCAAAATAATGCGATAGCAAGGAAAAAAATGTCCACGGTTTCTGTGGATAAGTTTGTATATAACTTTATCGGGGATGGAATTTTTCGTTATATTCAACCATCTTCCTCACATTGCCTAAAAAATAGGCACTTATTTAAACTGTTGTTTATAAACGATATTATTTTTATGTGTGGCAAAATATTGAAAACGTTAGGTTTTTATTTAAGCTTTCGCAACGGTTGTGCGGCAGGTGCATAACTCGTGTCACAAAATGAATGCGATCCTTTAGTCATTTTGTACATCGGGTGTCTTCCAACCCAGATGCTGTCCCCCATCAACGCAGAGCAATTGCCCGGTTACCGCGGTTGCGTTCAGAAAATATCCAAGTGCATTGTTAATATCGTTTGTCCCTGCACCCCGTTGCAAAATGGTATTGCGGCGCTGTGCAGCAAAGTGTTCGGCGCTTTGGCGCGCGCCCTGAAGCGTTGGCCCCGGACCGATGGCATTGACCCGCACGTTTGGCGCGAGGCTCTGTGCGGCGGTTTGGGTAAAGGCCCACAGACCCATTTTGGCGATCGTATAGGTCATGAATTCAGGTGTCAGCTTGCGAACGCGCTGATCGATCATATTGATGACCAAAGCCTGTGCCAATGGTTCATTTTGGAGATCATACAGCGGCTCTGGCGCATGCGCGGCCAGCGCCTGTGTCAAAACGAACGGTGCGCGCAGATTGCTTTCCATATGACGGTCCCAACTTGTGCGTGTGGCATTGGTAATATTGTCATATTCAAAAATTGAGGCGTTATTGATCAGGCAGGTTATGGGGCCACCCAACGCCTGCATTGTCGCTGGAACTAGATTTTGAACTGCCGACTCGTCCAGCAGATCGGCTTGCAAAGCGATCGCATTTCGCCCCATCCCGCGCAGAAGTTCCGCGACCTCTTCGGCAGCCTGATGGGAGGTGGCATAGTGGACGGCCACATCATATCCCTGTTGCCCCCGATAAAGCGCCATCTCCCGTCCGATCCGCGCACCAGCGCCGGTCACCAAAGCCCGTTTCATCAAAATCTCCCGCGTTGGCTTACATCACTACTAAGGTGACATAGAACAGATACAGCGCAGTCAAGCCAAGGCCAAAGCGTCGGGTAATGTTCCATTTGAAAAATACGAATGGGATCAACAGTAGCGAGGCACTCAACATGACCCATAAATCAAAGGTTAGAAATGTGTTATCAACCGGAACCGTCCCGACCAAAGTGCTCAGACCCATGATGGCCAGGAGGTTAAACATATTTGAACCGATGACATTGCCCAAGGCGACATCCGCTTGTCGCCGCAAAGCGGCCGTTATGGTGGTTGCCAATTCGGGCAGGGAGGTGCCCAACGCAACAAGCGTCAAGCCAATGATCGCTTCGCTTACCCCAAACAGCCGGGCAATATGGCTCGCGCTCTCCACAAGTATATGTGCGCCCAGTGGCAGGCCGATGATGCCCAGCGTCAGATATATTGCGATCTTCCACCAATGCATCTGGGGCTTTGCCTCGAGGGTTAAAGATGGATGCATGTCTGTGTTTTCGGTGCGTTCGTCACTGTGGCGTTGCGCATCCCTTAGGGTATCGCCAAGGATATATACCAATAGTACCAGTAATATCAGCCCGCTTTGCCATACAAATACACCCAAAAACGCCAGCCCTATAAACAGGCATGTGGCCACCATCATGGCCAGATAGGCTTTTTTGGTATCATGTTCGCTGCTGTCTAAGGTTGCAAATATGGCAGGCAGACCTAGCACCAGCAAAATATTTGCCGTGTTCGAGCCAACGATATTGCCCAATGCGAGGCTTGGCACACCCTCGATGACTGCATTGATCGCTATGATCAGTTCCGGTGCCGAGGTGCCAAAGGCGACCACCGTGAGACTGACGATCAAGGCTGGTATGCCCAAACGCAAACTCAGATTAACCGCCCCTTTAACCAGCGAATCGCCTGCCAGAATGAGGAGC
>ENA-OREB01001686-OREB01001686.1-marine-metagenome-genome-assembly--contig:-NODE-1686-length-10727-cov-3.483568_pt1 | contig 10727 bp, 9 predicted proteins | sample MGYA00248625_ERZ508552 | MGnify/ENA primary metagenome ERZ508552 (study PRJEB26219, sample SAMN06267888) | marine metagenome | isolation source: Monterey Bay, California, USA | place: USA:Monterey Bay...
TACGAAACAATTGCTGAAAATTATGGATATAAAATCTCAGCCTCTGAAATAGGAAAGATACAAAATGAAGAAGATTTCATGTCCCTTATCTCAAAAGCAATGAAAGATTAACTGTGCAATCAATGCAAAAAAGTTTTATTTCTATTGAAAATAAAAAAATAGCATATTATGAGAAAGGCAAAGGAAATCCGATTATCTTCCTTCATGGTAATCCTACATCATCCTATCTTTGGAGAAACATTACCCCACATCTAGAACAAATGGGTAGATGCATATGCATCGATCTTATAGGAATGGGTAATTCAGATAAATTAGATCAAAGTGATGCAAACTCGTATCGGTTTGAAGAACATTACAATTTCCTCAATCAAGCTATTGAATTATTAACAGACCAAGAAAATATTACTTTTGTACTTCATGATTGGGGTTCTGCACTTGGCTTTCATTGGAGTCATATGCATCCAGATTCAATAATGGGAATTGCTTATATGGAAGCTATAGTCCAAGAAATGACCTGGGATGACTGGAATGAAAACAGTCGTAGTCTTTTTCAAGGCTTTAGATCAGAAGCCGGTGAGAATTTAATATTAGATAAAAACTATTTCATAGAAAAAGTCTTACCCGGATCAATTATTAGAGACTTAGATGAATCGGAAATGAAACAATACAGAGAGCCTTTCTTAAATTCAGGTGAAGACAGAAGACCCACTCTTTCATGGCCTAGAGAAATACCAATGAATGGTGAGCCTAAGAATGTATGTGATCTAGTCAATGCCTATGCTGAATGGATGCAAAAAAATGATATACCTAAATTTTTTATCAATGCAGACCCAATAAAACCTGCTCCGCCTGTAACTAATATGTTCAAAATATTCCTCTGGGTCAGTGCTTAAATAATCCAAGGTACTGTTGTCGGATAATATTCCAGTTATAACGCCTCTGAGCTACATTTCTTAATTCTCTTGCTCCGGGGAGTTCTTGAGCATTTTGGATCAGATCTTTGAGCGCTTCCACTGAGTCGAAAAATACGCCATTATTTTCCATACTAGCTCTGTTATAAACACAATCAAATGCAATAATTGGTTTTTCAAAATGCATCATCTCTACCAACGATGGGTTAGTGCCCCCGGCAGAATGACCATGTACATATGCTAGACATCTAGACCTATATGTTGATAAAACACGCTCATCATAAATAGGATCAAGAAGCAGTATGTTGACTGTATCGGAAAACTCATTACGTAATCTCTTTCCATACTCCGAAGAACTCCAGGCTTTGTGACCAACGATACCCAAATCACTCGAAGCTCTTTGTGGCCCACTTATAGAAGGGTCTCCACCTATTATGTACCAAACAGAACTATCACCCATAAGAGCAATATCTTCCTGTTCAGGAATAACAGCCCTAATTACTTCAGTGCCATTGGAATCTATCGTAACCCAATTGGTAGCAGTCTGTGAGTGCCAAAGGTTAGCTATTAAATCTATTGGCGAATAGACTCCATCGGAGTAATAAGCTCTACCATCCCCCTCCGACAATAAGCTTGGGCAAGTCCATAATCTACCATTAACGTATGACATCTTCCCTTCAGGTGTAGGTTGAGATCCAAACTTATTGTAACTATGAAGTGAACCTGTAAGCTCTGCATCCGTTGTAGTGTCTATATAAAACGAATTGTCAGATAGATTAATAGGTCTATCCACAAGAAACCTAAATGAACTTCCCTTGGCCTCAGCTTGAGTGGGAGCAAAGAGCGTTCTATAAATTCTAACATGAGTATATCCTTGAGCATCTTCGATTGTAATGGGGCTTCCAGTGTTCACATCAACGTGTCCTTGATTAACACCACCTCCAACCAAGGACATTGGCGTACTTTTAGGGTAAGAAATTTGGGTATTCGGAACACCTAACTTCTCAACCACATCGCTAAATGGAACCTCTACACAACCAACTAAGGGTGTAACATCAGCATCATAGGTAGCCTCAGTTATCTTAAATAATTTACCAGTACCATACGCGTCATAATAATAATCCCCATAGACTCCAGCGTTTCCGGAAGAGTTAAAGGTGTAGTTATCAATATTAAGAGGGCCTTTTCTTTTGAAAACAAACCGAGTATCTTTTTCAAAATCGGCAGCAGTCTCATATAAACCATTTGAGAACACAGTTGTTTCGAGTGCATTACCTGTATTATCCATCGCATCAGAATCGATTCTACGAACATAGGTAATTAAATAATAAGCCCACATTCTCGTATTGGCTTCATTAGGTTTTGCAATCTCTTCATCAAGAGTAATACCATCAGCATAGTAACTCTTACTTGAATCTTGCCTAGTACTTTGAAAAGAGCTTGGTAAGAAATCATTGGTATTACCAGTCTTGTACTCATGCTCATCAAGACAGAACCAGTAACTTTGTCTTCGCTCTATATTCACTTCTTGAGCAACTAGGGCATGTTGAGAAACTTTGTTTGGCACCCCTCCTACATCTACCGGGTAAACCATAAACCTGTCTGTTTCAGATTGTATGATTAAAGTATCATCGATAATAATACTATCCTTATAATCAGTATCCATTGGGTAATTAATTACAGCTACAACTTTATTGTCTTGGCGATAGTAAGCAAAGCAACCTTTGAAGAAGTGTACGAAATACCTTACGCCAACACAATCGAAGACAGCCATACCCTGTTCTTCTTTATCCTTCAAGTCAGGATTATCTTCAGAAATAAGATTCAACTGCTTTTTATCGAGGTAACTTGTACCTTCTCGCTGTGAAGCAATACCCTCTCTTGGGTATAAGTTTTGAAACTTCTGAGCTTCTTGCTCTTTCAATTCTATTGGATGGTCAAAAGAATTGTACCCTTTCGAGTACGCTCCTTGTTTTAATTTCTTCATGCACCAAACCTTGGCTTAAGTTTAAACATTCCTCTTGTGCTACGATTAAACCACCTACGCTTTTCAAGCTCGTATTCAGCTCTTTTACTACTCGTACCATCCTCAGCTCCATCAGGAGAAATATGCCTTAGAGCGAAGTACCACAAGCCTTCTTGCAATACTCGATGTATATCTGTATCTTCAAGAATATCCTCAAGCATATCTTCTGCTTGCTCAAAAGCTTTAACATATTCAATGGGAACGACTAAATCTGTTATAAGAAAATTTGAAGGGCCACTAGGAGCTTCATATTCTTTAAACAATCTAACAGGCCTAGTATCTCCAATCGCTGTTTCTTCTGTACCAGCCATAAGTTTTTGAATAGCATAATTACGTTGATCATCAGTTTGAGCTACAAGAACTAATTCCTTATAAAGAGGAGTGGCCGGCTTGCCACCTGTCAATCCAATTTCCATTATCTCAGGATTTGCAGTAGGCGAAACAGATGCACTACCTGAATAACCAACCAACACATCAGCAATATCCATGATAATTCTATTCTGCCTGAGTGAAAACCCAGTTACAAATTCATTCGGTAAAACTCTCAACACTTTCTTAACAAAAGAAGGGAGCTTGTATGAACAAACCCCCTCTTCGATTGGTAAGTAGTAAGTGTCTTTTACTCTAGGTATATCGCCTTTAAGTTCCAAGTCCTGTAAGACTTTATTGGCGTTAGTGACCCAGAAGGATGAATCGAAACGATGCGCTAAAGCCCTCGGCAACTCATTGACAATATCTACTAATTTCACTTTTACTCTCCTAAGAACTCCGCAAGTTTAGCTGAGTCGATTGATTCCTTGTTCTCATTGAACAACTCAATACATTTAGGCTCGCCTGCATTTTTCTTGTAAGCGATACCAACCTCGTCAAAGAACGCTTTAAATTCTTTCACAGTTTTTTTTGCCTTCAATTCCTCGTCAGCAACCTCTTGCTCTGATTTGGGAGCGATCATCTGAACACCCTCAACAGCAGTAAAAGTTTTTCTACACCGAGTAATCCCATTCTTGATATAGGAAAATGTGACTTCTTCAGGCGAAAACAAATCAAAGTTTTGGCTAAATTGCAATAACAACTTCCTAGCTAAACTTTCTTTTGCTTCAAATTTAACAGTACCTTCAATAAACTCCACCCCTCTATGTTCTACTAATAGCTGAGCAAAGCCTTCAGGGGCAGCCGAAGATACCCCCAAAGTCAATACTTGTTCAGTCATTTACAGCTTAGTCCAAGCCGATGTAGCAGTACCACTCGTCTTCAACCAACGAACTGCGCCTGTAACTGCACCAGCAGCACAAATCAATTCTTTAATTTCAGAACCGATTTTCAAATCAGGGTACTCAGTTTCGATCACAGTCGAAGTTGCAGCAACATCAGTCATAATCACCAAGCTTAAGCAGTCATGCTTAGTTGGAGCAGCAGATACTCTGTTGATACCTTGTTGAATATCTGTTGAGTTGTGAATGTTTTTCGTTCCATGTACGGCACGAAGTCCACCAAGCGTTTGACGCTCAGTTACGAGAAGTTCTTTACTTATGATAATAGCCATGTTCTATCTCCTTAAGGTGCAGCGTAAACTTGGTTAAATGAATCAAATGCTTCAGGAGCGTGAACAAAGAACATAGCCATAGATTGGTTAAGCTCTTTTTCAGTTGAACCATCTTTTGGTAGGAAGCGAGAGCGTTGGAACGCCTGCTTAATCTTACCAGCGATAGATGCACCCTGTTCGAATTTACCAGTTTCTTTCATCACTTCAAGCTTACCATTGTTCGCTTCAAATAACGCATGCTCACCTAAAATAAGCATCGGAGCGATAACATCTGTTTGAGCTGCAACGTATTGGCGAGGATTGCGTTCTTCCTCACAACCAAGAAGTACAGAACCATCAGAGTTCAACTTAACAGCACCTACACCAGCGTTTGCAGTAGTGTCGATTTGAGGTCTGAACTGAGACATATACGGATCTTTTACAAAGATAAAGTCTTCAAGTTCAATATGGCCTACGCCATTATAGATCTCAGAGTTCTTATCGTGATGCAAAGAAATCTTCCATGCTTCCCAAAGTTCTCCACCTTCTTTTGTAAGATCAGTGATGATTGCTGGGTCACACATTACATACCATTTTTGCTTGCCACCAACCATGATACCTTTGATTTTTTGCTTGATAACATAGTTACGCATTTCAGTGACAATCTTTTTCTCGATACGTCCGTTAAGAGGATTAGTATCGATGTCAGCTAACATACCATCAAGAGAAGCCGCTACTGCAACCTCGTAAGCATCTAAGTCAGTCTTAGTTGAAGTTGGAGCTTCAGTTACTTGACCTTGACCAATAACAACAACACGACTTGGAGAAAGTGCTGCACCTGGGCCACGACCCATATCTAAAGCAAGTCCACCATCCACTGTTGGAGAACCAAGATTCAGTGAGCGACCTTTCATAAAGCCACGATAAGCTTCATGCGTGTACTCTTCACCAAAGAAGAATGTCATTTGATTACGAAGTTCAGACTCTTCACCTGCAACCAAGTCTTGAGCTTTCATCTTTTCCATTTCTTCCGTAAGTTGGAAGGCCGGAGAAGTTGATTTGTTCAAGAAGAACGAAGCATGCATATACGCAAGGCTATCACCATCTGCAACAGGAGTGTCACCAAATGTAGTAGCACCAGTAATGTTGCGAACTAAAGATAGTCGGCACTCGTTACCTGATGTAATCGTCTTAGAAACGATGATTGAACTTTGACCAACATCGATGTCACGCATCTGTTTGTCATTGATCATGCGACCTTTTACCGGCTTAGCCAGTTGCCCTAGAGCAGAGTATTCACGATACTCATTATGCATGTTCTTTTCAATCGTAGCTTGTACGATGAAGTTTTTGCCTACGTCAACACCATCAACCACTGGGCCTCTAGCTTGACTCTTCCATGTATTCTGTCCGGCTTGTGCCATGGAATACTCCTTTTTTTATGAAAGTATTAATCTCTCGATTGTTGCTCTCATCTTGGGGTTATCTTGAAATTTCTCTAATAGGGAATCTACATAGTCTGCATCTGAGTGAAGTCGTTTCACATCGATACCCTGCTCATTTTTCGGAGTAGGTTTGGCTACATTGGATTGTCTTGGCAAAGTAGCAACCTTTTTATCGGCTCTCTTAAGCTTGTCGAGAATGTCTTGTTGGCCTCTAGCCACAGCATTATCAACTAGCCCTTTACTCTTACCTGTCGCTTTCAAGTAGGCTTCATACGCTACACTGCCACCAATAGAACGAATATCAATACCAGCTCTGTTCTTACCCAACCAACCCATGAAGTCTTTCATTGGATGCTTAGGGTCTGAGTATGGTAAATCTGAACTCATTCCTTCGTAACTATCACGAACAAAATCAAGCTCTTTATCGAGTTTGCCCTTGTTCTCACGTTGCCTATTACCCGATTCGTAGGTATTGACTACATTAGATATAGCATTATGTACGGTATCTTGCACATGTTTATTTAAAATGTTCGCACTTTTTTCAGGATGAAGGTCAAAATCCAACCCTAAAGACTTGATAACTTGAGGTGACATTGCGTTCTTTACACTTGCATCATCGAGTACTTGACTCTTACCTTGCAATTGGTCCATGCGCATTTTAATCAAAGGGTCACTTTCAAACTTGGCCAACCCTGCACGAAAATGGTTTACATCGATTGCATCCATTTCGTCAAGCTTAGCATTGATATTCTGAATCTCTTCACGCTTCTTCGGAGATAAGGCTTTGTAAATCTCAGGGTCAATCCCCATCAAAGGAGTTAAATCCTCTTCAGGAGTTTCAGGAGTTTCTTCACCTTCAGGAGTTTCAGGAACTTCAGGAGTCTCAGGTTCAATACCTTCAATCAAATCAAAGTACTTTTGCTGGTCCTCCTTAGACATCTCTGCTAATTGTCTAGAAGCTTCCTCTTCATCGTCCGATAAATCATCAAGGCTGTACTTCTTAGGCTCACCACCAGTAGAAGGCTCAGAACTAGAAGGAGCTGTATCAACCCCTTCATTGCTCGGAGCTTCTTCTTTTTGTACTGGCGCTTCCCCTGTATTCGTATCGATAACGATCTCTTCTGTATTTTCTTCACTCACTAATTCCTCCTAGTGCTTGTGCTAATTCAGGACTCATAGCCCCTTGTTGTTCCGACCCTTGTTGTCCAGGCTGACCTTCAGGTTCGGATGGTAGTACTTCTTTTTCCTTAAGGATAGCTAGTGCAACAGGATCTTGCAAGTCTTCACCCTTAAGATTAACATTAACATTTGTACGAGACTCACCTTCAGTAGTATCATTACGAGCTTCAAATTGCTGAGCTTGTTGTACTTGTTGTTGTTGCATTTGCTCTTGAGCTTGCTTAGCAGCTTCCATATTCTCTGCCATTTCCTTAGCATAGTTATTCGGAATAACCTTAAGTGCCGCAGGCCATTGTTCAGGAGGAAGCTTAGATAGAACTTCACTTGAGATTTTAAGGAAGGCGCCGAATTCATTCTCACGACCAGTAACCGAGTTGTCACCAACGGCTTGCATGAAGTCATATCGACTCGCATCTAAACGATTAGCCACTCTTGAAGCAGCCATAGTTGTAGGGTCACGCTCAACAACTTCATTGATAGTTACTTGCTTAGCTTGATTATCCTCACCAAGATAGCGAATGATTCTCTCTTCGTTATAAACAAATGGAACCATCTTAACCATAAGCTTTGAAGCTTCAGTATCGAACTGCATCATGTTATCCATGTATTGACCTTGAGCAGTTTGGGCTTGAGTAATCCTACGGCTGAATCCAGTTGCAGTTTCATTAGCTGATTCTTGGGCTCCACCCATTGCAGGGTTAATCGCAGATACCATTTCCAAATCATTAGAAGCGACATTACTCATTTCCAACATACCTTGGTTTCCACCTTGGTCTGCCATTACTCGAATATCAGCATTAACATCTTTGTCCTCAGAAATCTCAACCACCCCACCAGTCCTAGACTTCTCAGCCATTGCAGTTTCAGGGTCAGCGAATGTTCCTTCTGTTACGAAAAGAGTTTTATCATTGGCAAATCTTGCAGAATGAATATACTCTGTGCGACCTACATTGTGCATACGCTGTTGGCTTATAAGAAACTCCACCCATCCTCTAGGGGAATTATCAATCATAGCCGGAACAAACAATGAACAAGGGAAGCACTTCTCTTGGAACCAATGCTCACGATTTTCAAGAACCATACCATCAAGAGTTGTAGTTGTTACCCAAAGAACCTTAACCCTACGCTTAACCTTAACGTATTCAGGGTTAGCAGCTTCCCAATCGGACTTAGCTTTCTTACTCCAGTTGTCAGGGAGTATTTCAGGCTCTTGAGAGTGGGCAGCTACATAAACATCACGATTCATTAGTATGAAGTGGTTACGTTCAATCACAGTTGTTAGATCTGAGAACTGAGTAGGCGAACCAGTGTTGGCTTGTTGCATTAATTCAGAACGATTAGCAGAAGTATGGGTTTGGTCATCTTCGAGCAAGTCTTCACCACGCACAAAGTTGTTGATATAGTCTTCTCTTGCAGGGTAGCCGTTGATAAGCTGGTCACGATCCATAACTCTTGTACGGATAATCTCATTACAATCGGATAAGTCTAGCTTCGTAAAGTTTGGCGAAAGCAATACAGAGTTCCACGCCTCAGCAGTAGCAATCAAATCCTTATCGGACTCTTCAGTGTAGTCATAGTCGAACCAAAGGACAGAAGGCATACCTGTTATCATACCATCTTGGAATATCTTGGAACGCTCTTGGTCAAGGTTGTTTTGTTGGCGTATCGAACGCAACAATATGTTCATTACCTCAGCAGGTGCAGAATCTTCCCCACCTTGGCCCACAACTACACCATCACGCCTAGAACTTCTCTGATAACCGGAAAGAATGTTGAGCTTCGGTAGGATTACAGGAACTTCAATGGCAATCTTATCCAATTCCTTCATCTCTTTCTTCTCATCGGCTGTAAAGGACGTACCGGTTAGAGCTTCAAAGCACTCAATCCCTTTATCTAGGTGAGGCTGCCAGTATCTAGCAAAGCTTTCGTGGATTCCGTTATTCTTGGTGGCAATCCTACGCTCATCCTCGTCCGAAATCTTATCCAAGTCCGTGAATTGGGATTCATCTAGGGGAGCATACTGCTTATCCATCTTATTATACTTAGTTTCTACCACGCTTACTCCTTAACACGCTGCTAAGCGCACTATTTTTAGTTCGTTTCTTCCAAGGTTTCATACTCACCCCAAAGTAACGCAAAGTATCTGCGAAATCCTTGTAGGTTTGGTCCACCTTAGAGGTTGTGCTAGAGCCATGCCCCTTAGACTTCCATCCATACTTTCTAACAGCGTTAACACTATTGCGACAATCCTCAAAAAAGAACATTTGAGGCTGATTGAAATCGTCAATAGGTCTATTGTTATCAAAATATAACAATGATTGAATTTCTTTATGCCCAAAATCCAAGTCATCATTAACCTTAGTCTTAAAATTAAACCCTTTTGAATTATAAACCTCACAAATAGTTTGATCTTTATGCCTAGTTCCGGAATTTCCTTTATTAGGGTCCATGAATTCATAATCAATCTTACCATACTTAGCATCAATCTTCTTTATCTCAGTAGCAAAGTGGTCATAAGTATGCTTCGTATCATTAATCTTGTGATACTCACCATGCCCATCGGCTGAAACTTGAGGATATTCATCGACACAATAAGCTCGGTTTAATGGGTCAACTGCCCACCACTGAACTGCTGGAGGTCGCTTATCATGAGGGTCAAGTATTCTATAAATACGCCAGTCTTTAGGAATATCGAACCTTGGAATCTTATGGGCTTCATCACTATACACTTTATAAATCCTTCCTGATAAATGTTTGAACTTACCTGTTATTCGAGCATCTGCTTCTTCAGGATCTTGAATCATCCACTCTCGAATCATTAAATCGATTTTTTCCTTCCGTAAAATACCATTCGTACCGGGAATATCTTTGCAATTATCCCAAATACTAGCATAAACTACAACAGTATTTTCACCATCATCGGCCTCTACTACTTGGTCATACAGCCAAGCACTCACGCCTAGAGGAGTCATAAAGTACAATAACATTCCAACCTTACTATCCCTCAATCGTCCAATATTCTCACCATGCAAACGCTCAGGCATAGGCTCGTTACAAAGGATAATATCAAGATTACTACCTGCATGAGCTTCAGTTGCTTGGTCAAAGGTTCTAACGCTGAAACTAACACCAGTGTCGCAGCGTATGATAACCACATGAGTTTTTCCCTCCTTAGACATCGTATAACGCCCTTTAGGAAAGCTCTTGATAATTTCATCATACAATGAACCCCCATCTTTCATATCATCGGAGTGGCAGACAAGCCTAGCTCGCAACTTTCTTCTAGGGTAGCAAAACTTATCCACAAACTTATTCATACCCAAGTGCTTCGGATTAAGAATCTCCTTTCCCCAGCCGATCATCGTCATTACCTGCACCAAAGTACAAGTCTTTCCAACACCATTACCTGCTAAGAATCCAGTCACCATCGGAAGCTTATCTCTTTCCAAAACCTTAAAGAGTTTATCCTGTCCTCTGTTCGGAATAAAGAACTGCGAAGGAACTTGCTGCTTGCGTAAATGAAGCTCATACCTCATTGCGAGTTTAGCCCTATCTATGCTCCCATATTTTGCAATTAATCTTTCTTTACTTAATGTAGCCATAGCCACCTCCTACTTTAAACATAAAAAAATCCCCCACAATTA
>ENA-OREB01001688-OREB01001688.1-marine-metagenome-genome-assembly--contig:-NODE-1688-length-10726-cov-2.830876_pt1 | contig 10726 bp, 8 predicted proteins | sample MGYA00248625_ERZ508552 | MGnify/ENA primary metagenome ERZ508552 (study PRJEB26219, sample SAMN06267888) | marine metagenome | isolation source: Monterey Bay, California, USA | place: USA:Monterey Bay...
TAAATTATGGAAAACTGAAATGACTAACTGGTTAGGTTCTAAAAATGTCTGATTTATTTAATATTATTAAAGAATATAAATAATTTTCAAATACCTCTAGAAATTACAATAGATGATATCAAATCTAAATATTTAAAAGATAGTATTTATTATATTAATATATCAAAAGATGACTTTAAATTAGGAGGATCCTCTTTTGCACAAACACTAGCTTCTATTGGCAACGAAGCACCAACGATTAAAGATGCTTCTTATTTGTCTACTGTTTTTAATAGTATTCAAAAATTAATATCAGAGAATCAGATACTCGCAGGACACGATGTAGCTTCTGGAGGTTTAATTACAACGCTTCTTGAAATGTGTTTTGCTGACATCAATTTAGGAGCAAAATTAAATTTAACAGATTTAGGAGAAGAAGATTTAATTAAAATTTTATTTTCAGAAAATAACGGAATTGTTTTTCAAGGAAAAAAAGATTCAATTATTGAAGAAACACTTGCTAATAACAACATTGATTTTATTAAAATCGGAACTGTTACCGAAACAGAATCGCTTCAAATTAAACATATAGATCAAAATTTAGAACTTAGCATTCCTGAAATGAGAAAAGTTTGGTTTGAAACCTCCTACTTTTTAGATCAAAAACAAAGTGGTGAAGTAAAAGCAAAAGAGCGTTTTGATAATTATACGAGGCAACCACTAAACTTTAAATTTCCAGATCATTTTACTGGAAAACTTCCCGTATTTGACAAAAATTATAGAAGACCAAAAGCAGCAATCATTAGAGAAAAAGGGTCAAATTCTGAACGAGAAATGGCAAACGCAATGTATTTGGCAGGTTTTGATGTTAAAGATGTACATATGACAGATTTAATAGAAGGTAGAGAAACTTTAAAAGATATTAAATTTATTGCAGCCGTAGGTGGTTTTTCTAATTCAGATGTTTTAGGATCAGCAAAAGGATGGGCAGGAGCTTTCCTTTACAATAAAAAAGCAAAAAATGCACTAAAAAACTTTTTTGCCAAAGAGGACACCTTATCTCTAGGAGTATGTAATGGATGCCAATTATTCATTGAATTGGGACTATTAAATCCAGAACATAAAGAAAAGCCTAAAATGCTACACAATGATTCAGGTAAGTTTGAGTGTTCATTTACTTCTGTAGAAATTAAAAACAACAATTCGATCATGTTATCTTCTTTAGCCGGAACAAATCTTGGAATTTGGGCAGCCCACGGAGAAGGTAAATTTAGTTTTCCTAAGTCAGAAAACCATTATAATATCGTAGGAAAATATAGTTATAGTGGTTTTCCGTCCAATCCAAATGGAAGTGATTTTAATACCGCAATGTTAGCGGATAGCTCTGGAAGACATTTGGTGATGATGCCACACCTGGAACGATCAACTTTTTCGTGGAACTGGGCTCATTATCCAAAAAACAGAAAAGATGAGGTAACGCCCTGGTTAGAGGCTTTTATAAACGCGAGAAAATGGTTGGAAAACAAAAATTAAGTATACTTTAAAAATTACTCTATCATAGCTGAGCAATTTTGAACTTCTATTTTTATTTCAAAAATCTGAATAATTTTCATACTTTGCAGTTTATAATTAAACTTCATTTATATGAGCAGCATTAAGCGTCTTTTTGACTTTCCCTATTATCAGCTTGAAAATTATAATTTAGAAAAATCATTAGTATCTAAAAAGCAAGGAAAATGGATTGCCACATCTACTCAAGAATACATAGACAAAGCTAATGCAATAAGTAGAGGATTGATACAACTTGGAGTTCAACCTAATGACAAAGTTGCAATCATCTCCATGACCAACAGAACGGAATGGAATATTTGTGATATTGGTATTTTACAAACTGGAGCTCAGGACGTACCAATATATCCAACCATATCACAAGAGGATTACGCATATATATTAAATCACAGTCAGAGTGTTTATTGCTTTGTTTCCTGCGAGTTTGTTTTAGAAAAAATAAATAATATTAAAGATCAAGTTCCAAGTTTAAAAGGAGTTTATTCATTCGATACTATAGCTGGATGTAATCATTGGGAAAAATTATTAGCACTAGGAAAAGACGAAAGCTATCAGGATGAAGTAGAAAAAAGAAAAAACAATATTAAAGAGCTTGATTTAGCCACTATCATATACACTTCTGGTACAACAGGAAAACCAAAAGGTGTTATGCTATCACATAAAAACATAGTTAGTAACGCTATTAATAGTACCCACAGAATTCCCTTTGAATTGGGAAAATCTAAAGCATTAAGTTTTTTACCAGTTTGTCATATCTATGAACGAATGCTCTTGTATATGTATCAATATTGTGGGGTAAGTATTCATTTTGCTGAATCATTGGAAACAATTAGCGAAAATCTTCAAGAGATCAAGCCTCAAGTGATGACAGCCGTTCCTCGATTATTAGAAAAAATATATGATAAAATCTATGCAAAAGGAGCTGATTTAAAAGGAATTAAGAAGAAATTATTTTTTTGGGCTATTGAATTGGGATTAAATTATAAACCCTATGGAGAGAACGGATGGTGGTATGAATTTCAATTAAAAATTGCTAGAAAATTAATTTTTAGTAAATGGAGAGCAGCCCTTGGAGGTGAACTAGAAGTTGTAGCATCTGGTAGTGCAGCACTTCAAACTAGACTTGCGAAAGTTTTTAATGCTGCAGGTATTCCTATTATGGAAGGTTATGGCTTAACAGAAACGTCTCCTGTGGTCTCTGTAAACGACATGCGAAATAAACACTTTAGAATTGGTAGTGTTGGAAAGATCATTAAAGATACGGAAGTCAAAATAGCTTCTGATGGTGAAATTTTAGTTAAGGGACCACAAGTTATGATGGGCTATTATAAAGACGAAGAATTGACCAATAAAGTTATTAAAAATGATTTTTTCCATACTGGTGATATAGGTGAAATAGATCAAGACGGTTTTTTGAAAATAACCGATAGAAAAAAAGAAATGTTTAAAACCAGTGGAGGAAAATATGTAGCACCACAAGTAGTTGAAAATGCAATGAAAGAATCATTTTTTATAGAACAAATTATGGTTATCGGAGATGGAGAAAAAATGCCGGCAGCTTTCATCCAACTAAATTTTGATTTTGTGAAGGATTGGGCTAAAAGAAAAGGTTTTGAAATCGGAACTAATGCAGAAGAAATTATTAAAAACCCAAGATTACTTGATAGAATTCAGAAAGAAATAGATAATCATAACAAGCAATTTGGTAATTGGGAAAAAGTTAAAAAATTTGAATTAACCCCTGATATTTGGAGTATAGAATCAGGCCACCTTACTCCTACTATGAAATTAAAAAGAAAGGTCATTAAAGAAAAATACGCAAAACTCTACAGTCGTATTTATAGCCATAATTCATAAATAAAATTATTTTTAAATATAAATATTTTGCTCACTAAATTTAATATTTTAAATAATATTAATTAAAAAGTAGGGTATTTTATTTAATGGTTGTTTTATATGCAAAGGGGAGATTTTTGCTATGAAAAAGAAAATCTGTATTCCAAATTGGTTATTTAAAAAGCTATTATACTAATAATAGCTTTTTTTTTGTTAAAAAAATTAGATCAAAACATTTGATAAAGTGTCGTAACTATCAACTCGTCTTTAGCGATGACATTCAATTTCAATAGCTGCTTTTTGTCAATTACTTTAAAATTAAAAGGCGCTGATGTAACATCCAAACCGCTATTCTTCTTTAATCGAATTCCTTGACCTGAAATGATGTCAATATTTTTAATGAAATTATGTTTTGGTATGTGTTCTGTTATAATTACAAATTTAAATTGATACAGTTTGTTCAATATTTGCTGTACCTCGTCATTGGACAAATGTTGAAATACCTGTCTTATAATTGCACAATCCCCTGCGGGAATCGGATCATTAGCAATGTCCAAACACCTAAATTCTAACTGTTTTTGATTAAATATATTTTTATTGTGTAGGATCAGATCATTTACTATATCTACCCCGATATAGTTACTAGAGTATTTAACCAACTGTCTTCCAATATTAAAATCACCACAACCCAAGTCACAAACTACAGGTGGAATTGAAAACGACGATAAAAATGAAGAAACAACAGTTATATAGGGCTCAACATAGTTTGAATGATGAGAACCTTCACCAGAATAAAATTTCGTTTTATTAGCTCCCCATAAATTTAAATCATAAACTTGTTCCATAGCAGCTCTTGTTGCCCAGGGTGTCTTTATTTTTTTGTGACACATAAATACTTATATATTTTAAATTAGATTTTCTGCTATTTTACGATTTGACCTCGATGTGGCTGTAGTAATTTCCGGTGAAGATCCATGTCTTTTTTATCAATAATCAAATAAGCTATGGTATACATTTCAGAAATTATTTGTTTTTCAATTTGATGATAGTCAAGTTTTTCTTTAGTAGCGTACTCTCTTAAATGAACACAATGATGTTCAGCAATTTTTAATGAATTTGGCCCCCTAAAATCCCATAGAAATTTTATTTTATTAGACATATTTTTATATTTATTTATTTGGATTAGATAATCATTTCATTACTTTCTTTGAATAAAAAGAAGCTAAAAAACCTCCAAAATATGCCATAGGCAAATAAGATAGTGTGAGGTCTAAAATTGTAAACCATTTTGGGCCAGGCAATAGATAATTAACTGCAAAACCACCTAATAAAAATAAGCCTCCTATGGTCATCGCTATTCTCATTTTATGACTCGATGCAATATTCCATGCTATAAAAGCTCCTAAAAAAGTTCCCAATGCGTGAGCCAAAAATGGAAATATAAAATATGAAGCATTTAATGTAGGGATCACTATTGCTAATTCCTCGATGCTATTCCTGTTTACACCTTTAATTGGAAATACTAAATTTCCAAGTTCAACCAGTCCCATATTTAATAAACTCCCAATAATCCAGCCAAGTATAACAGCAAAAATATTTTTTAGTATTCGTTTCACCATCCTTTTTTTTTTAAATATAAAAAAATAAAAATAAACATAAAATACTATGCGTGCATAGTATTTTGTTTGTACTTTTGACTTATGAAAGAAAAAACAATAGATTATCTCCTAAGATCTACTTGGATGGGTGTAACCAAAATGTATAATGAAGAAGCTGGAAAAAAAGGAAGTACCATGGCCACCGGATTTGCATTAATAAGTATTGATCCAGAGGAAGGAACTCCTTCTACCTCATTGGGTCCTAAAATGGGAATTGAAGCTACCAGTCTTTCCCGAACATTAAAGGCTATGGAAGAAAAAGGACTTATCCATCGTAAACCCAATCCACTCGACGGCAGAGGAGTTTTAATTCATTTAACGCCATTTGGAGTCGAAATGAGAGATTTTTCAAAAAAAGTGGTGATTGGGTTTGACGAAGCGGTTAACAAAGCTGTATCACCAGAAGATTTAAAAGCCTTTAAAAAAGTAACTAACACGATTTTAGAATTAATAAATTCTAAAAAAATATACCTATAAGTTAAAATAGATTATCATATGTCTAAAAGAAGAATTAATAAAGTAGCCGTTATCGGTTCTGGAATTATGGGAAGCGGCATAGCATGCCATTTCGCAAATATTGGAGTAGAAGTTTTATTACTGGACATCGTTCCTTTCTCACTTACTGAAAAAGAAGAAGCAAAAGGACTTACACTCCAAGACAAAGTGGTCAGAAACCGAATCGTAAATGACGCGTTAGCTGCATCTATCAAGTCAAAACCAGCACCCCTATACCATAAAAAATTCGCAAGCAGGATCACTACCGGTAATTTAGAAGACGATATCGAAAAAGTAGCATCGGTAGACTGGATTATCGAAGTTGTTGTAGAACGATTGGATATAAAAAAGCAGGTTTTTGAAAAATTAGAAAAATATAGAACTCCTGGTACTTTAATCACAACTAATACATCAGGGATACCCATCAAATTCATGAATGAAGGCAGAAGCAGTGATTTTCAGGAAAATTTCTGTGGAACACACTTTTTCAACCCACCTCGATATTTGAAACTGTTTGAGATTATTCCAGGTCCAAATACCTCAACAGAAGTATTAAACTTTTTAAATAATTATGGTGAAAAATATCTAGGAAAAACAACTGTTCTTGCCAAAGACACTCCCGCATTCATTGGAAATCGTATCGGTATTTATGGCATACAAAGTCTTTTTCACTTAGTGAAAGAAATGGGCTTGACTATTGAAGAAGTAGATAAATTAACGGGACCCGTAATAGGAAGACCAAAATCTGCAACATTTCGCACAGTTGACGTTGTTGGATTAGATACCCTAGTTCATGTAGCAAATGGTATCTATGAAAATTGTCCAGAAGATGAAGAACTTGAAGTATTTAAACTTCCAAAGTTTATCAACACACTAATGGAAAACAATTGGTTAGGAAGTAAATCTGGTCAAGGGTTTTACAAAAAAGTAAAAGGAGAAAATGGTAAAAATATGATTCTTGGTTTAGACCTTGAAACGTTAGAATATCGTAAAAGAAAAAAAGCAAATTTTCCTACTCTTGAATTAACAAAGAGCGTTGATCTGGTTATTGATCGTTTTAAAATTTTAGTAGCTGGTAAAGACAAAGCAGGCGAATTTTATCGAAAAAGTTTTGCTCTAATGTTTGCCTATGTTTCCAAACGAATTCCTGAAATTTCAGAGGAGTTTTATAAAATTGATGATGCTATGAAAGCTGGTTTTGGTTGGGAAAATGGTCCTTACGAAATTTGGGATGCTATAGGAGTTGAAAAAGGAATTGAATTAATGAAAGAAGTTGGAAAAGAACCTGCTACGTGGGTAGCTGATATGCTAGCTTCTGGAATAAAATCATTTTATATCATCAAAAATGGGGCGACTTACTATTACGATATAATACAAAAAAAACATATCAAAGTCCCTGGTCAAGATTCTTTTATTATTCTTAATAACATCAGAAAATCTAAGGAGGTATTTAAAAATAGTGGCTGCGTTGTTGAAGATTTAGGAGAAGGTATCTTAAATGTTGAATTTCAAAGTAAAATGAATACTATTGGCGGCGATGTACTGGCAGGACTAAACAAAGCGATCGACATTGCAGAGAAAGACTTTTCAGGACTAGTCGTTGGAAATCAAGGTGCAAATTTCTCTGTTGGTGCCAATATTGGAATGATTTTTATGATGGCTGTCGAACAAGAATATGACGAATTAAATATGGCCATTAAATATTTTCAAGATACGGTAATGCGATTGCGATACTCATCGATTCCAACGGTTGTTGCCCCACAGGGAATGACTCTAGGTGGCGGTTGTGAGATGACGCTTCACGCAGATCGTGTGGTAGCAGCTGCAGAAAGTTATATTGGTCTAGTAGAATTTGGTGTCGGTGTCATTCCGGGTGGTGGTGGCTCCAAAGAAATGGCATTGAGAGCCAGCGATTTATTTCACAAAAATGATGTAGAATTAAATGTACTTCAAGAATATTTTTTAACGATAGGGATGGCAAAGGTATCTACCTCTGCACATGAAGCCTATGATTTAGGAATTCTTGAAAAAGGAAAAGACATCGTTGTAGTTAACAAAGACCGGCAAATAGCTGTTGCAAAAGCTGTTGCAAAATCAATGGCCGACCTAGGCTACACCAAACCTGTAAAAAGGAAAGATGTAAAAGTATTAGGTAAGCAAGCTTTAGGGATGTTTTTAGTTGGAACAGATTCTATGGAAGCATCTAACTTTATTAGTGAACATGACCAAAAAATTGCAAATAAATTAGCGTACGTGATGGCAGGAGGTGATTTATCGGAACCTACACTTGTTACCGAACAATATTTATTAGATATAGAAAGAGAAGCATTTTTAAGTCTATGTTCAGAGCGTAAAACTTTAGAACGAATTGAACATATGTTAAAAACTGGAAAACCTTTAAGAAATTAAAAAATGAAGCAAGCATATATAGTAAAAGCATACCGAACTGCTGTTGGTAAAGCACCAAAAGGAGTCTTTAGGTTTAAAAGAACCGACGAATTAGCCGCAGAAACCATTCAATACATGATGAATGAAATTCCTCAATTAGATAGCTCAAGAATTGATGACGTTATTGTTGGAAATGCAATGCCTGAGGGCTCTCAAGGATTAAATATGGCAAGACTTATTTCTTTGATGGGATTAAAAACAGTAGACGTTCCAGGCGTAACCGTCAATCGATTTTGTTCGTCTGGTATTGAAACTATTGGAATAGCTACTGCTAAAATTCAATCAGGAATGGCAGATTGCATTATTGCTGGAGGGGCAGAAAGTATGAGTTCGGTACCAATGACTGGTTTTAAGCCAGAACTAAACTACGATATTGTCAATGAAGGTCACGAAGACTATTATTGGGGAATGGGAAACACTGCCGAAGCGGTAGCGAATCAATTCAATATTTCACGAGAAGACCAAGATAAATTTGCATATCAATCTCACATGAAAGCCCTTAAGGCGCTATCAGAAAATCGATTTCAAGATCAAATAGTTCCTATTTCTGTTAACCAAACCTATCTGGATGAAAACGGGAAAAAAGCAACAAAATCGTATACGGTTACTAAAGATGAAGGTCCAAGAAAAGGAACTAGTATAGAAGCATTGGCAAAATTAAGACCTGTATTTGCTGCTAGAGGAAGTGTTACTGCTGGAAATTCATCTCAAATGAGTGATGGTGCCGCTTTTGTAATTGTTATGAGTGAAGAAATGGTAAAAGAATTAAAACTAGAGCCTATAGCAAGATTAGTGAATTACGCCGCTGCCGGAGTTGAACCCAGAATTATGGGTATTGGACCCGTTAAAGCGATTCCAAAAGCATTAAAACAAGCTAATTTAAAACAGAATGATTTGGCATTGATAGAACTCAACGAAGCATTTGCTTCTCAATCATTGGCAGTTATTAGGGAGTTAGATTTAAATCCAGAAATCATTAATGTTAATGGGGGCGCTATTGCCTTGGGGCACCCTCTAGGATGTACGGGCACCAAATTATCTGTACAATTATTTGATGAAATGAGAAAGCAAAACATGCAAGGTAAATATGGAGCCGTAACTATGTGTGTTGGAACAGGACAAGGTGCTTGCGGAATATTTGAATTTTTAAAATAAAATATAAGTTGATAAAAAAAATGGAAGAAATGGATGTAATAAGAGGTGGCCAGTTTATAGTAAAAGAATCAAAATGCGAACATATTTTCACACCGGAGGATTTTACAGAAGAACAAAAAATGATGAAAGAAGCAGTAATGGAATTTAATGATCGAGAAATTATTCCATTTAGAGACCGCTTTGAAAATAAGGATTATAACTTTACCGAAGCCTGCATGCGAAAAGCAGGAGAACTCGGATTTTTAGGGGTATCTGTTCCCGAAGCATATGGCGGAATGGGAATGGGTTTAGTATCTACTCTACTAACTTGCGAATACATTTCTAGTGGAACAGGATCATTTAGTACCGCCTTTGGTGCACATACAGGTATCGGAACTTTGCCAATAACATTGTACGGAACAGAAGATCAAAAACTAAAATACGTTCCTAAGTTAGCCTCTGGAGAATGGTTTGGTGCTTATTGTCTTACCGAACCAAGTGCTGGTAGTGATGCTAATAGTGGAAGAACAAAAGCAGTTTTAACTGAAGATGGAACTCATTATAAAATTACCGGACAAAAAATGTGGATTTCCAATGCCGGCTTTTGTAAACTTTTTATTGTTTTTGCTAGAATTGAAAACGATAAAAACATTACAGGGTTTTTAGTTGAAAATAATCCTGAAAACGGAATTACCTTGGGAGAAGAAGAGCACAAGTTAGGGATTCATGCCTCTTCAACCAGGCAGGTGTTTTTTAATGAAACTTTGGTACCCGTTGAGAATATTCTTTCGGAAAGAGGAAATGGATTTAAAATCGCTATGAATGCTTTAAATGTTGGAAGAATTAAACTAGCCGTTGCTTGTTTGGATTCACAACGAAGAATAACTACACATGCGGTACAATACGCTTCAGAAAGAAAACAATTTAATACCCCCATTGTTGAATTTGGTGCTATTAAATCAAAAATTGCCGAAATGGCAACCAATACCTATGTAGGAGAGTCTGCAACTTATAGAGCTGGAAAAGATATACAAAATCGGATTGAATTAAGGCAAGCGGCAGGTGAAACTCATCAAAAAGCTGAATTAAAAGGAGTAGAAGAATTTGCTATTGAATGTTCTATCTTAAAAGTTTCAGTCTCTGAGGATGTTCAGGCTTGTGCTGATGAAGGAATTCAAATTTTCGGCGGTATGGGGTTCTCAAAAGATACTCCAATGGAATCTGCCTGGAGAGATGCCAGAATTACCAGAATATATGAGGGAACTAACGAGATCAATAGAATGCTCTCTGTAGGAATGCTAGTAAAAAAAGCGATGAAAGGGCATATCGATTTAATAGGTCCGGCTATGAAAGTTGCTAACGAATTAACTGGAATTCCTTCTTTCGATACTCCAGATTATTCCGTAACACTGTCTGAGGAAAAAGCAATGATTGAAAAGCTTAAAAAAGTATTTTTAATGGTTGCGGGAGCTGCTGTTCAAAAGTATGGTCCAAATTTAGAAGACCATCAGCAGTTATTAATGGCGGCATCTAACATACTAATTGAGATCTACATGGCGGAATCTGCTATTTTAAGAACTGAAAAAAATATCAAAAGGTTTGGAGAT
>ENA-OREB01001691-OREB01001691.1-marine-metagenome-genome-assembly--contig:-NODE-1691-length-10719-cov-8.680699_pt1 | contig 10719 bp, 7 predicted proteins | sample MGYA00248625_ERZ508552 | MGnify/ENA primary metagenome ERZ508552 (study PRJEB26219, sample SAMN06267888) | marine metagenome | isolation source: Monterey Bay, California, USA | place: USA:Monterey Bay...
GCGCGCAACCGAATGAATGGTTATTCATTTTTATGGACAGCAGATATTATTTTTGGCATCCTGGAGGTTGGTTTAAAAAGCATAAAGTTTATTGATGCTGGCTGAAAGTTTGGAGTAACTTAGTTCTATGAGTAAATACGATGCGATTGTTATCGGGGCAGGACACAATGGTTTAACCAATGCCGCCTACTTGGCAAAGGCTGGATTGAACGTCTTAGTGCTAGAGAAAAATGCTTATATTGGCGGTGCCACGGTCAGCCGTGAACTGTATCCCGATTGGAAGTACTCCAACTGCTCCTATGTGTGCAGCCTATTGCGACCTGAAATTATTCGCGATTTGGAATTACCTCGGCATGGCTTGCAGGTTGTTCCCTACGGGGGTGGCGTAACGTTCAAAGAGAATGGTGACTACTATGGTAATCATAGCGACCATGAGCGATTGCTGCGTGAGGTGGCCAGACATTCAAAGCGTGACGCTAGTGCCTATGAGCGTTATGAAGCAGATGTAATGAAGCAAACTCGTTTAATTCGCCCCTTTTTGATGCGTACCCCACCCGACCCAACTTCTTTAAAGCCTAAGGATTTAAAAGAACTGAGTTTGCTCGCCAAATCCTTTGGCAGCATGGGTGAAGAGGGCCTCGCCGACACCATGCGGTTTTGGACCATGAGTATTGGTGACTTTTTAGATGAGTACTTTGAATCTGATGTCATTAAAGCCCATTTGGCTGGTAGTGGCATTATTGGTACTGCCTTAGGTGTATATTCACCGGGTACTGCCTATGTCCTTTTACATCACTACATGGGCGATGTTGATGGCTCTGTTGGAGCATGGGGTTTTGCTAGAGGAGGTATGGGGTCGGTTTCTGCAGCGTTATCTAAATCTTTTTTGTCCTTTGGTGGCACAATAAAGTGCGATGCCGAGGTTGGGCAGATTATTGTCAAAAATGGCAAGACTAAGGGTGTTGCTTTGGCTAATGGTGATGAACTATACGCCGATATTGTGGTTTCAAATCTTGATCCAAAACGAACATTCTTAAAAATTATGGATGAAGGTGACTTGCCGTCTGATGTGGTGACCAAAGCTAAGAATTTCAAAATTCGTGGCTCATCAGGCAAATTAAACATCGCCCTCGATGGACTACCAACCTTCACAGGCCTGCCTAAAGATAGTCCACTGTGCTTAGGCGAGAAGCATTTTAGTGATTCTCTACCTAAAATGGAGAGAGCTTATGATGAGTGGAAGGCCGGAACTTGGTCGAAAGATCCCTATGTCGATATGCTGATTCCCACTCAGGTTGACCCTACGATGGCTCCCCCAGGCAAGCACATGATGTCTGTATTTGTGCAGTACGCTCCCCCAAAAGTTAACGGAGGTGAATGGACGCCTGAAGATAAAGCTGGCTTTGAAAAAACAGTGATCGATCAAATCAGCAATTACAGCCCAGACTTTAAAGATCTGATTTTGCACTGTGAAACACGAACTCCTCAGGACATTGAAAATGAGGTTGGTTTGACCGAAGGCAATATCTTTATGGGTGAGTTGACCTTTGATCAGTTATTGTTTAACCGACCTTTCCCAGGATATGCCCAATATCGTGGGCCAGTTAAAGGTATGTACATGTGTAGCTCGGGTACTCACCCCGGAGGCGGTGTTATGGCTGCCCCCGGCGCTAATGCGGCTAGAGAAATTCTACAGGATCTTAGATTAACCAACACTGTGCCTGGAGGCTACGACGATGATTAATGTTGATAAGAAGTATGATGTCATTGTTGTTGGTGGTGGTCATAACGGACTGGTTTGTGCCACCTATTTGGCCAAGGCTGGGCGCAAGGTATTAGTGCTTGAAGCCAATGCAGCTTTGGGTGGTGCCTCAGCGACCAGTGAGTTTAGCGATCAATTTTCAGTCTCTTCATGCGCCCATTGGTTATTCCAATTAAATCCAGAGGTTGCCTCTGATATGGGTCTTAAGGGTCATGGCCTAGAACTTGCTGCTCGTGATTTGAATACCATCGCGCTAGCCGAAGACGGTAAGCATTTAACTATCGGCGTCAATACGCTCGAGGGCGCTGGTGTGACTGATGAAGACCGCAAAGCGTTTGTGGCCTTTAATAAGCAGATGCTAAAGTTTTCTAAGTTACTCTCGGGCGCTTTTAACCGTCGAGCTCCCAAGCTAGTGGAAGGCAACCTCACCGATCGGATTACCCTGGCCAAGTTGGGTCTGGGTATGAAAATGCTTGGCAAGACAGACATGAGCGATCTTATGCGGCTAGCTCTCATTAATATTTATGATGTTATGGAAGAGAACTTTGAGAATGATCTTCTAAAAGCTACGATTAGTCTTGATTCTCTACTGGGTTCACATATGGGACCTCGATCGCCCAACACAGTGTATGGTTATCTCTATCGCCGCATGGGCGACATCTATGGATTCAATGGGCCGGCGGTGGTCAGGGGCGGCATGGGTGCGGTAGGTAAAGCTCTGGGTAATGCAGCAAAAGCTGCGGGTGTGGATATTGAAGTGAGTGCGGCGGTCAGTAAAATTAACGTCGACGTAGATCGTGCCACCGGCGTCACACTAGCTGATGGGCGTGTGGTAGACGCTGATATGGTAGTGTCCAATGCCGACCCAAAAACAACATTTAATAAGCTAGTGGGCCTGACCAATATAGAGACGGGTATTGCGCGTCGAGTGAAGACCATGCGTATGAAAGGTGATGCCGCTAAGTTGCATATTGCCTTGGATGGTTTGCCTGATTTTACCGGGCTAACAAAAGATCAGATGGGTCAGCGACTGGTTATTGCGCCGACAATGGATTATATAGAGCTTGCGTTTAATGCGTGCAAATATGGTGAGTATTCGAAGGCACCGGCGATGGATATTAGTATTCCAACGATACATGATCCGAGCCTTGCCCCTGATGGTAAGCATGTTATGTCCGTGATAGTGCAGTTTGCACCCTATGAGTTAGAGGGCGGTTGGGGAGGTCGCAAAGACGATTTTAAAAACTTGGTGATCGATAGAATTGCTGACTATGCGCCTAACTTGAAAGACAAAATAATAGCTAGCGAGTTGCTAACGCCGGCAGATTTAGAAGATCGTTTCCATATTCATGGTGGCCATTGGCACCATGGAGAAATTAGTCTTGATCAGATTCTAACAATGCGTCCTTTCCCAGGTGCTTCTCAGTATGGTACTTCAGTTGATGGCTTGTTTTTATGCAGTGCGGGTACTCACCCTGGTGGAGGAGTTATGGGATTGGCTGGGCATAATGCAGCAAAAGAAATTATCAAGCGAGGTAAGTCAGCATGATTCCACATGATGAAACAATGATGCTTAAAACACCCTTTCACTCGAGAGTTGAGGCTGCTTGTGAGATTAATATGTGGGAAGACTGGAAGGGTTATACCTCCCCGCAGGCTTACACAGAAGTTGAGCAAGAGTATTTTGCTGTGCGCAGCAACACGGGTGTATTCGATATCTCACCGATGATCAAGTATCGCTTCACTGGGCCAGATGCGGGCGCCTACTTAAACCGTCTAGTCACGCGAGACATCAGCAAGATTGGTGTCGATCGAGTCGCTTATACGGTGTGGTGTGATGACAATGGGCAGGTGATGGATGATGGAACGATTTTCCACCTTGCTGAAAATGATTATCGCCTTTGTGCTTATGCGCGATGTCTCGATTGGTTGATGTGGTCTGCAGAAGGTTTCGACGTCACCATAGTTGATGAAACAGCAGACATAGCAGCACTTGCAGTTCAGGGGCCAACGTCATGCGCGATTTTTAAAGAGATGGGTTTTAAGGGCATTGAAAATCTAAAACCTTTCGGTATCACACGTTTTCCGTTTGAGGATTCTGAGGTGATGATCAGCCGTACTGGTTTTACGGGTGATTTGGGTTACGAAATTTGGATCGACCCAGCGTTAGCTGAAGCTTTCTGGGATGCTCTCTTTGAAGCTGGAAAGCATCGCGAAATTCGGCCTATAGGTAGTGCAGCCTTGGATATGCTGCGTACCGAGACAGGATTTATCCAGGCTGGCGTCGATTTTGTGCCCGCCGAAGAGGCAATTCGTACTGGCAGGTCTCGTTCGCCCTTTGAGTTGGGCCTTGGCTGGTTAGTTTCGTTTGATAAGCCCGTATTCAATGGCCGAAAAGCACTACTCAAGGAAAAGAAAGAGGGTTCTCGTTATGCCTTTGTTTATCTTGATGTAGAAGGTAACAAGCCAGCAGAATATGCTTTCATCTACTCAGGCAACAAAGAAGTTGGAACAGTCACCTCCGCAGCTTGGTGCCCAACGGCCAAAACCAATGTAGCCTTTGCGCAAGTTGATGCTAAATACGGAAAAGTTGGACAGAAACTGGTGGCTGAAATTTATTATGAGCGTGAATTGAAATGGACTAGAGTGATGGCAGAGTGCACGGTCATTGAAGGTGCCGTATTTAATCCACCACGCAAAAGGCAGACCCCCGCACCGGATTTCTAAATGACCAATCATCGGCTGCAAGCGCTTCTGAAACCTTCGTCGATTGCCATACTGGGTGCCTCGCAGAAGTCTGGCAGTGTTGGTAATGAGGTTATCAAAAATCTTCTCAGAGGGGGCTTTGAAGGGGAGATTTTTGGAGTAAATCCCGGCTATGATGAGGTAGAAGGGATACTCTGTTACCCAAGTTTAGCTCAGCTCCCGAAATCGCCACAGCACGTTATTTTTGCTATCAATGATCACCGTATAGAGGCAGCTCTGGATGAAGTAGTTTCTCTTGGAATTCCGGCCTGCACTATTTTCTCTGCATTAATTATTTCTGATGACAGTACTCCAAATCTAAAGCAACGCATTGCAAAAAAGACTCAAGACGCAGGCCTTTTAGTGGCCGGAGCTAACGGTATGGGATTTTATAATGTCCGCGATCGAGTCTTGGCGGGTGGTTTTGATACTCGAGATCATCCGTACCCAGGAAACGTGACTCTAATTAGTCAGTCTGGCGCAGGCATGTCAGGTATTGTTGATTGTGAGCGGCGTATTCAGTTCAATTTTGCTGTATCCAGTGGTTATGAACTCACCGTTTCGATGGAAGATTATTTAGACTATGCCCTAGATCTTCCAGAAACGCGTGTTGTAGGGTTGTTCTTAGAAACAAGCAGGCACCCCGAAAAACTCATTAAAGCATTTAAAAAAGCCAACCAGCGCGGTATTCCAATTGTCGTCCTAAAGGTAGGGCGCACTGATCTCGCAGCTGAATTGGCGGTATCTCACTCAGGTGCATTGGCCGGGAGTGATCGGTGTTATCAGGCTGTGTTTGACTATTATGGTGTACAGCGAGTCAGCGATATGGACGAGCTGGCAACGGCATTAGTCATGTTTGCTCAACCTCATGAGGCCGCTAGTGGGGGTTTGGTTTGCTTGCATGACTCCGGTGGTGAAAGGCAGTTGATTATTGATCTGGCTGACGGATTGAAGGTTCCTTTGACCGAGGTTGAAGAATCCACTACTGCTCGATTGAGTGAGATGCTAGATCCTGGCTTACCTGCGGTTAATCCCTTAGACGCATGGGGTGCTGGGGGTCCAAATGCATCAGCGACGATGGCGAGCTGTTTTTCAATTTTGCTAACTGACCCAGGAGCGGCAATGGGTGCGGTGGTGCATGATCGTGGGCCCAATAGCGAAATTTATAGTAGTTACCTCGATTACTTAGAGAAAGCTCAGAGAGCCAGCGGGAAGCCTGTTTTTCTCGTTGCCAATAGGCAAGGTAGTGGGGCTGATGAATTGGCCATAAGTTCCACCTATCAGGGGCTACCGGTGATTGATGGCGTTACACAGTTTTTGGTGGGCGCCCGCTGTTTATTGGCGTACCGTGACTTTCAGCAACGTGCGGTCATGAAGTGTGACGTTACGGATCAGCAAAAGGTTGATTATTGGAAGCGCCAGTTACAAGACTGTGATTATGTATCCGAAAGCCTAGCGAGTGAGCTGTTGAGAGATTTTGGAATACCCATGATACAGAGTCTTGAAGTGAGTAGTCTGGATGAGCTCCAAACAGCCGTTTTAAATGTAGGATTCCCGCTGGTATTAAAAACAGCGGTGCAGGGAATAGATCATAAAACTGAGGTTGGGGGTGTGATACTAAATATCTCTGATCAGCCTCAACTGCAAGATGCTTACGAAGACTTGCTCCAACGTCTGGGTCCTGCTGTTACCGTTGCACCGATGGCTGACAACAACGGCGTTGAGATGATTTTAGGTGTCAGTCGGGACGAACAGTTTGGTCCCACCGTGGTGGTAGGATTTGGTGGTATTTACGCAGAAATTCTCAGTGATGTCGCGGTTATGTTACCGCCCTTTGATTCGGCGGAGGTAAAAAGGGTACTGAAATCACTGTCTATGTATCCATTACTTGAGGGAGTCCGCGGTGGCTCACCTCTGGACATAGATAGTTATTGCGATGTGGCAGCCAAAATGTCGGCCATCGCACTCGCCCTTTCTGATAGTGTGGTAGAAATTGATATAAACCCAGTGCGACTGGGTGTTAAAGGCTGTATTGGATTAGATGCTTTGGTAGTGCAGGAACAGAAGAACTAAATGGACGAAAAGTCGGGAATTTATAATGAATATAGCAAATGAGTCAGAGTTAGATCAGTTTATAAAGGAATATCCAGAGATCAACATGCTCGAGATATTGATGCCAGATATGAATGGCATTGTTCGTTGTAAACGTATTCCTCGTGGAGAATTTGGTACTTTTTTTCGTCATGGCGTTAAAGGCCCTGCGTCAACTACCTTGCTTAATGTTCGTGGCGAATTTTGTGATGAAGTCGATTTTGCTGGTCTAGAGGGCGACCCTGACAAATTGATACATCCAATTGCTAATACTTTAGCGCCGATTACATGGCTCAAATCTGATACTGCACAAGTGCTTGCTACCTTCACCGAGTTGGATGGGAGCGCAGCTTTATTTGATTCCCGTAATATATTGATCAAGGCCCTTCAGCCCTTGCAGGCTATGAACTTAAAACCCATTGTGGCCACAGAGTTAGAGTTCTATTTGCTCAAGAACGGTGAGGGTAATGTACCAGAGCCTTTGTTAGGTAAGATTCCAGGAACCCAAATTGATCAACCTGGTACCCAATATGCTATGCCTGAAGACCTTTGGGATAACGATGCATTTCTTGAAGATGTTCGCAAAGCATGTGAGGTACAAAATGTACCTATGACAACAGTGCATTCTGAATTTTCTCCTGGCCAGTTTGAAATTAATCTGCATCATGTGGACGATCCAGTGTCCGCTTGCGATCACGCCATACTACTTAAACGCATCGTAAAAGGAGTGGCCAGGGAGCATGGCATGGCGGCGACTTTTATGGCGAAGCCCTTCATGGATGTTCCTGGTAGCGGTTTGCATGTTCACTTCAGTTTATATGACGCAGAGGGTTCGAATATTTTTGCAAATCCAAGTTCCTCTGATGTGCCGGCAATATCTGACAAGCTGCGACACGCTATTGGAGGTCTAGCAGAGACAATGGGTGATGCCATGGCAATATTTGCGCCCAATGCAAATTCTTACCGCCGTCTGATTCCTGGGAATTTTGCGCCACTCACGCCTAATTGGGGCTATAACCATCGAGATGTTGCTCTGCGCATACCCGTTTCAGGCCACGAAGACTGCAGAGTTGAGCACCGCGTTGCTGGCGCTGATGCTAATCCTTATTTAGTGATGGCCGCGCTTGCCGCGGGTATTCATTACGGGCTTGAAGCAGGTTCAGATCCCGGAGAAATGGTTCCTGAGGGTCTCGAAATAGAAGAAGAGATTACCTTGCCAAGGATCTGGTCTTTAGCCTTAGATGAGTTTGATAGCAGTGCTGTGTTGCCGCAATATCTGGGTCAAGATTATTGTCGTCTGTTTGGCACAGTGCGCAGAGGGGAATGCGAGCAATTTACCGCTCAAGTATCAAACGTTGACTATGAATGGTACCTCCGGGCCATGTAATTGTCTGAATATAAAGCAGTATTAAATAATCATTTAATCAACTATATGCTCATTTAACGAAATATTGTATAGTTCCAGAAATAAGAGTACTAACTGTTTCTAGAAGAAGGAAGTGATTATGAAATTTATCGCAACGGATGTTTTAGACACGCAACAAAAAATGGTTGAAAAAGCTGCAATACAGCTTAATACGCCTGGTTTTGCGATGGATCCTTATTTTTATCGCTCTCATGTTACTTATCAGTCGGAACTTGAGCACATTATTTTCAAAAGTTGGCTTTACGCTGGACACATTAGTCAAGTTACTGAGAAGGGTGATTATTTCTTATTTGATATCGGTGAAGATTCCATCATTATCTGCCGAGATCACGAGGGTGAAGTTCGAGCAATGCACAATATTTGTCGCCATCGGGGCGCGAGAGTGTGCGAAGAGGCCAAGGGAAATCGTCGTGCTTTTGTCTGCCCTTATCATGGTTGGGGTTATGGTACTGATGGTTCGTTAAAGGCAGCCCGTGACATGCATGTTTTGGAAGGGTTTAATCCAAAGGATTATTCGTTAAAACAGGTGAGGCTGGTCTTATTTCAGGGCATGATTTTTATCAATTGTAATCCTGATGCGCCAGATTTTGTTAAGCCGTTGTCACATATTAAGGATCAGCTTGGTGCCTATGACCTAGAGAACGCAAAAGTTGCACACGCGGAAACCTATCGTGTGAATGCTAACTGGAAGTTGTGTTTAGAGAATTATTTGGAGTGTTACCACTGTGCTAGCTCCCACAAACACTATGCCAAACTACACACACTCCAAGCATTAGCGCATAAAGTGAAACCAATTAATGAAGCCATGTGGGCTAGAGCCGAAGAGGCCACAGGTGTCTCCGGTATTGCCAATGAATACTATGGCTATTATAACGATGCTGCTGATTTTGGAGCCTGCTCTTACCACAGCCGCTACGCACTCTATGAGGGTATGCAATCGGGTAGTAAAGATGGCAAGCCAGTGGCACCTTTGATGGGCAATATGAAAGGGTATGACGGGGGCGCCGGAGATTTTCAGATGGGGCCACTAACATTTATGTTGAACTATCCAGACCACTGTGTCCTTTATCGTTTTATTCCCCGCAGTATCACCGAGACAGATATGGAGTTGGTATGGTATGTCAACGGGGATGCTGAAGAAGGTACTGATTACAACAAAGAGGACCTCACTTGGTTGTGGCATCACACAACCCTTGAAGATGAATTTATTATCACTAGGAATAGTGAAGGTGTTAATTCACAGTTTTTTGAACCCGGCCCTTTTCACCCAGAGCATGAATCTACACTGAATGAGTTTGTGACTTGGTATTTAAAGGGTTTGTCACAAGTACAAGCAAGCTAAACCACAAAAGGATTTGCCAATGTTTTTAAAAGCCACAGCAGACACCAGTGAACATGCCCTTTCTTATTATGCAGCGTCCGCCAATTGGCAGACCGATTATCCTCAATTAGAGGATAATCTTGATGTAGAGATTGTCATTGTGGGTGCCGGTTTTAGTGGTGTCTCTACTGCTGTTGAACTCTGTGAGCGTGGCTACAAGGTAGCCTTAATAGAGGCAAACCGAATCAGTTGGGGAGCCTCGGGTCGAAATGGTGGCCAGATTATCGGAGGGTTTGGACACAACCCCAGCGCATTTCGAATGAATATCGGTGATGAAGGTGTCGATACCGTAGAAAAAATGAGTTCTGAGTGTGTTGATATCGTTAAGGAGCGTATTGAGAAATACAACATCGACTGCGATTTAAAATGGGGCTACTGTGAGGTGGCACTGAAAAAACGCCACTTAAAAGATTATCAGCAGTGGGCGGAAGAAGAGCCAGCCATAAAGCTTCTTGATCGGCAGCAGATGAAAGACTATGTTAATTCAGACATCTATTTAGGTGGATACTACCGTGAAGATTGGGGGCATATTCAACCTCTAAATTTATGTATAGGTGAAGCGCGAGCTGCCGAACAAATGGGTGCTCAAATCTTTGAACAGTCTAGGGTTATTGATATTCAGTATACCGATCGTCCTGTGGTCAAAACTGAGAAGGGACAGATTACGGCAGACAAGGTAATTTTGTGTGGTAACGCATATATGGGTGATTTAGTTCCTCGTTTGGATGATCGAGTATTGCCATCCACCAGTGTTATTATTGCTACAGAGCCCCTGTCAAAAGAGCAAGTGGCACAGTGCATGGTGAAAGATGTTGCGGTCTGTGATTCCAGGACTGCGCTAGATTATTATCGCCTCTCTGCTGACAAACGCCTCCTTTTTGGTGGACTTTCAAATTATACCGGTCTCGAGCCAGCCAACGCCGAAGATGTTATGCGGTCGAAAATGGCTAAAGTTTTTCCTGCTTTGCGTAATGTACGAATTGACTATAAGTGGGCTGGCAATATGGCGATAAGTGTTCGAAGAATGCCTCAAATTGGTCGCATCAAAAACAGCAATGTACTTTACGTCACTGGCTACTCTGGTCACGGCGTTGCCCCCACGCATATGGCTGGTAGAATTCTTGCTGAGGCTGTTGATGGTGACTCTTATCGGTTTGATTTAATGAATAAAATGTTCCACCTACCTTGGCCGGGTGGGAAGTTACTGCGGCGTCCAGCCATGGCGGTAGGCATGATGTGGTACAAAATGCTTGATGCAATCTAGGTGATGTAATGACGAGACAAGTGCTGATTTTCTTACACATGGATGATGAG
>ENA-OREB01001698-OREB01001698.1-marine-metagenome-genome-assembly--contig:-NODE-1698-length-10708-cov-3.209294_pt1 | contig 10708 bp, 7 predicted proteins | sample MGYA00248625_ERZ508552 | MGnify/ENA primary metagenome ERZ508552 (study PRJEB26219, sample SAMN06267888) | marine metagenome | isolation source: Monterey Bay, California, USA | place: USA:Monterey Bay...
AGGTGGTCACCTTGACGACGATTGGATTGACTGAAGTCACAGGGTCGCTCACTGTTTCATTCATGCCAAACCCCACAAATGGCCAATTGGTCATGGAGTTGGGACAAGCTGTGAACGACGCCATCCTCGAAGTCTTCGATGGTGCTGGCCGCCGTGTCTTCCGCCAAGAGGCGCTGAGCATCGGAAGCCGCATGCCTTTGGACTTCGGAGGCCTGGCTGATGGAGTTTACCAAGTGCGCATTACTGTGGAAGAAGCGACTGCTGTCCAGCGAGTCGTGGTACGCCACTGACCTCCGAACTTGCAAGTGATTGTAAAACGCCGGCCCTTGGGCCGGCGTTTTCATTTTAATAACCCGCAAAGAATGCGGAAATTCAACGCAATGAGTATCCCCTCCATTCTGCCCGGCTCCTTCACAATGTTGAACTTGTGCCGCGCTCTCGCTCTTTCCTGTTTTTACTTCTTCATTCAAGGAGCCCATGCCCAATCTTGCGCTCCGCAGGATACCGTGGGCATTCAGGTGTACTTGGGATCGGATACGGTCTCTCTGCAGCTTCAAATCGACACTTCCGCCACTGCGGGATTTGATGAAGGGGAGGATATCCTTTGTGGTCCCGACAGCATTTCGCCATGGGCCTGCTTGTCTTTGGACACGACGTACTCTGTGGCCTCCATTCCGCCCAATGGCGAGGCCACGTTGGAATTTGACATTTTGGTTCAAGCCGACTCTGCGGCCCCGGTGGTCATGTTCGACTTGGGGGAATGGCCGCTGTTGTCGGCAACGGCATGGTGGACTGCCAATGGAGACACAACTGAGGTGGACCTTTTGATGGAGTCCATGCTCTTGTTGACCGCTGATTCAGGAGGCACCATTGTGCACTGCACATGGACGCCGGATTGCGCTGTTTATGGATGCATGGACACAGAGGCTTGCAATTATGATGAATCGGCTACCGAAGACGACGGTTCATGTGAGTATCCCTTTTTCTGTTTTGACTGTGATGGAGGGTGCCTATGTGATGAAGACGGTGACGGGGTCTGCGATCCCTTTGAGTTTCCAGGCTGCACCGATCCAGGAGCCTGTAATTATGCGCCGGTATACACCGAGGAAGATGGCAGTTGCTTTTATGCGCAGCCTGGGTTCGATTGCGCGGGATTTTGTCTGCCTATGGTCAACGATGAATGCGGGTTTGCCGACCCCATCGCTTGTGGCCAAATCGTCTCCGCTTCCACGGTATGTGCCGATACGACCAACAGCGATTTCTGTGATCAGTACAACATTGGTCAGTACTACCACGGCGGTCTGTGGTACACCATAATGGGGACAGGAGACACCCTCAGGGCAACGTTGTGCTTCGAGGATACCGAATACGACACCTATTTGAGCGTTTATGATGGCGATTGTGGCAACTTGGATTGTATCGCTGGGAACGACGATCAGGACGAGACGAATTTCTTCGCAGAGCCTTGCTTTGAGAATTTCTTGTCCTCTTCGGTAAACTGGGAGAGCGAAGAAGGAGTGGAGTACTTCTTGCATGTGAGCGGGTCCAATGCTGTGACACCTGCGGTGGGCGGTTTTGATTTCGTGCTCGTTTGCGACGGGGTCGAAGTAGGAGCGTGTTTGGACTCACTGGCTTGCAACTTCAATCCCTTCGGCACATTCGAAGATGGATCATGCGATTATGCCACTTGCGCCGGTTGTGGCCTCTTGGCTGCGTGCAATTTTGACAGCACAGCTGTGATCAACGATTTGACGCTGTGTGATTTCAGTTGTTACGGTTGCACAGACAACACGGCCTGCAATTTCAATCCGGATGCTTCCATTGAAAGTGGCCTCTGTGAATACACATCTTGTGCGGGTTGTTTAGATCCGGAAGCGTGCAACTTTGACGTCAACGCCACGATAGATGGGGAGAACTGCGAATTCACTTCCTGCGTAGGATGCACAGACCAGAGTGCATCCAACTACAATCCTGGTGCCACTGAAGAGGATGGAAGCTGCACCTATTGCGATTTGGTGTTGTCGCCACCAGAGGTCATGAATGAGTCTTGCTTTCAATCCGGTGATGGTTCTGTAACTGTAGTGGTGGATTCGGCTTTGACAGATTCGGTCTTGTATGGGCTCACGGCCCCTGGATTCGCAGAATCGGGTCTGTGGACAGGTGGTGCTTTTTTGAACCTTCTTCCGGGCGATTATTTGCTCGAGGTATTTGATGGGGATTCCAGTTGCAGTGCTGTGGAGGTTTTCACCATTGCTGCGGCTCCGGACCCCGCTTTGTTCTTGGTGGCATCTTCACCGGAATGCGCCGAAGGAAATGATGGAAGTGTCTCGGCATTTGTGGCGGGGAACGTCATGGCCACGTCGTTTCTATTGAATGGAGAACCGGCCAGCATCGATGGCAATTTCCTCGGATTAACCGCTGGAGAATATCTCGTGGACGCGACCGTATTGACCACAGGCGGATTTACATGTACCGATACAGCCAGCATTTTTGTGGTCGATCCTGAAGGCATGGTCGTGACCATCGATGAAATCGGCGGTGCCAATCCTGGGGAAGAGAACGGGGAGGTTGCTGTCACCGTCACGGGTGGGGTTGAACCCTACACTTTTGCATGGACAGGTCCAACCGGATCTACGGGTGCAGAAGATCCCGATGACCTCGGGGCTGGGGATTGGCTTTTGGAAGTGACCGGTGATGACGGCTGTTCTACCACGGTGGTGGTTTCTGTTCCTGTCGGCATCAAAGCATGGAGAAGCCCTCGGTTTGCTGTTGTGCCCAATCCAACCCGAGACGCCTACAAGGTGCAGTTTTTACGCCCATTCCAAGGTGTGCTTGAATTGACCGATGTTGCGGGCCGTCAATTGGACCTGCAAATCGTGGAATCCAGCACCGTACAGGGCACGCTGGCAGGGCGACCAGCAGGTGTCTACCTGTTGAGGGCCATCGACCAACAGGGCAGCGGCTCCGTCATCCGCTTGGTCAAGCAGGGCGAATAAAGCCAGCCCTCAGAGATCGGACGCCTTGTATTCCCGTTCCCAAATGACAGCTCCTTTGGCGTCATGGGTTCGGATGGTCATGATGCGTTCCTTGCGCAAACCGGTCACTTCGAGTGTTCCGAAGTTGCGCGTTCCGACCATGGTTCCTGGCACACGCCGTGTGTTGGGTTCATCGCTGTGGTCATAAGTGCCGCTGGTCAACGCGCTGCAGGTAAAGTCGATGACCTTTTTGCCATTCGCCCCCTCCAATTCGGTAAGTTCTGAGTTGTGGCGGTCCCCCGATAGAAAGACCACACCGCGGATGTCTTCTTGGGCAATGCGGTCTAAAATGCCATCCCGCTCCTCGGGGTACAATGCCATGTTTTCGAAACCTGCGAAGTCCGATAGAAATTGGCCGCCGACTGCGATGACTTTGAACGGGGCGCGGCTGTATTGTAGGGCTTGAATGAGCCAGTCTACCTGCTCTGGGCCCAACACTTGTGAGGGCTGGGTTACATTGTCGTGGTTGACGCGAAAAGACCGGTTGTCGAGCAGGAAAAAGTCGACGTCGTGGTACTTAAAGGTGGTCGTCACCCCTTGGTACTGCAGGTCAGGAAGACCTTGCGACGGGTTGGCCCAGAACTCGCCAAAAGTTTGGGCTGCCCAGTCTTTGTGGACCCAGCTTCCATCGGAATTGTCCGGGCCGTAATCGTGGTCGTCCCACATGGCGTAATGGGGGCAGGTTCCGAGTAACTTTTGCAGTTCGGGCAAGCGCCGCAAATGACTGTAACGGTGCTGCATTCCCGAACGTGAGTAAAAGTCCACCTCCCTGAAATAGACATTGTCCCCCAGCCAAAGCATCAGGTCTGGTTTGAGCGCAGCAATGCCATCAAAAATTTCATATCCCCCGCCATATGGACGGCCTGGACGGTCAAATTCCGGCTCATTGATGAAAGCACAAGACCCTAAGGCCACAGTAAATGGCGGCGGATCAAACCGGTATTGCCACAAGGGCTGGGTGGTAAAGCGCTGAAGCAAAGTGTCAATTCCTTGGACAACGCGCTCGCCGTTCACCAGCACTTGGAAGCGGTAATCGGTACCCGGCTGCAGGTCGCCTAGGTCAAAAGTGGCGGTGTTGGCCTCGGCCTTTGAGACTTCCTGTTCGGCGGCCAACATGACCTCGGTGGGCGCATTTCCCATGGAGTCCGCCCAGCAGACGACGGTTGCAGTCGACGGGACTTGTGTCTGAATCCAGATTCTCGCGTCCCGCAATCCCACATGTCCGACCATGGGCTGACACGTCAATTGGGCAGCACAAGCCGCAGTCAAAAAGAACAGAAAAAACGGGAGGAGCAACGGAGAGGCTGTGCACTTCATAAGAAAGGGTTGGCCCCGAAGTTCGGAACCAACCCTTAAATGCGCAGAGTTAGAAAGTAAAAGAGCAGATTGACCGAAGAATCAGTCGATGGAGTAGTCCACGCCTTCAATGGCGGGGCCTACTTTGACCATGTATTGTATGCCGGCCATCTCCACCCGGATCATTTTGTAGACTTCTTTGCTCGTGGGCAATCGAAGGTTGAAGGTCAAGCCATCGAATCCGTCGGGATAACGGGACTTGATCAGAGAGCGAATGGGTTGGTCGAGCTTCTCGTAGCTCACAATGCGTCGGTTGGACATGGGGCAACAGTTTGGAATCGACTCCGGATACTGTATCGGATTCCAAAAGGTTTCATCCCTCCTCAATTGTCCCCATCCCTAGAGGATGCACTTCTGTGCAGTCGTATATTCACACAGCAAATCAAAGGCCATGCGCGACCTGATTGACCAAATCCGCACAAACACCCCAGCAGGCTTTGATTTCGAGTGGCTTGGAAAGTTTGTCAGGAACATCGACTGCACCTCGTTGGACCTGACGGGATTGGTTCCGGAATTCGAAGCGAATTCTGGCAATTATGCGCGGAACATTTTGCTCATGGAGCCTTTTGAGGTGGTCATTTTGCATTGGCCTCCAGGAGTGGAGAGTGCCATCCATCATCATGAGGGCTTTTGGGGCTATGTGCTGTGTGTCGAAGGGGAAGTGGAAAATGTGGAGTACACCTTCGATGCAGAAACCCAAGAACTGAGGGAGCGCGGCGCCCTGTGCGTCAAGGCAGGCGGCGTCTTGCCAGAGCCAGATGGCACCATCCACAAAATTGTGAACCCGAGTGCAGACCGGCCTTTGGTGACCGTGCATTTTTATGCGCCGGCCTTGGAAGACCTAGACGGCATGGTGCTGTTCGATGCCGAGCGTTGCTGGCGTGGAGAGCTGAATGAGAAAGCCACGACGGCTTCCTTCAACCAAGACCAGCAAGGGTTTCGCAGCTTGCAAAAAGACGCATTTTCATTTGTCCCCCTCAATGCGACACCGGGCAATGAGACCCACAGGTTGTACCCCCTGATTCCAAAGCCATCCAATGCGGAAATTTTGGATTCCATTTCCCAGTATTATGCCGAGCAGGCCGCGGGCTATGATGACTTCGATGGTGCCAGTTTGAAGCGAAGCCGGTACACCGCGAGGATCGATGAAATCCTGGCCGAAGACTTAAAGGAGACTCAGCCAAAGCGTGTCTTGCACATCGCTTGTGGAACTGGCCGCAGAGCGTTGGGGATTCGAGAGGCTTCAGGGGTGAATTACACCGTGGAAGGGGTCGACATCAGCGCCTCCATGGTTGAGCAGGCCCGGAAGCGGGGTGTTCAAGCCCGCATTGGCGTATGGAATGAATGCGGAGCAGACAAAGGTGCTCACGACGCGGTCACTTTCCTGTACGCTTTTGGTCACATTCCATCTGAAGATGAGCGCAGAGAAAGCCTCGATAAGGTGTTTTCTGCTTTGAAACCCGGAGGACGTTTTTATTTCGATGTGTTCAATTTGGACAATGCCAACGAGTGGGGTCCTGAAGCGCTCCGAAATTTTAAAGAGCTGAACCTGAGTGAGGAAGGGTATGAGCAGGGCGACTTGTTCTACAAACGTCACAACGGCACTTCGGTGTCATTTCTGCATTATTTCACCCAAGATGGAATCGCAGAAATGGTTAAAGCTTGCGGGTTTGAGATTGCCGAAATCCACAGGATTGGGTATGTGAAGCGGTGTGGAGAGTCTCTGGCCCTGGGAGACGAGGGAGGAAACTTCTTGATCATCGCAGAAAAGCCCCACTGACAAAACAACTTTGGCCCAAAGCAGTTGGATTCACATGACGGATTTCGAGGATAGAAAAGCCTACGACAAAGGCAGCCTTCAGGATTTGGAACAATCCGATGTCATTGGGCTTCTCACGGAGTGGCTCAATCAGGCCAAAGCTTCAGATCCCACGGATTACAATGCCATGACGTTGTCGACTGTGGGCCACGATGGCCATCCCAACGCGCGCATCGTGTTGTTGCGTTCACTGGAGCAAATTGAGGAGGGTTGGTGCGTGGCCTTTTACACCAACTACAGAAGCACAAAAGGAAAGGAGTTGACGGACCATCCCCATGCGGCGGCTACATTTTTTTGGAGTGCGCTTGAGCGGCAGCTTAGAATCAGGGGCAGGGTGGTCAAGATGTCGCCTGCTGAATCAGACCGTTATTTTGCGTCCCGACCTCGGGAAAGTCAAATTGGAGCTTGGGCATCGTCCCAAAGTGAGAAGGTGGAGAGCCGCGCAGCCCTGCAAACATTCTGGGATGCGCAAAACAATGCGCACAAAGAGCAGGTGCCTCGACCGCCCCATTGGGGAGGTTTTCTCCTGCACATCGAGCAGATCGAGTTTTGGCAAGGCCGTCCCGGACGGATGCACGATCGCATCAGCGCCCATCTTCTTGGTGAAGGGTGGGAAATCAGCCGGTTACAACCTTAAACCTTCCTCGGGCACATTGATTCTGTAACGGGAGCAATCAGTCCACGTGCAGAACCAACCCCTTGAGGTAGCGGGCTTCGGGATGACCGGCCCGGGTGGGGTGGTCTGCGGGCTGTCCCAAACGCCTCAGAATGCGCACTTGCCTGCCAGACTCGACCGCGGCAGCGACGATGGTGTCCTCGAACAGTTGTGCATCCACGACTTGGGAGCAGCTAAAAGTCCAAAGCAAACCGGCTTGGGGCATCTTCTTGAGTGCTTCCGCGTTGAGCCGCTTGTAGCCTTGGACAGCCTTGTGCCGCGCAGAGCGACTTTTGGCATAGGCCGGAGGGTCCAAGACCACAACAGGGGGCAACGTTTCGCATTGACGCAGATAGGTCAATACGTCTCCTTGTATGCCCTCATGTTGACTGGCATAGCCATTGATTTCGGCATGATGACAGGCTGCGTTGACCGCTTTTTCAGAAGCGTCGAGGCTGATCACATGTGAACTTCCTCCTTGGAGTGCAGCCAAACTGAAACCTCCGGTATAACTGAACGCGTTGAGCACCGCACGGTCTTTGACGCACTGCATCAAAAGCCAGCGGTTGTCGCGCTGGTCTAAGAAAAAGCCGGTTTTCTGGCCGTCAATCGGAGACACCTTGTAGCGGAGGCCGTGCTCATGCACTTCGCGCAGGGCTTCGGGGTTCTCATGGCCCTCTGAGGACCATACTATGCCGTCTTCTACCTGCTCCTCTACACCGGGAAGCTTGGCAATGAGCGCTGCACTTTTGTTGACAATCATGTTCAAGGATGCCCCTAGACTCGCCTGTAAACCAGCAGACAAGTCTGGCCAAGCGCGGTGCATGCCCATAGAATGGGTCTGTACGACGGCCATCCCAGCATACCAATCCACGACCAGTCCAGAGAGTCCGTCTCCTTCTCCGTGGACCAAACGACAGCAGTCGGTTTCTGCTCCGGTCCCAGGTCCCAATCCCACAGATTGACGGACCGCCAAACATTCGGCTATTCTCTCGGCCCACCAATTGGAATCGGGTGGTGCATGGAGAGACCCGGAAGCGATGATCCTCACCGCAATAGATCCAGCACCCCAATGGCCCCAACCCAAGGCTTGCCCCTTGGAAGAAATGACGCAAACCCAATCGCCAGGGGCAGGTGGGGCGTCATCAACTTCGATCCGCTGAATGGCCCCGGAAAACACCCAAGGATGCCCGCGCAGCAGGCTTTTTTCCTTTCCGGGATGAAGGTGCACAAATGGGAAAGCTTGGGGTGACTCCGACATGGGAGCAAGGTAGCTCCGTGACGCGGGCTTCAAGTCGGTTGTTTGACTTTGAATACCATTCCATCTTTCCAAGTCACGCTTCCTTGGGCGCGCCATTTCTCCAGCACATTTCGGACGTCCTCTCGGTAGGAGATCGGGACGAGACGCTGCAGTTCCACGAATGAAATCCGCTCGCCAATCCAGGCAGCAATTTCAGATTCTGAGGGAGGCGAGGGGGGAAGGCACCGGTCACAAATGCCGCAAGGAGGCGCGGTTTCTTTATCGAAGAGGGATTCCAGAAATTGTGCGCGACAGCCCTCGGTGTGCAGGTAGCCTTGCATGAAGTCCCAACGCTGCTCAGTATCTCGAACGCGGTCCTCGAGGATGGCCGCAGGAAGCCTGGCCGATTTCACACTTGGACGCGCCGCTGTGAACTGGACCGCGACACGCTCTGAAGGAAGCGCTGCCGCTATAAGAGACAACTCAGCGAGCCTTTTGAGGTGCTTTAAGCCCGACTTTTCTGAGGAACCCAATTCCGCAAAGATGGCGGCACTGTCGAGGTTCCAGATGGCGCGTTTTTCCTTGCCGTGACGGACGAGCAGAGCATGAAGCATCCGCCCGTCGGCGCCAACATCGGGTGGGTCTTGCCACAGTGATTCGGGGTCTTGAAGCCATTTCATTTCGATGGACTGGCTCACGGGGTGACATTCGAGCCACCCTGCGCGTTCCATCAGGTCCAAAGACTTGCGCGCTTGCTGCAATGAGCAACCCGACTTACGGGCCATGGGGGCGACCCACACTTCTTGTGGAGCCTCCATGAGCGCCCCTTGGGCCAAGGCCAACTGATTCGAAAGGGATTGAAGGACAGCCCGGATGGTCTCGGGGCTGGGCCATTGTCGCGAGACATGGCGCACAGCGTCTTCCAAAGCCGGAGCATCCACAAACAATACGGCTTTTGCCAAATGTCCATCTCGTCCAGCCCGACCTGCCTCTTGGATATAGCCCTCTGGAGATTCTGGAATATGGGCGTGGGCAATGTGCCGCACATCGCTTTTATCGATGCCCATTCCAAATGCCGTGGTACAAGCCAAAATGCGCAAGGATCCGGCAATCCACTGGGCCTGATGGTGATCGCGGTCGGAACGTGTCATTCCCGCATGGTAAGGCGCCGCTGAAAATCCGTGGGCCCGCATCATAGCTGCCATGGATTCGGCTTCCCTGCGGGTGCGGACATATAGAATGGAAGATCCTTGGGTCTGGTGTCCCCAATCCACAACAGCAGCATGGCGGTCGGGAACATTTTGGACAGAAAAAGCCAGGTTCGGTCTGCGCATCCCAACCCTGATCCGGGAGGGATTCGCCATACCGAGCAAGCGCTCGATGTCGTCGGCTACCTTTTCGGTGGCCGTCGCAGTCAATGCGATCCAACCTGCATGGGGATGCCAGCTCCTCAGCTGACCCAAGTGGAGATAGTCGGCCCTGAATGCGTGGCCCCATTGACTCACACAGTGGGCTTCATCGACAGCGATGGTCCGCACATTCATGGCTTTACACGCCGCTTGAAAGTGGGGCTGAGACAACCTTTCGGGCGCCACAAAAAGAAATCCGCCAGGCCCGAAGCGCGCGTTGTCCAAAATGCGCTCGGACTCTTCTTTCCGCATTCCCGCAGTGAGTGCGTCGGCATGAACGCCGCGCTTCCTCAGTCCTTGGACTTGGTCGGCCATCAATGCCACCAGCGGGCTAATCACCAAGCAAACACCCCCCCGGACCAACCCCGGGATTTGGTAGCAAATCGACTTGCCTCCTCCGGTGGGGAGAATGGCCAAAGTGTTCCCGCCTGATGTGCCCGAGAGAACCACAGGCACTTGAGAAGGGCGAAAGGCAGAGAATCCCCATCGTTCTTGCAACACCTTTTCTAGGGTGGCAAGGGTAGGAGGGGATGTGTCTGCCGGTGTCATTTCCTTGTAAATGGAGGTGTGGTCGCGGTGAACGGCTCTAACTTTCGGAGCTCTAACCGGGGAACATTCCCCATGCAAACCACCGAAAGATGCTCGTAGCTGGCAATTGGAAAAGCAACAAGTCATTCAACGAGGCAAAGGAATTTGCCAACGCCATCGCTGCCATGCCTCAGGCACCTGCGGGCGTCGAAGTCATGATTGCACCACCAGCGCCATATCTGGCGGCCATGGGTGATGCTAAACCACCATTTCGACTGGGTTCCCAAAACGTCTCAGCTACTGGACCTGGGGCTCACACAGGTGAATTTACCGCAGAAATGTTGGCGGGATGCGGCGTACAGGACGTGATTGTAGGTCACAGTGAGCGACGCGACGGCTACGGTGACCATGACAAAGTGGTGGCCGAGAAGGTGAGCCGCGTGCTCGATGCAGGCCTGAGGGTGATTTTTTGTTGTGGCGAGAGCTTGCAAGACCGTCAATCAGATGTCCATTTTGACAAGGTGTTGAGGCAAATGGAATCGGCCATTCTGCATTTGCCCGCAGAAGTGATGGACCGCGTCGTGGTCGCATATGAGCCAATTTGGGCCATCGGGACAGGCCTTACTGCCACAGAAGAACAGGCACAGGAAATGCACGCCGCCATCC
>ENA-OREB01001701-OREB01001701.1-marine-metagenome-genome-assembly--contig:-NODE-1701-length-10704-cov-2.684483_pt1 | contig 10704 bp, 1 predicted proteins | sample MGYA00248625_ERZ508552 | MGnify/ENA primary metagenome ERZ508552 (study PRJEB26219, sample SAMN06267888) | marine metagenome | isolation source: Monterey Bay, California, USA | place: USA:Monterey Bay...
CCACCGTCGTAACTTCGAGTAGAAGGCTACTTTTCGCGCTTGTACATGAGCGGTGTACTGTCCTTCGATCGTTCTGTGGGAACAAAGAGTTTTGGGAGCTGTGGAACATACGCCCCATTCCCACATCTCGGCTCGAAGGGCCCTTGAGTCTCATGCGCGCGCAGTTGTGATTAGAGCGTACCTCATCACTATCACTCATCCTTCGTTGTGTTACAGAAAACCCCAATACGCTATCGCCATTCCGCTGGACGACAGTTGTAGCAGTTTGTTATACTGAGGAGTAGCTTGTTACTACTGTTGTTCCTCAGTGGTAGCGGAGCGACGTTACCTCGCTCCACAGTCTCTCTGCGTGCGGAGAGGCTCCAGGCGACTACCCAGGCGGCGTCGCACCTCAGGCAGTTCTCAGGCGGGACTGCACTTCATATTATTCTCATAATAAGGACCCACTTCGTGTCATAGTGTGGACGTGACAGCTACTGCAGTCATCTCATCAAAATGGCTACCGTGGAAGAGGAGTACGATGAATGGGTCGGCGGCAGAGACCCGTGGTCGGAAGCTCGTGACGTTTCGGTCGACACTCCGAACTACGCAGATCCTACGCTCGATCCATTCGCTCCTACATTCGAGCCAGACACCAGGCCGAATGCACAAGCTCAACCGTACGTTAATGAAGGACCAGGGTACCAGAGAGAGGAACGATCCCGTTTCGGACGATCCTCTCACTGGGCACCTGGGATGCCAGAGACGTATACCGGAAATGCTGCGGAACGCGAAGGTAACCCACCGCGTTTCACACTGGACAATCCGCCCTGGTGGGATGGAAAGAATCCAGAGCAGCAAGCAGAACCCTTTCTCAAATTGCTCACGGCATGGCTTACTACTACCCGAACGTTACAGCGCCAACAAGGCGTCCTGATCTTGCAAGCGGTTACTGGAGATCTTAAGGTACTGGTGAATGAACTGGACCTGGACGCATTGACGTCAGAAAACGGAGGTCAGCGAGTGTTCGACCTCATTCGCGCTGCATACAAAGAGTACGTGGAACAGCCTTTGCCAAAGCACCTGGAGGCAGCTCTGTTCCAGAGCTCAGGACAGAGACAGAAAGGAGAACCTCTGCTAACCTACACCAGTCGAAAGAGTGTGCTCTTCAGGCAACTCGAGAGAGCAAAGTGTAATCTACCCGACGAAGCAAAAGGGTACATCCTACTTCGAGACGCTAAGTTGTCGTCGAATGCGTGGGACGTTATGACCACGTGGACCAAAGGAAGCTACGACTTTGAGACTATCAAGGCGGCGATGCGCAAGCTCGAAAGACCAGTGCCAGGGCACGGTGGCAATGTGGTCTCTTCGCTCACTGCCCTCGTCGAAAGTGAACCTAGCACATCCGAGTTCATGTGCGGACTCTGCGGGTCAGGGAACAGTGATCAATTCCCAGCCGCAGAGGAAGATTATCTTGAAAAGTCACTCTTCCTACTACCCGAAAGCTTCGACGAGTGTCCACTCTCCGAACAAGACCTCGGGACAGCCCTTGCAGACGAGGAAACCGTGTTCCTTGCCTCGGACGCGATCGGTATAGACCCCATCGAGGAAAACGAGGCCGTTGCCATCTGGGCTACCTACGGCCAAGTTCGGAAGTACTTGCACAAGTCCAAGCTCAGCCGTGGCTTCTTCCGCCCTAAGGGAAAGGGGAAAGGAAAAGGGAAGTCAGGCAAAAAGGGAGGAAAAGGGTTCGTCAAACGGACCGCGGCACCCAAACAGTGGACAATCACGCACCTCAAGCAACGCACCAAATGTGCGAAGTGCGGCCAGATTGGACACTGGGCGCGTGAGTGCCCAAACCCACCAGATGATCGTGGAAAGAGAGGAAACTTCAATGGTTTAAGTGTGGAAGGGAGGCGCGAGTCTGTTTCAGCCGCACCTTACTTCATGTGTCACGCGGAAGGGAGGCGCGAGTCTGTTTCAGCCGCACCTTACTTCCTGTGTCACGCCGTCAAGGAGAGGCGGGATCCCGTTTCGGACCTGCCTATCCCTGCTGGTAATCCAGATCCGAGCAGCTTCCACTATCCGATCTTTGTGGACCCAGGATTCATTGGCTTGTCGATCAACAGTCGGAGAGCGTTGCTGGATACAGGAGCCCAGCATGCGGTCGCAGGAAAGGCTGCTTTCGACCAACTTTGCGCCGAAATTGCAAAGTATGGCTACCAGCCAGTACGGAGCCCAGGGGGCGCGACCAGCACGGGAGGCATCGGAGGGTCTAGTCAGGTACTCTTCAACGCCTACGTGCCGATTGGACATGGCTTTCAAGCCAGCACGGTTGCCAAGTTCATGGTGTTGGACAACGACCTGTGCCCAGTGCTATACCCGATCGACCTCGCGACCAAGCTCGGACTCGTACTGGACCTACCGGAAAGGAAAGCAAAGTGGACAGCGGTCACCGCTCGTTCCGGCATACCTTGCGAAAGCGACTTGGTCTTTGAACCTTCGGGCCACATCAGCATCGACATTTGCGAGTTCAAGCCGTCAGGCTGGAAAATGCCGCATCTCCCCGAGTTGACGGGACTATCGGACGCCTTCCTGACCACGAACAGCAGGAGCCCGACCACGTCAACTGGGAGACTGACGCAGGAAGAACCTACAGTGGACTACCAGTCTCTCTGGAAATGCTTTCGACATGTGAATGAAGAGGGGCTCTTCCAGCTGGTACTGAAGACCATTGGATACACCCACCATCCATACTTCCTACCGAATGACCGTTGCCCAGCAAAAGAAAAGGCAGTATGCATGGTCACGTTGCGAGTCGGGGAAAATGGCTCCTATCCTATCGACTTCGATCTCAAAGATTATCCCGACGTCGAAGTCTGGGATGTTGGACTTTACCATGCAACCAAAGTGCGCCCACGACATCTAGTACCAGTGAACTACAGACAGGAGTACACTTGGGTCAAACCCAGCAGCAGTCAGGCTGCTGTGGTGTACATTTTGTACCAACAAACTAGATTCGCAGACCAGCTCGCGCACAGAAACCAGAGTTCAGAAAAAGCAACCCCCAGAATCCCATCACGAGACGCAAAGGAGACAACCCCAGGGGGAAACGTCAAGGACCTCGTCACCAAATGGGAAACTGAGTTCTCCAGAGCCACTAAAGCTCAAATCGTTGCCGTGGCTAGCCCGCAACCAGTAGCGAGCCATGTTGGGAGCACGTGCGTCAAGGATTTCGTCGAGCAGCAGCCGCGACCCAGCACCACCATCGACTTCGTCAGCCGACCGCCGAAAGGCAGCTGTACTGACCCACGAGCAGTTATTGGGACGATGGAAGAGCACCGTGCTGAAAGTCTTGATCGTGCTGAACGTGTTCGACCACAAGAACAGAGTCATGGCAGCCTTGACCAAGCCAGTGTACCACAGGATACTGGGCGAAGTAAAGTCGAAAGACGACAGGAACCACGAATCGGACAAGATTGTGATCACCCGTGTGGTCAACGGCGAGATCATGGGCAAACTCCTGGAGGACTCGGAGAAAGGAATGGCAACAACGCAACCAATGCTGTGCAACCACCAGAAGCTCAAGCGTCGCGGGAACAAGTGGAGCAAGTGGTTCGTGTGCGAGGATTGTCTACAGCGTTGGGAAAGGACCGAGATGCCGAGTCAATCGTCCATCCCATCGTCGACGGACCTCATGCTCTTCGGTCACCATGCGGGACTAACTTACGAGGAAGTCAAGAGCAAGCACCCGCAGTACGTGAACTGGGTGAAGCTCACGGCGGCATCCGAAGATCCAAGCAGCACTATGCTTATGAGGTTTGCGCAGTACATTGCAACGGAAGAGCAGAGGGAAGCCAAATCGAAGGGGACGGCGTCTACCACGCCACCGACCCGAGCCAGACCAGCATCGGAGATGGAGGAGAAACTCGTACCCATGACCGACTCGGACCATGGCTTCGAAACTGTCGGGCGCTAGACCCCTCGGGTCTAGAACGACCGACGTACCTCTTAACCGGCCCCGCGCTTGCGAAAGAGCTGGGTCGGAACTCTACGCTGGTAAGTTTTGTTGGACAGGTTTCATGGGGCAAGCAGGCACCGTGCAACCTTGGAGGTTCCGTGTTGGGTGCACGGGTTACCACCTTTTACCAGCAAGAAGGATCCCAAACTTGGGCGGTCACTCCACCTTCGGATACTACCCTAATTCGCAAACGTTGCACGCTTTACCGTGTTCCAGACGGTACCTTGGAGCGCACGGTCACCGACGAGGATGACCACGTTGTAACCTTGCCCAAAGCGGCTCGCAAATCCATACTCGACAATCTCACCAACAACTCCCGTACCATGCGAAGGACGCAAAACAAGAACTCTGGACCAGAATGCTATCCGTCCATCCTCGAGCGACAACTTGAACCAATCAAGGAAGAATCCGACGAGAGGAGCGATCCCGTTTCGGACGCACCTCCTGTCGGCGGTGAGTGCGACGACCCATTCAAGGAAGAACCCGAGGAGGACGAGAACAACATCAAAGATGAAGTCGGAGACAGCGACGATGAAGTTGCACCTGCAGCTGAGTGGGAACCAGATGCCAACCAGCTGCGCGATCTGAAGATTGCGCACGATAACGCAGGACACCCTGGAAACGCAGACTTCGCGCGTCTACTTCGACGCGGGAACTGTCGACCTGAGATCGTACACTGGGTCAGGCAGCACTTCAAGTGTGAAGCATGCGAGGCTAACCAGCGACCTCGATCCAGGCGACCTGCTGCAGTACCAAGGTCGTACCGAGTCAACCACGTAGTCGGTATCGACTTGATCACCATCAAAAACCTCGGAGGTGAAGCGGAAGAATGGCTCAACTGCGTTTGCTGGGGATCTGGCTTTCAATTGATGCACAGACTTGGAGCAGGTGCCAACAACAACAAAGAAGCCAAGACAGTGTGGAAAGCTTTCGTCGACTGTTGGATTCGGTTCATGGGCATGCCTGACATTATCGTATGCGACTCAGGTACCGAATTCCAAGGATACTTTGCTGAAGCTTGCGGTGCAAACGGAATTTCTCTCTTTCCTACTGACCCCAAATGCCCGTGGCAAAATGCTCGAACCGAACGAGCAGGCGGAGAATGGAAGAGACAATTCAAGCTAGCAAGACGCAAAGCTGACCCACTGGACGACCTCGAGTACGTCACTCTTGGACATCTTGTGTGTGCTGTACGAAACCGATATCAAAACCGATCAGGTTTCTCCCCAATGCAGAGAGTGTTCGGCTACAACCAGAGGCTACCCAACTCTTTGTTATCTGATGATGGCATCGACCCCGAGTACCTCAGTCAGGACCCCCTCGACGACTTTCGCCGTGCAGAGGAGCTCCGACAGGCCGCAACACGAGCATGGGCAGCAACCGACAGCAGAGCACGTCTACTGAAAACTATGAGAGCACGTCACCGTACACCTCAGTCCTTCACGAACGGACAGCTAGTTTTCGTCTGGCGTCAAGCTCGAGTAGGACAAGGTCGATGGCATGGACCAGGTGTCATCGTACTCGCTACCAGCGGAGGCGCTTGGGTCAACATGCGCGGATCCCTTTGGCGAGTGGCTAATGAACAGATGCGCGGAGCCACCTCCGAAGAATCCGCCGGAATCGAGCTCGTCAACCGATACCTCGCAGACATGCGCTTCGACCTCCAAAAGAGCAGAGGACAGCGCAAGTACGTTGACGTTCAGAAGGAAGGACCACCAAGATTCCCCGGAGATCCCGTTGTTGAACCGGAAGATCCAGATGAACGACTACCGGACAGCAGTGACGAAAATCCCGGAGAGCGCGCTGACAGTGAACGGGAAGACGAGGACATGCCATCCGTCCCGGCAACTGCTGCGGCGGATACGGCAGAAATTCGAGTACGCGAAGCTGCAGTTGAAGAGAGACCAGCAGTTGTTCGCAGGCTTTTTAGACACCCTCCGAGCAGAGTCCCAACGATCTCAGAACCAGACGCGGAGAGAGCAGATACCGCTTCGGACTACTCTCCCACGTCACCTGCTGCTGAGCCAGAGCCTACAAACCCTGAGCTACCAGAACGTGAAAGATCACCACGACGACCAGCTAGCGCTGCGTCATCTCGATCTGCCGCACGCTATCCCTTTCCAGCGGATAGGCTGGGCAGGAACTTTTACGTCGATCCAGGTTTGCCCTCGGCTCAGCTCACAGCGGAACAGCACTTCACCGCGGAGGAATCCTACGCTTGCTTTCATGACGAAGCAGAAGCGTTTTACATTCGCAAAAAGCCAGAAGATGCAGAGATTGATGTCATGTCACTCCCAGAGAAACAGCGGAAGCTCTTTCTTGGCCCAGGAGGCGCGCGAGAGAAGGAGTGGAAAGGACTTGCGAACGGCATACGCATCCACCGAGGCGCCGAAGCCCAACGCCTACGGCAGAAGTACGCCCATCGCATTATCCCTTCGCGCTACCTCGAGAAATGGAAAGACATGGGAGACGAGCATGACAACGGACTCAACAGTGACACGGTACCCAAGCACATGGCTGCGAAGTCTCGTTGGATCTTGCAAGGATTTCACGACCCCGACATCCAGCTATTGAACCGCACGGTACCGACTCCCGAAACCAGTGATGTGCCGCTGACACTCCAGATGATTGCAAGTCTTCGCGCTTGCGCATGGGTTGCTGATGTCAAGGGTGCGTTCACCCAAAGCATCAAAGGACAAAGACAAGAACCCTTGTTCGCAAGCCCACCAGCTGGTGGCATTCCAGGAGAAGATGACGACGTGATCATAGAGGTTCTGACGGAAATCTATGGACTAATCTCTGGACCACCTGGTTGGCGAAAGACCTTGCTTACAGCCTTCAAGGAGCTTGGTTTCAAACGACACCCACTCGCACCGTGTGTTGTCTTGATGTATGACGGAAGTGATACTGTTTCAGACACTTCTCTCATTACTGGCGCCATATGTGTCGAGACCGATGACCTCTTGGGTGGCGGCATCGGACCGAAGTTCGAACATGCAGTTCAACAACTCAAGAAAAGATTCAACTTCGGCAAATGGGAAACCCTGCTAGAAGTGGAGTCGCGAGAATACGGAGGCAGGACGCTCAAGCAGCTCTCGGACTACGGCTTCCAGATCTCTATGGGCCGCTACCTTCGAGATCGAGCCCGAGAAGTCCCGCTAGCTCGAGGACGTGCGTCGGAGCCCGAGTCACTCGCAACCCCACTGGAAATTACTGGGCTCAGAGGACTCGTAGGCAACCTCAATTGGGCGACTCGCGAAGGCATGCCACAGGGTGCAGGAGAAGCTTCACTGCTCTCTGGCACGATGCCTCATCCAAAGGTGAAGGACATCCAGGAAGCAAATGCCTCGCTACGACGCCTCATACTACAAGACGTGCCGATACCAATCAGGCCTATTCCACTGAGTCGACTACGACTTCTGATGTTTGCCGACTCGTCGTTAGCGAACGCAGGAGAAGGGAAGTCGCAACTTGCTCACATGATCTGCGCTGCTGACTCCTCGATACTCCTTGGGGAAGAGGCACCGATCTCGGTGCTGACCTACAAGTCGCATCGTATGTCGAGAGCAGGTTCAGCTACGCTCCTAGTAGAGTCGAACGCACTCTCAGAAGGACTTGCTGATGCAGAGTGGGTAGCCAGTTGGATCGGCCTTGCCAAAGACCTCAACTACGACCTTCGTGAAAGAGACACCCTCAACCGTGAGATCAAGGTCACCTCCATCATGAAAGAGCCCGCGAGCGAACTTCGCGAGCTTCTTGCAGTCACTGATGCCAAGTCCCTGTACGACAACCTCAACCGAGAACAGTACACGGGAGCTGAGCGACGTTCAGCTCTCGAGGTCTGCGTCATCAGAGACAGTTTGGAGAGCCTTGGAGGAGCATGCAGATGGGTGCCCCACGAGGAGAACCCCGTGGACGGTCTTACGAAGATCAAAGGAAACTCAGAGCGACTTCTACGAATGATGCGCTCGGCTCGCTTTCGACTGACTGGCGAAGAACAGGAAATGGCTGATCGAAAGGCGTACCGAGAGGCCACTGGACAGCGCAATCCGAGACCGAAGGTCCAGCACATTCGAGAAACCTTGCAGGCCCCGAAGAGACCAATCGTCGGAACAAAAAGACACCCCACAGGTTCCGTTGCCGGCAAGCGCCTCAAAACAACAAACGGTTTAAGTCAGAGTGCTAGCAGCGGTGGGGAGGGTCATCATCAATCCGTAGATCATAGCTACAGTTGGCAGTTCACCACTTTCGCTCCGCCACAGCCCGTGCGTGCTCAAGCGGAGAGTAGCGTCAACCCGCCAACTCCCTCTAACGAGCAGCCCGCCACGTCGGCCATGTCGGAAGACGGAGTTGCTCAAGCAGAGCAGCGAGCGAGAGAGGAAGTCGACTACGGTGCAGATGAAATCATGGAAGACCGAGCAGCCGAAGCCGAGACGCAGGATACTGTTTCAGACCCGCATCTCAGCCAAGGCCCCGCCACAGCGTCAAGTGCAGCAGCCGCGTCAACTTCAAGGCCAACATCCAGACTCGGTTGGACCTCTGCTGAGTCGGCCTCTAAGCCGACGACTGTACGTGTCTTCGAGCCGCTCTTGCAGCGGACCCTCGACAACATGAAGATGGTGAGCGAGTTGTCCGATGGCTTGCTGCGTGATCTGGAAACTCCCGATCTTGCTCCAGAGCGGCGCATGAAAAAGGAGGAAGACTTGACCGCCGCGATGGAACTAGCGTGGAGCCTTGAACGAGAGGAGAAGAAGCTTCGAGAAGCAATGACGAAGTGTGCCGACCGACAGAGTGCATCATCATCGGACCAGCCACTTGCGAGAGACGTCAATTCGGCTCGTGCCGCACTTGCCCTCGGTGTCAGCTCCTCGGACGATGGCGAGACCGTTTCGGCCGCCTACGTTAGAGAGAGATTGGACACTCACGCTACCCTCGACGGCCGCCAGAATGAAAACTGCGATTACTACCTCGGCGCCGAAGTTCAGATGGACGGCGAGGTGGGAATCGTGGTTGAAGCGTGGAAATCCAGCTTACAGGGCGTTGACATGCGACGCTTCTACCGCATTAAGTGGCCCAACAACTCGTTGACGTATGCGGAGCATGAGGACATCCGTACCTCACTGATCCGCATGCATCCCAGAGGTCGCTCGAAGGTACCAGAGCCCGTGTTCCAGGCTCTTCGTGCCATCGAAATCGACTTTGCGGAACGAGAGCGTCTGGAAGAAATCAGTCGAGGAGAGGCGGAGACATCAGACAGGAATCGCCGCATCAACAGCTATCGGCGACTTCGAGCCCGCTGCGACCACTGGAACCGTTTTCATTGGATCCAGGAGACAGGGCAGGACATTCGCGCTTCCTCACAAACCCCGACACCACTCCAGTTAGTGCATCGGGAAGGAACGGAAGGGCTCCTTGCTCGTGACTGGTACGAAGCCTCAGAGGAGGTGCTTAAGAAAGGCAGAGAAGCCAAAGCGGAGGCCGCAGACTCTTCTTCTCGACCAGCCAAGCCCAAGATCAACAAGGAACAGAAGAGGAAGCAGCAGCAGAAGTACCGAGCCCGCAAAAGAAAGGCGAAAGCCGCAGCTCGCGGACATGCCGAACCAGACGCCGAACCGGAAAAGGAACTCGAGAGCCCCGTGGACATGGAAGAGGAGCCAGAGCCAGCCACGTTCATCACCATGAACGTCGACGCTGGGTCTTCGGAGACCACAACGCCGAAGCCTACAGCGCCAGCCCAAGCTTCAAAGTCTGACGCAGCTGATGAGAGTGATCCCGTTTCGGACACTCACATCGACTGCGAGGACGATACCTCAGCGGATGATCTGGAAGGCGAGATCATTCCAGCTCGGTGGGCGTGCAACCAACTTGGACGTGCACTCGGTAATCTACCGCACTACAAGAGCGCACTTCCCAACACTCACGCCAACCGGAAAGCGATCTACGCCTACCTCGATCACCAGACGAGCATCCACGGAGACCTCGAGCTTTCCGAGGACCATGCCAGCGTGATGCACACCACGATCATGAACATCGATCCAGGATTGATGTCGAACCTCACTCTCAACTACAATCCGCCAGTGACGGAGCCACCGCTGGACGTACTTCGAGGTGCCTACTGGATCAAGTTGAGACGTCGAGAAGAGCAACTTCTTGACGGCAGGAACTGGCCTGAGCAAAGCGCCAAAGATGACTGGCAGCTCGCCTGGCACGGAACTTCGCCAGAATCTGCCTTCCTCATCGCGGACCAAGGTCTGCAGATTGGAAGCGGATTCACCGCAGGCAAAATCGGAATCTACTTTCACAAAGGTTCACGATGCGGTGCATGTGACTTTTACACCGTCTGGTCGAAGCTCAACCCGTTGTACCCCGCGATCTTCGGCGCAGTGGTAGAGTGCCTCGTGAATCGGAAGGCCCATGATGCACGCACTGTGCACGGACAGTGGTGCCACCAACCAAGCTCGGTCCGCATCACGGCTCTCCACTTCGCGATGCTCCCTATCAAGGACATCCCACTTTACAAGGGGAAGATTAACGTCGCCATGAAAGACGCGGGTCCTCGTGCAAAGGAGATTTACGACCACGACGTTCAACAGAAACTCGAGAAGGCGGTTAACAGGTGAAGCGACACGTCAACCGAGTGACATGAGAAGTGAGAGTCTGTTTCAGCCTTACATCTCAGTCCCTCTCTTGCTCTTTTCGGACGG
>ENA-OREB01001707-OREB01001707.1-marine-metagenome-genome-assembly--contig:-NODE-1707-length-10684-cov-3.314698_pt1 | contig 10684 bp, 4 predicted proteins | sample MGYA00248625_ERZ508552 | MGnify/ENA primary metagenome ERZ508552 (study PRJEB26219, sample SAMN06267888) | marine metagenome | isolation source: Monterey Bay, California, USA | place: USA:Monterey Bay...
AGATACTACTGGATTAAAAAAATGCTCCGATGCGGAATTATTTTACAAAAACTCTGTAGAACTCACAGAAAACAAGAATGATAAATCTGAAAGCTTATATAATTTAGGTAATGCGCAGCTTTTAAGTCAAAACTTAGAAGAATCTATTGAATCTTATAAAAAATCTCTCCGATTAGTTCCAGAAAACATGAATGCAAAACATAATCTGGCATTAGCACAATATTTGCTAAATAAAAAACAAAAAAATCAAGAGAACCAAGAAGATTCCAAACAAGAAGACAAAGAAAAGAAAAAGGATCAAAATCAAGAAGATAAGCAAAAAGAAAAAGAAGAGAAAAAAGAATCGTTAAGTAAAGAGGAAATTGAACAAATTCTAAACGCATTGGAAAGAGAAGAAAAAGAAGTGCAAGAAGATTTACAAAAAAAGAAAATAATAGGAGGAAATAAACTTCTAAAAGATTGGTAATGAGAATATTAATATCCATACTAATCTTATTTCATCCGTTATTATCTTTTTCGCAAGAACTAAAAGTATCTGTTGATAAAAATCCTGCTCTTACAAATGAAGTTATTCAATTGCAGTTCTTAATCAATGCGCAAGGAAGTAACTTTATACCTCCATCACTAACAAATTTTCATGTTTTAAATGGTCCAAGTCAAGGTTTCTCACAAAGTTATTCAAACATAAATGGACAAACTAATAGAGAGATAACAACAACTATTTCTTATAATATTCAAGCAAAGAAAGCTGGAGAATTTATAATCGGTCCAGCTTCAGTAAGTGTAGATAATCAAATTATAAAAAGTAAAAACATAGAAATCGTAGTAAAATCTACAGGCAAAAAAAATAAAAACACTAATAATGAAAAACAAGTATTTATAAAACTTCATATAAATAAATCTGAAATATTTATTGGTGAACAAATATCAGCGATATCTAAAGTTTACATAAAGAATGGTGTAAATATTCAAAATACTGAGATATCTCCGATAACATATGATGGATTCTGGGAAGATGAAGTAAAGATAAATACTAACAAACAACAAAGAGAGATTATTGATGGAGTGGCATATACTGTAATCAAATTCAGACATTCCGTTTTAACCTCTCAAAAAGATGGAGATATTATCATTCCATCATCAGAAATGAATATATCTATTCCAACCAGAGGGAAATTAATATCTAATCATCCATTTTTTGGTCCTCAATACCAAACAATCCTAAAATCTGAAAGTATAAATTCTAGGCCAAGAAAAATAAAGGTAAAAGAACTACCCCTAACTAAACCAAAACACTTTTATGGAATAGTTTCAGAAAAATTTACAATAAATACTAGTATTGATAGAGCAAATCTTAAAACTTCAGAAGCTATAAGTCTTAAAGTTATTTTTAGAGGTAAAGGGAATATAAATATGTTAGAACCTTTTGAATTAGAATTTCCTAGTTCTTTTGAAGTTTTTGATCCAACAATAACAGACGAAACATTTGTAGGAAATAATAATACTGTGGGAACAAAAACTTTTGAATATACCATAATTCCTAGAAAGAAAGGGAGTTTTGCAATTCCAGAAATTAAATTTGTTTATTTTAATCCCAAAACCAAAAAATATATAGAACTTAAAACAAAAGAATATCTTATCTCTGTTGAACAAGGAAAGCAATACATGCCTACTGATACGACTCAAAATAGTTTACTACATCTAGATCTATTAAAAAATTCAGGATTCTCATCTATTACGAAAAGACAATTCATCTCAAAATGGTACTCATTCTCTTATTGGATAATTTTTGCTATCATCATAATATCCTATTTAGTTTATTTTATTTTATCAAAAAGAAGTGTGAATCCAATTGAAATAAGAAGAAGAAAATCGACCAAAATAGCTATAAAACGACTAAGAAACGCACGTTTTTGCCTAAAAAATGGCAATTTTGACCAATTTTTTGAAGAAACTGAAAAGGCACTTTGGGGATATTTTGCAGATAAATTTGAAGTAAACTCATCTGAACTTTCAAAAGAAACTATTGACCTTTACTTTGACAAAAGAAACATTAAACCAGAAACAAAAAACAACTTTGTTTCACTATTAAATATTTGCGAATTTGACAGATACTCTCCTTCAAAAGATAAAAACCTACAAATGGAAATAACACTAGAAGACGCTAAGGAAATAATAATTGAAGTAGAATCTGACATGAAAAAGAAATGAAAATATTAAATACAATATTAATCTTATTTATCTCAGTAAATTCATTTTCTGGAGAAAAACTATTTGAAAAGGCTGACTCTCTTTTTCAATTAAACAACACGGACTCAGCAATATTATTATATCAAGAAATCCTAGATAAAGACATGGAAAGTCCGGAACTATATTACAATATAGGGATTTGTTATTTTCAGAAAGAAAAGTTTAAAAAAAGTAAATTTTATTTCCAAAAATCTTTAGTTCTGAATCCTAAATCAGAAATTATAAAAGGTCGAATTTCTCAATGCAACTTAAATCTAGGGAAGAAATCACCTCCAAAGATCTTTTACATTAGTTGGAAAAATAAATTACTAAGTTTTTTTTCTAAAAATGTTAGTATTATAATAAGCTTAACATCAATTCTATCTGTTTTTATCTTACTTCTTCTTAATATTTTTGATATAAAAAGAATACCAAAAAAATATATTTTTCTAACAACTCTAATCTCACTCTTTTTTCATTTCATTATCTCTTCAAAAATTGAAAAAGAAAGCATTCTTTCACTAAAAGATAATACAGAATCAATCAAATAAAGAAGGTTACGTTTGCTAAATACTCTGTGAACACCTAAGAGTTTCCTCATACACATTCTAAATCATCTGGTTTTTTCGGGAAAAATATGAGTTATTTTAGTTATATTTGTAGCTTAGTAAAAATCAAATTAACTCTATGAAAAGAAAATTACTTAGATTAACCTTATTTTTATTCTCCATTTTATTTGCAAATTCTCTTTTTTCTCAATCTAATAACTGGGAATTATATTATGATGATGAAATAAAGATTGAATATAATTATATGATTTGCGATTTTTCATCTACAGCAAGTAAAGAGATGATTATTTTCAGATTCACCAACCTTAGTGAAGAGGAGATTACATTAAACTACGAAACTGAAATTTGGCATGATAGTGTAAAGATAAATACTGAACAAAATGCAGATGAATTTCGTAAGACTATTAATCTTAACAGCAAGCAAATAATTACTATAAATTGCGAGAACCAATGGAAGGAACATGCTATTTTCTCCGCTTTTGTACATAATGAAACAAGTGAGAAATATGTTTCCTTAACAAAATTTGAATTAACAAACATAACCATATCAGATGACTAAAGTATACCTTAAAATATTAACAGCACTTATACTATTATTTACATCTATAACATCAAACTCTCAAGTAGTTCCAGTATGCGTTACTTGTGTTGATGATGATATTCTAATTACCTGTGGAGAAACAACTACGATTTTTGGAGATGGATATATTACCTCTAGTTTTTCAGATGATTTTAACAGTTGGACTACTCCAATAACACCAAATCCTGCGGTATGGAACAGCATTACACCAGGTGGGACTACAGGTAATAGTACCTGCACTTCTGCTCCAACCCCTTTTGCTAATTGTAGTGGAGGAGGAGTTATAGCAGCAGGAAATTATCTTTGGTTTCCTCATGGTTCGTCAATACCAAGACAAGCAACGACCATTGGGATTGATGTTAGTAGTGGAGGAGACCTAGCATTTGAATATAAAATGGAAGCTCAATCAGGATCATGCGATGGACCTGACCTAGCTCTAGAGGGTACTATGTTACAATATTCGATAAATTTTGGAGCTACATGGATAGATATGCCTGCAAATTTCTTTCCATTTAATGTTAATCCTGCCCCTTATACAAACATAGCATATTTTTCCCCACTAAACCCACAATTACAAACTTTTACTTCATGGAATCAATACACAATTCCAATTCCATTAGCAGCCCAGACAGCAAATACAATTTTTAGATGGAGTCAAATCGCAGCCTCATCAACTCAATTTGATTTCTGGGGGTTAGAAAATCTTAATATAATAACTACACCTCCTGGAGGATCTGCTTATCAATGGGAAGATCTCTCCACAGGAATAATTACATTAGGACAAACATTAACAGTAAGTCCTACAGTACTGACTAATTATGAATTTACTTATACCAGTAGTTTATTAAGCTGCAGTACTACTGTGGAGGTAGATGTCGCTCCTCCTATTGTAAATCCAGTAATTGTTGTAAATCCATTAAGCCCATGCGCTGCCTCCACAGATTTAGATGCGAATGTTAATTTTAATACATGTAATTATAAAATCTATTTATACGATAATGGAGGAGATGGATGGGTTTCTATTCCTCAAACTTCCTCTTCAATTGACAATAGATTAGAGGTGTATGTTGATGGAGTTTTATTCCAAACAATTACTATGAGCCCTCCAGGATTAGGACCAGATCCTTATGGGCCTGGTACAGATCAATACGGACCTGTTATCTGGAACATTCCAATTTCTGCGGCTCCTGGAGCAACTTTTGAAACAAGATTTATGACAGGAGGTCCCAACCCATCAGAATGTGCATATTTCATTACAGATAACCAAGGCCAACTAATAATTGACCCGACTAGTGCACTTCCATATCCAAGTAATGCTATTTCAGCAATGGGATTAACAACCTCTCCGAGTACACCATTCTGGCCTATTCCAACAGGATTACTCCCGTCAGTTGGATTCACTGTACCACCTTTAGATTTTGGACCTATGACTCCATCATGCCCAACTACAAATTTGTATAGCTATTCCTGGGAAATTGCTACTGGTCCTGCTCCTGGTGGTGTAGGAACAGGATCAACAGTAGGTATCACACCACCAAATACTCAAGCAACTTCTGTAGTGACAGCTACACCTCAGAACTATATGGTGACTGTTACAGATTTAACTAATCCTGGATGTACTGCAAATGGAATAGTAAATGTACCAGCAGTAACTGGAACTTGGCAGTTGAATCCTATTGTTCCAAATCCTGCTTGCGAAGGAGATTGTGTTGATTTAGGATTTTCAGGATTACTTCCATATCCATGGGGTGGTCCTTATACTATAGTTATTGAAATGATAGACGCAAGTGGATCTTCATCAAACATGTATACAATTAATAGTTCAGGAAATATTGTTGGTACAGGAGGATTGCCAATTAACTTATGTCCTACTATCTCTACATCTGTTCCATCTGCAACCTTTAATATTACTTCTTTTATAGATAATGCAGACCCTAATGGTTGCGAGATACCAATTACAAATGCAAGTCAGACTGTAACATTTTCAACACAACCAAACGCAGGTACATCACCTCTAATTAATCCTGTTTTCTGTTTAGGAGATCCTACTATAGATCTTTCTACATTATTATCTAATAATCCTGATGTTGGAGGCACCTGGACATATACTTCTGGTCCTGGACCAGCACCGTTAAACATGCCTTTTGGAGGACTAAACTATATGTTCGACCCAAGCACCAATCCGGCTGGAGATTACACATACACCGCGAGCAACTCTCCATGTTTAGATCATACATCTACTATTACAATAATATTAGACCCTGGTCCAATTGCTGGTCAATTACCTCTTATCCCTGTAAATATGTGTATGGGAGAGACTATAAACTTAAACAATGAATTTATTACAAATCCATTCCCAAATACTCCTGTTTGGACAAGTAATGGGAATGGTGTCTCTAATAATTTTACTCCCACTCTCTCAGGCGCTTACACTTTCAGAAGTACAATAACTGATCCTGCTTCAAGTTGCCCAGATGTTTGGGCAGAAATTGACATTGAAGTACATGATTTACCTACAGTTCTTTATAGTACAGTTAATCAAATCTGTTTGGGAGAAAGTTTAGATTTAAGTTTTGTTTTAACTGGAGTTGCTCCTTTTACTATTACAGTAACGGATAATATACTCCCCCCATTTAATGTTATAGTTGATATTAATGGAAATGATTTTATTACAGGAAATCCAATAACTTATACTCCAGCAAATGCCGGAATCACTAATTTAACAGTTACAAATATATCTGATGCTTTTTGTAGTATTACTACTGCGCAAAATTCGGTGGTGGCTGTTTCAACTCCTCCTAATTCTGGGGTATTAATATTACCATTATCAGTTTGTGAGGATGACTTATCTGTTTATGATTTATCTAATCAACTTGCTGGACAAGATTTAACTGGAAATTGGATAGATGCTAATGGAGTTCAACAACCTACTAGTCCATCCTTTAATTTTGACGTTTCTATGCCATCAGGAAACTACACTTATGTTGTTACTTCTGCAATCTGCACAACTGCACAAACAATAGTACCTGTTGCAGTTATTAATACTCCAATCACTGGATTAGCAAACCCACAAGAAATCTGTATAAATGATTACGGAGCAGGGAATCTTTATAATCTAAACAATCTACTATCTGGTAGTTATGATCCTGGAACATGGTACGAAAGCGGAGTTCCTATCCCAACAAATATAAATCCATCAACATATGGAGTAGGAACCACTACATTTACTTATCAAGTTAATGGGATTCCTCCATGTGCTAATGCAACAATAAATGTTGATTTGACAATAAATCCGGAGCCTGTTGTATTAAGCTTTACTTCTTTCAACCCAATTACAGGATTACCAGCTTCATCAACAACTCAAGGTTATGCAATTGGATTAGATGTAACAATGTTAGTTGGTGCAGTTCCTTTTACTATAAATATATCTGATGATGATTCTCCTTTTAATACCGGTTCTATCTTTATTGCTTCAGGTATGAGTGGAAGTACTACTATGATGCCAAATGTACTGCCTACTACTACTTATGCTGTTAGTTTAATTACAGATGGAAACGGATGTACCACAACTTATAATGGAACAGTTCCTGTAACAGTCATCCCTTACCCTATTGTTACATTCTCAACTTTAACTCCAGAAATTTGTGAAAATGAAATTGCTACTATCGAATTTAATTTAGTACAAGGTGTTGTTCCGGTAACTGTAGATTATGTATTACATGGAAACTCTTATACAGAAATTTTAAATTCAGTTGGAGTTACTACTGTAAACATACCAAATGCTAATTTAATTTTCGGAATAAATACTTTTAGTGTTTCTAGTATTATTGATGTAAATCTTGAAGCAGCACCAAACATTCCTAATGATATTCAGATCATTTATAATCAGAATCCTTCCGTTACATTTAGCACAACTACACCTGTAATTTGCTATAAAGATGATGCAATATTACAACTAGATTTCAGTGCAGGAGCTCCTCCATTTACTGTGAATTACAGTGATAATGGAACTCCTGTTATTCCTCCATTAATCTTCAATAACTTAGGAACTCAAACAAGTACTTTATCTCCAGATCCATTGCCAGGAGATCATCCTTACGATATTATTGATATTATTGATGCAAATTTATGTGTTGGCACCATTGTTAATACTGAAAATATTTTGGTCCGAGAACTACCTGAGTTAGATATCGTAATTAGCGGAGATAACCCAATTTGTTTTGGAGATTTTTCTGAACTTTCTTTCCCTGTGTTATCTGGTTCCCCTCCATTTAATTTAAGTCTCTTAGAAGAAAGTAATAGTATTACATTAAATGTAGATGCAGCAGGTTTAGTTTCGGGAAGTCCATATCAGATTCCAAATCCTGGTCAGTATACTACAACTTACACACTAACTTCTGTAACTGATGCAAATACCTGTACACAAAGTTTAAGCGATAGTAAAACACTAATAGTGAATGAGATTCCTGTAGTAGATGTAAGTGGAACAACCGAGATTTGTAAAGATGATTATACGAATATTAATTTTGATTTCAGTGCAGGTACATCTCCTTGGACTCTATCTTATAATATAAACGGAATAGTTGGTACTCCATTTGATTTAGATTCTATTTCTGACAGGATTGTGGTTAGCCCAACTACTACTTCAATATATACATACACCGCAATTGAAGATTCAAATGGATGTAAAGATAACTTTACCGATGCAGCTACAATAACTGTAAATCCTCTACCCGAAATGGAAGTGACTGGAGGAGGAGAAGTTTGTAATGATGGTTCTACAGTTGATGTAATTTTTAACACTTCTAATGGTACTCCAACATTTGACTTTGAATATACTGTTGGTATCAATACTAAATATGTTTCAAATGTAGGATATCAACATATAATCGCTACTAATGAAGCAGGAACTTATATTGTAACTAATATTACAGATGATAAAGGATGTGTCGGAAAATCAATAACTGGAATTGCAGATGTAATTGTACATCCTATGCCAGTAGCAGATTTTGATGTATATCCTCAACCAGCAGATGTAACAAATCCTGTTATTAATTTTACTGATAACTCTACAGGGCATATTGCTGGAACTTGGGATTTTGATGATAATTCTACTACTAACACTAATTTTGGTAAACTATCTCACCGATTCTCAGATTTAGATAGCGGAACTTATTATGTAGAACTTTATGTGGAATCTAATAAAGGCTGTTGGGATACACAATTGCAGAAAATTGTAATTGATAACGCATTTATTTTCTATATTCCAAATTCATTTACTCCAAACAATGATATGGTTAATGATCTGTTTTTTCCTTATATTGAAGGAGTAAAGGAATACGACTTTTATATTTATAGCCGACAAGGACAAGAAATTTTCCATACAACTGACGTCAATGAGGGATGGGACGGTTATGTTGCAAATGGAGACAACTATGCTATATCTGGAAAATATACCTATGCAATTTATATAATTGATTTACATGGTAAGGAAAGAAAATACCAAGGGAATTTTTTATTAATTAGATAATAATAATAGATATGAAAAAACTATTCTACATAGTTTTATTTGTATCTATTACAAATATAGCGTTTACACAAGGAACTTGTAATACCGCTCTACCATTTTGTACAGGAACAAACTACACCTTTCCTGCCTCTACAAACACACCTCCTCCAACAGGTGCTAACTTTGGATGTTTAGGTTCACAACCTAATCCTGCTTTCTATTATATGGAAATTGATAATCCTGGAAACATGACAATTAATATTCAAGGAATTAATGGACCTCCTGGAACAACACCAATTCCTGGATGGGGTGGTAATACAAATGATATTGATTTCATCTGCTGGGGACCATTTACAAATCCAGCAACTATGTGTAATCAATTAACTGCAGCGAATATTGTAGATTGCAGCTATTCTTCTACCTGGAATGAAGATTGTGATATTACCGGAGCTTCTAATGGTGATTATTACGTTCTTTTAATTACTAATTATTCTAACAATCCATGTAATATTAACTTCTCTCAGACATCTGGTAATGCAACTACAAACTGCTGTATTCTAGGAGGTGATGCTGGAGATGACAATACCCTAGATGTGTGTGATACTGACTCTCCATTTAATATGTGGAATCAACTATTAGGAAATCCGGACAATGGAGGGATTTGGTATAACTCTTCATGGACTAGTATCTCCAATCAATTTGATCCAGCAAATACTCCATCTGGCACATATGCTTATGTTGTTCAGGGCTCTTCCACTGCTTGTCCTAATGATACCTCTTTTATTACTGTAAATGTAAATATTTCACCAATTGTGAGTATGCCACCTTTTTCAAATTTATGCGACAATGACCAACCTATTACATTAAACACCGCAACTCCTTTAGGAGGGACCTATAGTGTTAATGGATCAAATTTAACAACTTTTACTCCTTCAGTACTAAATGTAGGAAATAACACAATAGATTATACTTATACAGATGGTAATGGATGTTCTTCAACAAGTTCTCAAAATTTAATTGTTAATTCATCTCCTTTTGCCACTGCAACAACAACTAATGCAAGTTGTAATGGCTTTACTAATGGAAGCGCTATACTAAATATTATCTCTGGTACCGCTCCTTATATTGAAAATTGGGGAGCAGCTAGTCCTACTAATTTATCTGCTGGAACATATGGATATTTAGTTACAGATGCGAACGGGTGTTCATTCACTGATAGTTGTATCATTTATGAACCAGCTGCTTTTACAGTCAATGTTATATCGACAGATGTTCTTTGTAGTGGATCAAATGATGGAACCGCTGTTGTATCGTCGTCTTCATTATCATCTACTTATGTTTGGTCCTCTGGACAAACAACAGATAGTATTTATGGTCTTGCAGCAGGATCTTATTCTGTAGATGTAATTGATCAGAATGGATGTGTAAATACGGGATTCATTAATATTACAGAACCTGCTCCGATCTTAGTAACTGAAGCTATAAATAATGTAAGTTGTGATGGTGGAACTGATGGAAGTATCTCGTTAAATATTTCAGGAGGATTTACCGATTACACTATAAACGTAGCAGGATTTTCTCAAGTTTTAACTGGGGGGATTACTACATATACAACTCCCAATGTTCTTCCAGTAAACATCTATAATTACACTGTTACTGATTCTAATAATTGTTCTTATTCAAGTTCTATAAATATTACATCTCCACCCCCTATTTCTGTTTCTGAAGTCATAAATAATGTGAGTTGTTTCGGATTCAATGATGGAAGTGTAAATCTTTCCATTTCTGGAGGAAAGA
>ENA-OREB01001710-OREB01001710.1-marine-metagenome-genome-assembly--contig:-NODE-1710-length-10675-cov-3.857992_pt1 | contig 10675 bp, 10 predicted proteins | sample MGYA00248625_ERZ508552 | MGnify/ENA primary metagenome ERZ508552 (study PRJEB26219, sample SAMN06267888) | marine metagenome | isolation source: Monterey Bay, California, USA | place: USA:Monterey Bay...
ATATTTGATAAACTCACTCAAAAACAATTAAGTTTCTTTTGGAGACCCGAAGAAGTGTCTCTTCAAAAAGATAGAAGTGATTATCAAACACTTACTGATGCACAAAAACACATATTTACCTCTAATTTGAGGTATCAAACCTTACTCGACTCAGTTCAAGGTAGAGCTCCGTCCATAGCATTCTTACCATTCGTGAGTTTGCCTGAACTTGAGTCTTGTATTATTACATGGGACTTTATGGAGACAATCCATAGTAGAAGTTATACACATATCATTAAGAACATTTATGCAAACCCTAGTGAAATCTTTGACACTATACTTGACGAAGAAGCAATTGTAAAACGTGCAGAAATGGTCACTGAAAAGCCGGGTGAGCCCAACAACGGGGCCAATGCCGTTCCGGTGGAAATGCCGATGTCGGAAGCGGAAACCAACTCCGAAATTGAGGCGGCACCGGAAGAAGCCCCAGAGACAAGCCCGAAACTCACCTTGCCTTTGACAATGCCCTCGGGCGGAGGACAGCGTTGAGTCTCGTGCACCGCTTCCTGCGATTCACAAATGATGTAGGGGCCCTGGGCAGTGCCTGTCCAACCCCTCACACACTGCTTGCCTTCGGTAAGTTGTCCTGTGTTATTCTGCTGTTGCAAAGCACCCTGCACATTGTTGCTGCAGAAAGATTTGATCGGGATACCATTACCATCGATGGTGCTCCGCTAGAACTTCAACTGGAGTTGTCACAGGCACCCGAAGCTTTTGAGTATTCAGGCAAGAAGGCCCGCAATTTGTCGCGCAAAGGCCCCGCCGTTTTGGTCGGCATGGGTTCAGGGTTTTCTTGGAACTCCAACAGCACCTTGGGACCACACGTTTCTCGGTTTATTGGCAAGCCAATGCGTCCGTTAGCCACAATCCGTGCTGGCTTGGAGTGGGGGACGGAGCGTCGCTTTTTAAGAAGCGATGCCAGCTTTGGTGTATCGAACAATTGGTCCTTTGACACTTCGTTTTTGAACGACAGTATCTACGGAATTCAGACGGATGGGCAGGGCGGCATGGAGCAATTGATCCGCTTTACGTATCCCGATTTGGGTGTTGAGTTTGACACTTTGTCTCTGCCCACATCGCTCCATGCGGTTCAAATGTTATCCCTTGGACTTGTATTTGGTGGGTTTATTGGAAAAAGTCCGGTCGGAAGGAGCTTGCCCTCTCGCTGGTGGTTAGGGATCTCGGGAAGCAGGATGCGATCCAAAAGGCAAGGCTGGGAAGTCAACAGGTTGGTGAATACAATGCTGCCTTCGCCTTCGAACGTCCTTGCCGAAGCGCGCAACGATTGGGAGTCCACCGAATTGTGGTCTTTGGGAGTCCAATGGGGAGCATCTGTTCCCATTGGCCGGCTGGGCTGGGAGGGCACAGTCAATGGATGCTGGTTTGGAGGAACGGCCCCAAGGCTGGGAATCAGCTTTGGTGTGCAAAAGCGCTGGGTTAACAAGCGTTGACACCTTTTGGCAAGCGCATAAACAACATTTTCTGCCTTCGCTGCGTCATATACATGCAGGCGAAGACGCACTGCAGACACAGCGATGATTTGGTTCAAGTTGTTTTGGTTAAGGTGAAGGAGCTCCGAACGCGGGGCTCCTTCTCGTTTATACTGGCTTCAATTGGTTAATTTGCAGACATGGACCAGGAATTAAGAGGCTTGAACCGACAACGAACTGCAGTCTATAGGCTGTTGGTGATGCTGTTGGTCTCCCAAGGGTACAGCGCTTGCGCACAGTTGGTCAATCCAGGTTTTGAGAATTCCACATCATTGCCATCGGCCCCTGGGATGTGGCATTTGATGCCCGGATGGAACAATGCTTTGAGCGGCTTGTCCTCGCCCGATTTTTTCCATGTAGACGGGACATTGGGCGGTGATTTGCCCGAAACCCCCATTGCGCTGGTAAACCCATTTGAGGGCCGAGGGGTCGCCGGCCTTGCTGTCATCAAGAGGAATGGTGCGGGACACCCCTTGTCGAGAGAGTACCTGGTTCAAAGCTTCTCACAGCCATTGACTGTGGGTCAACACTACCGGATGACCTTTGCGTTTACCAACGGCGAACGCATTGAGACGTCTTGGTCGGGATTGTCGGTGAAAGGAGTAGGTGTGGCGCTCAGCACTGATCAGCCTTCACAGTTTGGAGACGGCATCTTGGATTTGCCTCCGGTGTTTGCTTTTTCCTATGCCCGGTATGAAGAGGATTGGAACGAAGTGAGTTTCACCTTTCAAGCAGATGCCCCACACCGGTTTTTGACGGTGGGTGTTTTCCTTCCAGACGATGATGTGGAGGCCGTGATCAGCGCAGGCGTCAACCCCAGCTTGGCTTATTACTTTTTCGACGCTTTTTCCCTAGAGCCTATTCCGGCACCAGGAGATCCCAATCCAGCTCAGGACCAAGTCAAAGGTCCCGAACCCTCCCTCGATTTCGAGGAGGCCGAATTTGGCACGTTTGTGCCCAATGCGTTCTCTCCAAATGGCGATGGCCTCAACGATTTTTTCGAGCCTCAGGTCGGCTCGATTTTGCCGGTTTCATTTAAGGTGTACTCCCGTTGGGGTGGCTTGATTGCAGATTTAGATCCGGGTCATCCTGTTTGGGATGGCAAGGATGGCAATGGCAAACTTTTGGAGCCGGGCATGTATGTATGGATGCTGGAGTGGCCCAGAAGCGCACCGAGTGCGCTCAGGAATCAGCAGGGTCCTGTTTTGTTGCTTGATTGAGCAAGTTGACGATTTAACCGTTTAGCCGTAACGCACAGCAGTTGGCGCACGCGACACATTTTCCATTGATGGACGGCTTGCCCGAAGATCACATCGCAAGGTGCTGGTGGGAGGGGCGGCTGCCTGCACTGTCATCAGATGGCGACTGGCCCCAAATTCCAACTGCAGGTAATTTTGATGCCAAACGGAATGCCGTGGGGCGGGAAATTCACCACGGACCACTTTTGGTTAACCGGTTGAAGGCCCAATACGCCGAGGCCCAGTTGGCACATCCAATCAGGCTTCGAGATTTAAGCGATCCACAATCGCGCACGGTGACAACGGGCCATCAATTGTGCTTGGCAGGAGGTCCGGCATTTACCTTCTACAAAATTCAAACGGCCATAACACTGGCCCAGCGGCTCCAAGAACGTTGGAAAACTCCGGTTGTGCCTGTTTTTTGGTTGGCATCGGAAGACCACGACTTCGATGAGGTACGCAGCCTCTGGAACGGCGCTCAATGGCAGACTTGGCATCCCGAACCTCAAGAGGGTGGAGCGGTCGGAAGGATGTCCACAAGAGGATTGGCAGGGGAGCTGCAGACTTGGGCCAGTGCACTTGAATTGTCCGGTTCAGGAGCCGATGGCCTCAAGTTTCCCGAAGACAGTACGATGTCCCAGGCCATGCGGCATTGGGTGCACGCCATGTTTGGTCTAGAGCATGTGGTGGTAATCGATGGTGATGATGCAGGATTGAAAGCCACCTTCATCGAGACCATGCAGCGTGAAGTCCGTGAATCGCTCACTGATCAGGCGGTTTCATCGTGCAACAGCGTTCTGGAAGCTGCCGGGTTTAAACCGCAGGTGCACGTCCGGCCATGCAACTTGTTTCACTTGGTTCCCGGTGGACGCCATCGGTTGACCAGTTCGGGTCAGATGTGGCAATCCCTTGGAGGCGCGAAATGGGAGGGGGCCGAGGCCCTGTGCCAAAACATCGCAGCCCATCCGGAGGAATTCTCGCCCAATGCCCTGCTTCGTCCCGTGTATCAAGCCCAGCTGCTACCTGATGTGGCCATGGTAGGAGGGTTGGCGGAGGTCGCCTACGGGATGCAGCTGCCCGGTGTTTTTGCGCGGCTTGGAATGGAGCAACCCGTCTTGGTGCCACGCGACAGTGTGGTGGTGTTGTCAAAACGGTGGTCGAATGCCACCACCAAAGCCGGTGTAACCGATGCCGCGCTGCTCGAGTCCAAGGCAACATGGATCCAAGGCGTAGTGAATCAGGCTGAGGCTCCAAATGCAGAGGATTGGCGCCTCTCTGTGCAAGAGCAAGCCGCCAAGGCCTCCGAAGCGCTGGTCCATGTGGACCGTTCACTGGAGGGCAGCGTGAATGCGACTTTGGCCAAAATGGAGAACCTCTTGGATCGGCTCGAACAACAAACGGTCAAGGCGATCAAAAGGAAGGAGGCGGAAGCCATGTCGAGACTCGACCGCTTGGACGGTTGGGTGCGGCCAAATGGAAAGCCACAAGAGCGCATTTGTAGCTTTTTTCACCTCGCATCAGAATGGCAGCAGCAGGCTGAGGAGGGGGAAACCCTCGATAAGGTGCTTGCACAAGCCAGCCTCCGAGGGCATGAGGCTGCGGATTGGAGTCCGCTTGTCCATGTGATTCGAAGCGGACCTCATTAACTTGGTCCTCCTATACGAGAGGCAATGTTCCTTTCTGTGTTGATCCTGTTCCCATGCCCAACACCATGAAAGACAACAACGAGCATTCCCTTCATGCAGCGCAAGATGCCGATGGCCGCGCCGCTTCCCCTCAGTTATCTGAAGAAGTCAAGAATTTCCTGATTGACATCGACGGCACGATTACCGAAGATGTGCCCAATGAGCAGCCGGAGCGCATGGCCACCTGCGCCCCCTTCCCCGACGCTTTGGCCACGTTGAACGGATGGTACGATGAAGGCCACATCATCACTTTTTTTACCAGCCGTACCGAAGACCACCGCGAGGTGACCGAAGCTTGGCTTCAACAGCACGGCTTTCTTTACCATGGGTTGCTCATGGGCAAGCCGCGCGGAGGCAATTACCACTGGATCGACAACCATGTAGTGCGGGCCACCCGATATGTCGACAGGTTCACCCAGTTGGTCAAGACGACCCGTGAAATCGAAGTTTTCAAGGGCAACGAGTCTTCCCCAGAATAAGCGGGGACTTCAAGGCTTGCTGTCTAGAAAGCGCTGGAGAATGATGGCGGCAGCGACCTTGTCCAGGTTGCCTTTTTCTCGCCGTTTGGACTTTCGCATGCCCCCCATGACCATGGCGGCTGATGCCTCACGGCTGCTGTAATCCTCGTCCACAAAGTGAACGGGGGTATCGGGATAGCGCTTGCGCAGCGCCTCTGCAAAAGCATCAATGTCTTGAGAGCTGTGGGTCGTATCCCCAGAGATGAGTCCAGGCTTGCCCACCACCAGGCCGGCGCAAGGTTCGGCGCGGACCAGGGCGTCCACGACGCGCGGCCATTCTTGGGGGCTGCAGGTACATTCCGGTGCAGCGATCATGGCCCCACTGTCCGTGATGGCGATTCCGATGCGCCGGTTTCCAAAATCAAATGCGATGTAGCGGGCCACGGTGCGAAGGTACCTTGGTGTCCCGGTATCTTCGCCTCATGGAACAAGCGATGGATGCCTTAGGCACAACAGCAGCGCATTGGATGTCGGTGCGCCAAGCCGTGGAATCGGCATGGGAGGACAGGAGTCTGTGTGGTCAGAGGGAAACGCAAGACGCCGTAGAAGCGGTCGTGGCTGCGTTGGATGCCGGTGAATTGCGTTGCGCCGAGCCGGTGAACGGAGACTGGCAGGTCAATGAGTGGGTGAAAAAGGCCGTCGTGCTCTATTTCCCCATGCGCAAGATGGAAATTCAGGAAGTAGGACCATTCCAGTTTCACGACAAGATGGCGTTGAAGCGCAACCACGCAGAAGCAGGGGTTCGCGTGGTCCCCCATGCGATCGCACGCTACGGCGCATTCTTGGGCAGAGGAGTGGTGATGATGCCCAGCTATGTCAATATTGGTGCATACGTTGGTGGAGGCACAATGGTGGACACCTGGGCCACAGTGGGTTCCTGTGCCCAGATTGGAGCCGATGTACACCTCAGTGGGGGAGTAGGCATCGGCGGGGTTTTGGAGCCTTTACAAGCGGCGCCTGTGATCATTGAGGATGGAGCCTTTATCGGTTCGAGGGCCATTGTGGTGGAAGGGGTTCGCGTCGGTCGCGAAGCTGTACTCGGAGCTGGAGTGGTGTTGACGGCGAGTACGCCCATCATCGACGTTTCCGGACCCGAACCGGTAGAATACAGGGGCTCCGTGCCCGCGCGTGCAGTAGTCATTCCTGGAACGCGCCAAAAAAGCTTCCCTGCTGGAGAATACGGCGTTCCATGTGCCTTGATTGTAGGCCACCGAAAAGAGAGCACGGACCGAAAAACGTCACTCAACGACGCTTTGCGCACCCACGCGGTCGCGGTATGATGAAGGGGACGGAGGACCACGGCCTCGACGACAAAGCCCGGGTGGTGCTGCTTCAGCCGGCCTTTTTGGGCGATGCGGTCTTGTCGACCGCCATTCTCGAGTCTTGGCACCGGGCTTTTCCAAACCATGTGCTTTCCATAGTGGTGCGGGATGCTGCGGCTGGATTGTTCCAAAACCACCCCTTTTTGGATGCGGTACACGTTTGGAACAGGTCGGGTTGGCTGAAATATCCGCGGTTGATGAAGGCGGCACAAGATGTGCGCTCCCGCCGCCCCGAAGTGGTGGTCAATTTGCACCGTTTTTCAAGCATGGCCTTGCTGGCCCAAAGGTCTGGTGCCCCCCATGTGACGGGCTTCTTAAATCCAGGAAAATGGCAATCAAAACGCGCGCATTTGGTCGGACATGGAATCGGCGATGGACGGCACGAAACAGAGCGCAACCATTCCCAAGTCGCGCGATACCTTGGTGAATGGGACCCGACAATTGACCGTCCCGCGCTGCACCCGAGCCGGCAGCATCGCGATGCGGCAGAGGCTTGGCCGTCCGGCGCTTTGATCCTCGCGCCGGCCAGTGTGTGGGCTACAAAGCGATGGCCCGAATCCCACTGGGCCGGTTTGGCAGACCGCTGGGCGCAACATCACAGTGGTCAACCCATCGTTTTGCTGGGGGGCAAGGGGGACAAGGCCATGCTCGACCGCATTGCTCAGGCGTGCACACACGTGCGCCCTTTAACGTGTGCAGGCGACTTGAATTTGCTGGGAGCCGCAGCGTTGATGGCAAAGGCAGACCTCGTGGTCAGCAACGACAGTGCGCCGCTTCACATGGCTGGCGCAGTTGGCACACCGGTGGTGGGAGTATTCTGCAGCACGACACCCCGGTTTGGCTTTGGCGTCTTGCCCGCCATGAAGGTGGCAGGAAGTGCAACAGAAGTTGAAGTTGGGGAGGACGCATTGGAATGCAAGCCCTGCGGACTGCATGGACACAACGTCTGTCCTAAGCAGCATTTCAGGTGTGGAAATGAAATCGAGGTGGACCGCGTCATCGCGGCCATGAGGTCGGTCAGCAGCCCTCGAGGTTGAAGCCCGACTCTTTGGTGATGCGCAAAATGCACGTGGGCGATACGAATTCAACGTAGTCCTTGAAAGCCACTCCATCTACCACCATTGACAGCTCCGCACCGATCATCTCTTGAGTTTGGGGATGAAATTGAAAGTTGCCATAATTCAGGCGAACCCCTTGGTCGGCAAGTGCCAGTCGCACTTCATTGAGCACTTCGCGGCTCATGGGCCCCTCGAGTATACCCAATACAGTCTCTGGCTCAGAAGGTGCATCTGTCTGAGCATCAGAAGAAAAAGGCGCGCTCAAAAAGGCAATCAGGCAGGTTGCGATCAGTGGGGACTTGGCTAGAAACTTCATAGCTCCAATGTACGGTGCACCGCGATGTCCATCAAAGTACCCCTCGGACAGGCTACCGGTGCATCCGTTGTGAAAAAGTGAAGCCTCAGAGCGGCGAAAGGGGATAGCAGCGAGGGTATTTTCGATGTCCTATATCAAACGCATGCAGTTTATCGTATCCAGCACCGCCCTACTCCGGCAGCTTCAGGCCATCAGTGGCGTGCTCAACAGCAGCAACACGTTGCCCATCTTGGACAACTTCTTGTTCGACATCAAACCGGGCAAGGCCTCCATCAGCGCCAGCGACCTCGAGACCACCATGACCACTGCGGTTGAGGTGACTTCGGAAGAGGAGGGCGCCATTGCGATCCCCGCCAAAATGTTGCTCGACATCTTGAAGACGTTTGAGGACCTCCCTTTGACTTTCAAAGTGGACGCCAAGACCTGTGGTGTCGAACTGACCAGCGAAGCGGGCAAGTACAAATTGGCCGGTGCCCATGCGGATGAATTCCCACGAACACCAGAACTCGAGGATGCCACATCGGTCACCTTGAACTCCGACACCCTCGCAGAAGCGGTTTCTCGCACACTTTTTGCTGCGGGCAGCGATGACCTTCGCCCTGTCATGAGTGGCATCTTCTTTGAGCTGCGCAATGATCATTTGAGTTTTGTCGCAACGGATGCCCACCGTTTGGTGCGGTATGCCAGAAACGACGCGTCTGCGCCTGAGAATGCGGAGATGATCGTCCCCAAGAAGCCCTTGAACCTCTTGAAAGGGACCTTGCCCATGACCGACGAAGTGGTGGTTTCATTCAACGAAGCCAATGCCCACTTCAAATACGGGGAAATGGACCTGGTGTGTCGCTTGATCGAGGGCAAATACCCGAACTATGAAGCGGTGATTCCAAAGGAGAATCCGAACTGCATGACCATTGACAGGAAGGACTTCCAACGCAGCATCCGCAGGGTGTCCATTTTTGCCAACAAGACCACGCACCAGGTGCGCCTGTCCTTGGCGGGAAGCAGCCTCAAAATCAGTGCTGAGGATGTGGATTTCGCCAATGAAGCCCACGAGACCTTGGCCTGCAGCTATGCCGGTGATGACATGGAGATCGGTTTCAACAGCCGCTTTTTGCTCGACATGTTGAACAACCTCGATGCGCAGCAGATCACCTTGGAGCTCAGCGCGCCAAACCGCGCGGGCATCATCCGTCCGCAACACGACGGTGAGAACAACGGTGAGGACATCCTGATGTTGGTGATGCCGGTCATGCTCAACGCGTAAGCGGAGCCAATTCAGCTTAACAGGGCGGCCTAGACGCCCAACCTGGGATTACTCCCCTTCATTAGGTTGTTCCTCTCGAGGGAGAATGTCGTCCACGTCAGTGAGCGTCTGCCCACTGTCGTCGCCGTCATCATCTTGGAGTTCATCCGATTCCAGTTCTTCTTCGGGAGGCAGTGGAGGCGGTTGTGGGCCTTCTTTGCGCCAGACTATGGCCAACAATCCCCCCATGAAAGCGCCCGCCAGGTGGCCTTGCCAACTCACGCCCACTTCAATGGGGAATACTCCCCAAACGATGCTGCCGTAAAGGAAGACGACCACGAGGGCGACCCTCATCAACACCGTATGACGTCGTATGACTCCACTCAAAAAGAGAAAGGCGGCAAGGGCATACACCACTCCGCTGAGTCCGATGTGGTTGCCGCTGGCTCCACTCGTCCACAACAGTACGCCGCTGCCCAACCACGTCCAAAACAGCACTTTCATACCTATTCCCCGGTAGAAGTAGAGCAGCATGGAGGAGAGCGTGAAAAACGACACCGTATTGCCCCAAATGTGCTCCCAGCCACCGTGTAAAAAGGCCATGGAGAGGATGCCGACCAATCCTTCCGTGCGCAGTGGGCGGTTGCCAAAACGGTTGAGGCCGAGGTTGAATTGCAGGTTGATGAGAAAGGCCCCCCAGACGAGAACCAGGCAGCCAATGGTCACGATCAACGACTGCTGGATGCGCCGCCGGTCGGCTTCCAATTCTCTTTTGACATGCTCAGGCGGAGGCCCGTTGAACCGCATGCCCGGTCTGCGGTGGGAGCGCCAAGGGCGCGCAATTGGCGATATAGGGCCAGTCCCAGGCGCAATGGGCGGCGTGTTTTGAGCGGTGCCACTGGGTTTCTGGTCACCCCCTCCAATGCTGGAACTGGTGCTAGAAGTGCCGCCGAATTTGGGATTCGGCGTGGCATCCACATGATCGTTTGGAAAAGAACCCACGCTTCGAAATTAGGCCGCAAATCACGGAACTACTTTGCCACTGCGAACCTGAAAGACAATGAGCGTCACAGAACTCACCGCTTTGATTTCTCTATTGGAAGATCCCGATGAGGGCATCTACCACACCGTGCTTCAAGAATTGGAGCAGATTGGTGAACCCGCTCTGCGGCCATTGCGCACGGCCATCTCTGAAGAGGGCCATGGCGATGTGTTCTTGAGCCGGGCCAAAGCCCTCTTGGATCACCTCGGGACCGGCGAGGTCAGAAGTGGATTCGCCGATTGGATCGGTTCAGAAGACCACCATGTGTCTGAGGCTTTGATGCTGCTGGACCGCTACATCGACCCTACGCGTTCCGTTCAGGAGCTCAAGGAAACTGTGGACCGGGTCAGGCAAGACATTTGGTTGGAGCTCAACGATGACATGACCGCGTTGGAGCAGGTCAAGGTGTTCAACCGCATTTTCTTTGAGCACCATGGGTTTGAGGGCACCCGCGGTGGTGCTGCCAAGCCGGCACACGCTTTGCCCAGAGAAGTGCTGTCCCAGCGCAAGGGGAATTCCCTGGCCTTGGGGGCGTTGTACCTCTCATTGGCACAGGAACTGGCACTGCCCATTCACGGTGTCAACCTTCCGAATCACTTCATCTTGGCGTATTGCGATGGTGGTCATTTGGGCGAGTTCAATGAAGACGGAGGGCCAGGAGGCGTATTGTTCTACATCAATCCATTCAACAAAGGCGGCATCATTCATCCCGATGAGGTCAATG
>ENA-OREB01001714-OREB01001714.1-marine-metagenome-genome-assembly--contig:-NODE-1714-length-10646-cov-2.790993_pt1 | contig 10646 bp, 12 predicted proteins | sample MGYA00248625_ERZ508552 | MGnify/ENA primary metagenome ERZ508552 (study PRJEB26219, sample SAMN06267888) | marine metagenome | isolation source: Monterey Bay, California, USA | place: USA:Monterey Bay...
AAGGGGGTAACGCATCGAATCGCTGCTCTGTGGCGGGGTCGTCGCGCTATTTGCGAACCACGCGAACCGGCAGATGCGTGTAACCTTTCACAAACGACGACAACGTGCGAGTGGGCTCGGCAAGTACTTCAATTTCTTCAAAGCGCGCTAAAATCTCTTCCCAGAGTATGCGCAGCTGAAGTTCTGCTAGCCGATTGCCCATGCAACGATGGATCCCAAAACCGAAGGAAAGGTGTTGGCGTGCATTGCTGCGCTCTATGTCAAGTTGCTCTGGCGCTGAGAAAACGCTGGCATCTCGGTTGCCCGATGCATACCACATTAAAAGCTGATCGCCTGCCAAAATTGATTTGTCGCCAATTGTGCAATCTTTATTGGCGGTTCGACGCATGTAGGCCAGCGGCGTTTGCCAGCGGATGACTTCGGCGACCATATTGGGAATTAGGCTGGGGTTTTGTTTGAGCTTCCTGAGTTGGTCTGGAAATTTGTTGAGGGCATAAACACTGCCGGACATCGTATTTCGTGTGGTGTCATTACCGCCCACAATTAATAATAGTAAATTTCCAAGATATTCTAACGGCGGCATATCCTTGGTCTCGGCGCCATGTGCGAGCATCGAAACAAGATCGTCCCCTGGATTTTGGGTGCGCTCATCTTTAAGGCGGTTGAAATAAGCCAAGCATTCCAAAAGTTCTTCTCGCCGTTGCTCCATTGATTCAATAATGCCGCCCGGTTGTGGGATGGCAAAAGTAATGTCAGACCAGCGGGTCAATTTCCGGCGGTCCTCGAAGGGGAAATCAAATAGGGTCGCCAGCATCATCGTGGTCAGTTCAATCGACACCGTATCCACCCAATCGAATGGTTCGTTTTCTGGCAGGCTATCTAGGATTTCCTGAGTACGCGATCGAATCAGAGGTTCTAGATTGACTAAATTTCGCGGGGCAACGGATCCCGTGACGGTTTTGCGTTGAACATCGTGGGTTGGTGGGTCCATGGCGATAAAAGTCGAAATATTAAGTGCGCCTTCCGGTAACTCGGTTCCAACGGGGAAACCCAAGGTAATACCGTTAGCGGATGAAAACGTTTCCCAGTCCGAATCAACCTGTTTGATGTCCTCATAACGGGTAAGAGACCAGAAGCGACCGGCGAGGTCGGTCTCATTGAAATGGACGGGATCCTCGGCCCGCAAACGGTCGAAGTATTCTTCCCAGCGGTTCTCGCTAAACAGTCTCGGGTTAACCGGCAGGATATCGGCGATCGGAACCTCAGCCGCTGGGGGGATAGGATTGACTTGCTCAACGCCAGCGGCGCTTGGCATGGCTTCACTAGTAGATGGGTTTTGCTGCTGCGCCATGGTGGGCTCCTTAGTGATATCTGGCCTTGCGATGTGTCGTTCAAGTCATCGCAAGGCAATTTGTTGGCAAATCCTACAGGAATTTTCGGGACTTGCGAATCTGCAGTCAGCACATTTTTAGGCATGGGCTGGCGCTTAGTCCGCATAACTTTGATGTCATCGATGATGTAAGCAAGCCAGAGTAGTGCGCTCGTTTACCAGATCAAGGATACGCCAAGGCATCATCTTACCGAAAAGCCGGACCTTCGTTGGGTTGATAAGAACCCAATTGCTGAGGCCAAGCGGTTAACTCACAAACCTGCGGCAATTTATAGCGAGATGTTGGGGGATTGACCATCGGTGTCGCACTCAGATAGTAGCGGAAAAACATTGCAACCAACGGGTCCAAATCGCAACGGCGGGCCCGGTTCGTGATAATCTTCTGGGGTCAAATTGAGGAGACACAGGATGCCAATTATTGAAAATAGTGAGTTTGAAAATAAAGTTGTTGTGATCACAGGCGCTGGCAACGGTCTGGGTCGATCGCATGCGATTGAATACGCCAAGCGGGGTGCCAAGGTCGTTGTGAATGATCTTGGCGGTAGCGTTGACGGGAGTGGCGCGGGTGATGCAGCTGATCAAGTGGTGGCAGAGCTTCAAGCGATGGGTGCCGAGGCGGTTGCTAATAAGGCGTCTGTATCCGATCCCGACGGCGCGCAAAGTATTATTCAGTCCGCGCTTGATGCTTTTGGCCGCATCGATATCTTGGTGAACAACGCAGGTATTTTAAGAGACCGGTCCTTTAAGAAAATGACGCTCGCTGATTGGGATCTTGTTCTACAAGTCCATCTTTCTGGCACCGCTTATGTTACGCGGGCGGCGTGGCCGCATATGAATGAACAAGGCTATGGCCGGATCGTTTTAACCAGTTCAAGTTCTGGGATCTACGGTAATTTTGGTCAAGCCAACTATGGCGCTGCCAAGATGGGCATGCTCGGTTTAATGAACGTTTTAGCGCTTGAAGGTGCTAAAAATAATGTGCGAGTGAATACGTTAGCGCCGGCTGCTGCAACGAGAATGATTTCAACTATCCCAGGCCGAGACATCGACCCAGACAGCCCGCCGCCAGAGTCAGCGCCAAAGCTCGTTAGCCCGGCTGTTTTGTTTATGACGAGTGATGATGCGCCTACCGGTGCCGTGATTAATGCTGGCGGCGGTCGTTATTATCGCGCTCAGGTCTTCGTGAATGACCCGATTGATTTAGGTGTTGAGGCGACTTTCGAAGACTTAATGGCCAATACTGAGTCGTTGATGGATATGAGCCAGGCCAAGCCTAAGACCGGGGGCGTTTAACGCCGGTAGGGTGCCTGCCCTTTGCAGGGACGCTTTGCGCGCTTAAGGGGGCTGTTCCGCTCGCATCATGGCGAGCCGTTTATCAAGTTGATAGACGACTCGCATAAGGGCTGCCTCGGAGGTCGCCAGGCGCGAACCAGCGGTAGGTTTCTGTAGAACGCCCATTAAAAGAAAGTGGAGCAAGGTGCGCCAGAGACGGAAGGGTTGACCTGCGCGGGGTGTCTCGGGCGGGTTGCTGGAGGCTTAGCGTTGACGCGGTCGGGTCGGCAGAACACTTTGAGCGGCTCGCAACAGAAAAGGCGACAATAAGATGATCTGGAAACGACGAACTTTGGCTTTGTTGTGCTTCACGTTGATGACCTTGGGTTTTTATGCCAACGGTGGGGTTTATGTTACGCCGCATAACATTATTGTTTTACTAGCCTTTCTTGGACCGTTCACGATACTAGGGTTGTATTGTGGCCTAGGTCTCAAAATGCCCTTGGCGCTCTTTTTTAGATTTGTACCGTTGCCCTTCGGTTTGTTGCTCTCCGCTTTTTTCATATCCATTGGATTGCGCTATGAGCATCCGTTTGTACTCGGTGGGTTAATTGCCGCACTCGCTGGAGGCTGCATGGCGATGGTGGGCATCAACCTCAAGTCCGAGGCTGTTCGGATATTTGCAAGGCCCAGGGCCATATCTCTGGCGGCGGTATTAGGGCTTACCCTTATCATGCCACTCGGAATTGTTTTGTGGTCTGTAGAGAATGCGGCATTGAGACATTTTTGGGCGCCGATTAATCTTGGGATCGCGATCGCGGCCTTCGGGACCATCTATTTTGCGATCGATTCTAAACAGTCGCCGCTTGATCGAGCGCAATCCGCTAGCTTGAACGCGGTGTTGTTAATCACGGGCTTTTTGGTCTATGAATATTTTGTCGGCCTCGCGCGCGTCGAGTTTTCTGAATGGACCGCAATTCTGACCGCCCAGAACGTATTGACCCTGGTGGCGGCGTTTGCCATCTACTTTGTGGTGGTGTTTGTGTCGATCTGTCATAACCAAATCCATCAGCTGCCGACACGGCATTGGCACTTGGTAGAAACCTTTTTGTTCTTTGTTTTTATGGTTATTGCGCCGGAAAGTATTTTAGAACTCGAGGTTGATCAGATGAGCCAAGACGATCTTGATGAAATCAGTTTGAACCAATAGCGCGAGGACGACCTTCGCTTTGCAGAAAGGACGCAAGCTCGTTGCTGGACTACTCGGCATTGCTTGAATTGGACGGGATTTTGATTCTCCCAAATATCGACGCAATCCCCTAGTTCAAGCGTGCAGGCACAATCTTGGTTCAACCGATAAGGCTTAAATGCCATCGCATTATTCAAGATTTAATTTAATCCAGATTAAGGAAAAACCAGCAATGTCGAAAAAGACCTATATCCATCTACAGGATAGTGAAGCTGCTGTGCTGCAAGTAGCTTCGCGAATTCATACCGCCTACCTAACCAATATGGAACTGACCGATCGCACGAACCACACCGCTTTGATGCGCCAAGCCATTGAGTCAGCAATTGAGATGGCTGAGATGGCAGATGAGATGATGATTTCTGATTTAGAGCGACGTTGATCGGTTTGATTCAGCGCTCTGATATGCTTTTCAGTCGCTGTTTTGGTGCGATTACTTTGATTCCAGCTGAACAGCGGTGCCATAGGCGAGTAATTACTCCGCCCTGAATAACCATCGAAGTAGAAAAACGAACGTCGGCAGCCGCGTCTGCTCCCAAGCCGTCGGCATCCTTAATCATTCGATTAAAGGCTTGGTCGCGCGATTCAGTCCTGAATTTGGTGTATTTCAAGGTTTCACCGCCAATCAGACGGTTTTTCATGTCGTTTGAGGTGCGGATCATAATGCCCAATGGGGTGCAGGCCCGATCGAGCAGCCTCCGGAAAAATACGGCGATTAGGGCTGGATCACAGCGTTGTCTTTTGGGGCTCGGGATTCGGTTGTTGCTGCGAATAAGGGTTGCTTCAGGGCGCAAGGCTCGACCGCGCCTGAATCCCCCATTGTCCATCCCGTTCCGTTACGATGTACAGCGATCGATATCGCCCGATTGTTTGATTGGCGGCATTTCGCCGTTCAAATTCGGTATCGATGTGCACCTTGGTGTCAGACGAGAGGGTGATCGTGCGTTTTGTCCAAAGCGAATGGTGCCAGCCCGTGGCTTGCAATGCCTGGAAGATCGAACGATCTTGGAAGGTTGCCGCTGAGTCATAAATCATCACTTGACTGCTCGCGAATCGAACATGAGGGTAGTGTAAAGTTTTGGCCCAAGCCTTGGTATCCTGATGATTAAACGCGGCCATAAACCGGTCCAACGTCGCAAGCGCCATCGCATCAGGTGTCTCGGCTTCAGCCCGATCGATTGCTGGGGCTGTGATAAGCAGGAACAAAAGCAACATTTTGACGCGCTGAGTGTGTTTCAAGGAGGTGCCCTCAGGGTTGCTAGCGGTCCGGAAAGTGTAAAGGACTGTGCTAACCAGTGCCATTCCTAATGATTCGTCGAAAAGGTTTGATAAACTTTCTGAATGTGGCACATTGAGTTGCCCGATAGGTAATGTATGGAGGCATTGGCGTGTCTGACAACGTGATTTCGTTTGAGGGCTCAAAAGATCCACATATCGAAGCCAAAAAACGTGAAAAATTTGAAGCGATGAAGCAAGCGTTTCAAGCGGTTCGAGAGCAGGCAAGTCCTAAAACGGCGACTCGTAACAAGAAAAAGAAGGGGAATAAGCCAAAAAAGAAACGCTAAGTTTTGTAGAATTGGCGCGTCTGGAAGAAACCGGTCTTCACTTCAATCAGGAAATAATGTGGCAACATCTCACAAGCAATCTAAGGTTCGCGCCTTGCTCGATCGCCTGATAGAAGAGCTTGAGTTGACGGTTGCCGTGTCACTCGCCTATGTGGGTGCAATGGTGATTGTGGCTTATGGGATCAAGCTTGTTCAAGACAGTCTTTATGATCATCCGTTGTTGGTCCCCAGTCTGATATTTTTGCCTCATGGCGTTCGAATCCTTGCGGCCTTTTTAGTTGGCGCACGATCGATTATGCCTTTAGCCGTGGGCACCTTGATCGGTATTAGCTTGGGTTTGGATTGAAGCACGGACCCCTCTATGATCCTGATTCCAGGCATTTTTTGCTCTTATTTGGCATTTAAAATTTTTGAATTATCAGGTGTTGCGTTCAAACCAGGGCTTTCGTCATTGCGACAATGGCGAGGACTTGTGCTGGTGAGTTTTGTTGCGGCCCTGATCAATGGTTTAGGGATCGTTACGATTTTGGTGCTGAGCGGACAGGATGAGGGTGGCGTGTTGCCCCGCTTATTTGTCTATGTCCTTGGCGACACGCTTGGTGCCTTTGTTCTGCTGTGGGGCCTGATGCGACTGGGGCGGCTTTACCGACTCAAAATCGATGCGCAACAATAATCTTGTTTGAACGGATGCGGCTTTTGATGCATCCAAGCCTTAATGCAGTGCCGGCCCATTCAAAGGCAATGGGCTGGTGGTGGTCTTTCAGGCTTTCAGGTAGCAGGGCCACCAAGCCTCGTCTGGGATAGCGTACGAAACGATCAGGCTCGAAGCTGTTGTGTGCGGTGGGTTTTAGGAATGAGGTGCCGCTCTATCGCGCTAGTTGTGCAGCCGTTGGTCGAGCGGTTGTAAGCGTTTATTCACAAGTTGTGCCATTGACGACATTAAAAATGACACCCGAGTTTGAAGGCTCGGCCGCCACCTTTAACAGCACTAGACCGTCATTCCTGCCGATTGCCTGAAATCAGTGGACCGCCACGATGGCCTAGGCAGGGGCTTAAGGGCGATCATCGCTCAGAACGGCTTTGGATTCGTTCGCTGCCGCACCATAAATGCCCTTTGCCATGAGGGAGGTTTCTTGGTTTCGGCGGTGTTGATAGATTGCCGATCTGATTTCGTGTGCGGCTTGATTTAAGGGTTCGGACTGCACCGCAAGTTCAACGAGATGACACGCCAGCCGGATATCATGGTTCATAAGAGTTGATGCGCGCTCTGCTAATGCAAGTGTGCCGCCTGCTAGTGCTGCAAGCTCAGCCGCCAATACTTGGTCGGGCGCTGGCTTGAGTCGAGCGGGGTTGCCGTCATACCAGCCACCATACAACCGCCAAATATTTCGGATGATGAATTCTGGTTCGTCGTAAGTGGGCCTTAGGTAGGGTTTCTCAAGAATCGAAGGGTCTAGGCGAACCTCCTGAAGGATATCGTTTAACTTGGCGCCCTCGTTCATCCTTTGAAGGGTTTCTTGAACCAAGTACTCAAGCGCTGACGCGACGTCGTTCAGTACAAGTCGTATTTGGTCTGCGCCAGCGATCGGTAGGCCGTGCGCGGGTAACAAAAGCTCGGCACCCTTGCTGGCCATATCTCGTAAGGCCCGTGCCCACTCCATCGGGTAGCGTTGTACTTTCTGGGGATTGCCGGCATTCGGAAAGCACCAGATAAAAAAATCACCGGAACAGATCGCCTTGTGGGCTGGAATCCAGCCCCAAGTATGGTCGTCGGTTTCGCCTTTCTCGTGATTCAGCTCCACAGTGAGTCCGCCAACGTCCAGCGTCATCTTGTCTCGGTAGGTAATATCCGGCGCCTCTGCAGTTTTGGGTAAAAACGCGTTGTCGCTACTGTTATCGTAACCACGGCGGGAAAACTGACCGAATTGTCGTCGGTTGATCGTGGCGTTATAGCCATCGGTTAGATGGTAGCGGTCCATACGCGGTTTAATATTCTCATGGCCGACCAGTGTAGGCCTACTATGACCGTGTGCCTTGGCGCTATCCATAAATGCGCCGCAGCCCCCAACGTGATCCAGATGCCCATGGGTATAGACCAATGTGTGAAATGGCGCTTTTCGCCAGTCACGAATAGCGGATACAACCCGTTCTCCGCCTTGGACACTGGAAGTATCAAATCCAAGTAAGCCGTCATCGGTTTCGAATAAAATGCAGTGTGAAAAGGCCTCGACCAATGCGACCCGATCGGTAATCGAGGACAGTTGAAAATTGATACGATTAATAGGGCCTGTGCCGTCGGGGTCCGTGGTGCCATCAAGTATTCCGGCGGAGAGTTCAAGTAATTGGGACATGCGTGTTTCCTAAAATAATGAAGGGTTGGGCTGTGTAAGGCCTTGTGTGTGGTTTGGCGTTTAAGGTTTGTTATTGGCGGTCCCCAGTATGTAGCCTGTGCGCTGATGCATTCGATGACGGTAGGCATGGCAATGTTCGGGGAGGACAATATCAATGGCGTCTGCCCAGTCTAAAATCGTGGTCAGCAGGATATCAAGTTCTGAAAAGGAGCGTCCCCAAACAAAACCCGTAAGCGCAGGTTTAGGGAGTCCCTCATCCAGCATTTTACGGAAGTAAGCCTTGGCGCTGATGACGGCATTGGGCGCCTCGCCATAGATCTCGGCGAGATCATGATGCCGCCGGATAATGTAAAGGCTGGTTGCATCGAGTTCCATCAGCATGAAGGAGGCAAGTTCATCGAAGCGTGCAACGCCCTCTGAGCTTAATTGATGCGCATCGAATTCGGGCCCTTTAAAAGTTCGACGAAGGTATTGAGCAATGGCAAAACTTTCTGAGATAACGAGATCGCCATGGATTAGAACGGGAACTTTCCCTTTTGGGTTAATGGCTTTGTAGGCTTCGGTTTGAGTTTCGCCAGTTCTAGGTCCAATCTTTCTATTGTCATATTCGACGTTTAGCTCGGCGAGCATCCAGTGCACTCGCAACGTCCGGCTGGTGCGAGCACCCCAAACGATGACCTCAGGTTGCCGAGACATAACCCGAAGCTTTCGACCGAATGAGCGTTCCGCACCGGTAATAGTGGTAGATTCCCCAGGCGATCACGACCAGGGTGGTCATCAGGCCATAACGTAAACCGTCTTGCCCATAGCCCGTTGCAAAATAGTCGCTAAAAAATCCCACACTGAAAGGGCCTAAACCTAGGCCGATGATGTTGGTAATAAAAAGGTTGATGGCGGCTGCAACCGATCGCATCTCAACGGGGGTTTGATTTTGGATTAGGGCAAATCCTGGCGCCACATAGACGGTCCCAAGCATTGCAGGAATGGCGTAAGCCGCAATTGCGCCCATGGGCGTCTCGGCTGTAAACGCCAGATATAAAAGCGGTGCTGCTATTAAGTTGGCAATTGCGATGATCCAGGGAAGCCAATGCTCGCCATGACGAGCTGACAAAAAGTCTGCAAGTCGTCCGCCTAGGTAAATACCGAGGGCGCCGCCCAAGCCAATCATGAGCGCGAGGTAGCTGCCGACTTCGCCGGTGCCCATCTCATGGATTCGAACTAGGTAGATCGGAATCCAAATGATGGACGCATAACCGGTAAAAGAAATCAGGGCCCCGGCTGCAACCACGTGTCGCAAGACTGGGTTCTCCCACATGAATCGCACAACTTCCCAAAATCGCGGTGGAATCACTGGACTGGTCTTGGCCTCAGAATAACCGCGGGGCGGCTCGATCACTGTAAATCGGACCAAGGCGGCCAGTAGGATGCCCGGCAGGCCTACAACCACAAATGCCGTTCGCCAGCCAAACCATTCATTGATCCAGCCGCCAAGCAGGAATCCAAGCAAGATACCCCAGTTGATGCCGGTGCCAAAGATCGCCATGGCGGTCGAGCGTTGTGCAGGCGGGTATAGGTCGGCAATCATGGAGTGGGATGGGGGATTCGATCCTGCTTCGCCAACCCCGACCCCAACTCTAAACAGCAGCAATTGTGTGAAGGTCGCTGCTGCGCCACAAAGGGCTGTCATGAGACTCCAGAGAAAGACGGAAAAAGAAATGAGGTTGCGGCGATTGTGGCGGTCTGCCCACATCGCCATCGGCATACCGAGCGTTGCATAAAAGACGGCGAACATGATGCCGGTTAACAGTCCTAGTTGGGTATCCGTGATCAGCAACGATTCTTTGATTGGCTGCCCTAAAATCCCCATAATTTGACGATCGATATGGCTAGAGGTGAAGACTAAGACCAAGACAAACAAAGTATATCGTCTCTGGCGGTCTGGAATCGGTGGGTGCATAGTGGGGAACACCTTTATTGATGGTGAGGGGCAACAGGTTTTTAAAATAGCGTTCAAAGACGGTACCGTTATTGCGCTTTAAAAGAAAGCCTTCGAAATGAAGGGCTAAAAAGTTGAAACGGGTGAGTGATCGATCGGTTTTAGATGGCTGAGCTTCGGTTGTCCTTGCCCGCAAAAGTGCGCGCCAACATGAGTTGATTTATAAGTCGAGGGCTCGTCAACCTTAAGAACCCAATCTTGGGTTCAGGGAAATAAGCCAGGCAGCGTTGTTAAAAAATAGGCAGGAGGCAGGGTATGACGAACAAGCAATCAACGATGCACCCAGTTAAAGGATACCGAGACCAATATTTGATCTCGGCGCAGCAGCTCAGTGAACGTTTGGGTGAATCGGGCCTGAGGGTGATCGACGTCACGACGCACTTAAAAGCGCTGCCCTCAGGAGACTTTAGCGGTGTCTCGGGACGAGGAGACTATGAAACAGGTCATATTCCCGGCGCCACGTACCTTGATTTGCAAAACGATTTGTCGGACAACACCTCATCATTTCGGTTTACGGTGCCGAGTGTTGCGCAGTTTGGCGCAGCAATGCAGCTTGCGGGGATTTCTGAATCCGATATGGTCGTTGTATACGCGGCGAATCATCCGATGTGGGCTTGCCGAGTTTGGTGGCTGTTCAAGGTTTTTGGTCATCAGAGGGTATTGGTCTTAGATGGCGGGTTACCTGCATGGCAGGCGCAGGGTCTCGCAGTGTCAACGGCGATAGAGTCCGTTCCGACAACCTCTTACACCGCGCGTTTTCGGGCAGGGCGGGTGATCGATGGTGCGAGACTCGCAGCCCAGTTACCGGATTCGAAACTGTGCTTGC
>ENA-OREB01001723-OREB01001723.1-marine-metagenome-genome-assembly--contig:-NODE-1723-length-10630-cov-2.202028_pt1 | contig 10630 bp, 7 predicted proteins | sample MGYA00248625_ERZ508552 | MGnify/ENA primary metagenome ERZ508552 (study PRJEB26219, sample SAMN06267888) | marine metagenome | isolation source: Monterey Bay, California, USA | place: USA:Monterey Bay...
CCAGTATTCATTGGTATTTCTGGTTCTATAAGCACAATATTAAATCCCATTCAATTACAAATTTCTATTAGTTACTTTCGGACGGTTTTAGAGGTAAATTTTTTGTTAGCAGAAGTTTTTCTGAGCTATTATAAGGTTCAACAAGTATTAAAAAAAAGAACAACACAAATAAGCATTCCCAGAGTTCCCATTTTTTATCATCTGGGATAACAAAGATAATTATGGATAATCCCACAAAAAATATTGAATGCTTGATCCTTGGGAGTGGGATTCCAAGCTTGTCAACAATACTCTTTATCAGTTTATTTTTCTTATAACCTATTAATAGAAATAAAAAGTAAACCCCAAAAATAATAGAAAATCCATATGAGAAAATCAATTGATTTATGATAATACCCTTTATCCTAAGATTATGGAAATTGATTTCACCTTGAGAATTATGGTTCAAAAACAAATGATTGGACTCTATTGAAAATATTCGTTGCCCCCAAGAAATTTCTTCACCAAATCCAAAAAATAATCCTAAAGCCATCAGGACATTAAAAACAAGCCAAGGCCAACCTCTAGAAAACCCAACCTTTACTAATTTCGAAAATAAAAGCACTGAAGCTATAAGTAGCAACAAGGCCGTCAGGTATTCAATAACACCATCCTCTTGAATAAGTTCATTATAAAGACTTTCTTGAAATAAGTAAGTAAGCGAAATCATTATTACACAAATAATTAATGATTTTATGACTATTTTAAAGGGTTTATCCAATTTATAATGAGAATTTTTGTGCTTTACAATGTTTAAGATACACTCTTTTTATGGCCTTTGAGCCAAGAAGCATGTGAGCGAAATTAGATTTATGAGATCTTAAACTAATCGTTAGCGATTCGTCGTTTTCTTCTTCGATGTCAACACAAGTTTAAACTAAAGATATAATACTCTTTTATAATAAAAATTTAGTATCTCGCGGATTTGCCATTTGGAAGACTGTTCTCAATAAACTCCCTAATGTCTTCATTGGCAGCTTTTAAATCTGCCTTGCGCAAGTACATCATATGACCACTTCTATAGCCTTTAAAACTTAAACGATCTTTCAATTTACCACTTGGGTCTATTTGCCACATGGTATATTTAGAATTAAAATAAGTGGTTGCACCGTCATAATAGCCTGACTGAAACATCACATTCAGATATGGGTTTTCGGCCATAGCTTTTCTGAGGTTATCTCGAGTATTGTTATCGCTATCATCCCAAGGATGTACAGAGCCAAACATATTATATTTTATATCGGTTTTAAAATTTAATTGCTCACGTAAGTAAAAATTAATCGCAGGCGTAAAAGAGTGTAACCACGAAGTAAGCTCCGGACTGTAATCAGGCCTTGACCCAGCCTCGATTCTATCTAATCCTAAATATCGTGAGTCAAGCCTACCTATCGTATTGCCAGTTTTATCCCGGAGTAATTCTTTCCAGAAAAACGGGGGAGGTACATCAAGGTTGTGCTGCATGATTGATTTTTCTGATAACCCTGAGTAGTAGGCCATTTTGGCTGCTATTTTTTGTTTTTCTTCTATTGAAAGAGAGCCTCCTCTTGCCAATGCGGGCATTAAAATGTTTAATGTAAATTCTTCAACTTCAGGTAAAATATCTAATAAATCCTTTTGTTGTAGTGCCGATGGAAGTGCTTGATGATGCCATGCAGCAGCAGTAAAATATGGTAAATTGAGAGATGATGAAATTGGGCTGTCAGAATTAAATACATTATAATCTGCAGGAGAAACAAGGATGACGCCATTCAGATACATCCATTGCTTTTCTTGTAATTCTAATGCAAGTCCTGACACTCTAGTCCCACCATAGCTTTCTCCGATAAGATATTTAGGTGAAGTCCATCGTTCATTTCGTGTAATAAAAGTGTTTAACCATTCAGCCAAATATTTAATATCAGCATTTATTCCAAAAAAAAGTTCTCTTTTAACGTCGTCTCCACTCTCAGGTATTGTTCTTGAATACCCCGTATTTACTGGATTTACATAAACTATGTCTGCGACATCTAGAATAGAATGGGCGTTTTCATGAACACCGTAAGGTTGAATAGGGTAACCTTCGTCATCGATATTCAGAACTTTTGGACCTGTGTAGGCGACATGCATCCAAACTGAAGCGGAACCAGGCCCTCCATTAAATGAAATCAATAAGGGCCGATGAGCAGAGTTTTCTTTGGTTGTTTTCTTGTAATAGGTATAAAAAAGAGTCGCAATGGGTTTCCCTAATTCATCCCAAACCGGCTGCGTTCCTGTTGTTGCAGTATAAGATATTGTTGCGCCATTTATAGTTGTGGTGTGAGCCGTTACAACAGTTGTATCAACAGGAATATTTCTATTCTGCGCATTTGCTAATATCCCAACATACAATAATCCCCAAATTAAAAAAGTGATATTTTTCATAGTAGTCTATTTTTTTCTAATTGCGACTTGTCAAATTTTATTTGAATGTAATTGTCTGTACGAGTATTTGAAGTCAGCATAAATCTTATGATAACGTTGATTCTAAACTAAGTTATTCAATTTAGTTAGACATTGTTATGGAGTTCATAAATAAATGGTTCATTCGATTGAGCTTGCTCTTTAATCCCTAAGAACGCTTTTTTCATAATTCCTTTAATCTGGATTTTAACCAGGAGCCAAGTTAAAGGATTGTATATCCAACTTTTAGAATAATAAGTGTAGGTATAAGTAACTTCAATTTTATTATCATTTAATTTTATTATACTCCATTCTCCAACGGCTTTACTTATGAAAAAAAGCGTTTTGAATTCGAAATCATAAATTGTCCATTTCCAATATTTATTTTCAATTCGTTCAAGGATTACATCTTTAAACATTCTCCCTTTTTTAACGAGTAAATTTCCATTGTTAATTGGGTACCTTTTTCCATGAATTTGTCCCCAAGTTTTGTCATCTTCAAATCCCGCAACGGGTGGTTGAAATAAATAGCCTTTCATGAATTTTGTAGCATCACCGAGGATTGGTGCTTTAAATGCTCTCTCTAATGAACAATTAAAAACATCTTTTATTTTGTAGCTAAATTTCATGAACTCATTCTCCACAACGGGTTTGTTTATGTTGTACAACGTTTTGGCTAAACGTTTAGATTTTATTGTGTGATTTTAAATTTTATGATGAATGCTTAATTGCAATTGATTTTTACTCCACGTATCTGTTGTTTGTTTCATGGCTCCAAACTGTATTTTAAGTCCCTTTTTGATCATGTAGCCCAAAGCTGCATAGCATCGATTTCGATCAAAAATCTCCACAGTATTTCCATTTCCGATGCCTCTTTGCCCATTGATAAATAACTCATTGTAAAATGCCAGGTAAAAGGTACCCTTGTCCATTTCCGTGTTGTTCAATGTGATATTTAGAAATAGATTGTATCTGTAGCGCGTTCTCAAATCTTGACCCTCTACAAACCTTTGTTCATAGCGGAATCGATGGTTGGTGTGTAAACGAGTGCCAAATTTCACAGGAAATAGGACCTCTTGATAAATTCTGCTTTCTGAATTCGTCGATGTTTCAGATCCATATGTGCCTGTTGTAATGTTGCCATATCCAAGGGTGAGTTTGACCTCTGTCATTTTAGGTTGATACGTTATGCCTCCACGTAACAGAAGTTGTTCGAGGTCTCCGGCCAAGTTCCAATTGCGATATTGAATATCTCCTTGCACACCCCACGGACTATCGTCTAGCGTGGTGTTGAAGAAATACATGTACCACGCACCCATCGCATCTTCATTTATCTGAGCTTTTCCATTCTTCGAAAAAAACAAGCATATACATAGTGTCAATAAGAAAAATATATTTTTCATGGTTAAATAATTTGATGAACCTGTTGCAATGTTTAAATAGGCGCCATTGTATTAGGTGTAACTTCTTAAACTTCCACTGTATTCATGACATCCTCCCCAACATTAGTATGAAAAAATGTCTTGCGAATTTAGTGTTTAATATTCAATAAAGACATATTAAAAGCCCCACCATTTTAGGCAGGGCTTTTATAATTCTGTATATGTTATTTGATCTGGTTGTTCTACTCAATGTTTCCCCATTGGATAAGGAAGTCCATAAGGTCACTGATCTGGACTTCACCGTCTCCGTTGAAGTCAGGACACACACTGTAGTTGCAAGATCCATTGTCCACAGTAGCTAACCTGTCAAAATTGAATGCTTCAGAGTCTGTACATCCAGCAAATACACAACTACCTGTGTCGAAAGTTGCCTCTGGGTTGAAGTTAATTGCCCCTGGATATGCACAGCCTGCCATTCCGCAAGTATTCACTTCGGGTGTGCCAGCAACACCTAACATCCACGCCAAAATATCAGCATCCTCGTAGGCGTCTACCTCACAACTTTCAATCACCCAATCCAAACCACCCCAATCAGGGCCGATTTGGCTGTAAGCTTGAAGGAATGTCGTAAGATCAGAAATCTGCACCGACCCATCTCCATCAAAGTCGGCAGAAGCAGGGGCGTGGCTACACTCACTGGTTGCATTTGCGACAGGGTTGTAATTGGCATAGTTTTCATCAATACATCCAGTAAATATGCATGAACCATCGTCTCTAGATGCAGCTTCATTGTAGTTGTCAGCTGTTGGGTATACACATCCCAAGCATCCATAATCACACGTGCCATTCTCCGCGTTTGCGCTTGAATTAAAGTTGCAAGCACAAGTGTCAGTACATCCAAACTGTGTTCCGTTGCCATCACAATCGAAGCCGATAGGAGCGAAGCTGCAGTCTCCAGAAATAAATGCTTCTGGTTCGTAGTTACATGCAATTTCATTCAGACATCCGGAGCATGAGCTAAATTCACAGCTCCCGTCATTGCTGTTCGCATTTTGATCATAGTTGCAAGCCTCTTGAATCACACATCCTTCGTACAAGCAAGTTTCTCCACCTTGGGTCGCTTCAGGGTCGAAATTGTTGGCGTTTGAATCCAAACATCCAACACATGTGTTGAAATCATAGCATGCGCCGTCAATGGTCGCTTCTGGATCGTAATCACACGCAAGCGGATTTCTACAACCCAAGCAACTTAAGTATTCACACGATCCATCGTTATACTGTGACGTCTCATCGTAATTACATGCTCCAAGGGAATTACATCCTAGGGACAAACAGCTCATAAAGTCACACGGACCTTCGCTTCCATAGTTACAAGCCTCAGCCTGAGTACACAAGTCCATTGGTGGCATTCCTCCACACGGGGCGAAGTCACAAGAGCCAGGTAAGTAGAAGTTTGCTTCTGGATTGTAGTTGCAGGCAAATGGAAGGATACATCCGCCGACCAATGCAGCTTGACATGTTCCATTGTCGTTTGTGGCCTCAGGGTTGTAGTTACTCGCAGTTTCATCTGTACACCCAGGAATCTCATTTTCATCACATATTCCATCCGCATCGGTATCATTGTTACAAACACCATTGCAATCAAAGAATATACTTAATGGATACTCACAAAGCGTCAGGTCTGGAATCAATGCGTTGGCATCATAGTTACATGCCGCCAAGTCTGCACATCCTATGCAAGACACAAAGTCACACGAGCTTGCAATCAGATAATCCGCAGAGGGGTCAAAGTTACAAGCTGCAGGGATGTTACATCCTCCGGACAAACAAGAACCATCATCATCAGTGGCATAAGGATTAAAATTAGGATTGCCTGTTTCAGTACATCCAAGGACTTCAAACTCATTACAGATTCCATCACTGTCATCATCATTTAAGCAACTTCCTTCGCAATCATATCCGAACGAAGCAAACTCACAGCTGCCATCATCTATTGTAAAAGTCATGTCATAGTTGCATGCATTTAGGTTTGTACATCCAGCACACGATGTAAAGTCACACGAACCTACCAGCTGGTAATCAGCATTTGGATCGTAGTTACAAGCTGAAGCGAATGTACATCCTCCATCGATACACGACCCATCATCAAATGCTGCTGTCGGATCATAGTTTGGATTGTCAGCATCAGTACATCCGTATTCCTCAGTATCACAAATACTATTCTGGTTTACATCTGCTTCACATGTTCCGCCACACACACCAACGACATCATCAACATTTCCGTCACAGTCACACTCTCCTTCAGGAATGCTTGAACATCCACAGTCATAAACTGCACCTAATCCGTTACATACACCACACTCGTCATATTCACCTACACAGTCGTCTACATCGTCACAAACGCCATCCGAATCTGCATCCGCTTCACAAGCGCCACCACACACGCCAAGCGCGTCTAAACCATTTCCATCGCAGTCACATTCTCCTTCTGGGATGCCTGCTCCGCCACATGTGCCACACTCGTCTAATACGTTTCCGTCGCAATCACAGTCTCCCTCTGGGATACCTGCTCCGCCACATGTGCCACACTCATCGAGCACGTTTCCATCACAGTCACAGTCTCCCTCTGGAATACCTGCTCCGCCACAAGTACCACACTCATCGAGGATGTTTCCGTCGCAGTCACAAAACGATTCTGACCCAATCTCGCTGAAATCTTGCTGCCAGCCCGTGTCAGAGGGTCTCTTCCAAAACACTCTCATGGCTTCTTGTCCTAGCCACTCTTGCCCTCGGGCACGAAGGGTCACCGTGACGCCTTCAGTAAGTTCAATTGATCCAGCAGTATTGCCCAGACCTTGTACTGCTTCACCCGCATAAGAAAAAGCAATGTTATCGCCGTCAATAGTGAGGTCTCTGCCATCATCGCCCTCAATTGTAAAAAAGTAAACGCCTGTCTCACTTGGGGTAAATGTTGTGGCAAAACGCCAGCTAACATAGGAGTCAGGCAAATCAATTCCGAAAGCAGCATTCAGTGTGTTGAAATTCGTCCAATCAAAAAGGATACTCGCTTCTCCGATACCCTCAAATAAAAGCGATGTAGCTGGATGGAAAGGATTTGTCATTTCATCCAAGTCACTTTCGCTCGAAGCGTAATTGGGATATTGACTTGTGTTTCCAGAACCAAAATGAGTTCGGTAGAAGGAATAAGCAGCCATTCCAGGTTCACTGAATTCCGGAATCCCATTTCCCCCACACACCCCACATTCATCTGGGTACTCACAGCTGTTATCGTTGAAAAGCGCTGAGGGGTCATAGTTGCATGCTTCTGTATCACTACATCCGCATAATGGGTTGCCATCCACGCAGTCATCTTGAGCCATGCTACTTGAAATCTGTAATATTAACAATAATATTAGAGGCAATATTTTCGTGATTTTATTCAAAAGCATGGCGATAAAGATACAATTTTATGTAACTCATTAACTTGTAAAACTAGAATAGGGTTTTGGTTGAGTATGGTGCGTATGTTTTGGTACAAATAATTACGACCTTTGGGCCATGGAAACGCGGATAAATAAATTTCTAAGTGAGGTGGGGTTTTGTTCGCGTCGGGCAGCAGACAAGTTGCTTGAAGCGGGGAAGATTACAATCAATGGTCATGTTCCTGAGTTGGGCACGAAGGTGCAGGAAGGAGACGAAGTGAGGGTGGAGGGAAAGTTAGTGGGAGGAGGAGAGCGAGATGATTTGGTCTATCTGGCCTTTCATAAGCCGGTGGGCATCGTGTGTACAACAGATCAGAAACGCGAGGAGGACAATATCATTGATTTCATCGGATATCCCACGCGTATTTTCCCGATAGGTCGACTAGACAAGCCGAGTGAGGGTTTGATTTTTCTGACAAATGATGGAGATATCGTGAATAAGATTTTACGTGCAAGGAATCACCATGAGAAGGAGTATATCGTCACTGTAGATCGGATTATTATCGGTGACTTCATCAGAGATATGGGCAAAGGTGTACCGATTCTGGATACAGTAACGAATCCGTGTTTTATAGAACAAACCGGAGACAGGGAGTTTCGGATTGTGCTTACTCAGGGTTTAAACAGGCAGATTCGAAGAATGTGTGAGTACTTCGGGTATCGGGTGGGGCGACTTAAGCGCGTTCGTATCATGAATATACACCTCGATATGCCAGTGGGAACGTGGCGAGACTTTCAGAAGCACGAGTTGGAGGAGATGTATCGCTTGATCGGTGATTCCTCGAAGACCGTATAGTTCAGCCGATGCCTTTACCATCCATCAAGTGTAAGTCATGAATCGAGCGTTCTTAAAGGACTTCAATATGAATACTGAGGTCAATGCAGAATCCATTTTAGATTTTGTATGTCACATTCAGGGGGTGAGTACTGGCTTTCCTTTTGATGAATCGACAATGGTCATTAAAGTGGGTGCCGATTCTAAGCACAAAATCTTTGCGCTCTTTAATATTGATCATTTTGAGTGGGTCAATCTGAAGTGTGATCCAGAAAGATCGATTGACCTAAGAGGGAGATACGATGGGGTTAAGCCGGGATGGCATATGAATAAAACGCACTGGAATTCAGTGTCTCCCGATCCCATTTCGGATGTTCCAGCAAAATTATTTTGGGAGCTTTTGTTGCACAGTTACGTGCTCGTGAAGCAATCTTTACCGGCAAGAGTTAAATCGAAATTAACTTAGTTTAAGGCGATTTAATGCTTAATAAGCGCGTTTTAATGCGTTTAAAGTGGTTTTATTGCGATTTACCGCAATGTATAATGCCCCGAATTAGGTGCAATTCTGTCCGAAGAGAGAGAGTACAGCGAGTACATCTGAGATGGTCACCGCCCCGTCCCCATCTACATCTGCTGTGCATCCAGAAAGACATCCGTACTGACTAAGTAAGTGTAAAATATCGTTGATGTCGATGATGCCGTTAGGCACCACATCCTCAGGGCAGGAAGCAATCGGTGGGGGGGGCGTTCCAGCTAAAATGGAATCCAATGGGTAACTCTGAATACTCCTGGAAAAGGTGCCTGCGACAAGTCGCCTCTCTACTGTATCCACGACGAGGTCGTAGACGGGGATCCAGGGCATCGACCCCAGTCTTTCCCAATGTGCGCCTGCATCCACGGTCGCATATACGCCTGCATCTGTGGCGGTAGCCCAAACCACTTCGTTCAATGCGACCACGGAATTCATGGGGTGCTGGGGAAGATCACCAGACACAGAATGCCAAGGACCTCCTAGTGCCGCTTTTAAGATGTGAGGCGTGTATGCATAGTCTCTGTATCCACTGACGGTACAGAAAATTGAGTCAGGGTTGAAGGGGTCGAAATAAAGGTCTGTGACATATCGCTCAGGAAGTCCGTTTGTCATCAGATTCCACGTCGTTCCGCCGTCTTCCGTGTAGTGTATTTGTCCGTCTGCGGTTCCTGCCGCGACGATGTTTTCGTCAATCGGTGACCCCGTGATTGAGGTAATGATTCGGTAACTTAATGCAGGGTCTATATTTAATGTGAGGTCGCCGCTCATGGGTGTCCAAGTCCCTGAAGGTTCGCCGATCATTCGCCACATTCTTTGTGTTCCAGTCCAAATGTGTTCTGGGTTTGCAGGATGGAGCATAATGGGGGCGTCCCAGCCTTTTCTGTCGCCAGTATCTGTGTCCGCCATTCCGTTCCAAGAGGGATTTAAACCCGCAGGTGGGTCGTATGAATATGCGAAGTTTGCCCACTGTACAGTTGCAATTCTGTAGTTGGGATTTGTGGGGTGGAATACAGGCGTGAACCCATCACCTCCTCGTTCTCGGTTCCAGCTGTTCAGTCCAAGGTATGATCCTGTTGTGGTGCCGTTATCTTGCGCACCTCCAGTATATTTTCCTGGATTGTGGGGGTTCCATTCTACCCTGTAGAATTGAGAATTTGGGAGGTTCTCAATATCTGCCCAGGACCCGCCGTGGTCCGATGTTCTGTATGCGCCACCATCTGTGGCGAGGATTGCAGAGTTGGGTCCCACCCACTGCATGTCATGTTTATCTGCATGCACAGAATATTCCCACCAAGGTGGGGCCATCTCACTCCAAGTGATCCCGCCATCCAGAGAATTCCAAAGGTCCACGCCTAGAATTGTAATGTCTTCAGCGTTCCATGGATTGATTCTGACTTTTGAAAAATACCAACCAAATCCACCAAGTGCATTTGCAAGCGGTTCTGTATTGTCAATCACAGGAGACCAACTGAGCCCGCCATCAGTGCTGTTGTAGATGTTGTCAATCTGCATATCTACGCCCACGACGAGAGCCCAAAATTCGCCATTTAATTCTTGGACGCCAATGCGACAACGTTCTTCGTCACCCCAAGGGTTTGTGATGGGACTCCAGGTTTCCCCCTGGTCTGTTGAGCGATACAGCTTTGATTCAGGACCGTAAACAAGTGACCGCGTTGAATTTCTCAATCTGTTCCATCCGGCTGCAATCATTATTCCAGTCGAGGAATCGTATGCGATGTCATTGACCCCGGCGGAGTCTGAAGGCAGCAAAACGTGATCCCAAGTTGCGCCTGAATTCGTACTTCTATAAAGGCCTCTGTCGGGGCCTTTGACACCAGGATTGCCCATTGTAGCTGCCATTACAATTTCGGGTGCATCGTCAAGAATGAGAAGTTGACTCACGATGCGTGCAGAATCAAGACCCAAATGAACCCAGTTATTTCCGCCATCGGTGGAGCGATATACACCGTTCCCTATTCTGGGGTGACTCGAAATTTGTGGG
>ENA-OREB01001725-OREB01001725.1-marine-metagenome-genome-assembly--contig:-NODE-1725-length-10623-cov-3.214963_pt1 | contig 10623 bp, 8 predicted proteins | sample MGYA00248625_ERZ508552 | MGnify/ENA primary metagenome ERZ508552 (study PRJEB26219, sample SAMN06267888) | marine metagenome | isolation source: Monterey Bay, California, USA | place: USA:Monterey Bay...
TGCGCAGCCGTGTAAGGTCAAACACTTGGAGCCCATGGCCCGAGGCTTCGGAGACAATGTAGGCGTGGTTGTTGTAGACCTTGACATCGCGCCACAGCGAGCTTCCGGTGTGTGAAGGGAGTGTTCCCATCACCACAGGTGATGTTGGATCGGTAACATCCACAAAGGCTGTGGTGGCGGCCATGCCAACAATGGCATATTCGCGACCATCCAAGGGGTCTGTCCAACCCCAAAGGTCCTCTGCGTCACCGCCTCCCAAGTTGGAAGAGGCAACAAATCCCATCAAGTCGACTTGATCACAAGGGTAGCCCGCTGCAAAGCCATTTTCACAGGGAGTTTGAGCCCCCAGGGTCAATGCTCCGAAAATCAGAGCTGTGGAGAGAGTAAAAAGCCGCATTGGTCAGAAGCAAGAAGTGCTGAAGGCACTCAGGACGGTCAGGATGTCGTTGACACCAACCACATCGTCGCCATCCAAGTCGCCGACACAGTTTGAACCTGTGCATCCAAAGCTGGAGAGGAGGGTCAAGATGTCATCCACTGCCACCAAGCCATCTCCATTGATGTCCTCGGGACAGTTGTTGGGGAACACCAGGGTCAGTCCGATGGCCTGCGGGTTGGTTCCATCCGCAGCCCGGTATTGAATGTTGCAATTCAAGGTCACCGTGCCATCTGTGGTAAACTGGCCAATGAGAACCCGTCCAGTGGCACTTGGAAAAGCTTGGGGCTCTTGATCTGGAAACACAAACCAGCTTCCACCTGCAGTGGCATTGGAGGTCAAGGCTTCTCCTGCCTCAAAGGAGGAGAAGTCGAGTCCAGCCGTCTGAAATCCACTGATGTTGTTGTCATCGGAACCGATGGTCACAAAGCTGTCCCACTCGAGGTTGGGGAACCCGGGAAACAGCAGGGGATTGCTGCCTCCTGATGTGGGTCCGCCATTCGCATCTTGGTAGAATGAGGTGGAGGATGCCACAGAAAGTGGGCTCGCTGCAGTACCAAAAACGGAAATCAGTTGGTCATTGGGGTTGCTGAATTGCGCATAGACCCTGAAAGTGTGGGTGCCCTGCTCCACACTGTTCAGCTGGTAAGCCTCTGCAACCAAGCCATCGAATGAAGCGGGCATGTACACGCACGTCCCATCGTTGTCTGTGGCGCTGGAGTCATAGTTGTCTGCCAAGGGGTCATCGCATCCGGGGATTTCATCGGTGTCACAAATGCCATCGCCATCCTGATCGGGACATGCAATCAACTTGAAATCATCTGCTGCCAAGCGCTCATTACCCTCATCGCAATACATCTCGAACTTGATGTCCAAGCTTTCTCCCGGCTTGTTAAAGTCAACTGTGAATTCTGTCAATGTCAGAGTGAGAGGTAACAACTCACTCCCTTGAAAATCAATGATTGGTGCTCCCCAATCCGTGCTTGCCCCTTCTCGTACAAACACCCTCATCACATCGTCTTCCTCAAATTCTTGTTGCCCTGCGTTATTGGCGGCTAATCTGATTGAAATCGTAAGCTGCTCAGGCGCTCCCAGCAACGAAATGTCTTCTTTCACAATGGACCCCGGTGATGCACCAACCTGGGGAACATCCATATTTCTGCCAATCAGAATATTTCCATCGTACGATGTGAAACCTGGAACTTTACTCGTATCAGGGATAGCATCTCCACCAAAATCATCATCATCACCAACTTCATCCCAGACACCCCAATAGGCCTTGCCATTTGACTTAGCGGCGAAAGCTGTGTTGGTGTCAAATGCATATTCCCCAGCCGCGTTAGCGTCGAAGGTTTCGTGGAAGAGGACGGTTTGAGAAAGGGTGGTGATGGGAGCACACGTCGCCAAAACGAGCACCTTCAAAAGGCGCAAAACGGAAAAAGACGAACGGCTCCTTTGGTCCATGGAGGTCAAGCAATTGGTAACCTCCAAAGCTACCCCCTCTCTCTATGTTATCAAGCGAGTTTGGACGGGTGTAATCGGGTTTATCACCCAGAATTACACACCTAATCAGATAATATGTAAAACAGCGTGTGTAATTCGATGAACTTACCCCTTAGGCATTGTTACTATCCATCTGCATCTCAAAAAGTCGGCTGTATCTGCCTTTCTGTGATAACAACTCATCGTGGTGACCGGACTCCACGATTTGTCCCTGATCCAGCACAATAATGCGGTCTGCATCTTGAATGGTAGACAGCCTGTGCGCCACTAAAATGCTGGTCCGACTTTCCGTCAACCTCGCAGTCGCTGCCTGAATCAACCCTTCGCTTTCTGGGTCGATGGAGCTGGTGGCCTCGTCGAGCACGAGAATTCCGGGTTGCTGAGCGTAGGCTCGGACAAACGAAATCAACTGCCGCTGACCCGTTGAAAGCATGACACCGCGCTCTTTGACGTCGTATTCAATCCCACCGGGCAATCGCTTCACAAGCCCCTCTACGCCGACCGCCTTCACAGACTCCTGCACCAATTCATCCGAAATCTCCGGGTCAAACAATGTGATGTTCTCCTTGAGGGATCCCGTGAACAGGAACACATCCTGCAATACCACCCCCACAGCGCTCCTCAACGCATCCAAAGGAATCGCCCGGAGGTCGTGACCGTCGATGGTAATGCGGCCCTTTTGGTACTCATAAAACCGGCACAACAGATTGATGATGCTGGACTTCCCCGCCCCTGTCGCCCCCACAAAAGCCACACACTCCCCGGCCTTCACTTCGAAGCTCACCCCCTTCAACACCCAATCCTCTTCTTTGTAGGCAAACCACACATCCTCAAAGACAATGTGTCCCTGCAAAGCACCGACCTCAACTTGCTCTTCTTCAGGAAGTTCGGGAAGCGACTCATCCATGTCCAGTAAGTGAAAAACACGGTTGGCATTGACAATCCCCATTTGAAGCACATTGAACCTGTCCGCAAGCTGACGGATTGGGCGGTAGAGCATGAAAACGTAGAGGATGAACTGCAGCACCAACCCCAACGTCATGCCCCCCTGGGCCACACCATCGACACCGTACCACAGCAACAAAGCAACGCTGGTGGCCGACAGCATTTCCACCACAGGAAAGAAGATGGAGAAGGCCCAAATGGAGCGAATGTTGGCGTCCCTGTGGGCAGCGTTGTGAAAGGCAAACTTCTTCCGTTCCGCCTCTTCCCGACCGAAGGCCTGGATGATGCCCATTCCGGTCACATGCTCCTGCACAAAAACATTGATTTTGGCCACTTCATTGCGGACACTGACGAAGGCCTTTTTGATCGCTTTTTGGAACACCCGGGTAGCCAAAAGCAGAACTGGAATCGGGAGCAAAATGACCACCGTAAGCCGCACATCCACCCACAACATTGCCACGATAACAACGGCCAGTTTGAGCAGGTCGCCGAGGGCATTTAGCAGGCCATTTGAGAAGACATCCGCAATGCCATCAACGTCACCAATGTGCCTCGTAACAAGTTGTCCTACAGGAGTTTTATCGAAGTACTTCAAGCGGAACTTCAACACATGGCGGTACAGCTCAGAGCGGAGGTCCAAGGTCACACTTTGAGCCACCCAATTGGCCCAATAAGTCTGATAGAACTGCAAGATGGCCTCCACCATGATCAGCCCTACAACGGCAAGGAAAATCATCAACAGCCCCTCCCTGTCACCCACTGCAATGTGCTCGTCCATCGCCAACCGAACGAGGTATGGCCTGACCCAACTCATGCCTGCCAAAAGTGACACCATGAGGCCCGTCAAAATGAACCACATGCGGTAGGGCTCAACCCTTCTCAAGATGCGCTTTAGAACCTTGCCATCGAAGATCCTACCGGTGGTCTCTGGGGCACTCATGAATTCAGAAAAGGATACTCCACCCTCGAAAGGTAAAGGCCACAAGCGGAGGCCGACATGCCTGCATTGGACCTGTCGCATGACGCTGCAATGTCCTTGACGTCTTCAGGGGCCAACCTTCCACGCCCGACATCCAATAAGGTTCCCACGATGGCCCGCACCATATTTCGCAAGAACCGATCCGCTGCGATGTCAAACTGATAACGGTGCCGGTCAGTCTGTGTCCAAAGCGCGCTCCGCAAATCACAAATGGTCGTCTTTTGGCCACTTCCGGTCTTACAGAAAGCCGCAAAATCCCCCTTGTAAATCAGGTGCTGAACACCTGCATTCATCGCTTCCAAATCCAAGGATTGATAGACCCTGGCACTGCGGTTCTCTAAGAACGGATCCTTGTGGGTGTGCACGTGATACGTGTAGCCCCGCTCTGTCGCATCAAACCGCGCATGGTCCCTCGCCCCTACCTCAAAAATTCGGCGTACCCCGATGCCAGCCGGCAACATGCCATTCAATTTCCAGACAGCCTGGTCCCAATCCTTGAAACGCCTCCCAAATGGGCCCTCCCATTCAAAGTGCGCATAAAACGAGGAGGCATGAACGCCTGTATCCGTGCGACCGCACCCCACTACAATCGTAGGAGTGCCCAGCAAATCAGACAAGATGTCCTCCATGACCTCCTGAACCGAAATGGACTCAGGCTGACGCTGCCAACCATGGTATTCGGTCCCAACGTAGGACAGGTCAATGAAGCAACGCACCAGACGTATTTGTCAGGGCATCAGGCCCAGTCCACGATGCCTTCGTGCTGGTATTCGCCCGCGGCGAGACGGTCTTTGACTTTTTTGAAAGTCTCAATGGTGTACTCCACGTCTTCAAGCGTGTGCACAGCAGTGGGGATCAAACGCAACATGATCACGTCTTTTGGAACCACTGGGTACACCACAATGGAGCAAAAGATTCCGTGGTTTTCACGGAGATCCAAGGTCAAATTGGTGGCTTCTCCCAATCCTCCTTGAAGGAAGACTGGAGTCACACAACTGTTGGTATCTCCAATGTTGAACCCTGCCTCACTCAATCCTGACTGCAGTGCAGAAGCCACGGTCCACAAGCGCTCTTTGTGCTCGGGCTGCGTGGCCATCATTTCAAGGCGCTTCAAAGCCCCAATTACGATGGGCATGGGCAATGACTTCGCAAAAGTCTGAGAGCGCATGTTGTAGCGCAGAAAGTCAATCACATCCTTAGGTCCAGCCACAAAAGCCCCGATGGTGGCCATCGCCTTGGCAAAGGTTCCGAAGTAGACGTCGATGGCCTCGTGACACCCTTGCTCATCTCCTGCTCCCCTTCCATTCTCTCCAACGGTACCAAAACCGTGGGCATCGTCTACGAAGAGTCGGAATCCGTAATCCTCTTTGTATGCCGCAATCTCTTTGAGCTTGCCCTGGTCGCCCGCCATTCCGAAGACCCCTTCGGTCACCACAAGAATGCCGCCTCCTGTCTGCTCGGTGATGTTTTTGGCGCGGTCGAGCTGCTTTACAAAGCTCTCCATGTCATTGTGCTGGAACACAAAGCGCTTCCCTTGATGAAGCCTTACTCCATCTACCATACAGGCGTGGCTTTCGCTGTCGTACACGATCACATCGTGTCGGCTCACGAGCGCTTCAATGGCACTCTGGCATCCTTGGTAACCGAAGTTCAAGAGGAAAGCGTCCTCCTTTTGCATAAAGCCCGCGAGGTTCTCCTCGAGCTCCTCATGGAACTTGGTTTGCCCACTCATCATGCGCGCCCCCATCGGATAACCCATCCCCCATTCCTTGGCCGCATCGGCATCCGCCTTGCGCACGTCGGGATGGTTGGCCAGTCCGAGATAGTTGTTGATGCTCCAAACAAGCACTTCTTTGCCTCTGAACATCATCCGATTGGAAATGTCCCCCTCTAGTTTGGGGAAGGTGAAGTACCCGTGGGTGTTCTTGGCATGCTGGCCAAGTGGTCCGCGGTCATTGCGGATGCGGTCGAAAATGTCCAAAACGTCTTGTTCTGTTGAGAAATCGAAGAGGCGAAGTTACTGCACCTGAGCGGTATCCTTGCCCATTGTGCAACAAGTGTTGGCATATCCTCGGTTGAAAAAGGGGGCTCAACCATCTTGTACCGGCTATTTTCGCCGCCATGCGCAGTTCTGCCCTTTTGGTTCTGGTGCCCTTGATGGTTCTATTTATAGGCGGTCAGGGCTGTGGTGACTACCAAAAAGTGCTCAAGAGCACCGATCCCGAATTCAAATGGGAGAAGGCCCAAGAATACTTTGCAGACGACCGCTGCATTCAGAGTCTCCCCTTGCTTCAGGAGCTAATAGGTCTGTTTAGGGGTACAGAACGCATGGAGGATGTGTACTTCATGTACGCCGAAGCACATCTGTGTGTTCAGGATTGGTTTATGGGACGCTACTCTATGCGGAATTTTGCCAAAACGTTTCCGAATTCTGTCCGCGCGGAAGAAGCGGAATTTCGCGCTGCGCTGTGCAGTTACCGGCTCTCTCCAGGTCCGGAGCTGGACCAAAGCGAGACGCAGGTCGCCATGGATGAACTGCAGCTGTTCATGGACCGTTACCCGAACACGATCCTGAAAGACAGCTGTAACAGCATGATTTTCAGGCTTCGTGGAAAGCTCGAAACCAAAGCTTGGAAGAGCGCAGAACTCTACTTTACTACAAGCAAATTCCAAAGCGCGACAAAAGCACTGCAGCATTTCATGGACGACTGGCCTGCAAGCCAATACGCCGAAGACGCGCAGTTTCTGGTCCTCAAAAGCCAATTCCTTTATGCCGAGCAGAGTACCGCAAGAAGACAAGAGGAGCGTTATGCGGATGCCATCGAATCCTACTTTACCTTTGCGGCCCGCTTTCCTGACAGTGCACGGTTGAGTGAAGCCGAACAGTTTCACCGCAAAAGCCGCATCGGACTGGAAAAGGCATCTACGGAACAACGATAGTCGACAAGCATCAATGAGCGCCAACAAGACCCAACAGGCTTCCCGCAACACCATTACACGGGACACGCATTCCATCGACCAGCAGGTCAACGGCAACCTGTTCGAAGCCATCGTGGTCCTCTCCAAGCGCAGTACGCAACTTGGACAGGACATCAAAGAAGAGCTCAATTCAAAGTTGGAAGAGTTCATCACGGTTTCTGACAGCCTTGAAGAGGTCTTTGAAAACCGGGAGCAAATCGAGATCTCCAAGCACTACGAGCGCCAGCCCAAAGCGCACAGTGTTGCCATCAAGGAGCTCGAAGAAGGCAAAGTGTACTTCCGCATGCCTACCGAGGAAGAATTGGCTACTGAAGCCGCCAAGCAAGAGGAGATTCGCCGTGAGCGCGAGGAGCGCCGCAACCGCCGCTTCCAGCAACGGGACAACTGATCCTTATGGGTTCCCTCTCGGGCCGCCGCATTGTCCTGGGCGTCACCGGGAGCATCGCTGCATACAAATCCGCTCTGGTTGTTCGTGAACTGGTGAAAGCCGGTGCACAGGTGCGCGTGGTCATGACGCCGGGCGCCAAAGAATTCATCACCCCCCTTACCCTCGGTACCCTCAGCGGACACCCCGTCCACAGCGAGCTGACAGAAGACCGCAACGCTGGCACATGGACAGACCATGTGGAGTTGGGCCTGTGGGGTGATGTGGTATTGGTCGCTCCTGCCACAGCCCATACCCTCTCGGGAATGGTAGAAGGACGCGGAGACAGCTTGCTGCTGACCGTTTTGCTGAGCGCCAAGTGCCCTGTTGTGGTGGCCCCTGCCATGGACAGGGACATGTTCTCCCACGCTGCCACCACCGAGAACCTCCGTGAATTAAGACAACGGGGAGTGCACGTCATTGACCCCGACACAGGAGAACTGGCCAGCGGCCTCACAGGAAAAGGCCGCATGGCCGAGCCAGATAGAATTCGGCAAGAGCTCACAGAATGGTTCCGGATTCAGGCCCCTTTGATGGGCTACCGCGCCCTGATCACCTCAGGCCCCACCCGTGAACCCATCGACTCCGTGCGGTTCATCGGAAACCGCTCATCGGGGCGCCAAGGCGCCGCCATTGCATTGGAACTGGCCCAGAGGGGCATGCTGGTCGACTTCATCAGCGGACCTTCAGACGTTGCTACTGACCATCCAGGAATTCATAGGGTCGATGTCGAGACTGCCCTGGAAATGCAAGCAGCAGCCAAAGCGGCTTTGAAAAACGCCATGCCGGACACGACCATCGGTGTGGCCGCCGTGGCAGATGTTCGACCTGCCCATCCAATGGTTGGAAAACCAGCCAAGTCGGAACTTCCCGACGCCATCGAAATGGTGCCGAACCCCGACATCTTGGCGGGCATCAACGCCCTCGCCTCCCCTGCTTGCTTCAAGGTGGGCTTCGCCTTGGCCCACGGAGACGGAAAAGCCGCCGCACTCCGCAAGTTGAACGCCAAAAACTGCGACATGATCGTGTTGAATTCCATCGCAGACAAAGGAGCGGGTTTCGAACACACCACAAACCGCGTTGACTTCGTTCATGGTCCGGATAGGATTGATAGTTTTGAATTGAAGACCAAGGAGGCGGTAGCCGCAGACCTCGCCAATGAGGTGCAACGCCAATTGTTGCAGCGTCCACCCCTTGAAACGTCAGGAAGATGAATACCCCCATGCCCAGACCCTTTAATACCATGCGCGCCGTCACAGCAGCAATTCCTCTGGGGATGCTGCTTTTCTTGGTCGGCTCAGGGCCCTGCGCCCAAGCCCAAGAACTGGATTGTCAGGTCAGCGTCATCGCGCCGACCATCAACAATGTGGAAGCTTCTGTTTTTGAACAGCTCGAAACCGCCATCACGGAGTTCATGAGCGGAAGACGTTGGACCCAAGATGAATTCACATTGGAAGAGCGGATCACCTGCACCATGCAGATCACGATCAACAAAGCCAATTCGCAAACCAACTTTCAAGGCACCATTCAGGTGCAGAGCAGCAGGCCCATCTTCAACAGCGACTACAATGCGCCAGTGCTCATGGTCAACGACAATGACTTTGACTTCACCTATGCGCCCGGAACGCTGCTTCAATACAGCCAAGATCAATTCCGCGACAACCTGACCAGTGCGCTCGCCTTCTATGCCTACATGATTCTGGCCATGGATTACGACACCTACTCCCTAGAAGGCGGAACCAATTTGTATACCCAAGCCCAGACGGTGGTCACCAATGCACAAGGACTTTCTTCTCCGCCTCCAGGATGGAGTGCTTCTGACGGAAAACAGTCGCGTTACGCCCTGATTGACAACATCTTAAGCCAAACATTCCGACCATTGCGTAAGTGCTACTACGATTACCACAGGCTCGGAATGGACCTGGCATTTGACGATCCCGCTGCCGCTCGGCAAACCATGTCCAATGCATTGATTGCTTTGCGCAATGTGCACAGAATACGCCCTGCCAACTACAACCTACAGACCTTCTTCCAAGCCAAAAAAGACGAGGTCGTCAAGATGTTTGGACCCGCAGACGAAGGAGAGCGCGCACGATTGCTGCCGGTGCTCAAACTCATCGATCCAGGCAACATTCCTGTGTACGACCAAGGCCTAGGCTGATGCTGCGACGGCTCTCCATTCGGAATTACGCCCTGATTGATCACATTGAATGGCACTGTGACGAGGGCTGGACGGTGCTCACCGGGGAAACCGGCAGCGGCAAGTCCATCCTGTTGGGTGCCCTCGGACTGATTCTCGGGGACCGGGCAGAAGGCATGGCCTCGCTGCAATCCGAAAAATGCATCGTGGAGGCCGAATTTTTGCCCAGTGCAGCGGCGCAATCGGTCCTGGGCCCATTGCACGAAACAGACATCTGCACCGTACGGAGGAGCATCGCACCCGGAGGTCGCTCGAGGGCATACGTCAACGACGAACCCGTCAAATTACAGTTCCTCAAAACGCTGGCGCCATTGCTCGTCGACCTCCACGGTCAGCAAGACGGACAGCGGCTCCATGCTTCAGATGGGCTGCTCCACGCCATCGACGGATTTTCCACCGAAGCACGGACACTGGCACAACAATGGCGCGATCATCACGCTTCATGGGCCAAAGCCCGTGAAGGGCTCCATGCCTTGACCCATCAAGATGGTCTGCCCGACGCGGACGCGGACTACATCCGCTTTCAATTGGAAGAACTGGATGCCATTGACTTTGCAGATCCTGCATTGCGTAACCTGGACGCGCGCCTGGACAGTTTGGCACATGCCCAAGACATCCGTCAGGCATTGGAATCGAGCGCTGCAGCCCTTCAGGGCGAAGGTGAAGACCTCATCAGTCGCCTGCGCAGTGTCGAGCAATTGCTCGAAAAAATCACGGCCGTCCACAGCGAGGCTGCGCAACTTTTGGAACGCATCAGATCTTGTCGAATCGAATTGGACGATGCTGCACAAGATGCCGCACAACAGGCTGACTCCATCGATTTGGACCCTGCTGCACTGTCCAAGGCTGAAGCAGACAAAGACAAGATCAACCGCCTACTGGACAAGCACCGGGTGGCCGACTTGGATGGGTTAAATGAGCGCCTGGAGTCCATGCGGACCCAGCTTCAAGACGCACAAAATCGAGACCAACGGCTCGCCGAATTGAACAGCGCGGTACTGGCGGCCCGCCAAACATTGGACCAAACCGGAACCCTGCTGCACGACTGCCGCAAAAAGGCCGGTGAGGCATTGTCCGCAGCCATCGAAACGCACCTTCAGCACCTCAAGCTGTCCGAAGCCAAAGTCGCTTTTGAATGGACGGCCAGTGCCACACCA
>ENA-OREB01001731-OREB01001731.1-marine-metagenome-genome-assembly--contig:-NODE-1731-length-10601-cov-2.840840_pt1 | contig 10601 bp, 8 predicted proteins | sample MGYA00248625_ERZ508552 | MGnify/ENA primary metagenome ERZ508552 (study PRJEB26219, sample SAMN06267888) | marine metagenome | isolation source: Monterey Bay, California, USA | place: USA:Monterey Bay...
ATAGATCAAAAATTATCAAAACTCTTGTACATTTGGCATCTACAGCGCCTAGAGAATTGTGTAAAGAATATCCATTATTATCATTATTTTACAATGATAATCCAGATGAAAATATGCCATGTCAATTTTTATATCCTCAAAAATTACTTCCATTAGATGAATCACCGCAACAAGGTGCTATTACACTGACAAAACAATTTGTTAAAAAATTAAAAGGAAAGCCAAATATCACACAATCTTTGCATACAATTATTAAAAAATATAATAAGACAAAACTTCTTGAAGCCTCCTCTTCTCATTAGGTAAATTGAGCCTGGTATCATAAAAAGAAAGTTGCATGTTTAAAAGAATAATAACACTAACTATTCTATCTATAGTTCTTAATAAATCCTCTTTAATAGCTCAGGCAAGTCTTGAAGGGCAGTTTTTTGAGTATACATCATATTATATCAGTAATTTTAATATAAATACTGGTGAATCTGATGCACCTTTATTTCGTTTTAGAATTCGTTCTGATTCTTATCCTATATATACAAAGATATGGTTTAGGGCATCTTTACTATCTCCTTCTTTAGGACTAGATAGTAGAGAAACATTAACTGAGATTGAATCTAATGTCTTCCAAATGAAGGAAGACATTATAATTGATAATAGAAATTTTTCAACTAATACTAACACTTTACTTGATGAAGGAAATCCACCAAATGTAGTTCCTGTAGTCATTCGCACAATTGATGCTATTAATCCATCTGATTTTGAATTAGTAACTAGTGCCATGATGTCTACGGGTAAATTAGCTGATGGGGAGTATAGGTTTGAGTTAAAAATTTATTCTGGTTCATCAGAATTTGATATTCAATTAACTGATCAAGATTCAAAAACTATTATTGTTGAATCTTCATCTGGTGTAAACCTTGAATCACCAGGAGGTGAATTATCTGATAGCTTATTTAATGTGGTTTATACTCCATATCCAATTTTTAATTGGAATAAAGGAAATTGTAAGAATTGTTTTACTTATATACGAATAGCAGAATTTAAAAATGGTTATCATTCATCAATGGAAGAAGCATTAAGAGATGAAAGAATGTTACCTTACAATCAATCTCTTGAGTGGTTCAATCTTTCAGATATTAGCACATTTCAGTATCCCACATCAGATGCTCGTCCATTAGAATATAGTAAAACTTATGTTTGGCAAATTAAAGTTGAAATTCCAACTACAAACGGATATGAGGATGAGCTATCATCAGTTTATGCATTTAAATTAGCAGATCCATCTGAATCAGCTAGTATAAAAATGCTCAATAGTAGTCAACAAAGTTTAATTGAAGCTTTAGGAGAGGATCAGTATAATGCTCTTTTCGGAATTGATGGACCACTTGCTGGTTATAGAATTACCAACAACATAATTATTAATAATTCAAATGTTAATCAAAATATATTAAATCAAATTTTATCAAAAATGTCGAAAAAAGAGATTTTAATTAACTCAGTTACTGTTGAGAATTAAATTGATAAGAATAATAATAACATACATTTTTATTTTCAGTTATGCTATCTCAGGTGAAAGAATAGCAATTGCCACAAAAATAATTGGCAATGCTCATTTTGTACGTGGAAATGGAAGTAAGTCAGTAATAAAAAAAGGTCAAATATTTGAGACTGGTGATATTCTTAGTACAAAAAAAGGAGGATTTGTTGCGCTTCTATTTATAGATGATAAAACTGCTTTGAAAATTAAAGAAAATTCTAAATTGACAATTAGTGGTAAGCGTTCAGCAAAAGCAATAGCTAAAGAAATTAAATTAGAAAGAGGCACTCTTCGTGCTATTGTTGGAAAACAAAAACAAGCGGATTTTGTTATTAGGACTTCAGTCTCAGTTGCATCAGTAAAAGGTACAGATTTTTGGATAATTTCTAATAAATCAAGTGATTCCCTTATTGGGTTAGAAGGGAAAGTAGAGTTTTTAAATATTATTTCTGGAGAATTATTAGATATCACTAGAGGAAAAACGGCTATATCTTCATCATCTGGTGATCTTCGGTCATTTAAAACTGATCCAAAAAACATTCCTGAAGACCCAAGTGATGATGGTAAAGATGAACAAAAACTTGAGATTGAATTTGAGGATGCATCAGGAAATAAGAAAACTTTAGTTATTAAATATAAATAATATTGGTTTTGACTCAAAAGATTATATCCAAACTAAGGGTCATAATCCTGCTAAATTTTCTTATATGCAGTCTTAGTAGCCAGACAAGATTATTATACCATTCTCCACCACCTTTCGCTGAGGTAGGTAAAGCACTAAAGTTAAAAGCGTCATCTTTTGAGATTATAGATCCTATTGATGCAACTTTATATTACCGACTTCCTGGAAGTAAATCTTTTTTAGAAATACCTTTTATAGATTCAGGAATAAACTGGGAAGCAACTATCCCTAGTTTTGCTATCACAAAAGAAGGTTTAGAATATGCTATTATTTTTCAATTTAGTAAAGATCGATTAGTCTCTTTTCCAAGAGAAGATCCATATAATAATCCATATTTTATAATTGCTGTTCCTCCAAAAATAAATGAATTAAGACAAGTCAAAAGTAAACCAAATGAAGATATTCTCATATTATCTCCTGAGCCTAATGCTTTAGTTGATCAAAAATCTATTCTAATTGCAGCTTCTTTTTTTAATGCAAGCAAAGTAGATATTTCATCTGTGCAATTATTAATTGATAATATTAATGTTTCTAATTCCATATTAGTTGAAGATAATATCCTCAGTTATGATCCTGGTGAATTATCTGTTGGCATTCATAGTATTGAATTATTGATAAAAGATTTGGATGGAAATGATATCAATCCATTGAACTGGAAGTTTACAGTTGGGCAAGAGCGTGCTGAGCTAGTAGACTTAATTAAATATGATGGTAAGATTAAAAGTCGCCTGTCTTCAGAAAAACTTAGTGGAAATTCATTAAATATAGCTGAAATAGTGGGTGATTTAAAAATTGATGTACAATGGGCGAAATTAAATACTGATATGAGATTAACTTCAAGAGAGTCGCCTTATTCGCAGCCACATAATCGTTTTGGCACTGCTTTTTCCTTTGGGAATATTATTAATATAAACTTAGGGGATTTCTACCCACAACTAAGTCGTTTTACTATTGATGGAAAGCGAGTTCGAGGGATTGGTATGAACGTAGATTTGAAGTGGCTTAAAGTTCAATTTATTAACGGTGAATTAAATCGAGTTGTTCAAGAAAGAGATGTTATTAATGGTGGATATAATATCTTACATGATCAAACATCAACTAATGAAGATGGATCTAAGTCATATTACTTAGATCGAACAGGTTTTACATTTAGAAGAAATGTGACTGGATTAAGAATCTCAACAAATTTATTTTCAAAAATTAATGCGGGAGTACACCTAATTAAAACTCGAGATGACACGACATCGGTAAATAAAGTTATAAATGATGCAACTTTTTTATCTGATTCTCTTGTAAAAGGAGTGCCTATTGGTATTTACACTATTGATGAGTTTAAAAATGCTATATCTATATCTGGAAATAAATTAAATACTCCAACAAATAATTGGTATGGCCAAAAGCCTCAAGATAATCTAGTCCTTGGTTTCAATATTGGAACGATTTTGGATAATCGAAAATTGACTATAGACTTTGATTGGAATTTGAGTCTCTATAACAGAGACATATGGGATGGACCAATGTCTATTTCAAAATTAGATACTGCTTTAGATGATTCACTAGATGGTTTTATAGGTGTTGCTTATGATAAAGATGGGAAAGAACTTTCAGGCACAACTAAGATTCGTACAGAAGATATTATTTTTGATCCAGAAAACTTTCAAAGTATGTTTATTATTAATACAAGTATGACACCTTTGGTGCCTATAGATATTAATTCACTTAAATCTAATCCAATCGCAGCAATTATTAATATGCCATCGTCTGCTTTTAGAATTAAACTAAAAGGAAATTATTCAAGGAATAGTATATTAGCTGAATATTTACAGGTTGGGCCAGAATATATTTCACTAGCAAACCCATTTTTAAGGAGTAATACGCGTCAGTTTACGATATCAGATAGAATTTCTTTACTTCAACAAAAGTTATTTATTAATGTTGGTTTTAAACATCTAGATAATAAAATTTTAAAGACAACTGTTTCTCCTTTAAATACTAATACATTATTTATGAATTTAACGTTTTTATTAGGTCCTAATATGCCAACATTTGTTTTAAACTTTCAGTCAATTGGTAAAAATAATGAAAAAACTAAGTTAGATTCAGTTGGAAGCAGGACTGTTGATTTAAGAGAAGATTCAAAAGCTTCAACAAGTATGCTAGCATTTAGTGTTCCTTTCACAAGTGGCAATCTTAAGCAAAGTATTACTTTAAATATTGGAAATGCTACTAACATAGATAATCTAAATAATAAAAGAAGCTCTTCTTATTTATTTTCTAAAACAGATTCAAAAACAATTTCAGTTAGTTTATCTTCACTATTTCCTAATCAGTTAAAAACTGTTTCTCTATTTAGTCAAACTAAACTTGAAATTCCTTCTATGGTAAATAAAGAATTGATTAAAACTCCTTACACATGGACTCATTTATCTTTTTCAGCCAATAAAATGATTTTTCAAGATAAGATAAATTCCAAAGGTGTGATTACTTTTTTAAATAGTAAAAGTCAAATTAGTTCTAAGCTGCTGGGTTTGAGGGCTGGTTTCGATTATCGTTTGCAAGAAAATTTAACAGCGTCAATGATGAGTCAAGTCAGGTTTAATTATTTTCCTGATTTTAAAGAAGATAACTTAGATAATGACGGTGATGGTAAGATTGATAATTCCGGTGAGGCTTTTAATATAAATTCTATAGGTATAATATTTAATGTTCAATATAACTTTTAAGTATGCAATTAAAGACTGAAGACGTACAAAAGTATATCCAAAATAACTGGATTGGTTGGGTAATAACTTTTGGTGCAATAATAATTGTTTCTTTAGCTCATTGGATAGGAGTTTTTGATACAATTGAATTAAAAACTTATGACTATCGGTTTAATTCTGTTAGAGGTCCTTTAACAGGTTGGACGGCATCTGACTCAACTTATATTAATAATGGGACTGATATTGTCTTACTTGAAGTAGATGATGAAGCTTGGAGACTTATGCCAGAAGAATGGCCTTACCCACGCGGAAGCATATGGGGAAAGGTTGTGCGTAATTTATATAATGCAGGAGCAAAAGTTATTGTTTTTGATATTCAATTTGATGCGCCTGAGAATCGTTCAGAGGTCTATCAAGATTTAATTGCTAATATGTCGCCAGACCAAATATTGAATCAAGTACCTAATGTTAGAGATTCATCAGAAGCAAAATATATATGGGAATCACTTCCATATATGATTCCTCGACATGGTGATAAAATGCTTGGAGAAGCTATTGCAGAGGCTCAAATGTTTGGAACATCCGTTGTTATGCCTGTAAAAATGGTTACCGAACCCACATCTGTACCTCCGCAATATATTTCTTACCCTGTAGAACCTGTTATGAAAGCGAATCCAGAAATGGGGTTAATTAATGACCAAATGGATATGGATGGTTTTTCCAGAAGATATGCACTTTTTGGTGAAATGACACATGAACCAGATAAATATTATTTGACCCTTGCAGTAAAGGCATTTAAAGCTTTTAAAGGTATTCCGGATACAGCTAAACCTTATTTTAATCCAGATAATCTTTCTTGGAATTATGGAGGCTATAATATAAATGCATACGGCGCAGGGAACTCATTTCTTGTAAATTATTATGGACCACCTTCAGGTTATAAATATAGAGGAGATAGAGATCTTCCACCTTGGGGTACTTTTCCTAAATTTTCTTTAGCTTATGTAATTGATACCAAAGATGTTACTTTAAGAGACCCTATAGAGGATATTGATTGGATGAGCCAATTTCTTCCTGGGCAAATACCTGAATGGATTAAAAGCATTGATGATTTATCAGAGCGTAAGGAAATGATGGATGCTATGGGTATTAGTGAGGAATTTGATGTAACGAAGTCACCTTTTTATAATAAAATTGTTGTTATTGGAACTTCAGTTGAAGTTCATCACGATTACAAACAAACTCCCTATTATAACTTTTGGGGAATTCAACAATTAACACCTGGAATGGAAACTCATGCTAATGCTATTCAAACTCTTTTAGATGAAAATTATGTAAATGTTATGGGTGGTCAATTAACGGAATTGATTTATGGTTACCCATTGAGCCATACCATATTGATAGCCTTCCTAAGTTTAATAGCATTTTTTATTTTATCATATTTAAACCCAGTGACCGCTGGAATTTTGATTATTTTAGAAGGGTTTATTTATTATGCAATAGTATGTGGAGTTTTTGTTAATGACTTATTTTGGTTTATAAAAAGTACTTTAGCTTCAATTTTTCCAGAAAAATTAATGTCAAATAATCCAAATCTTTTTAACACATCACTACCTGATATTGGAGAATCTTATGTTATACCTTTGGTTGCGCCATTAGCTGGTTTATTAGTGACATATACTGGAAATGTGATTTATAAATTCATAGTTGAGCAAAAAGATAAAAAGTTTCTTAAAAATACTTTTGGAGCATATATATCACCAGATCTTATTGATCAAATGTATGCCGATAAGCGTGAGCCAAAGCTTGGTGGTGAAGCTGGATATCACACAGCTTTCTTTTCTGATATACAAAGTTTTTCTTCATTTTCTGAAGTACTTGAACCTAAAAAAATGGTTAGTCTTATGAATCAGTATCTAACTGAAATGACAAATATTCTTCTTGATCACAAAGGTACTCTAGATAAATATATTGGTGATGCAATTGTAGCCTTTTATGGTGCACCTGTTCCTTTAAAAGATCATGAATTTCATGCCTGTTTAACTGCTTTAGAGATGGAAAAGAAATTAGCAATCATGCGCAGTGAATGGGCTAATGATAGTGATTGGCCTGAATTAGTTCATAACATTAGACATCGTGTGGGATTAAACTCTGGAGAAATGGTTACAGGTAATATGGGATCATCTATGCGTATGAATTATACTATGATGGGTGATACAGTTAATTTAGCTGCTCGACTAGAGCCAGCTGCAAAACACTATGGCGTATATATATTAGTTTCAGAACATACCCAAAAAGCAGTGGAAGATTTCTTTGAATGGCGTTTTTTAGACTTCCTAAGAGTAAAAGGAAAGAAAAAACCTGTAAGAGGATATGAACTTATATCATTAAAAAATGAAATGACAAAAGACCAGTCTCAATTAGTTCAAGCTTTTGATGAAGGAATAAAATTATATAATAAACAAGAATGGTTTAAAGCAAAAAAGCTATTTAAGGAGTCACTTTCTATGGAAGAAAAGTTTATAGACCGTCCTACAACACCTTCAGAAGTTTATTTAGATCGTTGTGATTATTTTAAAGCTGAACCTCCAGGTAAGAATTGGGATGGAATCTGGACTATGAAAACAAAATAGTTTTATTTTGTTAAATTAATACTGACTTAATATAATTTGTAACCCTAATGACTATGCATAATAATCGCGGAAAAATTCTTTGGATTGATGATGAAATTGAACATCTGAAACCACATATTCTATTTTTAGAAGAAAAAGGATATGAAATTTCTATTTCAAATAATGGCCAAGATGGAATCTTAAAAGCTAATAATGAAGTTTTTGATCTTGTTTTACTTGACCAATTTATGCCAGGGCTTGATGGTATAGAGGTACTGAAAGAAATTAAAGGTAAAAATCCAACTTTACCTGTAATAATGATTACAAAAAGTGATGAAGAATGGCTTATGGATGAAGCAATATCTGAAAAAATTGAACATTTTCTAATTAAGCCAGTTAATCCAAGTCAAATTTTTATAGTGTGTAAACAAGTATTAGAAGATGGTATAATTAAAAGTGACAAAGCAACTAAAGGGTACCTAAAAGAATTTCAACAAATTGAAATGGATATTGACAATTGTACTAACTTAGAAGATTGGTGGAAAATATTTAATAAGCTGATTAAATGGGAATCTGATTTTGAAGAGCAAAAAGAACCAAGTTTAGTGCAAATATTAAATGATCAACTTCAATCTTGTAATCATAAATTTACAAAATTTATTGAACAAGAATATTCAAATTGGCTTTTTAAAGAAGATCGACCTATTCTTTCAAATGATATTTTTCCAAAAGTAGTAAAACCATTATTAAAGGATAAAGAAAAAGTTTGTTTAGTTGTAATGGATGCTATGCGTTTAGATCAGTTTATGTCTCTTTATCCTATTTTAACTGAAAACTTTAAAATAAAAATTAATCCTTCAGTCTCTTTATTGCCATCAGCAACTCCTTTCTCTAGAAATGCAATTTTCTCAGGTCTTTTCCCTGATCAATTTTGCAAAAAATATCCTGAACAATTAGAAGCAATGAATCTAGATAAAGGAAGTCTAAATCATTATGAAAGTCTATTTTTAAAAGATCAATTAAAAAGAAATAATTTATCAAATATTTCTTACCATTACCATAAAATATGGATGGTTGATGAAGGAAAACGTTTTTTATCTAAAATAGATAAATACCTTAACAATGATTTAATTGCCGTAGTTGTTAATTTTGTTGATCAGTTAGCACACCGTCGTTCAGAGTCAGATGTATTAAAAGAAATGGTTCCAGATGAAATTAGTTATAGAATGGCCGTAAAAGTTTGGTTTGAAAAGTCATGGATAAGATCTGTGTTAAGTACGCTTGGATCTAATGGTTATAAAATAGTGATGACAAGTGATCATGGCAGTATTATGGTAAATAAAAGTACAATTGTTGCGGCTGATAAAACATCTTCATCTGGTGTTCGTTATAAGCATGGAAGAAATATTAATGCTTCAAATAAACACTCAATTGATATTAGAGATATTTCAAAGTATAGACTTCCAGAGCTTGGCTATCAAACTAATTATTTATTATCAAAAGATGATTATTATTTTTTGTATCCTAATGAACAGAATAAATATAAAATACGTTTAAATGGAAGTTTTCAACATGGTGGAATATCAATGCAGGAAATGATGGTCCCAATCATGGTTATGGACCCAAAATGAATGAAAAAAGATTAGAGTCTCCAGAGAAAACTCAAATATTTGCTTCAGATTTAGCTAAAAATATTGAACCAGGTACTGTTGTAGCTTTGATTGGAAATTTAGGGGCAGGAAAAACTACTTTTGCTCAAGGTTTTGCAAAAGGTATGGGTTTTAATAATCATATAATTTCGCCAACTTTTAAATTAATTAGTGAATATGTTGGAAAAGTAAACCTTTATCATATTGATTGTTATAGACTTGATTCAAGTTTTGACTTTCTTAATATAGGAGGAGAACAGTATCTAAATCCAATTGATGGAGTTACTTTGATTGAATGGCCTGAGCGAATAAATGATTTATGGTCTAAGGATTGGATATATATAAATTTTAAAAGGATTGAAGAAGAGCCTAATACAAGGCTAATAACAATAAAAGAGGCACTTGATTGAATATAATTGCGATTGAAACTGCAACTGATATTTGTGGAATTGCATTAATTGAGAATGGGACTTGCGTAAAAAAAATTGAAAAGCAAATACCTAGAAAACATGCAGAACAATTACCTCTATTTTATGAGACATTAATAAATTCTTCAATCTATAATAAATTAACAATAGATGCGGTAGCTGTTTCAATTGGACCAGGATCCTTTACAGGTTTAAGAGTGGGCCTTGGTTTTGCAAAAGGATTAGCCTATGCTAAAGATTTACCAATAATTCCAGTACCTACCCTTTATGCTCTTGCAATGAGTTCTAAATTTAATGAAGGCTCAGTACTACTTTACTCTCATAGGGATATTGTTTATATCCAAGATTTTGAAGCAAATAAAACTATTAACAATCCAAAAGCTACTGAATGGAAAAATATAGACCATTCAAAGCAAATTTTTCATTACGGTTGTGAAAAGTTGTTTATAAAAGAAAAATATAGAAAATTAATTCCATCTGCTCAAGCAGTAGGCGAATTAGCTTATACCAATCATAAAGAGTGGATTGTTAATAAACCTTATGATTTAGTACCAAATTATATTTCACCGTTTGAAATATGAGTTAACTAATGAAATGTAGGAAAGCTCATTTAGAGGATTTAGATATTATATTTAAAATAGAACAAAAATTGTTTAATCAACCTTGGACAAAAAAATCTATATATAATGAATTGAATAGATCAAAAAATACATTAAACCTTGTAGCTGAAATTGATGAAAAAATAATTGGTTATTTTTTTTCTCATTTTTTTGAACGTGAAGCGCATATATTGAACTTGGCAATTGATTTTCCATATCAGCATAAGGGTCTTGGAAAAATATTTTTAAATAAAATAAAATTAGAAGATTTATTATTAGCAAAACATAATGGGTACTCTTTTTTTTTGGGAAAGTATTTTTTTATTGCATAAAAAAAAATATAAAATTTCTGAGATACCTATTTATTTACCAGGTAGATTAATGGGAAAATCAAA
>ENA-OREB01001738-OREB01001738.1-marine-metagenome-genome-assembly--contig:-NODE-1738-length-10571-cov-2.508100_pt1 | contig 10571 bp, 10 predicted proteins | sample MGYA00248625_ERZ508552 | MGnify/ENA primary metagenome ERZ508552 (study PRJEB26219, sample SAMN06267888) | marine metagenome | isolation source: Monterey Bay, California, USA | place: USA:Monterey Bay...
CACCCGCTGGTCGATGGCACCCAAGAGCTCCCCAACATTGCGGCCCTTGCCTTTGAGCTCGACGGCCGGCGGCGCGTCCAAGACGCGCCTCAATACCCAGCCTGCCTAACCACAATTCCGGACCATGAACTCGTTGCAATGGGCCAAAAATACTTAGAAGACACCCAAATCCACCGCGGACAAGCCCCTTTTTTCATCGACAAGATGCCAAACAACTTCCGTCATATCGGACTCATTCAACTCATTTTACCGAACGCCAAGATTATTGATGCCCGCCGACACCCTATAGCGTGTTGCTTTAGTGGCTTCAAACAGCTCTTTGCCAGCGGTCAAGAATTCAGTTACAGCCTCACCGATATCGGGCGCTACTACCAAGACTATATGCGCCTAATGAATCACTGGCATGAGGTTCTCCCTGGGAAAGTCTTAACGGTTCACCATGAGTCCGTCGTGTTCAACCTTGAGCAACAAGTCAGACGCATCCTGGATTTTTGCGAGTTAGAGTTTGACCCGGCTTGCCTCAACTTTCATCAAACCGAACGCAGTGTTCGCACGCCAAGCTCTGAACAAGTTAGGCAGCCGATTTATCAGTCTGGATTAGATGCTTGGATGAATTTTGAACCTTGGCTTGAACCGTTAAAAGCAGCCATTGGCGAGGATATCCTGACTGACTATCCAGTCTTCAGCCCATCCGTTTGATCGATACCTGTCAGCTACGCGCCCACACTAATCCGGGCGGCCCCTTGAGACGGTTTAGTTTTAAACCAACGATAGGGCAAGGCGCACGGCAAGACTGCATGTAGCGGCTCTCGGTCCCACTGCAAGGTTCAGGAACCGCTGATTGATCCGATCGAATCCTTAATATTTTCTGAAATCCTCAGCAGCGCCGTCCATGACAAGGTTGAAATAAAGACAAAGCAGTCCTGCCAATCCCTATTGCACCGCTAGATTTCTGAACCATTAACCGCTACATTCAAAGCGTCCTCCACCAAGAAGAGAAGCTCATGACCACCTTTGATACGCTAATTAAAAACGGCCAAGTTTTTGATGGTACTGGTGCCGAACCCCAGTTTGCTGACATTGGTATCAAAGACGGTTTGATCGCAGCATTCGGCCCGCTAACTGACGCCACCGCCATCGAAGTTGTGGATGCCAAGGGGAAAATTGTGACGCCAGGCTTTATTGATGTACACACCCACTATGATGGTCAAGCAACTTGGGATCAACACATGGCGCCTTCAGCCAATCTCGGCACGACGACCGTTGTTATGGGCAACTGCGGCGTTGGCTTTGCACCCTGCAAAAAAGCGGATCATGAGGTGTTGATTCATTTGATGGAGGGGGTTGAAGAAATACCGGAAACAGCCATGAATGAGGGGCTACCCTGGGATTGGGAAAGCTTTCCCGAGTATCTCGACAGCTTGGATAAGAGACCGCGGGATATCGACATTGCAGCGCTGTATCCTCACGGTCCATTACGCGTATTTGTTATGGGTGAACGAGCTGTGAATCGAGAACCTGCAACGGACGAAGACATTCAGGCCATGCAAGCCCTTTTGTCTGAAGGCATGAAAGCCGGCGCAGTGGGCTTTTCAACCAGTCGTACCTTAGTGCATCGCAGCAGCGATGGGTCACTGATCCCCACTTTTAAGGCTGCGACTCGAGAACTCAAAGCACTGGGCCAAATGCTCGAAGGAGACGCAGGCCATGTTTTTCAGCTCATCTCAGACTGGGATGACCCCCAAGATGAGTTCAGTATTTTAGAAGACACCTGTAAGGCAACGGGCGCCAAGGGAACCTTTACCCTGTTGCAGTTGGACAACCAGCCCGAACTCTGGCGGGAACAATTGGCAATGGTCGAGGCGGCTCAAACCCGCGGCTTGGACATCCGTGGCCAAGTCTTATCTCGCCCCGTCGGCATGATGATGGGGATGCCCTCCTCCATGAACCCGTTCTACAGAAGGCCAAGCTATGCTGCCTTTGATCATCTACCGATCGCTGAAAAGATCGCAAACTTGCAAGATCCCCTAACCAAGGCCCGGATTCTTCAGGAAGATAATGAGAACCCCCATATATTTGTCAAAATTTTCAACACCAAATACGACAAGATGTATCCGATGGTGGACCCGATCGAGTACCTTCCCGAGCCGAATGATTCGGTTCAAGCGCAAGCCGACGCCGCTGGCGAAGACCCCCAATCTTGGCTATACGACTATCTTCTGGGCAATGCCGGCACCAACTTAATTTATATCCCGGCCGCAAATTATGCAGGCGGTATTGCTGAATTACTCAAGCACCCCCATACCGTTGCCGCGTTAGGCGACGGAGGCGCCCACGTCGGATCAATTTGTGATGCCAGTGCTAACTTATACCTCATCACCAAATGGGTTAAACAACAGGCTCAAATAGAACTCAGCCAAGGTATTCGAATGCTGACCGAGCAACCCGCCGAGTTATATTCGCTGACGGATCGAGGCCGCATTGAAGTCGGCATGAAAGCCGATATCAACGTGATCGATCTGGACCAGCTAAAGCTCTTAACGCCACACATCGTGCACGACCTACCGGCCGGCGGGAAACGCTTTCTACAGCACGCAGAAGGCCTCGAGCTGACTATGGTTGCCGGCGACGTGACCTATCGTCTAGGAAAAGCAACTGGCGCCTTGCCTGGAAAATTAATTCGTGGGAAATCTGCAGCGGCCTAAATCAAAGGATGCCTCATGAAGCTGTAATCCGTAAGGGTTATCGACGCTATGAGGCGTTCGTTGTCGCGCTGCGGATGATGGTTTTATCATGACAGCACAACTCAAAAGCGCCTTAAACATTGCAACGCGCACCCATCAGGGTTTAATCCGTGTAGAAAACCAGGATGCGTCTTATACCAATCCAGGCTTTGGTTTCATGGCCGTTGCGGACGGTTTGGGCGGCCACCAATCAGGCAAATTATGCGCCGAACTCACCACCGGTTTTTTTGAGGCCGCCGTGAAACGCCAAAGACCTTCAAGCATAGAAGACCTTTTTCAGTCGATGAAACAGTGCAATCTCGCTCTGATCCAACATCAAAAAGACCATCCGCAGGTCAATGGCATGCGCACGACCCTCGTTTGCGGGCAGATAACAGACGATCACCGCCTGCTGTACGGCTGGGCTGGCGATTCTAGACTCTATGTCTTTGAAGGCAAAAACGGCCTCGCGCAGCTATCTCGCGACCATACAGTCAGGGAAAGTAAGCTTGACGCTGCCTTGACCCCGGCGGAGGGTGATCACCATATCCTTACCAAGAGCCTGGGCGGAAATCAGGTTTTTGAACCCGTCTGCGGTTCGGTACAGCTCAGTCCAAACCATATCATTCTACTGAGCACCGACGGCTTAACTGGCATGGTGCAAGACGCCTCGATTGAAAGGATTTTAAGCGCGCACTCTAGCAACCTTAATCTCGCGGCCGATGCGCTCATCGATGCTGCCTTAAAAGCGGGGGGCGCCGACAACGTAACGGTTGTGCTGGCGCAGATCGCTGCCTATTAACTAAGCTGCCAGTTCTGCGATAACAAACGAATCATTTCTTCCATACTGCCCAACCGCTCGGAAGGCTGTTTTTTCAAGCAGCGCATCGTCAAATCTTCCAGTAGCTTGGGGATTTTTAAGCGTGCAACTTGGGACGGCAAACCAGGCGTGTCATACCGAACACTCCGAGCAAGTTCATCCATGGTTTCGCCAACGGCGGCATTTTGTCCGGTTAAGACTTCATAAAGCACAGCACCCAAGCTGTAGATGTCCGCACGACTGTCGATCTCGGTCTCGTTGGTAAGCTGCTCTGGGGACATGTAGCTAATCGTGCCCTGTACTTTGCCGTGCCGAGTCATTGTCAGCGGCAGCGTTTCAGCTGCAGATTCTGGCTCGAGGGCGTCCGGTGAAGCGTCGGGCTCAGGTGTATCCCAAACTTTAGCAAGTCCCCAGTCCAAGAGAACAACCTCGCCAAAGGGCCCGACGAGAATATTTTCAGGTTTAACATCACGATGGATGACCCCTTTTGTATGAGCATAAGACAAGGCCTGGGCAACCTGCTCAATCACGTCAACCAATTGGGTCAAATCATAGCGCTCGCGGTAGTCGAGCACCTCACGCAAGGTGTAGCCATGGACTAATTTCATCGTGAAATAGTAATGACCGCGCGTGTCCCGACCCAGATCGTAGGTAGGCACGATATTCGGATGCTGCAGGATCGCCGTCACCCGGGCTTCACGAAGCAGCCGTTTTTGTTCAACAGGATCCTCGGCAAATTCGCGCCGAAGACTCTTGTAACAGATTCGACGAGACAGATATAAATCTGAACAAGATTGGATCAGCGATTTCCCACCTTTGGCGATAGGAGAAAAAAGTGCATACCTGAAATTAGGATTCAATTTTTCAGCAAGGGGCCGATCGGTATCCTTCAGATCAACCTTTAGGTTCTCGGACTCATTAACGTCACTAAACTTTGGCACGATTGACGATCTCTTGAATAACTTTTTTACCAACCTTGGCAGGCACCAACACCCAGCTTGCCACAGCGCTTTAAAAGGTTTTACCGCTGAACGTCTTGCAACACAACCTTTGATTCACCCATGGGATGGGGGACAGGTTGTCGCGCATTGGCGGCACCCTGTCTTCGGCTAATCGATCAGGCCAGTCTACTTAAACATCTTCCTCTACGAACTCTTTTCTCAACGAGTGCTCAGGATTTTGCGTGTCAGTGTTTCGAATAGAATCGGGGTTTCAAATAGAATCAGTTTTTCAGATAAAATCAGTTTTTCGGATAAAAGAAGCGAGGACGCCCAAGGGCGGTGCAAGAGGGAGGGGCGCACAATTGCCCTTGGGTATCCTCAAAGATCGCAACCAAACACTGGGTATTTGTTACGAGCTCCAAGTGTCGACTAGCGCCACATCCCTGTAAAGGATAGTTCGAATTTGGTTACGGCCCAAGACACTTGGTCATTAAAAGGCCAGGCACCAACTTCGGCAAGTGATAAGCATTTGCTGATAAACTCAAGATCACCTTAGATACGGCCTGAAAAATTTGAAAAATCTCCGTCTGCAAAGTGCCGCATTCCAGAATGCTTGGGTTGTCGATGATCTCGAAGCAGCCTGTGCCGCCTGGGTTCAACAGCTTGGGGTAGGGCCTTTTTTTATTACTGATTATGCCCCTGGTGCATTTGTTTCAATCACCTATCGCGGCGCGCCGAGCGAACTCGCAATGCGAATTGGCATCGCTCAAGCGGGTCCTCTACAAATAGAACTCATTCAACCCATTACCGAGCAAAGCGCTTATCGCATGAGCGTCCCCGCTGGAAGTGGCCAAGGCTTTCACCATATCGGGATTTGGACAGAAAACTTTGATCAAGATCTATCCAATTTCAATGACCAAGGCTATGAGACGATCACATCGGGACGAACCCGCAGCACCGAATTTGCCTACGTGGACACCAGGCCCTTGCTCGGCTGCATGCTCGAGATCGTCACAAAAACACCGTTAATCGAACAGCGATTCAACGAAATCGCAGCAGCCGCGAAGGACTGGGAAGGCGACGCGCCACTCCGATACGCATGAGCCATCAACGCATTGTTTTCAGCGAGGACCTTCAGGACGGTGAACTGCGCGCCATAGAGCATGAAGGTCTTCATCTTTTAGTCAGTCGGGTTGCCGGTCAATACTTCGTAACCGACAACCTCTGCAGCCACGGCCGGGTCTTGTTATCGAAAGGAAAACTTCGGGGCAAACATATTATCTGCCCCCTGCATGGGGCGCGATTTGATGTCACCACAGGTCAGTGTCTGAGCGGCCCAACGCAACAACCCATAAAAACCTATGCGACAGAACTCAGCGCCGGCGAACTCACGATTCTGCTGCAAGCAGACGACGCCTTATGAATACTGTGGTCGGAATCAAACGCCTCGTTACCTGACGCGCCGTGCCGACGGCAGCGCTTTCACGCTTTCCCGATTAGATCGGCTAACGGTTGCGGCCGCGCGTGGGAAACGCTATTTTGACGACTAGCCTTTCATTTAAAAGAGATCTCGTGACAAACCCCGTTAATTTTTTCTCAAAAGCGCTCCAAGACCAACCCTTTGAGGCCTATCAGCATTTGCGACAAGACGCGCCGGTCTACCAGGATCCCAGTACTCGCATTTTTCATGTGTCTCGATTTGAAGATGTGCGACATGTGCTACAAAATCCTACGCTTTTTAGCGGCAAGACCCGGAGCGCTCAAGACAGGCAAACCGAGCGTCAGGCACGGGTTAATGAATTATTTAAAACCAAGGGTTGGCTTCCCACCGCCACTTTGATCGGCCGGGATGACCCCAATCACAAACAAATGCGGGCGCTCTTTAACGAGGCGTTTAGACCAGCAAAGATTCACGCGATGGATAGCTTCGTACAACAGACTGCAGAATCCCTTTTTGAAAAAATTGCTAAGGCTGGTCACTGTGACTGGGTTCAAGCGATGTCTATTCCCCTGCCCCTGACCATTATCGTGAGACAAATGGGTGCGGATGAAGCCGATCTTTGGCGAATAAAAGGCTGGACGGATGCCTTCTTCAAACGCATTAGCATGATGCTGACCGAGGAAGAAGAAATTGAATGCGTTCTGATGGAAATCGAAGCGCAACATTATTTTCAACCTATTTTTGAACGCCTGCGAGTCACACCCGACGACACCCTCTTATCGGATCTCGTGAACAAGGAAATACCAGAATGGGGCCGGACATTAACCGATGAGGAACTGCATGCGGAGATGATGGCGGATACGTTTGTTGGCGGCAGTGAAACCACAACGAACGCGCTATCTGCCGGCATCAAGCTATTGATCGAGAACCCAGCAGTTTGGGAACAACTCAAACACGATACCGAGACCCACCTGCGCGCGTTTATCGAGGAAGTGCTGCGATTGGAATCGCCCGTCCAAATGTTATTACGCCGCACGACGAGCGCAACGGAACTCAATGGCGTTACCATCCCAGAAGGCGCTCTGGTTGGTGTGCGCTATGGTGCGGCCAATCGTTGCGAAGGCCAATTTAGCTGCCCAGCAGACCTGCGCCTAGACCGCGACAAGCCTGGGGCGCACCTCGCCTTTGGCTCCGGAATCCATCACTGCCTGGGGGCGCCGCTCGCAAGACGAGAGCTCTGGTGGGGCTTCAAGACCTTTATCGATCGAGTCGAGAGCGCTGAATTTACGCCCGGCGCCAACGACTTCAGCTATCAGCCACATTGTCTGTTACGAGCCCTCACATCGCTGCAAATCAATTTCCAATTGAAGTCACCCTAGACCTAGCAAGACCGCACTCGCCCAACAGGACGGGCACGATTCCACCCCCTTAAACAACCGTCTTTACATCGGCCAGACCGTCTGCCGCACGGCTAACAGTTGTGGCAATTGACCGGGGGCACCTCTCGGCACCAACTCACCTTTCGATTCAAAGATGATCCAAACGCATTCTGATTGGGGCCAGCCATTCCGAGTTGTTTTAGGCTTGCTTGGCTTGCCGAAACCGCACTTTCCTATCGAGCCCTGATCAAAAAAATGCACGCGAGCGGCGCAACCGACAACAACAATAGCCAAGAACGGGATCTGTAAGATATTGATTTTATTGAGTCATCTTGCAAAAGATGGCCCGCCCGGAGAGATTCGAACTCCCGACACCCAGGTTCGAAGCCTGGTGCTCTATCCAGCTGAGCTACGAGCGGACTCCTGTTTGCGAATGCAAAAACAAGACGCGCAGTATAGGCAATCTGATGCATCCATGCCAGCACTCCCTGAATGGTTTATACTGTATATATGTACAGTATTAAGGTCAGAATTAACCAACGCCTCGTTACTTTGAGCCAGGGTGACACCGGCACCATTGGCGTTATGATGCGCTCGGGACAGCTACAATATTATTATTGGGGTGGGTTCTCATTGAACCTGCAGCGGCGTGTGAGGCTTAGCGTTGAGTCAATCCCGAACGAGCAACGCCGCAACCCTCGGCAGCCCGCCTCTATGATTCAAGATTGGATGCCGCTTGCCGCAGACGAGTGCTTATTGGGAAGCTTTGATGGTGTCCTAGTGATGGCTTATTTGCCTTTTACAATTGTAAAGCAGCGCCCATTACACTGATCCGATATTGACTTCACCGCTGGTTAAAATCGGCGCAGCATCTAAGGTCTCTGCATTCATCATACCGGCAACCATCTGCACCGACGCTATCAACATATGACGCTGCCATTCCGGCAAAGCGCGGTAATTATCAATAAAATCATCTTGCAGGGGTGATGGCGAGCTTGCGAGCTTATCGGACCCGAGTGTTGTCAGCTCGATAAGGATCTGTCGGCGATCCCGATTTCCTTTAACACGGCGGATCAACTGATTACGCTCCAAACGGTCGAGCAGTGAGGAAATCGTTGCCTGGGACAGCATGACTTCTCGTGCGATCGCACTCGGCGACGGCATATCCAAATTCACAATTGCTTGCATCACCAGCAGTTGAGAGGTGGTTAACCCTGATGCTTTCAAAAGCTTCTTAGAATGTAAGTCGATGGCACGCGTGATCTTTCTCAACCCGATCAAAATCTCATCGTAATCAGCCATCCCACCTTTCACCTTCTTTTTTGTCCGGCCGTATTCTAACCGAAGGTGCCCAGAATGTACGACTTTGGCCCACGCATTTTGGATCGACGAAGGCTAACAAGGCAACGCCGGGCGGCTTAATCAATTGCCCAACCATGCCGGCGCCGCAAGCAAACCATCATTCGCCTTGTGTAATAAACAGTATCAAAGCGACTCAAAGATCCTATTAGTCCACACGGGTTACGGCGAAGGCTGTCCGCCAAACCCTAGAGTCGGACTTCGACAACACCGAACCGGTTCAGTCGAGGCGGGCGATTTAAGTCATCAATCCTCGGTGATTGGAAAATCAAAATAAACCGTCGGATAAGGCTCTGGCTGAAACGTAAAATGCCACCATTCTTGGTCATAGTTTACAAAACCCTTGGCCGCCATGGCCTTGACCAGCCTCTGGCGATTTTGCTTTGCCACCTCGCTGAGATCAGCGTGCGCGGTCTGGCTCAGCCGATCGAAACAATCATAGTCGGAGCCGAAGTCGAGCAATCCAGCCGCACGATCTTGCGCAAACCGGTGCCGACAAACGCCATTGGAGGCTTTGTCCGAAGCCGCCGCAGGATCGAATTGCAATCGATAAAGACCAACATCAACCGTCGCCCCCCGACTATGTCCAGAGTGTCGTGCGATATAACCTTTGGCAAAGAGTTCAGACTTGTCTGTGCGCGGGAAATAATGGGTTTTCTGAGCGGCCTCTCGGGTCAGCGCCCATTGTACGAAATCGTTCGTTGCGCGCTCTGGCCGATAACAATCAAACAAAACGAGGCCATACCCTTGCGCAAGTAATCCTTGATGAACCTCAACTAGGGCTTTAGCAGCTGGGTTAGCCAAATAGCAGACCGGCGCCAAATAGCCCGCGATTGGCCGACCGACAAAATTCTGATCGCTTGCATAACGCATATCAGACCGGATCGAGGCATCCAGGCGCGTCACACGTTGAAAACTTTTCGGCCGCGCGGGCCGGATATCGCCGCCGATTGGTTCTGAGCGGATCCCCTCAGAATTATCCGACTCGTCGCTACCGACTGCCTGCAGCGGCAAGAGCAACCACAGCATAATCCAAGGATACCTGACAACCTTCGCTATAAGACGCACAATCCTTTCCTTTTTGCTCGCTGCTTGAGCATAACGAGCAACGCTTGCATTAAACAAGCACGAACATATTTGTGCAGCGGTACGGTCGCAAGCCGCTCAAGCCCAGAAAAAACTCGCCAGTGACGTTAGCATCATCTTATTGATTACCCTCGCTTAATCCCGCAAGCCGCCTTATCATTTTTCCGAGCAAACATTATCAGCGACCCGAGCAGAGCCTTTTTAATTCACAACCGAAACCGCGGAGCATCATGTCCAGATTCTTACTTGTTTTAGCCCTAATCGCCCCTGTCGTCCACGCAGATCTTGAGTTCATTCAGTTGGATCCAGCGACGCTTAAAGCTCAACCTTTTTCCGACGCGGTGGTCATCGGCGATCTGATGATTTTATCCGGTCAAGTTGGAACCGATGGCTCAGGCCAACTTGTCAAAGGTGGACTCGTTGCTGAAACCCATCAAATTTTCTCGAACATGCAAGCTATCCTCATCACCCGGAACCTAGACTTGTCCCATATTGTAAAGTGCACGGTTATGATGGACGACATCAGCCAATGGGGCGCGTTCAATCAGGTTTACCTGAGCTACTTTAGCGGGCCAAAACCGGCCCGCTCAGCATTTGGTGCCGATGGTCTGGCGTTAGATGCGCGGCTTGAATTGGAGTGCTGGGCCAGAATGCCAAAAGAACCCGAAGACAAAAATACTGTATCGTCCTTAAATCGACTGATGAAGATCGTCGAAGCACTGTTTCAACCTTGATACCGAAAACAACCAGAAATCGAGGCGTGCTCAGATGCAAACACCGATACGCTCCCCCAATCGAGCCGATTGCACCAGACAAAGGGTC
>ENA-OREB01001741-OREB01001741.1-marine-metagenome-genome-assembly--contig:-NODE-1741-length-10567-cov-2.930791_pt1 | contig 10567 bp, 8 predicted proteins | sample MGYA00248625_ERZ508552 | MGnify/ENA primary metagenome ERZ508552 (study PRJEB26219, sample SAMN06267888) | marine metagenome | isolation source: Monterey Bay, California, USA | place: USA:Monterey Bay...
AGCGTTAAAAGAAATAAGTTTCTATGCTAAAAAAGGAGAAATTATTGGGTTTTTAGGGCCAAATGGTGCCGGAAAATCTACCATGATGAAGATTTTAACAGGCTATATTTTACCAAGTAAAGGAACTGTTTTTGTGTCTGGAATTAATGTGTTAACAAACCCAATAGAGGCAAAGGCTACCATAGGATATCTTCCAGAACAAAACCCCTTGTACCAAGAGATGTACGTAAAGGAATATTTACAGTTTCAAGCAGCTATTTTTAAGGTTTCAAAAGAAACGATTGCCACAGTTATTAAAACCGTGGGGCTTACGCCAGAAGTTCATAAGAAAATAGGCCAGCTTTCAAAAGGATACCAACAACGGGTTGGTATTGCAGCAGCTATTTTACACAATCCAGATGTGTTAGTCTTAGATGAACCAACCACAGGATTAGACCCAAACCAACTCCAAGAAAACAAAACTATATTGATGCTCAAGTTCAAGGAGCAATTCTCAAGCGAATTTGCCTGCACTGGGCTGTCTTTTTTGTTGTCGCAGCGTTTTCAGTCATCGTCCTGCAGACATTGCTGGGAGATCCCGGACTCAGCATTTTAGAGCGTCTTAAACAACAAACTGGCGAATTCGTTATCATTGGGATCGTCATGATCTCGATGTTCCCCGCCTTTATGCTCGATACCATTCGTTTCAGCAATCGGTTTGTCGGCCCAATCGTTCGCCTCAAATCTCATCTTCGACAGCTAGGTGATGGCAAAGTACAGCACTGCCAATTCAGAAACGACGACTTTTGGACAGATATGGCCGACGAATTTAACGGAGCGGCAGCGTTTGTTGAAGCTCAACAAAAAGAAATCACCCAGCTTCGTGCCCAACTAGCGACTCAAAACTCGGGCAGCCTTGCCAGCAACGACTAATTTAGATCCGGGCCAAAGGGAGCCGACCGATACCTGTTCAAACACAGGGATGCTTGGCCTCAAGAACCCCTTCATGTTGGTTAGAAACTCTGAACACTCAAGACCAGTCGGTATTGAACCCGCATCCCAACCCCAGTAACTGATGACAAGAAATTAAATAATGAACGACTTTGGTTCATCAGCGGTATTAAATGTCGTGTGTTAAAATTCAAGGAACTCGCGGGTTTAATCAAGATTTGATGGCAACACTCAGCGGTGGGCGACCCTTGTGAGCGAATCTCGCCTCATCTTGGTTAGACTTTTAGGAATTCTGGTCTATGATGGAAAGGCCTTCCCCACCTTCGCGGCCTTTCGGCAGCATGACTTTGACAAACTTTTCCTAAAATCGAATGCCTATTGTGCGAATTCTCCCACTCAGCTTCTTAATTTGCATCAGCTTTTGGGTGAACCCGCTTTCGGTAAGTGCGGACGAGTACGTAATCAACAGCGAAACTAGCAAGACTCACGTAGTGGGAGATTTCGCTTGCTCTACTTGCCCGGGTCCCTCCAAATCCGCCCTCGAACTGATTCAAGACGGTGGTGAAGTAACTGCCGGAGAAGTCTGGCAGTTTTACCACGGACAAGGAATCGATTCTCTCGAACAATTAACCCTTTGTCTCGATGTGAAAAATGGCAACCCAACTGGAACCGCGGGAATTCGTGGCCTGAAATTAACCATTGAAGATCCAGAGTCAGTGGCACGGTTCTTGACGGATGTCAGCCTCGGAGAGCATTCACTCACGATCCCCAATTATGAGATTGTTGCTTTCAAACCGGAAGCCTATCTTGAGCTTGAACTCGGATATGACTTCATGAAGAGATTTTCCGCCGACAGCCAGGAAAAAGTCTCGGTCAAGGTTTCCACTGAAGACGGCAGTCAATTAAGCGTCATGGTGATCGGCCAAAACAATTTATTTTCAGCAAACTTAGATCCAATCTCCCTCGGCCTCTTCGCCCTTTTTTGGATGCTAGTTTTCCTAGCCCTCTATAATTTAACCCAACCGGTGAACCAGCGGCCTCAACCGGTTAGCATACTGGGTAGTCGACCGTCGAGTCCACAAAAGGTCTCGACGCAGTAACGAAACGGCATTGGAACTCTGTCGATCGTTTACGATTTTTCCGCTACCGACTAACTTCTTTGCCTCATCGCCTCATACATCATGACCGAGGCCGTGACGGAAACGTTTAGACTGTCGGCTTGCCCGCGCATTGGCAACTTCACGGATGAATAAGCTTTATCAACCCAATTCTCCCCAAGCCCCTTCGCTTCATTCCCCAACACCAAGGCAACTTTTCCGGTCAAATCAGCCTCATAAAAACATGACGCGTTTTCAAGCATTGCGGTAAAAACACCAAACTCTTGGCTCGCTAACCAATCCTGAATTTCTGGAGTGGTTCCAGAAACGAGTGGCATTTGGAACACGACGCCTGTGCTTGAGCGAATTACATTGGGATGAAAAAAATCTGTCAATGGATCAGCACAAAGAACCGCATCAATTCCACAGGCATCTGCAGACCTTAAGATAGCGCCCAAATTTCCCGGTTTCTCAATTGCTTGTAACACCAAGACAAGTGAGAGATCTTTTTGTGACGCGAGTTGATCACCAAGTGAGTCAAAGGACGTACTAGGCCGCTCAGCAGTACCGACCAAAGTGCTCGTTCGTGATCCGTAGGCCAATTTCTCGAAAACCTCGGGCACTACAAAAAACACTTTTGCTTCCGACTTTGATACGCAACTACGTATCCCGGGGTCTAAGTCATCCCAGAGAGTTTCAGTACAAAATATTTCTTCGAACTCGATCCCTGACTCGATCGCCCGCGCAACCTCTCGATTACCAAACACGATCATGCGATTTTGAACTTGACGCCCCCGCGAACTGTGAAGGCGAATGGCTTTTTTAATCCGCTGGTTTTGCAAACTTGTAATTTTCTCAATCAATTGCTTAGCCAATACTTATCAAGATTAATCTGCAACCCAGCGAAAGCAATTCCCACTAGGGAGTGACTTATTCTCTTGGGTACGCAGTTCAAGTGCGAAACTATCACCAGTTCCCGCTTCAAAATGAAACTGATTTTCAACCTCACTCCTCAATTGCCTGTGGTCTACCCCCGGGGTGTGACAACTCAACAATACCATTTTACACCGCCCTCGGGACAACTCTGAGAGCGATTCAATGAGCTGAAACAAATCTCTTTGCAATTTCCAACGCTCCCCTTTGGGGCCACGCCCGAAAGAAGGCGGATCGGCAACGATGATGTCATATTTATTCCCCCGCTTTAACTCCCTTCTAACAAAAGTTAACGCGTCTTCCACCATCCATCGAATTGGCGAATCCGCCAAACCCGATGTCTGAGCATTTGCCCGTGCCCAACTGACCACACTCTTGGCAGCATCAACGTGCACAACCTGAGCGCCTCGGTTTGCCAGTGATAGGGTTGTTGCCCCCGTATACCCAAATAAATTAATAGCTTTTAATCCAGCCAAATCTGACGGGCATCGCTTTAGCCAATCCCAATTGACCGACTGCTCAGGAAAAACCCCAACTTGCCCACTGGGAGTAGGCTTTAATTTCAACTGGAAGTCACCTGCATCGAAACGCCAATCCGAAGGGGCGATTCCATCCCAACTATATTTGTCGCCAACCACTCTGCCACGCAGTCGCGCTTGCCCCCAATCCACGCTGCTCGCTTTGCCTCCGGGAGCAGACGGAGTTTCCCGACGTACTACCACGCCGCCGATGCACTCTAACTTTTCGTTACGCCCGAAATCCAGCAGGTCGTATTGGTGATTCAACATAACATTCTCGACACCGTATTTTACTAATAACGGTTGCCCTTAATACCAAATCCAAAGCCGAGGATATGTTTGCTGAAATCGGAACACTGCTTCCGGTGAAACATGGGTTCCCCGTAACACCACGCACTGTAAATGCTTTAAATCGTAGAGATTTAGCAGCCCTTGATCGGTCAGGTTCGTTCCTTGAATATCAAGAACCTGAACATTCTTGATTCCCTCGTGTTCCATAATGTCATTGTCGCCGAACATTCGATCTCGAACCGTTATCACCCGCCGCCCCTTCAGAGCACCATCATAACGTTCCCACTTCATGAATCGCGACAGGAACAACATCGACCGCCAGAACGGCCTCTGAAACCATGCCAACTGGGCAACCGGTTTGTGCATGAATTGGCGACTCTTGTAGACCACACCCAGGTAAAAACAAGTCGAGACAATGGTTAGAAATAACAACACGCCGCCCACGATGGGACCGAGCCCTAACCCCGTTAAAAACAGAACCGAGATCCCAGCTAACATCAACGCCATCGCACCAACCACCAGATTCCCAGCCAGTACGATAAACTTCACTGACACGCCTTCGCTCATTGTCTTCTGAAGCCATCGTTGGCAACCAACCACTTGAATCTCAATGTCTGGCAGCGGGCAATGAAGCTTCTCAAACTTAGAATCAACATGAAAACAAACGACGCAACGGGCATTCTCAACTTGATTCCCACACTTCTTGCACCGTTCTTGCTGATCCCTGACGAGCCCCTTCGAAACTTCCTCCGACTGAAAATCGACAGCCATAATATCTCTTCGACCGGTACTGGCATCCGCCGGTTTTCTGCGGCGCTGTTTTCTACGGTCTGGATTCGCGGAAGACATCGCCGCAGCGTTACCTGCACCGGCCACTCTTCGCTCACGTTGCCCGGCAGACGTGCCCCGAGTTGATTTCGTTGCAGCTGATTTCGTTACAGCTGATTTCGTTGCGACTCTCTTCCCGGCGGCTTGGCGTTCTCCACTACTTTTCCCCTGTGGTGCCGCCCCTGAGCGTTGCCGAGTCTTTCCGACTCCTGCCTTCGTCGACTTAGGTTTCCCTCCTAGATTGTCTGATGAGCGACCAGATTCACTTGTTCGACGCGGCTTCACCGACCGCCGTTGTTGACCAGACCTTTGCTCCAAAACTTGCGACTTTGCGTTGGCTGGTGTCTCCGATTTAACAACGCTAGGCTCTTCCGAACGGTTCGCAGTTCTTGCCGACTGAGTCTCACCAGGCAATGGAATTTCAATGGGCTGGTTGCACTTCGTGCATTCAACCGTCTCGCCAGCTTTTTCACCAGAGACGATCATTTTCTCGCCACACTCGACATATTTTCCAACAGTTGCGTCGAAGCTGGAAATATTTTCACATTGAATTTCGATGAGCATTGATGAATGGGGTCTCAAACTAGAGTTGCATCAAGGCAAAAGGGACGAATAGCTTTGCCATTATTTATACCATTTAAAAAAGCGTTGTTGACGTCCAAATGCAATTCCGAAAACGAATTTTTCAAAAATAGAACCCCCGACTGGATGTTTTAACAGCGGCCATGCTAAAAGTATGACAAAACAAGAAAAGGCACGCTCGGAAAGCGTGCCTCTTGAATCAAGGTTTTTAAAGTAAAGTCAAATTCAATATTTGAATTGGAATTTTCGCAGTCGATCATCGCATCAATGACGAGCGTAAAACCTACTTCGATCGACCAACCGTTGTCGCTTCGATGATCTGCGCTGAAAAGCCAACCTTGGCTTCAGGTTGGTCAGGGTCGCTGGTGACGATTGTCAAATCTTCGTCGATCTGCCCCAGCTTGGAGGTATCCAGAGTGTAGGTCAAAACATGGAGATTCTTTTCCCCCTCGGCTGCTTCAAACTGAATTCGTGAATCTCCAGACTTTACTTCTTTGATCGAAAATGGTTTGGACGACTTAAGAATCAGTTTCTTCTTGACCGTCTGCCCCTGATTAATCGTCCCCAACTGAATTGGCGAAACCTCAATACGAGATTTGACGATTCCCTTGACCGCGATCGGCATTCCATTGGTATTTGCGTCGTTAGTGACGATCGTCAAGAATTCGTTAAAAGTACCAGCATCCTGTTCACCTGAGAGCTTAACAACCAATTCATAAGTCACACGTCCCCGCGATTGATCCCGCGATACCTCACGTGCTTCCGCAATCAAATTGGGATTTGTTGATTTAACTTCTAGGATTTTCCATTTTGCATTACCGGCATACAAAACTTTCGCAATTCTGTCGGCCTCTTGAGAAACCATCACGTTATCGAAACTGAATTCACCAGGCGTCAAAACAACATCTCTTCGAATTGACCCTTTCACGGAAAATTGGATTTCACCGTTTTGAGCCGCAGGTGCACCTTTTTTGACGCTTACGGTCAGCGTTGCTCCGCGATTCCCGTAAAAGTTGACAGTATCGAACACTGCAGATAGCTTTCCCGTCGCGCCCGGCTTTACCTCTGGGGTCAAGATTTTAGGCTTGGTACAACCGCAGCTTGTTTTGACGCCAGTCAGCATTAGATTGCTACCGGTCGTGTTGACGAATTCAAAGACCTTTTCTTGACGCGAACCACGGGCTACGGTTCCAAAATCATGCGACCGCTCAGATGCCAACCCTTGAAAACTTGCCCGTGGAGTCGCCGGTTGACTCGATCGCCGGTAGCGTCGTCCCTGCTGGAGAGTGTTCGAAGCCAGTCGAATTGAAACAAACTGATCTGAAATTTGCTCGCTAGTAGCTATCTCAGATGAGTCGAAATCAACGATTTGAGGTAGTTGGCCAGGAGTTTCGGCTAAGTTTTGAGCTGGCAAAACAGTGCCGCTAAAAACGCAAAAACATCCAACTAGACCGGCTGAAAGTGACTTAAAAGTAATCATAATGCTCTCCGACTCACTTGGCTCGCGGACGGCAGTTCGAAGTATGGGCCATTAAATATGCCCAGCCAACTCATTACCATGACCACGTAATTTGATATGACAGTCCAGTAGCTTACGCGGTGAACTTGACCGAGTTCTGAATTCTACGTTGTTTTCAGGAACATTTGCTCGGATTTGATCCGGCAAATGCTTGTTAGCGAAACTTTACCAGTTATGGAAAATCTGACTTGCCGCAATTACAGCAGGCCAAAGCTATTAATCGTTTAACTCAACATTGACCCGGGAAGAAACCGGATCCAGAAATAACGAATTACCCGACTAGGACTCGAACCTAGAATGTCTGGACCAAAACCAGATGTGTTGCCATTACACCATCGGGCATCATTCGTTGACTTAGTTTTAACAAAATTAGCCCGTTATAAAAATAGGGTTTAGCAGCTTTCTTGGAGCTATTTTGAGGAGTTTGTCTGCTGAGCCACCGCAAAGGCTAATTGCTCTAACTCCATCGCCAAATCCACCCCAACAACACTTACAGATTTAGGCAGAGTCAAGGTAACCGGTGCGAAATTCAGGATTCCAGTAATTCCAGCTTGGATTAGACACTCTACCGCTTCATTGGCTGCCTTCGCAGGAACCGCCAAAATAGCCAAGCGAATCTCTTTTTCACGAACCAACTCGGGCATCCGGTCCAGATGGTCTACCACTAGACCTTCAAAAGATTGACCCACTATTTTAGGCGAAATGTCGAATGCCAACTTCACTTGAAAGCCCTGACTGCCAAATCCACGGTATCCAAGCAACGCTTGCCCGAGATTCCCGCAACCAATTAAAGCCGCTGGCCAAGTCTGGTCAGTCCCAAGAATCTGCCTTATTTCGCCAACCAATTCTTCACACCGGTACCCAATCCCCGGATAACCAAATTGACCAAAATAGGCGAAATCCTTTCTGACCTGAGCGTCGGTGACTCCCAATCGACTGCCAAGTTTTGACGAACTTATCGTCTTTCGACCGACTCTTAATAATTGTTGCAGTTCGCGCAAGTAAAGACTGAGGCGACTTACTACCGCTTTGGGAACACTCGGATCAGATTCTTGCTTTTGACTGGTCACATAAACTGGCTGTTGAACTCGATTTGGTATCTCCGCTGAAGCGATTCTTAGATTCAACAAAGCAAACGTTGCTAAAAAATCAACTCCCACCCTAAAACCACGCTGCACTTTTATAACTCAAATATACAAGCCGGCTATGGCATCTTGCAAAGAACGTCCGCAAACTTAACAAACCGACGCACAAATCAGCCCCAACCGCAACCACGACCGCGTTTCTCTACCGCCGTGACCAGCTGTGGAAGCACGAACGCGGGAAATAGTCGCTCAAGAATTCAAGCCAGCCCAATTTTGCAAGCCAGTACACACCGTTTAAATGACCTAACTACGAGGGTTAGTCCAATTACTACGGCTTGAAGGTAAATCCAACGCAACACGTAAGTATTCACACCAATCGCTTGCCTGACCCAAGATGCATTGATTTTCTGCGCATCCAACATAACCCGCAAATCATGGCCACATTTTCCCATTTCAGTGACCAACAAAGGCAACCCAGTTAACCCGCTCACCCTAGACTGCCGAATAAGGGAAGGTCAGGAGGAGCCTTTCGCACTTCACAGATCGGGAACTGTGTCGTTGTCCACCTCTGAATCAACACGCTCGAAACAAATCGTTTCGGGCTCAGAGTGGCGAAAAGAAAGACCGGCATGGTGATTGTTTCACCAGACCAGATGCCACCTCTAGGTTTTGAAACGTCAGTTTTTTGGAGAAGTTACGATGAAATTGGTAAGAAGTCTGCTGACCTCTGCAGCGTTTGCCGCAGCCATGGTGTCAGCCAGCTTCAGCTGGGGCCAATGTTGTGGTGGCGCGAGCTACAACACAGTTGCCGCAGCTGCACCAGCGAACGGTTGCGGATGCAACTACACAGTGATGAAAACTGTGAAACGCATGGTCAACGAAAAGCAAGAAGTCACTCGTTATCGAACAGTCAATGAGACTGTTTACGACGAAGTGCAAGTTCCGGTAACACGATGTGTTAAAGAGCAGAAAATGCGCACCGAAACTTACACTGTCAAGCGACCTGTTCGCGAGACAACCTACAAGACAGTCAACTACACAGTTAGACGTCCTGTAACTGAGCAGCGTCAGCGTACGGTTAACTACACCGTTAAGCGACCTGTCACAGAAAAGCACTCGAAGGAAGTCACGACTTACGTACGTCGTGCTGTCAAGGAAAACAAGCAACGGACTGTTCATTACACAGTACGTAAGCCTGTCACCGAGACAACAATGAAGACAGTTACCTCTTACGTTCGCAAAAAAGTTGCTGAAACTAAAATGCGTACGGTCACAAGCATCAAGCGTGTTCCTTACACCGAGATGAAGACCGTAAAAGTTCGTGGTGGACACTTCGAAACTCGTACGGAAGTTATCCCCGGCCGATCTTACACAAAGATCAACCGAACTCGTGGTTCTTTCTCTACAGATCCTTGCACTGGATGCCGCACCTACACTCCTGGTTGCTGCACCAAGGTTTGCTGCAAGCGACCTGACCGTACGGTTTGCCGTAAGGTCTGGGTTCCTGAATGCACAACCAAGCAAGTTGCTGTATGCAAGTACCGTTGCGAAAAGGTTTGCAAGGAAGTTCCTTACACTGTTTGCAAAACTGTTTGCGAAAAGGTAACGAAGCAGGTTCCATGCACCACAACTCGCTACGTTTGCGAGAAGAAGTCTCGAGTTGTAAATTACTGCTGCACAAAAATCGTTTGTGAGCCAGTAACTAAAACTGTTAACTACTGCACCACTAAGATGGTTTGCGAGCCAAAGACACGCGTAGAAAACTACTGCGTTCGTAAAATGGTTTGCGAAACAAAGACTAAGAAAGTTCCTGTTTGCACAACCAAAATGGTTTGCGAAACAAAAACTCGCGAAGTCCCTTACTGCGTGACTAAAAAAGTTACAGAAATGAAAACTGTTAAGAAAGCACGTTGCGTTTCAAAGAAAGTTCCTTACACAGTAACTATCTGCGTTCCAAAGTGCGTCACAGAAGAAGTTCCTGTAACTGTCCGCTGTGCACCTCGTCGCTGCTGCAATAGCTGCGACAACGACGGTGGATGCGATGCAGCAGCTTCATGTGGCTGCGGTTGCAAACTTTTCAACGGCCGAATTCGTAGCCGCCTTCACGGCATGTGCGCTCGAATTCGCGGCTTGTTCGCCGGTTGCGGATGCAAGTCGGCTTGCGGTTGCGAAGCAGCAGCTGAGCCTTGCTGCAGCTAATTAATAAAACTGAACTGGCTCGGTGAATTCGTTCATCCGCGTCTAGCACAGAATTTATAGAAACGACTCGTTCCTAACGGACCGGGTCGTTTTTTTTGTTTCTAACCTGCGTGCAGATACTCTATTTTTTGATTCGCTTCGACTAAACCTTGGATTTTAACAATATAAACAGAAATTGCCTGAGTCTTTTGAGGTCGCAACTATAATCGGAGCTTGTTCCGCAAATAAGGGACTGCCAGACGCTCCAACCTGCAGGTTTTTGAGTTGGTTTGACGTACTGAGCGGTTTTGTTAAAAAGAGTCATCCCCCAGCTCCGTCAATCTCAGTTAGGCGACCATGCACCCCGTTCCTCGTGTCTTCAAGCGATATCTAATTCTAGCCGCGGCGATTGTGTTCGCCTTAGTCTGTGGTTTAGAAGGACTAAAAGCGTGGAACGGTCGTGTAACTCCAGAAAAGGTTGCCTCGGGGAAGGTACTCTTCGAACACCAGTGGAAAATTGGCGATAGCCTGTGTGGCGGCGGCGACGGTCTCGGGCCGGTCTTTAACGCAAGGTCCTGTGCAGCCTGCCATTTTCAAGGCGGGCTC
>ENA-OREB01001744-OREB01001744.1-marine-metagenome-genome-assembly--contig:-NODE-1744-length-10557-cov-3.483206_pt1 | contig 10557 bp, 8 predicted proteins | sample MGYA00248625_ERZ508552 | MGnify/ENA primary metagenome ERZ508552 (study PRJEB26219, sample SAMN06267888) | marine metagenome | isolation source: Monterey Bay, California, USA | place: USA:Monterey Bay...
TGAAGGTTTCAGACTTAGAGATAAGATTCACTGGAAGTATAGAACTACTGTAATTGGACATGAAAAAGTTCCCTACTCTCTTTCAAAACCAAACTTAGCTTTTTTCATTCGTGAACCTATTTCGAGACTCGAATCTGCTTTTTGGTACGAGAAAAATTGGAACAAAAGCGAATATGCAAGAATTTATCAGCAGCCTAAAAGAACTGCGGAGTATTATGCACAGTTCTCAAGTTTTACTGAATGGGCAGCAGCTCTCACTGACGGCGAACATAAAAAACATGATTCAGCAATGAAGCTGAAGGCATTAGGTTATCATCTAGGGCGGGATTACTCTTTCTACTTCCGAAATGAAAAAACTGTAGACTCGATTAGGGAAAATATTCTGTTCATAGGAGAAACAGAATATTACACATCAGATATCCAGAGACTCTGCGGTATTATCGGTATTAAAAACCACTCACTTCTCTTGAATCGGCGAAATATTTCCGACAAACCTCAGAGCGACAAACCATCGCCAGAATTGCGAAATGAACTTCAATCGCACCTCAAACAAGAATACCTCATTTACAATAAGCTCAAGAGAATCAAACTATGAACTCACAAATGCAAAACTCCCTCCTACGCTTCACCACTGCGGGCAGCGTGGATGATGGGAAGAGCACACTCATTGGTCGGCTTCTGTACGATAGTAAGAGCATTTTTGAAGACCAACTGCAGGCGGTTGAAACGTCGAGCAAGAAGAAGGGCCTCGAGACGGCGGACCTAAGCTTGCTCACAGACGGCCTGCGCGCCGAACGCGAGCAAGGCATCACCATCGATGTGGCTTACCGCTATTTCGCGACGCCCAAACGCAAGTTCATCATTGCCGATACTCCCGGCCACGTGCAATACACACGCAACATGGTCACAGGAGCCTCAACTGCCGATCTGGCCATCATCCTGATCGATGCCCGCCACGGCATGATGGAACAAACCCACCGGCACAGCTTCATCGCCTCGTTGTTGGGCATCAAGCACCTCGTGGTGTGTGTGAACAAGATGGATCTGGCCGAATTCGCGGAAGACCGGTACAACGAAATCACCCGAGCTTTCCGGAATTTCTCTTCCAGGCTCGACGTGCCAGACATCAAATTCATTCCGATCAGCGCGCTGTTGGGAGACAACGTCGTCGATGCATCTGAGAACATGCCGTGGTACAATGGTGGCACCTTGCTCCAACACCTCGAAGACGTGCACGTGGGAAGCGATCGGAACTTACAAGATTGCCGGTTCCCGGTTCAATACGTCATCCGACCGCAACTGAATGAATCACGGGATTTCCGCGGTTATGCTGGACGAATCGCTTCGGGCGTATTCAAAGTGGGCGACGAGGTTGTCGCTTTGCCCAGCGGCATGAAGTCGCATGTCAAGGAAATTTTTATCGGCGAAAAATCCGTCGCACAGGCCTATCCGCCGCAAAGTGTCACGATGACATTGTCCGATGACATCGATTTGTCAAGGGGAGACATGATTGTGCGGGAAAACAATCAGCCGGAGAGCGTACAAGAACTAGACGCGCAAATTTGCTGGATGGGAGATCAACCGCTCAATCCGGCCACGCGCTACATTGTACGGCATGGAACTTCCGAAGTCAAATCCATGATCCGCGAAGTGCTGTACAAAATGGACATCAACACATTGCACCGGGAAGAAACCGACACGAACATCGGGATGAATGACATTGCGCGCATTCGTTTGCGCACAGCCTCTCCCCTGCTCGTCGACGACTACCGGCGCAATCGAACCACCGGATCCTTTGTCCTCATCGACCCCAACAGCAACCTCACGGTGGCTGCGGGATTCATCAGTTAAGCCCACTCGCTCATGATCTACTGGTTCACCGGACAACCCGGCCATGGCAAAACCACCTTGGCCAAAGCGCTGATTGCGCACTTGAACGATCAAGGCATGGAGCCGTTTCATGTCGATGGCGATGACTTGCGCGCGCTGACATCGAATGCCGATTACAGCCGCGCTGGTCGCGAAGCCAACATCCGTCGGGCCCAAACCATTGCCCATTATCTGCACAACCAAGAACGGGTGGTGGTGGTTTCATTGGTAGCGCCGTACCGGGAGCTGCGAGAAGAATTCAAAGCCGCGACGGGCTTAACGGAGGTATACGTCCACACCACGGAAGCGCGAGGAAGGGAAGCGAAACACGCGAGCGATTATGAAGCACCCGTCACCAATTTCATCGACATCGACACGACCGGAACTTCCGTATCGGAAAGCCTTGCTGCATTGCTGCGACAGCTTTGATGCCTTCAATGGCCTCAGCCCCATCGGCGTCTAATTCCGTAACTTCGTAGGAACATGGCGATGAACAACTCTTCCAAGTCTCAAAATCCGCTGAAAGCAAAAGGGCAAGTCAACGACTCAGGCAACGATCTGGGCAACGACACTGTCAATGCGCAAGTACGCGACCTGTTCGAAGCGTACCTCGAGCAAAATGGCCATCGAAAAACGCCGGAAAGATTTGCGATTCTCGCTGAAATTTATGCCTATGACGGGCATTTTGACATCGACGCGCTGCTCGCGCACATGACCTCTGAAGGACACAGCGTAAGCCGCGCTACGCTCTACAACACCGTCGATCTGTTGATTGACTGCAACCTCGTTCGCAAGCACCAGTTTGGCGACAAGGTGGCGCAATATGAAAAGTGCTACCGCATCAAACAGCACGACCACGTGATCCTCGCCGACACCGGTGAGGTGCTGGAGTTTTGTGACCCGCGCATCCAGCAAATCAAGGCAACGTTGGAAGAGCTATTTGACATCGAGGTGTTGCATCACAATTTGAACATTTACGCGCGGAAGCGGACAAAAGATGAATTAAAATGACAAAAAGGATTCTGAACGAAGTATTGAATCAATTGAGGGGATACACATCCATCCGCAGAATAACACGCCGAGCTAATTCTAATAACAGCACACCTAATAACATTCACCTATTCACACATGCAAGAGGTGGGTCAACTTTATTAGCTGAGGCCATTGGTTCCGTTCATAAATGCCCAATTGTCTGGGAGCCCTTTTTCAAGGGACGCAAACCCTTTGCAAAATATCCTCACAACAAGCTTTGGGGCTGGAAAGAGTATGTGCCTATAGACTCAACTAAATCGAGCATTGATGAGTATTTCAATCATCTAACATCCCGAACGTTTCTGCACCCGAGGTTCTTCACCGGACAATCCATCAAAGGACTTCATCACAAAAACCCACTGGTTTACAAATATTGCCATGCGAATAATTTAGCTCCTTACCTCATCCGCAAGTTCAAGCTCAAATGTATCATTCTGGATCGACACCCTGCGCAAATTATCGCAAGTCGCAAACAATATGGCGGTTTTATAAAATCCAACGCTACATACAGTGTTGACTCTGCTCAGACGAAAAACTCAGACCAGTTGTTCTCCCTCTATGAGGACAAGAGACCACAGTATATCAAGTCAAGTATTGGTGTCAATGCATGGAATTATTGCCTGACTCGACATAACTTTAGACTCCTCGAGCATAACCCGGACATTCTTAGACTCAATTATGATGAACTAGTCTTGAATCCCGAAGCAGTATCGAATCAGCTTTCCGACTTTTTTAGCTTGCCCTTCTCTCCAGAACTTTTCTCGAAACCAAGTCGAGTCACAACATCACCTATTCATGCCGGCAAAGGACAATTGGTGAAGTGGAAAAAAATCTTGAGCAAAACTGAAATATCCGAAATCAAAGAAATTGTGCACGATGTTTTTGGCTTCTATGAAATCAACTTTGACTGATTAGCGAAGGCCAATACTTAACTTTTAAACATCGAAGTAGATAAGCTGTGAAAGTCCAAATGAATTGAGCATTTTTGCATCTTTCGAACCGAATCAGAACGCATGAAAGTTGACGTGCTCTTGGGCTTGCAGTGGGGAGATGAAGGCAAAGGTAAAATTGTCGATGTCTTGACCCCCAAATATGACATCATTGCGCGCTTTCAAGGCGGGCCAAATGCGGGTCACACTCTGATTTTTGATGGCAAAAAGCACGTGCTGCATACCATCCCAAGTGGCGTTTTTCGCCCGGGAACCAAGAATGTAGTGGGCAACGGTGTGGTCATTGATCCCGTCATTTTCAAGCGTGAAATCACCCAGTTGCTCGCAGCAGGCGTTGACCCTCGGCCAGATCTGTTGATCAGCCGCCGCGCGCACCTCATTACACCCACCCACCGTTTGCTCGACGCTGCCTCAGAACAGGCCAAAGGCAAAGCCAAAATTGGCTCAACGCTCAAAGGCATCGGTCCGACGTACATGGACAAGACGGGGCGCAATGGATTGCGCGTCGGCGACTTGACCAGTGGAAAATTTGACGAGCGGTATCAGGCGTTGCGAAAAAAGCACCTCGGGCTGCTTCAACAATTTCCCGATTTTGAATACGATTTAGAGAGCGTCGAAACCGAATGGATGGAAGCCGCCATGGAACTCGGCCAACTTCAACTCATCGACACCGAGCATTACCTCAACGAGGCCCTCGACGCTGGCAAGAGGGTCTTGGCGGAAGGTGCACAAGGCACCATGCTCGACATTGATTTCGGCACGTATCCCTTCGTCACCTCATCCAACACCATTGCCGCCGGTGCATGCAACGGATTGGGCATTGGACCGGGCCGCATTGGTGAAGTCATCGGCATTTTCAAGGCGTATTGCACACGCGTCGGAAGTGGACCTTTCCCAACTGAATTGCTGGATGCCACGGGAGAAGCCTTGCGCGAGGCCGGTGGAGAATTTGGTGCCACAACGGGACGTCCGCGGCGCTGCGGCTGGCTCGATTTGGTGCAGCTACGCTACGCGTGCCGCGTCAATGGGGTGACCCAACTCGCGATGATGAAAGCTGACGTGTTGAGCGGTTTCGATGAAATCCCCGTATGTCACAGTTACCAACACGACGGGGTCACTACCCAGAACTTACCCTACGGCATCGAACCTGACGAAGTCTCCCCGGATTACAAAAATCACGGCGGATGGCAAGAGGATTTGACCGGAGTCACTTTGGAGTCCGCGTTACCGGAATCCTTGACGAACTACATCGCCATGGTCGAAAAAGAAATGGCAACGCCCATCTCCATCGTTTCAGTCGGTCCGGATCGGGCGCAGACGATTGAGCGCTAAACCGGCGGTTTACCCTACAACTTTCCCGTCAACCGCACCAAAACCAATGCGCGGAGCGCCTGGCTTAGAAGCAAAGCCCGTCATTCGAACGGTATCGCCGTTGAGGATGAATTTACGTTCGCTGCCGTCCGGCATTTGAACAGGCTGGGTGCCCCGCCAGCTGATCTCCAGCATGGAGCCGAATGAACCTTTTTCAGGGCCACTGATGGTGCCCGAAGCCATCATGTCGCCGGCGTTGATGTTGCAGCCGTTGACCGTGTGATGCGCAAGCTGTTGGCGCATGTTCCAATACATGTGTTTGAAATTGGAACGGCACACTGTTAGGCCTTGTCCGTTTTCAGGAATGATTTCCACTTCAAGGGCGACATCGTAATGAGCGTCGCCTGTAGATTCCAAATACGGCAAGATGGCTGGATCTTGTTCCGGTCCTGACACGCGATACGGTGCCAAGGCATCCAAGGTCACAATCCACGGACTCACACTGGAGCCAAAGTTCTTGCCCAAGAACGGGCCGAGCGGCACGTATTCCCATTTTTGGATGTCGCGCGCGGACCAATCGTTGAACAGGGCCAAGCCGAAGATGAAGTCATCCGCCTCGGCGGTGCTGATTGACTCACCAAGCGGCTTTCCTCCGTGGGTCACAAACGCCATTTCCAATTCGAAGTCCAACAACCGCGAAGGCCCAAAAACCGGCGGCGCAGTGTCGTCGGGACGCGTCTGGCCGGACGGACGTCTGATCGGCGTCCCACTCACCACAATGCTCGAAGCGCGGCCGTGGTAGCCGACCGGCATGTGCTTCCAATTGGGCAGCAGGGCATTTTCTGGATCCCGGAACATCTTACCTACGTTGCGGGCGTGGTCTTCACTGGAATAAAAATCGGTGTAGTCGCCCACTTGAACCGGCAAGTGCATGGTCGCATCGGATTGCGCCACCAACACACGAGAGGCGTGATCCGGCAATTCTGTGGCGCTTGACTGGAGCAATTCCCCCAATCGGTTGCGCACCGCTCGCGTGACTTGTTTGCCACGGCCGATGAAATCGTTGAGCGTGGTCGCTTCAAAATCCGCATGCTCGCAGCCGAGGTCATCAAGCAAGCCCAAGGCCGACACTTCGGTCAAATCAAGAATGTGCTCACCAATGGCCACACCCGGGCGGGCGCTTCGGTCAGCGGTGCTAAAAACACCAAACGGCAAGTTTTGAATGGGGAAGTCGGAGTCGGCTGGGACGTCGACCCAAGAAGTAAGGTCAGGGCGGTTAGAAAAGAGCATCGTCTAAAAATTTACTTCCGAAAGATACGCTCCATATCACTTTTACAGCCCAGTAAACGATCCCAGCACAAGGCATTTTCGTCGTCAATTCCCGACCCTCATGCATATTCGCCTCGGCATGCCATACCCTAACAACGGGCGTGTGCACTTCGATTTTTGGTTGAAAAAGCGCCAAATGGAAGATTCTAAATAGAGAAGTCTAAATAGTTAGAGACATTGACCCAACTTTGCAAACCAAGTGCATTCGTATCAAACAGTATCATAATGCAAGAAATCAATAGAATCACTCAAACAAATAGTCGGAATTAAAACGAAAATTAAGACGGAGCGATTCATACAACTACGTTCCAAATCATTCCCAAAGAAAAAAGAAAATTCGTAAAAACCGCAGTAAACCCCGGTCCAGCCTATTCTTAAGAGATGGATTGAAATACGTTCCCATTCTGATCGATTTATCGATAAATTGGACGCTCGAATCAACTTTTATGCCATGCATCAAACAGTGAATCCTTGTGCTTTTCAGCCCCATACCACGGCTTGTGGATTCCCAGAGTGAAATCCAAGATTGCTCTGTTACCAAAAGATTGTAGTCCATTTCAATGTCTTTCTTCAATCTGTCCATTTCTTTTGCCGACTGATCGCATAAAACAGACAACATTTCTGTAAAAAAGAAGCGCAATACTTTGACTCTCAGAAATTGATGGAGCCAAATCTGCTCCCAATCAATTCTTCTATAGAACGTACCTACTTGGAAGTTGATTGGTGTTTGTAAAATACTATTTGCCCTTAAACTTCGAATTCGCATTGGACAAACCCCATCTATACCATCACTTTCGGGAGAATCCAGAAATGTAAGCAGCAATTCCATGTGTGAAGTATCTATGTCCGCGACATATTTATCATCGATTGCCCAATAAACCCACTCCTCGTCATCCATACCTTCCAAGAGTTCTAGAACAGTATTACAAATGTTTGGTGATGTTTTTTTAAAAGTGACCCTTTTGTTGTGATTCAGCCCATTCAGCTCTTGGAAAGGGACTTTAAACTGAAATGGATGATTCGGCCAGAAGTGGCGATAACGACGGATCATTAAATCGGCAAAAGGCTGATTTCGATCATAGGTCAATACAATAGCTTTCATATTTAAAAGTAGAAAAAAGTTGAGCCCCCCATTGATGACTCGCAAGAACTAGCATCTTAACCCTCGTTACTGAAAACACCAAACGGCAAGTTTTGAATCGGAAAGTCAGAGTCGGCGGGGACTTGGACCCAGCTGGTCAAATCGGGGTTATTCACTTCAAACATGTCCGCAAGTTACGGAGGGTCGGACGGTTGACTTGCCAATGATTTGTCCGAAATTAGCTCCATGTCCACGCCCGCCATTGATCTGGAAGCAGAAAAGAAGGAAATCCTCCGCAGGTACCGGGGTTTGCTTCGCGCGGCCGTGCACAGCAAATCACGAAAAGACCGGAAGGCGATCCGAAAAGCCTTCGACATTTCGCTGGAAGCGCACAAAGACATGCGGCGCAAAAGCGGCGAACCGTACATCTATCATCCGATCAGTGTGGCGCGCGTCGTAGCCGAAGAACTGGGACTGGACACCACGGCCATTGTGTGTGCGTTGCTCCACGATACGGTGGAAGACACGTACTTGACCTTGGAAGATGTCGAGCAACTGTTCGGCACGCGCGAACGGGAAATTGTGGACGGACTCACGAAAATGTCCGGGGTGTTTGATCCGGGCACGAGTGCGCAAGCGGAGAACTTCCGGAAGATGCTGCTGACGTTGAGCGATGATGTGCGGGTGATTTTGATCAAACTCGCCGATCGGCTCGACAACATGCGCACGCTTGACCACATGCGACCGGACAAGCAGCAAAAGATTGCGAGCGAGACCCTGTTCATGTATGCTCCCTTGGCCCACCGCCTGGGATTGTACAGCATCAAAACGGAATTGGAAGATTTGTCGCTCAAATACAAGGAGCCCGAAGATTATGAGTTGATCAAAACCAAGTTGCGCAAGGGAAAAGCTGTGCGCACGCGGTTCATCAATGCCTTCACGTTGCCCATTCGCCGCGCCCTCGATGAGTCGGGAATCTCCTACGAAATCTTGGGACGGCCCAAGAGTGTCTACAGCATTTGGAGCAAGATGCAAAAGCAACGCGTAGCCTTCGAAGAAGTCTACGACGTCTTTGCCATACGCGTCATCTTGGATTCACAAACGGAAAATGAGAAGGCCGATGCGTGGCGCACCTACAGCATCGTCTCGGACTTTTACCAGCCCAACCCCGATCGTTTGCGCGACTGGATCAGCTTGCCCAAGGCCAACGGCTACGAAAGCCTCCACACCACCGTGATGTCACCCTCGGGCAAGTGGGTGGAAGTTCAGATCCGCTCCAAGCGCATGGACGAAGTCGCGGAAAAAGGCCTCGCCGCGCATTGGCGGTACAAGGACGATGGTCCCGAATCCAAGACCGAGGCGACCGGCCGAAGCAGCAAAGACAACCTCGACAACTGGTTGACGCAAATCCGTGAAATGCTGGAGTCCGGCGAAGAAGATGCTTTGGACTTCATCGACGAGTTCAAGCTCAACCTGCACAATGAGGAAATCTTTGTCTTTACGCCCAATGGCGATCTCTTCTCATTGCCCAAAGGCGCAACAACGCTCGACTTTGCATTCCGTGTGCACACGCAGATTGGCTCCCGCTGCATTGGAGCCAAGGTCAATCACAAATTGGTTCCTCTCTCCCATCCACTGAACAGCGGTGATCAGGTCGAAATCATCACATCGCGCAAGCAAAAGCCAAAGGAAGATTGGCTCGGCTATGTGGTGACAGCCAGTGCACGATCCAAAATCCGACACGCACTGCGCGAAGAAGAACGAAGCGTCGCGAGCGACGGCAAGGAAAAACTGCGGAAGTGGATGCGGCGGAAGGAATTGACGTTTTCATCCGAAAACATTGAATCACTGATCAAGCGATTGCGGCACGACAGCCCTCACGCCCTCTTGCTTCGCATTGCAACCGGTGAATTAGACCTCGACCGGCTTGGAGGATATTCGGTGGTGAAAGGCAAGTTTTCGTGGACGCGAGCAAAGAAAGTTGCCGCTCCTGAAATACCGGAACGCCCTGCCGAAATCGCCGACCCGCCCGAGAAAGGCGACGTCTTGCTCATCGGAGAAGGCCTGCAAAAAATTGATTACTCCCACGCCTCGTGTTGCAATCCAATTCCCGGCGATCCGGTGTTCGGATTCGTCATGGTGAGCGGTGGCATCAAGGTGCACCGCCAAAACTGCTCCAATGCCACCAACCTGCTTTCGAAATACGCCTACCGCGTCATCAAAGCGCAGTGGTCCTCCCGCTCCGCGAAGCAGTTCGAGGTCAGTCTCAACTTCACCGGCATCGACGACGTGGGATTGGTCAACGCAGTCACCGGCGTCATTTCAGACGCGATGAACGTCAACATGCGCGCCATCAGCTTCGACTCCAGCGACGGCACGTTTGAGGGCCGCGTGAAGGTGTTGGTCACTGACACCGACCATTTGAAGCAGCTCCAGGCGAAGTTGCTCGACGTGCCGGGGGTGTGGAGTGTGGAGCGGGTGGATGAGGAGTGAGGGCTTACCTTTACAATGAAATGAAAAAAGGAATCGAACCGGCCGTCACAGTAGTTCTTACAATTTTTGATCGACTCGATTATTTCGACGAACAACTCGCCGCAATAAACGCTCAGAGTGTACCTGCAGATATCTGGGTCGATTACACTGTTTTGCGACCAGAGGAGCTGAACGAAGTTTTGGAACGTTATCCGCAATTGAAGTTTTCTATTCGATGGAATCAAAATTTAAAGTATCACGGTCGATTCAATTACGCTTTGAATGCAGATACACCTTATATCTTCATTTGCGATGATGATATCATTCCTGGACCGAAATACTTTGAACACTGCATTGCAACCCTGAACGAAACGGGCGACGCATTGCTCACGGCCTACGGAGTCATCTTAGATCCTGACGAACATGGCTATAGGCCTGCGCGAAAAGAAGGGTACAAGTCCATGAATGAGGCACCTTTAAAGGTTGACATGGCCGGTCAAAGTATGTTTTTTC
>ENA-OREB01001752-OREB01001752.1-marine-metagenome-genome-assembly--contig:-NODE-1752-length-10533-cov-3.408187_pt1 | contig 10533 bp, 7 predicted proteins | sample MGYA00248625_ERZ508552 | MGnify/ENA primary metagenome ERZ508552 (study PRJEB26219, sample SAMN06267888) | marine metagenome | isolation source: Monterey Bay, California, USA | place: USA:Monterey Bay...
TGAAAGATTAATTCTGAAAATCGGAACAATGAGATTGTATTTTACAACAAAAACCGATTCTACATATTTTGAATCTGAGATGTTCGGGAAAATACTTGAATACCTGAAATTGAATTTCGGAACATGCGAAATGATAGAAAAGAACTCGAAACTAAGCTTAGTAATTACGAATGTAAACTCCGCATCAAAAGCAATAGATATTTGTAAAGATATTTTGAGCTAATTTCTGTATCTCTGATCATCTTAAAAGTTATTAACACATTTCATATTAGGATTGTTTTCAATTGTAAATCCCCTAGTAATTGAGTAAAATTGCAATACTAATAAAAATTTTAGATGACACAAGGAAGAAAGATAAAGAACGCTCTTATTTCGGTTTTTCATAAAGATGGATTATCACCTATTATAAAAAAATTAGAAAAACTCGGTATAGAAATTTATTCTACTGGAGGGACTCAAGATTTTATTGAAGGAGAAGGAATTAAAGTAAATAGAGTAGAAGATTTAACAAGCTATCCTTCTATTTTAGGAGGTAGAGTTAAAACTTTACACCCAAATGTTTTTGGTGGCATTTTATCAAGAAGAGAGTTAGATTCTGATAAAGAACAATTAAATCAATATAACATTCCTGAATTTGATTTAGTAATTGTTGATCTTTACCCTTTTGAAAAAACAGTTCAGTCATCAGCAACAGAACAAGATATTATTGAAAAAATAGATATTGGTGGAATATCATTAATCAGAGCGGCTGCCAAAAATTACAAGGATGTACTTATTGTTTCTGAAATGAATCAGTATTCTGATGTTCTTAATATTTTAGAAAATGGAAACGGATCCACTCAATTAGAAACAAGAAAGAAATTTGCATCAAAAGCTTTTAATATCTCTTCTCATTATGACACAGCTATTTTCAAATATTTTAATGAGGAAGAAGTTGCTTTCAAACAATCTGTAAGAGAAAATAAAGTCTTAAGATATGGAGAAAATCCTCACCAAAATGGAACTTTCTTTGGGAATCTATCAGATATGTTTGACCAATTACACGGCAAAGAACTTTCATACAACAATCTGTTAGATGTAGATGCTGCTGTAAATCTAATTTCAGAATTTAAGGATACTACTTTTATAGTAATGAAACATAATAACGCTTGTGGTATTGCAAGTAGAAACAACCTTGTTGACAGCTGGAAAGATGCACTGTCTGCAGATCCTGTTTCTGCTTTTGGTGGAGTACTAATAACAAATAATGAAATTGATGTAGAAACTGCGGAAGAGATAAATAAAATTTTCTTTGAAGTAATTATCTCTCCTTCTTACAACTCAGATGCTCTTACAATTTTAAAATCAAAAAAAAATAGAATTATATTAACCCAAAAGAATGTTGAATTAGATAAAACTCAATTCAGAACTGTTTTAAATGGAGTCTTACATCAAGATAAAGATTTACATACAGATACTATTGATGATATGAAAACCGTTACAAAGCTATCTCCTTCAGAGGAAGAATTTTCAGATATGGTATTTGCATCAAAAGTGTGTAAACACACAAAATCGAATACCATAGTTTTTGCTAAAAACAAACAACTCTTATCTAGCGGTGTAGGTCAAACTTCTAGAGTAGACGCATTAAAACAAGCGGTTGTAAAAGCAAAAACCTTTAATTTTGATTTAAATGGAGCTGTAATGGCTTCTGATGCATTTTTTCCTTTTCCTGACTGTGTGGAACTTGCAAATAATCAAGGGGTAAAATGTGTTATTCAGCCAGGAGGATCTATAAAAGATAACTTATCGGTTGAATATTGCAATAATAATAATATGAAAATGGTTACAACTGGATACAGACACTTTAAACATTAAAAAAATAAATTATGGGATTTTTTGACTTCATGACAGAATCAATTGCTATTGACTTAGGAACTGCAAACACATTAATAATTCATAACGATAAGGTTGTAGTAGACGAACCATCTATTGTAGCTAAAGATGTTAAGACTGATGAAGTTATTGCATTTGGGAAGAGAGCTAGACAAATGCATGGAAGAGCGCATAAAGGAATAACAACAATTCGTCCATTAAAAGATGGTGTAATTGCTGATTTCCATTCTGCAGAACAAATGATTAGAGGGTTTATTAAAATGATAAACCGTAAGAAAACTCTTTTTCCACAAGCTCTAAAAATGGTTATTTGTATACCTTCAGGTATTACAGAAGTTGAAAAAAGAGCGGTATTAGATTCTGCAGAACATGCGGGAGCAAAAGAAGTATGGCTTATACACGAGCCTATGGCGGCAGCTATTGGTATTGGTATTGATGTAATGGAGCCTGAAGGGAATATGGTTATTGATATTGGAGGAGGGACAACAGAGATTGCTGTCATATCACTAGGAGGAATTGTTACGGATAAATCTATTAAGATAGCGGGTGATGAATTCACTAATAATATTAAAAACTATATGAAGACTCGTTATAATATTGCGATAGGAGATAATATGGCAGAGAAAATCAAGATAAATGTAGGTTCAGCTATGACAGAATTAGATGACCCTCCACCAAATTTTCCTGTTCATGGTAGAGATCTTATGAATGGTATTCCAAAAGAAGTGGTTGTAACTTATAAAGAGATTGCAAATGCCTTAAATAATGCGATTGAAGCAATTGAAGCAGCAATTATGAATGCTTTATTTACTACTCCTCCTGCTCTTTCTGCGGACATTTATAATACTGGGTTATATCTAACTGGTGGTGGTGGAATGCTTAGAGGATTAGATAAAAGAATCTCTCAGAAAACTAAATTACCTGTTTATGTTGCAGAAGACCCACTAAGAGCAGTTGCTAGAGGTACAGGCATTGCTCTGAAAAATACATCTGGATTCTCCTTCCTTATTCAGTAAAAGTTAATAATGAGAAATTTATTTCGATTTATTAAAGTATATCATTTTATTCTATTATTCATTCTAATAGAATCTTTCTCTTTATTCCTTTTTATCTCAAATCATAAATTTCAGCAAAGTAAGTTTTTATCTTTTACTCAGGAATATACTAGTGCTATTTTTAGTTATTATTCAGATCTAAATCAATACTTAAGCCTAAAGGATGAAAATGATTTTTTGCAAACAGAAAATGCAAAACTCTACACTCTTCTTAGCAAAGAAGAAATAAACACAAACTCAATATTAAATGAATATATTCCTGCTAGAATCATAAAAAACTCAATATTTAAACAAAATAATTTTATATTACTAAATAAAGGTGAAAAAGATGGAGTAAAAAGTGGGATGGGTGTAATAGTAGATAATGGAGTGATTGGAATTGTTTCTATAACTTCAGAAAACTTCTCTAAAGTAACTTCTATTTTGAACCAAAATTCTACTATTAGTGTTGTACATATAAAAAGCAAACAAAATGGTTCATTAAAATGGAATACATATAATTATATGACCGCTATGATAAATGATATTCCGAATCATGCAAACATTCAAATTGGAGATACTATACAAACAAATGGGTTTAGTTCCATCTTCCCAGAAGGTATAAATATTGCAAAAGTAATTTCTTATAAAAAAGGAAATGAAAACGGACTCTGTAATGTAAATATTAAATTCCTGAACGATATGAATACTGCAAAAAATGTATATATTATTAACTCCTTAATTAAGGAAGAGTTAGAAGAATTAAAATGAAACATATTTACTCATATTTATGGCTCGCTCCACTTTTTATCCTTTTACAGGTCTTGTTTCTGAATAATGTTCAGTTTAATAATTATATTAATCCTCTTGTGTACTTAATTCTAATTATAACCCTACCTCAAAATACTGAAAAATGGTTTCTGATTATTTTTGCGTTCTTCCTAGGTGTTTTATTAGATCTATTTGAAGGAAATATTGGTCTAAATTCATCTGCTTTAATCTTTGTCTCATTTTTTAAACCCTACCTATACAACATCCTTATTCCACAAAACTCAATTGACGACAAAGATAAATTAGGTTTGAAGAACTTAGGAATTCAAACATTTAGTATCTATGCTCTCACTCTAATATTTATTCATAATTCCTTCTTGTTTTTACTAGAACACTTCTACTCTTTATCGATTTTATTACTACTGGAAATTATCTTAAGTACTATTATAACTTTTATTATCATACTTATTTTTCAGCTCTTTACATTTAAAACAAAAGAGTAATAATGAATAATCATCTACAAAGCAGGAAAAATATAATAAAAGGAATCTTACTTACAGTAGTAATTATTCTGATGTCCAAAATATTTTATATTCAGATTATTAATTCACAATACAAGAGGTCTGCAAAAAACAATGCAATAAGACCAGAAGTACAACAAGCTGCAAGAGGAGTAATTTACGATAGAAACGGGAAATTAATAGTCTCAAATAAAGCATCAAAGGATTTAATGGTAATACCTAGAGAAGTAGTAGAATTTGATACTTTAAGATTATGTGAATTAACCGAACTATCTGTAAAAGATGTTAGAACAAAACTAAAAGATGCGAAAAATTACTCTAAATATATTGAAAGTGTCTTTTCAAAACAACTTCCTTCTAAATCTGCTCTACAAATAGAGGAGGAATTAAACTTCTTTAAAGGTTTCTATATCAGAGTAAATAACAGCAGATATTATAATGTAGATGTGGCTGCACATGTAATAGGTTATATTGGAGAAGTAAATGAAAAAAAATCAAATGGTAAGTATTATACAAAAGGAGATTTAGAAGGCAAAATAGGTGTTGAAGCTTCTTACGAAAAACAACTCAGAGGGAAAAAAGGAATGAAAATGGTCTTAGTAGACGCTCTAAACAGGCCTCAAGGAAGTTTTGATAATGGCAAACACGATACTCTTGCTGTTCACGGAAAAAATATTACTACAACCTTGGATATTAATCTACAAAAATATGCAGAACAATTAATGCAAAATAAAAAAGGTGCGATTGTAGCTATTCAACCTAGTAGCGGAGAAATATTAACATTAGTGTCTTCTCCTAACTATTCGTTAGAAATGATGCAAGGTAAAGAACGATTAAAACAATTTCCTAATTTACAAGCTGACATCATGAACAAGCCTTTATTAAATCGCGCTTTAACAGAATATTATCCTCCAGCATCTAATTTTAAATTAGTTAATGGATTAATTGCATTGCAAGAAGGAACAGTAAATCCTCATAGTTCATACCTCTGTAATTTCCAACATGAATTTGGAGATGTAAAGATGGGGTGTCATATGAAACATAATAATACTAATCTGAATGAAGCAATTAAAGTTTCATGTAACGTTTATTTCTCTCATGTTTGGGATAATTTATTTAAAAATAAATCTAAAAGTGAATGTTATACAACTTGGAGAAATCATGTAATAAGCTTCGGATTTGGGAATTACCTTAACAATGACTTTATGATAGGTAAAAAAGGGAATATTCCAACAGTAGAAGAATTAGACAAAGGATACCCTTATGGATGGAACTCAAATACTTTGTTAGGAATGGCAATTGGACAAGGTAAAATAGATGTAACTCCTATTCAGATGGCAAATCTAGCCACAATTATTGCTAATAGAGGGTATTATTATACTCCACATATTATCAAAGAAATTGAAGGAATCAATAATATACCAGAAAGATTTAGTCAAATAAATAATACGTCAATACAACCGAAACATTTTGAATCAATTATAAAAGGTATGGAATTAGTTCTAGAAGATATAAATGGTACCGCATATAATTCAAGAATAGATAACCTAATTATTTGTGGGAAAACAGGTACTTCTGAGAAAAAAGTAGACGGAAAAAAGAAACCAGAACATTCCAGTTTTCTTGCCTTTGCTCCAAAGGAGAATCCCGAAATTGCAATATATGTTATTGTAGAAGATGGTGGATATGGGGCAGATTGGGCTGCTCCTATTTCTACTTTAATAATTGAGAAATATCTGAATAATACTATTTCTAGAACCATACTGGAAAAACAAATGATAACCGGAAATTTGATGAATAAAAAATGAGAAAAACAATAGAAATATTCGGTAAAATAGATGGAATTACTATTTTATTATATCTGTTTTTAGTTTTCTTTGGGTGGGTAAATATTTATGCCTCGATGTATAATGACGATATAACTACTTCTGTTTTTGATTTAAGTACAAAATATGGGAAACAACTTTTATTTATTGGTATTTCTCTGTTTGCAGCATTTGTAATTCTGATTATTGACTGGAGATTTTTTGATACGCTTTCTTTTGTCTTGTACGGAATAACTATAATATCACTGATAGCAGTCTTGTTTTTTGCAAAAGAAACTGGTGGAGCTAACTCATGGTTCAAGATAGGTAATTTTAAAATACAACCTTCAGAATTTGCAAAATTCACAACCTCTCTTGCTTTAGCGAAAATGTTTAGCCTTAATAAACAAAACCTGTTTTCATTTAGATCCATGATAAGAAACTACACTATAATACTTATCCCATTTTTCTTAATTATTTTGCAGAACGACATGGGAACGGCATTAGTATTCACTTCTTTTATTTTGGTCTTCTACAGAGAAGGTTTATCAGGAAATGTGTTAATTGTTTTATTAGTGCTATTTGCTTTAGTATTATTCTCCTTACTAATTTATCCATGGATAGTTGCTGTATTTTTTACATCTCTAATCTTTATTATTTATTATTTCTCCTCTAATAGGGTTAGAAGCTTAAAAGTCTCATCTATTGTTGCTATAATATCAAATGGAATAATTTTCAGTACCGGTTATTTGTATAATCATCTTTTATCTCCTCATCAAATTGAGAGAATAAATATTTTGATAGGAAAAGACTTTGATCCACAAAATGCTGGATATAATTTAATTCAATCAAAAATTGCAATTGGATCGGGTGGTTTTTTTGGAAAAGGATTTCTACACGGAACACAAACCAGGTTTGATTTTGTCCCAGAACAAAGTACAGATTTTATTTTCTGTACTATTGGGGAAGAGTGGGGGTTTTTAGGGAGTTTTATTTTCCTACTCGTTTTCACTACTCTATTATTACGAATCATCTTTTTGGCGGAGAAGCAAAAATCACAATTTTGTAGAGTGTATGGATATAGTGTTGCATGCATACTTTTTATTCATTTGATAATAAATATAAGTATGACTATTGGCTTAGCTCCTATAATAGGGATTCCATTACCATTCATGAGCTATGGAGGGTCTTTACTAGTTTCATTTACTATACTAATATTTATTTTTCTAAATCTAAACTCTTATAGGATGGATATCTTAAGGTAAAACTCTAAAAACTCCAATCTTCCAATAGGAGTTTCTTCTTGTTTTAGGAAATTATATTATTAATAAAAAATAGATCTGTTATCTACAATATCTGAATTTTCTTTTAGGGTCTTTAGTGCCTGCTCATAATAGACTCCAAATGAATTTTCTTGTCTTATTTTATCTTTTTCAGCTTCAGTATATTCAGTTCTAGAACCTTTACTAACTATATAAATAAGATAAGCTGCATTATTCCCCTTTATTAATCGAGAGGTTTCTCCTTCATCTAGAGCGTTAACTGCTCCAACGAAATTTTGAACATCTAATGCGTCAGTAATAGTATTATTAATTGCTAAGCTTTCAAAATTAACTTCAGATGCAACTGTATCAGTATTAAATAAAGAAGATGCCTCTTCTAAGTTTGGGGATCCTGATAATTGTGAAGCAATATCATCAAATTTCTGATCATTTTGGATTTCTTGTATAATAATATCCCTTACTGATTCTAATGTTTTATCGCCATTAGGGTTAATCGCAGATAAACTAACTACTACGAAATCATCTCCACATCTATACGTTGTATTTGACACATCTCCCACTTTAGTATTTGCATCAAACATCCACCTTACAATTTCTCTTGAGTCTTGTAAGTCTTTAATATTGAATTGCATATTATTAACAGCATCAGCAGCATCATAACGAATGTTAAGACTATCAGATAAAGATTTAAAAGCACTATTATCTGTCAATATCATTGCGTCATCTTCTGATTCAGAGTCAAAATAAATCCCAGCTACAGCAACTAATATTGTAAGTAATACAACGTATGGTACAAATCTTTTAACATCTCTCTTCTTTATATATATAAAATATAACAAAACAAATATTATACCAATATCTAATAATATCCACCAATATTGAAGAATCTTATTCTTTGATTTTGAATCCTCTTGTATAACCTCATGGCTAACAGACGCTTTAATAAATTTCTGCCCTTCATATCTACAATCCTTTATTGTGCTTTCAGAAGCCACTATCTCTTTATCTAAATATGCTATTGTATATTTTTTAACAGTATCAGATATAATAATACTATCAGAAAATTTTGCTATTCTATATACTCCATCTATAAGATATGGACCTTTAACTCTTACTTCTTGACTTTTAATTAAATCCAGAAAATTTGTGTCTATAATATCAGACTCTTTTTGAAATGATAATATTTTACATTTACTATTAATAACAAAATTACGAGATTTCTTAATCATCTCCTGTTCTGTCTTTGTAGTATCCTCTTTAGAAGGAACTATAGGAAAAGTAACATACTCTACATTTCTGGTTTCTTCTTCATTCTGATATGCTGAAATGTGCTTATCATAATAGCTCAAAATCTCTTCCTCTGTAACATCTACTTCCTCCACTGGATAAGGTATAGAAATATATTTTACATTAGCGTTAGCTCTTTCATTTAATGTTGTTTCTATTTCAGACTTTGTAGTATAGATCCCTTTCACAATTAATGTTTGATGCTTTTGAGATAATCTTTGTTTGGATATTTCATCTTCCAATTGTGACCATCCTTTCTCTTGTTCTACAGGCCATTGACCTCGATTTTCCAGAAAATTACCAACCTTTTCTCCACTAAAATTTCCATTAACATCAACAAAATAATCATCATATTGTATAGTAGAGGTATCGTTAGGATTATTTCTTTTTCGTTCTTCAATTTGAGATTTATATCTGTTAAATTGATCTTCAATTAAATTTTTAAAATATAGAGAAACATTATTTGGATTAATAGAACCTGTAAATAATTCTTTTATCTCTTCATTAGTAACGGTAAGATTCAAATCAGAAGCAGCTGAAAAAATTAATTTTTCATTTACTAAACTTCCCCATGCGTTCTTATGAGCTATTTCTTCTGAATTTTGCGTTTTTGAATTCCCTAAGTACTCATTATATTTATCTATATCAACTTCTTCTCCATTTATACTACCAATAGAATTTAATTGTCCTCCATTACATGAAAAAATACTTGATTGATCTGATCCCATAAAAAGAAATCCAAACATACCAAGTCCAATCATAACTAGTACTAAAACTGTTTTTTCTCTTATTTTTTCTAAAACTGCCATTTTCTTATCTTAAATTAAATTAGTTTGCGAATATACAATTGTTATTTGAGTTATGAAAATAGATCAAATATCTATTTATTTAACCATTATTCTAATAAGTTTAATGCTTTTTTCATCAACAGAATCAATAAGTAGGAGTTTGTTTTCATACTTAATTGACTCTCCTTTTTCTGGTATATCTTCATGTAATGACAAAAATAAACCCGCTATTGTTTCATATTCTTCAGATTCCGGTAATTCCAAATTATATTTATTATTTATCTGATCCACTTCCATTCTAGAGGAAAATAAATACTCTGTATCCGATATTTTTTCATCAATTATGTCTGCAATGTCATGTTCGTCTTCAATTTCTCCAACAATTTCTTCTGTTACATCTTCAACCGTAACTAATCCTGATGTGCCACCAAATTCATCTACAACAAGTGCAATACTTTTGTTTTTCTTGATGAAAGTATTTAGCATCTCATTTGCAGTTAAACTTTCAGACACAATAGGAATTGGCAACATAACAGATTTTATTGTTATAGGTTTTTTAAACAAATCTGCAGAATGTACATATCCAATAATATTATCGATATTATCTTTGAAAACAGGAATTTTTGTATATTTAGTTTCTATAAAAAGTTTCAGTAACTGTTCAACTGAAGATTTAATATTTATAGCTGCCATATCTGTTCTGGGGACCATACATTCTCTCACTTTTATATTAGAAAGTTCTAAAGCGTTTTGCAACATCTCTACTTCTATGTTATTCCCCGAATTTGAATTAGTATATTGTGTTAAACTTTCTAGATATTCATCCAAATCTATTTTAGAGAATAGCTGATTTACTTCATTAATCTCCAACCTAAAAATATATTTTAAAACAAATCCAGATATAGCGAGCATTACAAATACAATCGGATATAATAAAAAGTAAAAAAATATCAAAGGCAAAGAAAAAATCTTCAGCATATAGTTAGGGTTTATTCTGAAAATTACTTTCGGAATAAACTCTGCTGTCATCAGGATAATGATGGTGGAAATAATTGTTTGAGTAAATAACAACAAAAATGAAGATGATATAACTTCATTAAGAAACGGATCTAAAAGTTTAGTCATTGAAATAGAGAAAATAACCAAAGAAATATTATTCCCAATAAGCA
>ENA-OREB01001762-OREB01001762.1-marine-metagenome-genome-assembly--contig:-NODE-1762-length-10510-cov-3.418480_pt1 | contig 10510 bp, 8 predicted proteins | sample MGYA00248625_ERZ508552 | MGnify/ENA primary metagenome ERZ508552 (study PRJEB26219, sample SAMN06267888) | marine metagenome | isolation source: Monterey Bay, California, USA | place: USA:Monterey Bay...
CGATCTTTGGATTATCGGTGGGGCTTCCAAGGGCAATGGAAACCGGAGTGATTTTGGGTGAGACGGAATTCCAAAACGGGAGGTAGTAGGATTTCAGGTTTTTGACGATGTCGGGTTGCTGATCAGCGACATTGATTCTCTGTTCCGGATCGGATCGCAGATCGTAAAGTTCCTCGCCGTTAATTAAACGCCATTGGTCTTTCAAGATGCACGAATAGGACCATGGTTCCGGTGAAATTTTGAAGCCGGGTCCGCCATGGTATTGGACGATGAGGTGGTCGCGGTGACCAGCGGCATCCACCTCTTTTAGATTTTTTGCAAAAGAGATGCCGTCCGGCTGATAAGAATTGGGCAATTCTAAATCGCAAAGTTCAGCAAGGGTCGGCAGGACGTCAATATGTGCTGCTAAATGAGAGATATTTCTGTTTTCGATTAGCCCGCCTCGAGGCCAGCGGATGAAAAAAGGAACTCTGTGTCCACCTTCGTAAATTGATGATTTCTTGCCACGCATTCCTGCGTTGTAACCGCTGGTCAGCAAGCCGGTTGGTTTTTCAAATGTTCCGCCGTTGGATGTGCCATTGTCAGTCATGAAAATTAGTATTGTATTCTCGGCGAGTCCAAGGTCTACAAGTTTACTTCTCAACTTTCCCATGTTGTGATCGAAGTTTGCAATCATGCCATAAAATTCAGGTCCATTTTTCCATTTGATTTGTTCACGGTAAGGATCACTCCAACGATCATCAACTCGGTAAGGTCCGTGTGGTGCGTTGGTGGCTAGGTAAAGAAAAAATGGTTTGTCGCGGTTGGTTTCGACGAACTTGATGGCTTCGGAAAACCAAACATCGGTGCAGTATCCAGTGAATTTTTCGAATTTTCCATTTCGTTCGTAGGTGTCATCGAAGTAGTCATTCCCCCAATAGTCAGACGCTTGCCCAACGCCGCCACATCGGTGCCAGAGTACATTTTGAAAGCCGCGATCTTGTGGCCGGTGAGGCGCGTTATCACCAAGATGCCATTTCCCAAACATGCCAGTGATATATTGATTGGCTGAAAATAAATCGGCGATAGTTTGTTCGTCGGGGTGCATCAGTGTACGGCCACTGCTGGTTCGATAGGCACCTGTTCTTGCAGGGTAATGGCCAGTCATCAATGCAGCACGCGTTGGAGTGCAGAAGGAGCTAACGTGGAAGTTGGTAAACCGAATCGATTCGCTGGCTAATTGATCCAAATGAGGTGTCTGTAAGATTGGGTTTCCGTGGCAACTAAGGTCACCGTACCCTTGGTCGTCTGTCATCACGAGGATTACATTCGGCCGTTCTTCGGCGGAAATAGCATCGCTGCAGAGGAGGGGGGAGATTGCTCCGCAGGTGTAGATGACGGCAACTGCAAGTGAGATTTGAGATCTTTTCGATGGAGTAAAGCCAGCCCCTAAAAGCCTGTGGACTAATTGGAAGGCAAGTTTTTGAAGGGATTGGATTGCCGTGAACCAAGTGAAGAAAGTCGTATTCATAGGATGCTTTGCAATGTCTGGTTGTCGATCAGCGATCTGAGAGAATTTAAGTTTAGCGTTGCTTGTGGTGGAAGTGTTAGCGGAAACTTGCCTGCTGCACTGGCTCTCCAGGATACATCCGGTGTTATCGTGGATAGAGCCGTAGAAAACGTGACAATCCCAACGATCGGCGGTAGATTAGAAGAACTTAGCGGGGAATGCCTGTGATGGCCTGAACTGGTGGTGGTTGCGAGGCTAATGAAATGTTTTATTGGCGAGGCGATCTAAAAGACCAAATATTTTGCACGAGATTACTCTATGAAACCTGTTTTAACATTGTTGTTCTTCCTCTTTGTTTTTAATACTGCTTTTGCGGATACAAAAAAGCATGACTTCAAAGGCGCGGCGGTTGCTGAAGTTTATAAGGAAGCATCCGGAGATAAGTTGTGGATTTACCGATTCGACCCTGCCAATTACAAACCTGAGAGTGATTCGCGGCCCGCGGTTGTGTTTTTCTTTGGGGGTGGTTGGAATGGCGGAACCGTTGGGCAGTTTGAGCAGCAGGCAAAATACCTAGCGGCGAGGGGTATGGTTACATTCGTAGCTGATTACCGAGTGAAGCAACGACAAAAGACAAATCCGGATGCGTGTGTTGCTGATGGCAAATCAGCGATTCGCTGGGTTCGTAAAAATGCTAAGCGACTTGGAATTGACCCTGATCGGATCGCTGCCGGTGGAGGTTCTGCTGGTGGTCACGTTGCGGCAGCAACGGGGATGTGTGACGGGCTTGATGATCCTGCCGAAGTGGATTCCAAGATAAGTTCCAAGTCGAACGCACTTCTCTTGTTTAATCCTGTCTATGACAACGGCCCAAAGGGCTACGGTCATAATCGCGTCAAGTCATGGTTTCCAGCCATCTCGCCGGCACATAATATCAGTCCGGATGACCCACCTACCATCGTTTTTTTGGGTTCCAAGGATAGCTTAGTTCCAGTAGAGACTGCAAAGAAATTTGATGCTGACCTAAAGGCAGCGGGCGTCCAGTCGGAGGTTTGGATTTACGAAGATCAACCCCATGGATTTTTCAACGAGGGAAAAAGCAAGGAATCATTTCTCGATACTGTTTTAAAAATGGATGCCTTTTTAGCAGCGAATGGGTGGCTTGATGGAAAGCCCGATCGTGAGAAATTAAACTCGCTATTAAATACCAAATAAAAAAATACCAAATAAAAAAGACCAAACCAATCGTCCGAGTTTTTTCAGGCATAGGTTTTATCTGGTCAATCATTTTAAAAACGATTTTTTTGGCTCCTTTTTTCTAAGATCCTTGTCGTTGGTGCGTTAACCCCGCAGCTAGACAGTCGATTCAATGAAATTACGGGAGTCTTAAATGTCGAGAACGCTTGATCGGGTCGAGATCCGCACACCTTGTCCTATGGACTGGGATTTAATGGAGGGTAACGACCAAGTTCGCTTTTGTGGCCGCTGTAAAAAGAATGTGTTCAATATCAAGGCGATGACAGAAGCAGAAGCAGTTTCACTATTCGAGGACTCGGGTGAAAAAGTGTGCGCCCGAATTTATCGACGGGACGATGGGACGGTGGTTACCTCGGATTGTCCCCCTCGCTCAAATTCACCGTTGGCCGGCAAGAGAAAACCACTTCAGTTTTCGATGGCTTTTTTGATGGTACTCGTCACATTCAGTGCTGGCTTGGCCGCAAGTGCTCCGTGGATAGGCACCAAAATCCAACCGTTAATCGAGCGGTTTTTTCCGACTGCCCCGGGGAACGCCATCCCGATGGGGGGAGCAATGGCTATGGGAGATATGGTCGCTCCCATGCCTCCGGTTCAAAATCCATTGCCGGTCATTCAAGGTAAAGTCATGACGCTGGAAGAGCCTTTGTAATTGATTTCTCAAATGGGAAGGTCTTCTTAATTGTCGCAAATAGTTGTCTCTTGCGTTCGTAATCCTTTAGACTTGGGGCGGCTTGTTATTCAATGTTGGGTATCGAGTTGACGGTTCTTGGGTTGTGTAGCGAATGCAGTGGAGGGGCTTGGTGTGGCAAATTTAATTTCACGGAGGCAATTTGCGGGGATTGCTGGAGGAGTCGCTCTGCCACTGTTAAGCCCAGCTTTATCGTTGTCTAATTCCCCCAAACCGCAGAAGACACTGCGTGTTATTGCGTACAATATTTATGGAGGCAAAGGTTGGCCCAAAGAGCGACCTTTGGCGAGGCAGGCCGTTGCGAAAAAACAAATGGCTGCCCGGTTAGCGCAAGAGTTGGAATTGTATGCTCCCGACATTATCTGTTTTTCTGAATCTCCGTCAGAATCAATCACGCAAGATATTGCCAAACGTCTCGGGCTTAATCATGTCCGCTTTCCTAGCGGTGGGAGCTGGCCCGGGACTTTATTGAGTCGTTTCGAGGTTGCTCGATCTCAAAATGTTCCGTTAGGTTTTCAGCGTCCGCCAAAACTATTTACCCGCCACTGGGGGCGAGCGGAATTGTTGATGCCGGACAAAACGACATTGGTTGTCCATTCTGCTCATCTTTTCCCTACTGCGGATCCGGTCAATCGTCTGGCTGAGATTCGTGCGATGGTAAAATCCATGCAGGCCGATTTGCAAAGTGGGAAATCGATGTTGTTAATTGGGGATTTGAACCATAGTCCAGACACAAAGGAATATGAATTGTGGATGGAGGCTGGCTGGATTGATACGTTCGCAAAAGTGGGTGTCGGTGAAGGGCCGACCATCAAAGCTGATATTCCCAAGTGGCGGATAGATTATGTGTTGGCGGCGGGGGGGATTGCTAATCAAGTCGTTGAATCGAGACCGCTGTTTGAAGGTGGGTTTCGTTTAAATATCCAGGATCCCAGTTCATTTGCTCTGAGCGACCACTTACCTCAGTTGGCAGTTTTTGACTTGTCTAAATAAATCCCTAGGCTGAACGCTTGTCGCAATCGGTGCATTTAGAGAATTGAGTCGGTCGATTGAAACCATTAATTGTTTTGAATGAGAATGAATGATGAAGCTGTTGCAAATTTGGATGGTGATTTGTTTGGTAGTGAGTGCTCAAAGTTTTGCACAGGCGACTGACTTTTATGTTTACTACCTCGGAGGTCAATCCAATATGGATGGCTACGGGTATGTCAATCAATTGCCTGCTGCCGAGACTGGTGCACAGAACGATGTTATGATTTTTCATGGCAACACTTCACCCGATAAAGCCGCAGTTGATGGGAAAGGTGTGTGGAGCAAACTGCAGCCCGGGCATGGCGTTGGATTTAAATCAGATGGCAAAACCAATCAGTATTCCAAGCGGTTTGGCGTTGAGTTGACATTCGCAGAGACGATGCAGAAACGTTTTCCTGATCGCCGAATTGCGATTGTTAAGTACTCGCGAGGTGGGACGTCCATCGATGCGGCGGCCGCTGGAGGGTTTGGATGCTGGGAGCCCGATTTTGAAGGTACTGCGGGGGTCAATCAGTACGATCATTTCTTGGCCACGGTGCGTCACGCTTATGCGGACACGGATATTGATAATGATGGTCAATCTGATCGTTTGATACCTTCCGGGATTGTCTGGATGCAAGGTGAAAGTGATGCACACCATACACCCGAAACTGCTAAGCGTTATCAGGCAAATTTGAAGCGATTGATGGACTTGATTCGAGCGGCATTTCGAACAGATGATCTTCCAGTTGTGATCGGAAGGATTTCGTATTCAAAAAAAGAACCACCCAGTTGGAAACATGGAGAGATCGTACGAGAGGCGCAAGCCGAGTATGTTAAAGCCGATGCAGCAGCGGCGCTGGTGACCACGACTGATCAATACGGATATTCAGATCCGTGGCATTATGACTCTCCCGGCTATATTGATCTCGGGCGCCAATTTGCCAACGCGACTGCCGATCTTGAACAGGGCAAAAAATAAGCGAATAAGATTTGTAATCATTCAAAGGCGAGCGGTTGTCGGTGATCTTTGGCTATTGAACGAGGAATCCTCTCTTTTGCTTTTTTGAATGGAAAAGATGAAGTGCAGCGGCAGATCGGATAAAATCAATCGCTGCATAGTTACAGTGTGGTTCGATGGTTTTTATTTCTTAAACGAGAGGTTCTTGTATGAGTCCGACTAATCTCAACCGTGGCTCTGCCAACCGCCGGCATTTTATCAAAGCTTCCACGCTTGTAGGTGCGGCAGCCTTAGGTCCCGTTCACCTTCTGGCAGCTAAACCTGATTTGACTAAGGATAAATTGAATATCGCAGTGGTGGGTGCTGGCGGCCGGGGCGGTGCGAATCTCAATGGTTGTTCGGGTGAAAATATTTATGCAATCTGCGACATCAATAAATCGACAACTGCCAAAGTGAGCCAGCGTTTTAAAGACGCCATTGTGACGACGGATTGGCGCACCTTGATTGACGATCCCAAAATTGATGCATTTGTTGTGTCCACGGCAGATCATCACCACGCCTTGGTTTCTATCGCCGCGATGCGAGCAGGCAAGCATGTCTATTGTGAAAAACCACTGGCGCATACAGTTCGCGAAGCGAGATTGATGCAAGATGAATATAAAAAACGGAAGGGTGAGATCGCGACTCAAATGGGAACGCAGATTCACGCAACCGGGAATTATCGACGAGCTGTCGAGATTGTGCAAAGTGGAATGCTTGGGGCTGTGACCGAAGCACATGTGTGGTGTAGTCGTGGAATATCGTCTGTCGGTCAGGCTGTATTGCCGGAACAGCCTGTTCCTGAAACCTTTGATTGGGATGTCTGGTTGGGGCCGGCTGCGAATCGGCCATACAACAAAAGTTATTGGTCCGGTGGGAACCTGAACTGGAACCGTCGCTGGGAGTTCGGCAATGGAGTGCTTGGCGACATGGGTAGCCACTTGATTGATTTGCCTTACTGGGCTCTTGAGCTTGATCGTCCAACCTCCGTTGTGTCCGAAGGTCCTGAGCCTGACGCCGTAGCATGTCCGCCGTGGCAGCAGGTGACCTGGGAGCATCCGGCCCGCGACGGCGATGGTGCGCACCATGCAGCTTGCAAGGTCGTTTGGTATCACGGAAATGAGGGGATGAAACGTCGAGCGGAATACCTTCAGCCGAAAGTGGGCAGTGATACCAACCTTGGTAAATGGGGGATAGGGGTCGCGTTTATTGGAGACCGAGGAGTCTTGGTTGCTGATTATGGGAAAATGGTTCTCAGCCCATCTGCTGATTTCGCGGATGTTCCCCGTCCCAAAGCGACGATCAAACCCTCGCTCGGGCACTACAAAGAATGGATTCATGCTGCCAAAACGGGTAGTGAATCTCTTTGCAATTTTGATTATTCCGGCGCTTTGATTGAGCACAACCTGCTCGGGAACGTCGCTCATCGAGCTGGAAAGAAGCTGCAATGGGATGCGGAGTCGATGAAGTTTACCAACGACGAAGCAGCCAATGCGTTATTAACAAAATCTTATCGAGACGATTGGAGCGTCTAACGGAGTTTGGGTGTCCTCTGCAACGTTACTCGTTATCCTTAGCAAGGGCGGGGCGCTGAGAGCGTTCGGCTGGTGTCGGCAATTTCGAATTGGCCAGAACCGAATTGGCCAGAACCGAATTGGTTCCTTTGCTCGCGGGGATCGTACGGATTTTGGGAATCACCGGAGCAGGGGAGTTGGCAAGATCGCCATCTGCGATGCAATACAAATACTTGGAACTTCGTAATAAGAGTCGACTGTTGCTGGCTGCCGGGGAGCCCCAAAAAACTTCTTTTTCAGATGTCACCTCATTGACGGCCAACTGTTTGATTTCCTCGCCCAACTGAAAGACATAAACTTGCCCGCTGGCATTGAGATAAAACAAACGATCTCCCACTACAATCGGTGAAGCGTAGTCGAGCGAACCAAAGCGGGAATTTCCCGTCGTCCGTTCGCCTTTTAATCTCATTTGCAGATCTCTCTTGCCAGTTCCAGTATCGACCGTCGAGAGGATTCCACGGGCAATGATAAATAAGTTTGATTCGTAGCGAACGGGTGATCCGTAAATCGCATTCACGGGCCCCTTCCAAATCACTTGAGTGTCGCTGACGTTTCCGGTTCCACCTGCATCGATAGCGATGCTGCCTCCTCCCTGTCCAGAGAATGCATACACACGTTTTCCATCAGCAATGACGCTAGTGTAGGCCTGTTGCGATTTTGTAGCCGTTGCATGCCAGCGTAATTTTCCGGTCGCTGGATCGAGCCCCCAAATTTCACCGGGGACCAGCATCACAAGGTCGGTTCGTGTTTTGTTGGCGGAAACCAAAATTGGCGTGCCCCACATTCCGTCGAGACCCGTTGCGGATTGTCGCCATTTCTCTTTACCCGTTTGGGTGTCAAAACCAATGATCGACTGGCTCTCTGCGGACGCCGTCACAATCAGCGTATCGCGATATAGAATTGGGCTCGATGAGGACCCCCACTTGGGAGGATCGGATTCCTTACCGGCGTCGGCATGCCAGAGTTCATTCCCATCGAGGTCAAACGCATAGACGCCACCTTTGCCAAGAAAAGCGTAAACGTTACGGCCATCCGAGACCGGCGTGTGGGAAGCGTAGCCGTGGGAGGAAACCCCCGATTTATAATAAGAGTCCTCCGGCAACGAGGCTTCGATATTGTTCTGCCAAAGAATTACTCCTGATGCTAAGTCAATGCAAATCAGGTGCCTGACCAAGTCTTCAAGATCGCTCTCCTTTTCTTTCGTAACTCCGTAGCCAGAATAACACGTCACAAAAACCTTCTCACCAACAATGATTGGGCTCGATGCACCCGGGCCGGGAAGACGCGTTTTCCAAGCGACATTTTCTGAAGGTGACCAGAGGCTGGGTGTTTTGTCGGAATCCGTCACGACGCCAGATCCTTGGATGCCGCGGAATCGTGGCCAATCATCAGCGTTGCCTGAATCGCAAAACAGAAGAATGGTGATTGCGAAGATTGCGATCGTGCCAGCGGTGTTCGTCATGACGTGGAAGGGATAGATGCAGGTGGAAATCAAAGGCGAATTATTGGCTGCTGATGGAGCTGCTATCGGCTTTCCCGTCAATTGGCTTCAAAAATAACATACTCACAAAACTAATGGCTGAGAGGACAACGAGATAAATCGCCGGTGAAGCCAGATCGTCTGTGGATTTGATTAACCAAGTGCTAACCAGAGGAGCGGTGCCGCCAAAAATAGCAAGCGTAATGTTGTAGCTTAAGCCAATCGCAGTGTATCGCCCTCGAATTGGGAAACACTCGACCATGAACGCGGGCAGGGGCCCCTGGATTGCGCCTAGCAGAATTGCAAAGATGATTTGGATTACCAAGGCATGAATCATTACGCCCTGGTCGAGGATTAAAAAGAATGGATAGACCAGGATTCCCATTAGCGCGGTTGCTGTCAGCATCACTTTTTTTCGTCCAAACGCATCGGACAGTCGCCCACCTACCGGGATCAATAATAGCAACAATGCCATTGAAATTGTGTTGATGATCAGTGCGTGTTCGATCGGCGGAGAAACCAACTTGGTTAAGTAGGTTGGCATCCAAACGAACAGGAGGTAAAAGCTGGTTGCGAATAGCAGAATACTAATCGACATATGGAGCACTCGAGCAGGCATGGTTCTTAAGACTTCGAGCAGTGGGTTGCCTTCGTTTTCACCACTCAGTTTTGACTTTTCAAAATCGGGGGATTCGACCAATGTCCGGCGGAGCCAACTTCCAACCGCGAAGATTACGACGCCCGATAAAAAGGGAATCCTCCAGCCCCAGGATTGCATCGCAGCTTCACTTAGACTGTTCGTAAGAACGGTAGCCATGAGTGAGCCCAAGAGGATGCCGGCAATGCCACCACAAACCGACCAACTACCAGAGAGTCCGCGGCGATGGGGTGGGGCGGTTTCAACTAAGTAGGACATCGACCCAATTAATTCTCCACCAACCGAGATGCCTTGCAGGAGTCGTAACAAGATAAGTAAGATCGCCGCGCTTGCGCCGATTTGACTGTAGACCGGCAAGAGACCTACCAACACCGTTGGGATTGCCATCATCGCAATTGAAAGTTGGAGTGCCGTTTTTCTACCCACGCGATCGCCGATGTGGCCAAAGATGACACCCCCTAACGGCCGCATTAAATAGCCGGCGGCAAAAATACCATAGGTGTTAATCAATCCGGATATCACATCGTCTTCCGGAAAGAACAAGGGGCTCATGACCGGCGCGAGGAAACCGTAGACCGCAAAGTCATACCACTCCAGTACATTTCCAATCGTTCCCGCTAAAGCGTGCCGACTCTCTTTGTCAGATTTTGTGTGGTTGGACATGGGGTAGGCATCTTGGGGTGTGGGAGTTGGAGAGTGGCTTAGAAGCCACATTTAAATTTTAATTTCGCCAGCAACTAAATTGATTTGAGTTACAACCTGCATTCGATTATTCTCAGGCAGAAATACTTCGGCGTGTTGTTTTGTGGCTGACCAGTACGTTTGGGGGATTATAGTTGATCTTGTTTGTTTATGAAAACCAATCCATCAAAGGTTGGGAAACGGTAATCGGCTTAGAGGTACATGCAGAATTAGCTACAAAAACTAAGATGTTTTCATCAGCGCTTAATTCCTTCGGCGGAGAACCCAACAGCAACACAGACCCTGTTTCTTTAGGATTGCCTGGATCTTTGCCGGTTTTGAATGAAAAAGCAGTAGAGCTAGCTATCAGAGTGGGTTTAGCTTTGAATTGTCAAGTACAGAAATCAGTATTTGCACGTAAGAACTATTTTTATCCAGATATGCCTAAGGCCTATCAAATTTCACAGTTCGATTTACCCATAAACAAAGAAGGGTGGTTGGAACTTCTTCTACGAGATCGTTCATGTTGATTTCCGGGGTCATTTCGGATTCATGTGGTGCGGTGAACACCCAAAGTTCGTTTGCAAGGTTCTGCATAAAAATATGTTGGAAGAGCGTCGCGCCACCCTCGACAATGACGTTCGTTGCGTCGAATTCGGTTACAAGATGTCG
>ENA-OREB01001766-OREB01001766.1-marine-metagenome-genome-assembly--contig:-NODE-1766-length-10499-cov-2.565630_pt1 | contig 10499 bp, 7 predicted proteins | sample MGYA00248625_ERZ508552 | MGnify/ENA primary metagenome ERZ508552 (study PRJEB26219, sample SAMN06267888) | marine metagenome | isolation source: Monterey Bay, California, USA | place: USA:Monterey Bay...
CGGCCCAATCTATCTATTAATGTTAAAAAAATGTCGGGTGATATATTATCTGATTTATCTATTATCCCTGGGAATGAATGTACTATAGTTTATGTAAATACACGTAAAAAATCGGAAGAAATTTCAGAATTACTTAATCGTAATAATTATAAGTCGGTTAGTTACCATGCTGGTATGACCCTAGAAAATAGGAAAAAAGCTTACGAACAATTTATGAATGGAAACATTAAAATAATAGTAGCTACTATATGCTTTGGAATGGGTATAGATAAATCTAATATCAGATCAGTAATTAATTATGGAATGCCCTCAAATATAGAAAGTTATTATCAAGAGTTTGGTCGTGCTGGTAGAGACGGGTTAGAATCTACTGTAACCCTATACTATTGTGATAGAGATTATATGACACATCAATTCTTAATTTCTAAAGCAACAGATGAACAAAAGAAAGTAAAGATGAATTTACTGAATATATTTTCAAAATATGTTCAAAACTATGATATATGTAGACAATTCCTAATTGAAACATACTTTAAAAGTGGTGACATTAAATCAAAAATTGGAGATGATAAACATAATAGATGTAATAAATGTGATAATTGTAAAAGAAAAGATATTAAAAAAACCGATATATATGAAGATGCAAAAGTAGTAATAAATGTTGTTAAATCCCTAAATATTAACTTGGGAATAACTAAATTGATAAATATTATAAAAGGTACCGATAGAAAATTCAATAGGAATCCATTTTTTGGGAATGGTTATAACCATTCAGTATTATATTGGAAACAAATAATAAATAGAATGGTAAATGATGATTTATTACAAAAAGTGCCATATGGTACTTATGGTAATACATTAAAACTCGGTGAACAAATATTAAGTAATCCATATTTAGTGTATATACCAAATACAAAATCTAGTAAAAATAAAATACCTATATATTATACTAAAATACGAAAGAAGTTATCAATACAATCTAAAATACCTGAACATATAATAATAAATGATAAAATTCTTTTAGAAATATCTAAAAGAAAACCAACTACCCTAGAAGAACTGTTTCATATTGATGGAATCACAAATGAATTTATATCTAAATATGGTCAATATTTCATTAAAAATATAGAAAACAAAACAAATACTGAACATATTACATGGAATATGTTTAAAACAGGGTTATCTATTGATGAAATTGCTATAAGAAGATTATTGACTAGAATTACAATTGAAAATCATCTTATTAAAGGATTTGAAAAACAACCATCTGAAATATCTAGGAATTTATTACCTGTGAATGTAGAAAATACCGTCATAAATGCAATATCATTTGTTGGCAAAAACAGACTGAAACCTATAAAACAATACGTAGATAGTGGAGATATTAAGGTTAGTTATTTTCAGATAAGATTAACTATTATTAAGAATTCTAAATCCAAATATTTTTAATAAGTTATATTTATAAACCCAAAAAGTTTACATATATTCCATTCATTATATTATTGTGTCATTATAGTACGACAAATTGTATTTAATACCTTAGTTTGTTCCTTCGTTTTTTCATCAGAATTAATGCCTTCTATAGATATTGCAGTTCCGCAATCTTCATCATTCCTCAAACACGAAAGGAAGATGAAAATTGATCTTAATTTTAGAGGTAAACTACTATAATTATCAAATTTAGTAGATAACATTGAATTTATAAATGTTACATATTCATCCATATTTAAAAGATTATCAGAATTTACATCTGCATTAGTTAAAGCAGTTAAACATTTATCAATATTAGGACTTTTAGGTGGGCTCTTAGGACTTTTAGGTGGGCTCTTAGGACTTTTAGGTTGGCTATTATTCAACAATAGTATTGTTAGAACAATTCCTATTAAAATAACACAACCTACAAATAAAAATATAATTTTTATATTCATTTATATATATATATATAATTTAAATATGTTTACATAATAAATAATGATAGGGTTATTTATTATGTTTATATGTTTATATATAATAATTAGATCTTAAATAATAACTATGAAACGTTCATCCTAAAAGTATTTGATTATATATACATAATTCATCTAAATGAAATGTTGAATAACCTCTATTCAACATTTCATTAAATGTATAATTTAGGATGTATATTTAAGGAAATAATAGAAATTCTGGAAAAATTATTTTGTTAAAGAAATGATGTGAAAGTCGTAGTGAAACTCTTAAATAATTTTGGTTATAATTGCTTTAATTTTTTACCTTTTAATTACAGTAACATAATGCATAAAACCCCCAACCTTTAGGTTGGGGGTTTTATGCATTGAATTTACAGACTGAAAAATGTTTTAAAGTAACCTCGGCACAAATATCATTGCATTTAGAATTTTCCCTAAATATGGATTTAAAATCATATAAAATGTAGAAACCGTAAAAAACCCCCACCCCTTTTTTAAGGGGTGGGGGTTTTTTACGGTTTCTACATTTTATATTATCTTGGTTATTTGTATATATTCCCCATTGAATTTTTCCAATTTAAAATCTGTTAGAAGAAAAGGATAAAGAATGTAAAAGAAATTAGAAGATATTGATATCAAATAATTGATCTGTTCAAATTAAATCATTATTAGGGTCATACCAATCCCTAAATTCTATCTTTTTCTTACCAAAATAAGGGGTAGCTATACCTTTTTGGATAAGAATATCATTTATACTTTTTTTCTTAAATACATCATCAGAAGTTAAAAATAGTGTACCTATCATTCTACCTCCGTATTTTCCCCACCCTTTAAATTTGACCCAAATATTTTTGTTTAAAATCAAATCAGACAACCATTTAGTTGCTTTTAGGGCTATTTTCTTCTCATATAAATCTTTAGTTCTTTTTTCCGGAGTATCAATACCTTCTAATCTTACCTTTACTAGAACTATTTTTCTACAATATTCAACCGCAACTGTAATTGTATCTCCATCATAGACATCTACAACTTTACATATAGCAGTGATATCTTTTAAGGTAAACCAAGGTGTATTTTTTAGGGTTACATCGGAAAAAATATCATTACATTTAGATTTTGTCCTAAATATGGATTTAAAATTACATTTAAATATGTTACATTTGAATATGTTACATTTGATTTTTTTCATATTGGACATTGTTGTAAGAATTTGTTTTTTTAGAAAAAATTATCAATTTTAAATAAAGAAATGAATGAATCTAAAAAAACATTTATTACGAAATTATGTAAAATACTTATGAACAACAAGTTTGCTAATAAAAAAGAAGCTATTGATAAAATAACTATATTTTTAGATAAACATCCTAAAAATGTAGTTAACCTAGTATTAAATATGTTTGAAAAAGAAATATTTTCAAATGAAAATATAAGAGATAAGTTTGTATACCAGAAAAGACATAAACACATGTTTATAGTGTATAATTTGTTAACATATTTATATGATATAAATCGTTATATTAAAGAACGTACGATAAATAATAATCTTTTACAAAAAATAGAAGATAAAAAATTTGTTTATAAGCGTAGGCTGCTAAAAAATGATGTAGAATATATTGAAGATATAATAGTAATTCATTACAATAAATTGAATATAAAAGATTTAAAACAAATCTATGATCAATTAGAACATAAAATAGATATGAAGATAACAAAGCATAATCCTAAAAGTAAAAAAGAATTTTTAAATGCTATATTAAAATGGATACAAGAAACCAGGACTTTTGTGTATAAGTATACAAATATAGAATCTAAACAATTAGAATCTAAACAATTAAATATAAATCAAAAACTAAAAATACAAGAAGAACTAAAAGAAAAATTACCACAAGTATTACAAGATATAGTTTTAGGTTATAATGTAGGAGATATGAAATTAAAATTAAACTATAAATCATTTACTAAACCTATCATTATACGTTTGTTAAATGATTTGAATAAGATTCATGGTAAAAATTATTTAGATTTCAAAGAATCAGAATCTAAAAAGGAATTATTTAAATATCTTAGCGACAAAATGACAGTGAATAATTTTACATTATTGTTAAGTTATAAGTATAGTAATTCTAAAGTATTAAAAGATGATATTAGGAGATATGAAATAATTGATCTCACATTATCGTCGTTTTCTTTTACTGATAAATCATTTAAGTCAGATATAGTTAATGTTATACCTTTATCTGAAATTAGAAAAGTACTGGATGCAGTTAGATTCTATCATCAAAAACCTATTCCAAAATGGATAGGAGGATCCAGATCAAAGTTGATAGCAAAATTATTATCATTATTAACAATCCAATATATAAATATATCAAATAATGAAAAGGTTTCATTTATTGATTTAAAAAATGTTATGAATGATACTAATAAATGTTTAAATTTTAATAAAAGTGATTTGATCAACATATTAATGAAAATATATTATCGTCATACTGAATTGCCAAAAAAAAATAAACAAGATAAAATACAGAAGTTAATAGAATTTCCTAAAATTGTATTATGTAAAATGATAAGATATGCCATGATTTAACGAGATTTTAATACTGTTATATTATCTTGGGTTATTTGTATATATTCCCCATTGAATTTTTCCAATTTAAAATCCGTTATCATTCCATTATAAGTTGATATATAGTATTCAAGTTTTGCTTGTAAATATTGAATAGCAAATTTTTCTCCTAATTCTATTCCACAATCTCCATCTGCCCTATAATGAACACCAGCAATATTTCTACCAATAGAAATATTAGCAGCCAGTTTATTAATTTCCCCAGCAATAGTAAGATCCCCAGAATCAGATTCTGTATAAGTTACTAAACTATCTCCATCTAAACTATGTAGAGGTGAATCAGGCCATGAAAGAGGATCATCGTTACCGTTATGTGTTTTAAGAAAGGCTTTTAGAAGAGTACAACATGCACCAGCTACAACTGCATGTCCAGCTGGATATGTAGGATGTGTTGGAGAACCCTCAGGGTACTGGAGTAGTAATAGATGATTAGCATTTCCTAACATAGTATTTTTAGTTAAAACAGCATCTAGGGTAGCTTGACCATCGGATAGAAAACCATTAACAGTATCGAAAGAACCTCCTGTAAAAGTACCATCGATAATTTTATCAATATGATGAGCCATAACTTCGGGACGAAGTTTTAAACCAATGTTATATTTAGTATGCCAAGCAACTCTTAAAGCACCTAGGGCAATATCTCCAACTGAAGATAATAGATCAGGAGGTCCTTGATCGGTCCATGCAGATGTCACATCATTACCATTATAGTCTAATTCTATATTACTATTTTGAAGACTTATAATAGCTGCATTCCAGTATGCCCAATGTAAAGGATCCCTGTGTACAATACTTCCTAGTACACGTCCATTATAAGCATATTTACTGTCCCCCGAAAAATTAGGAGATCCTCCAACTATGCCTTTTTGTATATCTAAATAATTGCTTGGATTTATAGAATCTGTAACATCATCTTCAACAGGATATTGTTGTACAATATCTATACCATTGTATTTATATGGAAGTACTAAATATTGAGAAACATATGGTCCAACAAGTACGTCTTTTGCGATACCCCTAAAAAGTACTTTAGGAACAACTAAATTAGTAATAGGATCTATAGGACCTATATATCCATCATTAGAAAGATAATTATTCATAGACTGAACAGCCCTAGCAGAATCACCTCCTCCGTTTTGAATATCAAAGAAACTAGTGTCTTTTAGAAGACCCTTTTCATATACTTCAATCATGTCACAAACATTTCTTATATCATCAGCCGGGATAAATTCTTGAGATAAATCAAAAAATTGACTATCAACACCGACAGGCCAATAAGAGTTCCCTGTAGCCATACCTTCTAATTTTCTTATTTTTGTGGGTTCCTGACTTTGTTGTACTGCGCATATACTTTCTTTGCTTCCACCTGAAGTAGATACGCTTATTAAACGATCTAAATCTATCTTTCTTATTAGACCATTGGAATCGTGTTTAAGAGTTTTTCCAAATAACCATGGATAATATTCTATTCCTCCATCAGTATAGGTACGTAAATCAACTTTTACACATGAACTAGCAGGATTAGATACAAGTCTTCCTATGGCACATTTCCTTTCAATAGCAAATGATCTTCCCTTTCTATTTGAAGTTAGAATAGAAGGGTCTCCACCACTCTCTAGGAAATTAGAATCATTATTGTTTTTTGAGAATGGACTTCTCAATGTATTGGTATATAATTTAAACATATTTATTATAAATAAATATAATAAATATATGTTAATATTTCCAAATTATATTTCCAAATGTCAGAAAGCCACAACCTTTTAAGGTTGTGGCTTTCTGAACGTATTATATTTATATTATCTTAGGTTTTATAATTCATCATCATCCTGATAATTTCCTCCATCATCTGATAGAACAATCGTATCATCAGATGTTCTTATTCTATATCCTGTCCATGATTTAATTGGTGTATTACATTCATAGAATACTTTCTCAAAATAATCAGAGACTTCTGATTTACTGGGCATAGAACGAGCTGGACTATTTTCCCTAAACCATTCCTTAAAGTAATTATATATAGCCTTGATGGTGACTTTGGACTTTTCATCTTTGATAAATGATTCTTCATAAAATTGTTTGAACATATCATTTTTGAGTCTATAATTAGCAGTTGCAGCCCTAACTGCATCAGGTTCAATTCTAGTATTAATATTTCTTCTATGTTCTAAAAGGACCCAAGCAAAAGGTTCTAATAAATTAGGAATCTTTCTACCGAAGTTTTTATCCATAGGGAAACGTTTTGTTTTAATTTGTTCTACCGGATCTTTGGGAGCAGGATCGGGGTCATTATCTCTTACGAAAGTTGATTCAAAAGGAATTACCCTAATTCTAGACCAAACTGCTTTATCAGCCCCATTTAGACTTGGTAATTTGTTACATATGAAAAACAACTTGAACATCGGAGTAATTTCTCTACCATCTTTACCGCTTTCAAATAAGTCCCTAGCATAGTATGTGTCATTACCTGACAAATTTTTCAATATACCTGTATTTATCACTTCATCAGTATTGGGTTCTTCTAGGGTTGCTAGACGAACACCTCCACCAGCCCTAGCTAATTCCGGGTTGGCTGCACCATTATTTACTTTTTTACCAGTTAAGACAGTAGTGTTAAATTTAATGGCTAATTTTCCTAACATTTTTTCTAAAATATTTTGGGTAACTGATTTACCATTGTCACCATCCCCAGTTAAAAAATATACATGTTTTTGATGATTTCCACCAACAAATAGATCAGAAGCAATATTCATAAAGTAAGTTCTTATAGATCTATCTGGGAAAACTTTTTCTAGGAAGTCATATACTTCTAATACACAATCATCATCTTTTTTATATTCCCTATAATTAACGGCTGCAGTTTTTGTAATATAATCTTCGGGTCTTCCTTTTCTAAAATGATTAGTATTTAGGTCATATATTCCATTTTTAAATGGAAAAATATATGGGTTATTGTCTAATTTATCAATAAACGTCTTATCATAAAATATATCCATAGCTTCTCTCATAACATTTTGTTTATAAGGTGTATTTTTAAGACGACACCTTAATTTAGTAATTTGTATCATTTTATCTTGGATCATTTTTTGGGTGGATTCATTTGCACCCATAGTTCTATTGTACATCTTACCTCCTAATTTTCCATACTTGACTTCTACAGGTCCAGATAATAAATTTCTTAGGGTAACTCCACTGTCAATCTGTTCCCATTTTGGGGATACAAATTGATACCATGTTTTACTGGTAATACTACTACATATAAATTGATCCCCATAGTATATATGTAATATTGTAGCAATATCATAATGGTTCCCATCTATAAATTCTTCAAGTTTTGGTTCAGCACGATTGTGTACAAATTTATGATACTGTTGGGGAGAATCCATTTTAGCATAGTATTTTAAAGTTCCCATTCCTAAATCTTTAATCAACATCCTATCCCACTGAAATATACATACATTTTCATCATATTGGTCACTACATCTAGCTGAAAAATCACACCATAAATTTAATCCTTGACCTGAACCTTTACTTATATTATATAAAATCCAACCTATAGTCATCCATTCGTTATATTCTGTCGCCCTATTATCTGATAACATACATAAAAGATGTTTTGCTATATCTAATTTCTCAGACATCTGAACTTCTTCATCTTCATCAAATACTTGTCGCATCTCTTTTCTATCCCTTTGTAAAAAAGATTCCTTGAGGGGACTTACTAACCCAGCTTTCAATTCATTCTCTTCCCTCCCAAAAGGAATTATACTTAATATTCGGGGAAAATAATACTCAATGTTACCTTTGATTGATATAGGGCGTTCATCTAAATCATAAATAGTATATTTTGAAAAAGCTTGTTCCGGGGATATTTTTTCTAGAATAGAATTGTATATACCAGTTACCTTATATGGCTGTAATTTTGAATCTTTACTTGACCCGTATAATAACCAGGGAACCCGGCAACAGGCCTTATCTATTACAGACCCAGAATCATCTAGATCCAATTCTTGAAATACATTTCTTTCCTTTAGTAACTGTTTGACCCTAGGAATTATATGCATCTCTTGTTCCATTTTGTCTAATATTATACCTGGAAAATGTAAATGAAAACCGTGTTTCATATATACAGTATCATTTTTTGTTATATAATATGGATTTTTTTCTAATACTACGCAATTAAGTTTTTCATCATCACAATTATGTACTATCTTCTTCAAAACTTCTTGGTATATTCTTATAGTTTCTAAAACTTGTTTATCCGTATGTAAATATTCTTTATCATCGTCCTGTTCTAATTTTATATCTATATCAGCTAATATTGGTAAATATTGTTCAGGTTTTTCTGCTATATACATTTCAACCTTATTCATAACATTATCACTATATGTTTTCCAAAATATCTCTAAATCATCTCTATCAAAAGAATACTTTCCCTTAAAAGGACCCATACTTACATGTGTATGAAATTTAAAACTTTCATCGACCCGATGATCATTCATGATTTTTTTTAGAGATGTCATTTTGTTCATTTGTTTTCTTCCTATATTTAATTATTCATTTTTTTTTAAATGATATAATTAAATAATTTTAATTATTTTTTTAGTTTAAATTCATCTTCATTTTTATAATTAATAACCAACTTAATATTGGTGAATGTTTAACTACTTTATCAAATGCAGATGTAAATTCTGATAATTTTAAATATGGATGAATATGTAACATTTATAAATTCAATGTTATCTACTAACTTTAATGATTATATAGTAGTTTACCTTAGAATTAATGAACAAACTCAAATTTTAATATATTAATGGAAGACATAATTTACTCAGATTGGATGATTTAATAATGTCTAAAAACAATAAAAAAATTAGAATTAAGTAATATAGAATGCATAAAAGCCCCACAACCCCAAAAAGGGTTGTGGGGCTTTTATGACCATTCGCATCCCATAGGAATTTCTAAATGGATTTAGAACCTGTTTTATATATATATATTTTTATTAATTGCTCTCGGGTAAGTCGGAAATGAGTTTATCTGATGATAGACCAACACTTATATGATGAAACACAATATAAAATTATAATATTAGATAAATCTTTACATTCTAAATATTTATTGAGTACGGTTTTTACTAGATATTTACTAAGTTTAGTTCTTTGTATATTTTTATTATATCTTAAATGTCTTTTTCTACGACTTAGATGCCATTTTAACTGATTAGTTCTTGCTATTTCTATTGCACGTTCTGACTTTTGTGCTTCTTCTAAGGCCTGTTGTCTTAAAACATATTCAAATAAATCATCTATATTTTCATCTAACTTTAAAATTCCTTTATTTGAATTATATTTATTATGTTTCCATAAACTAATAGTTTTTAATTTAAAATTACAAATTAACTTGTTAGATTCATATGAATCTTGTATACGTTTTTTATGCAAAAAGTTACGCATACAACGTTGTATAATTCTCGTGGCATCATCATATTTTATAAACTGTTTATATTCATCATACATGTCAGAATCACTAGGAAGAGCTCGGATTTTTCTGATAGAAGGTATAACTATTTCCACATTGGCTTCTAAATAATCTTCTATCTTATATTGTTCATTTTGTATAATTTTCTTATCATAATGTATGTTATCATATTCTTCGCCGCAGTCTTCGCCGTATTCTTCGCCGCAGTCTTCAACATACGAATTTTCGAAATCAGAATCATCTGATTTCTCGGATTCGATATCCGAATATTCGATGGTATGTTCGTAAGACATCATCTCTGGTATCATCACACACAAGTTATTCTGAGAAATCGTTTTTTTTTTGTTCGGTCGTCATATTGACGCATAAAAGCCCACAACCCTTTTTATGGTTGTGGGCTTTTATGATATGGTCATATTAGGTAAACAACATTTTTGTCAAAA
>ENA-OREB01001768-OREB01001768.1-marine-metagenome-genome-assembly--contig:-NODE-1768-length-10496-cov-4.010270_pt1 | contig 10496 bp, 9 predicted proteins | sample MGYA00248625_ERZ508552 | MGnify/ENA primary metagenome ERZ508552 (study PRJEB26219, sample SAMN06267888) | marine metagenome | isolation source: Monterey Bay, California, USA | place: USA:Monterey Bay...
TACCGTTGTAGCATCAGATGGTTCAGCTACTGGTTCGGTAGGGGTTGTTGTATCAGTTACTGATGTTGATGAGAATACAAATAGCGCACCAGCCTTTACATCACCAGCGTCTTATTCGGTTAACGAAAATACTACTGCAATTGGAACAGTAAGTGCTACAGACGCTGATAATGATACTTTAACTTTTTCAGTAAGTGGCACTGACTCAAATCTTGTAAGTATTGATGCCTCATCTGGAGAGCTTGTATTCAATACAGCCCCTGATTATGAAAATCCAATTGATAGTGGCTCTGACAATACTTATGTTATTTCTATTGCTGCAAATGATGGAACAACATCTACCACTCAAAGCATTACAGTTACAGTTGCAGATGTTGACGAGGATTCCTCAACAAATGCTACAGATATATTTATTTCTGAATATGCAGAAGGATCATCAAATAATAAATATATAGAGATTTTTAATGCTACGGGTGCAGAAGTTTTACTTAATAATTATGGATTGCCTTCAGTTGGTAATGCTCCTACAACCGCGGGAGAGTATGAATTCTGGAATGGTGATATCTTTGGTGCTAACGATAGTATTGCAGATGGGAATACCTATGTGGTTTGTCACCCCCAAGCTGATCAAGTCATTCTAGATAAATGTGATGCAACACATCAATATTTATCAAATGGTAACGATGGATATGCTTTGGTAAAAGGTACAGAGTCAGATTATGTAGTTGTTGATTGGTTGGGTAACTTTGATGGAGATCCAGGAGATGGTTGGGATGTCTGTGGAATTGCAGAGGCAACTAAAGACCATACACTAATTAAAAAAGATGGAGCTGAGGGAAATTCAGATTGGGCTGATTCAAGCGGAACTAATTCAGATGATTGCGATTGGATTGTTAATGATAAAGACGACTGGAATGATTTAGGAGTCCATACTTGGAATGGTTCAAGTAATGGTGGAGGCTCAGGCGGCGGCGGTGGCTCAGGTGGCGGCGGTGGCGGCTCAGGCGGCGGCGGTGGCGGCTCAGGCGGCGGCGGTGGAACAACACCAGCTGATACTGAGTTATATGTCTCAGAGTATGCTGATGTGGAAGCATCTGCTGACACAACAACACCTTATGGGAATACAAAATATATAGAAATATATAATCCAAATTCAGAAGCTGTAGATTTATCTGAATACACCTTAAAGGGAATCCCTAATTCACAACCAGATAGCTGGGGTGCAGGTCAAACAGCTGATGGGAGATCTCTTCAGTTAAGCGGTACACTTGCAGCAAAAGATGTCTACTTGATAACAGGTGTTGATAGTAGTTTTGGTGATATCGACGATTACATAGTATCTCAAGCTGACCTAAGGCTAGATTATGAAAGCCCTGTTCACTTTAATGGTGACGATGCTGTTGGACTATTTAAAGGAGATACATTGCTAGATTCAGTTGGTACAGATGGTCCAGCAGATATAGGTATTGGTTGGGAAGTTTGCGGTGTTGAAAATGCAACTAGAAGGCATACGCTAATTAAAAAATCTGACAAAGTTGGCGAAGCTGATTGGTCTGTTTCTGCAGGAACAAACGCCGATAACTGTCACTGGATTGTAAAAGATGAAGGTTTCTTCTTTAATGGTGGCTTTCACAACCAAGAAGTTAGAACCGTTTCAGTGCCTAATGGTATATCAGGTGGATTTTCAATTGATGGCCAAAGCAAACCAAGTCTTACACTTGAAAGAGGTAAAACTTATAGATTTGATACATCAGATTCAAGTCTTTCCTCTCACCCAATAAGCTTTGGTGATGCAACTGAGGCAAGCTCATCGAGCGTAACCTACGGAACACAAGTGGGGGCTTCTGGTACTGCTGGGTCATATTACTTATTAGAAGTAACAGATGAAATTCCTTCTACGTTTTATTACTTCTGTGGTAATCATTCAGGAATGGGCGGTTCTGTATCAATTACTACTTCTGCAAATACAGCTCCTGAGCTAGTTGTGCCATCAGAAGTATTCACTTCGCCATCAAATTATGTATATGTTGATGAGGGTACTAAATCAGTAGCTTCTTTTTCAGCTACAGATGCTGATGCAGATTCACTTAATTATTTTGTTACCGGAACAGATTCTAGTTCATTTGAGATCACTTCAGCTGGGGCATTAGCATTTAAAAATGCTCCTAGCTATGACGGTAAAAAAGAATACTCTTTAGTTGTTAATGTATCTGATGGATTAACCTCAGACACGTTAACACTTTCAGTATTTGTTGATAGGCTTTGTACTACTTCATTAATTGGATTCAATGTGTGTATAGAGGGTGAGTCAGACGGTGGAGTTTCTTATGACAGAGACAACAACTACGACACCTGGAAAGACTGGGACAATGACTGTCAAAGCAATAGGCATGAGGTACTTATAGCTGAACATGATTCTTCAACAGGGGTAGGATTAACGTTCACATCAAGTTCAAATTGCAGTGTTGCAACAGGTCGTTGGTATGATCCTTATGATAATGCATATTTTTCAAGCGCATCTGAAGTTCAAATAGATCACTTTATTCCATTATCAGAAAGCCATAGAAGTGGTGCATGGGCATGGTCATTAGAAAGAAAAACAATCTATGCAAACACACTTAATGTTCCTGAGCAGCTAATTGCTGTTGGAGGAAGTTCTAATGGTTCTAAAGGAAGTTCAGATCCATCAGACTGGATGCCAAATAACTCTTCTTACCATTGCACATATTACAGAGACTGGGTAAAGGTTAAGTCTATTTATAGGTTGGGTATTAATTCATCTGAAAAAGATGCAATTGAATCTGGTTATAGTAGCTGTAATTAATTAAAAAATTCATCTAGATGATAATATTTATTGTCATCTAGATGTATAATCTTTTTTCATTTTCGGAGAGTTGGCTGAGTGGTCGAAAGCGCCTCCCTGCTAAGGAGGTATATGGGTAACTGTATCGAGGGTTCGAATCCCTCACTCTCCGCCAGTTTTGTATTAATTAATGAACAGGCGATATAATATTTCATGCTTAATGAACTCACCAAAGATTTCATAAACGATTTTTCAGTTGAAGTCACCCCAAAAGTTTTTAAAAAAAATAAACATTTAATACAAAACCTTCCTAAAAATACACATATATACATTGCTCATATTGAAGGCTTTAAAAGCAGCGATATGATAAGCGCAGCAAAAGAAATAGTTGATTTAGGTTATATTCCAGTTCCACATATAGCAGCAAGGCAAATTAAAGATAAAGAATCTTTAGCAGATTTAATCAAAGCGTATAAGAATGAATCAGGAGTTTCTGAAGCATTGTTAATAGCAGGTAGTAACAAACAAGTTTATGGGAATTTTGAGTCATCGCTCCAATTAATTAACACTGGCTTATTTGATTCTGATTTTAAACGTATTTATTTTGCAGGCCACCCTGAGGGCAATAAGGATATTGAAGCATCAAGCGTCACCCTCAATGAATCCCTGAGCCTAAAAGGAAATTTTTCAAACACAACCGATGCCGAGGTGATATTAACGACGCAATTTTGCTTTGATGATCAAAAAGTAATTGATTGGGCAAACCAACTGGTCATAGACGGCATTAACTTACCTGTGCATATTGGGGTTGCAGGCCCTACAAAGTTAAGTAGCCTTATGAAATACTCAATTGATTGCGGGATAGGACCCTCAATAAAGATATTAGAAGATAATTTCTCAGGTGTTGGTAAGCTACTTTCAAACTACTCGCCTAGCATTTTTTTGAATTCTCTTGCTTCTAAAATATCACTGACTGCAAATACAAATATAAAGAAAGTTCACTTTTATCCTTTTGGTGGTATTAAAGAGCTCTTAAATTTATATAGTTAATTTATATTTCTCTATTAATTAACCATTTTCATTTCTATTTTCTAGTAGTAGTATTAATTAACTAATTAAACTCGTGGGAGAGAAAAATGAATAAAAAACTATTTAAACTACTAGCACTATGCTCAGTGTTTCTTGTTATCAGTTGCTCTGATAATGCAGAAATGGCAGAGGCATCAGATGATCAAGGCCCAATTCACAGAGGCCCATATCATATTGAATTCTTGGAGTGTAATGCTGGGCCGGATTACAGTATGGAGAATGCTCAAAGCATGTTGTCTGACTGGAAAAAGCTAGATCATTCTGAGGATTTAAGGTGGGCCGGTGTTCATTCGCCAACAGGAGATAACCATAGGTTCGACAATGGGTGGTGGGAACTTGAGTGGACATCAGAAGAGGCCGCTGATAAAGCATGGTCAACAGAGAATGCTGAATTTATAGCCTGGGCCCAAAAGTACGAATCTGTTATGACATGTGATGGAGAGGGAAGATACCCATGGGAATTTTATCTACCAAGAGCATCAGACTCCTTTGGTACTGTTGAAGCAGAGGATGGATATTATGCATCCGCGTACCTTGAATGTAATTTTAACGACGGCTATGGTCCAAGTGACTTAAGAGCCTCAGTGGTTGAATATAACTCATATCTTGATAATTCAAATGACGTTGGTCCTTATTATTTTGGAGTTTATTATCCAAAGTATGAAGATGGGGCTGATTTTTTATGGATGAATGCTCACTCTTCGTTTGATGGAATGCAGGCTGGAAATTCTGATTGGGAAATTAATGGAACAGCCATGCAAGCAAAATTTGATACGATTTCTACTTGCGCTTCCCCAGACCTTTACAATAGCTGGCAACTTTTAACGGTTGGAGAAGAGAGCTAGATTTATAGCTATCTTAAAAAAAAGGGGGGTAACATGCCCCCCTTTTTTTTATTTATCCTCATACTTACATTTATTTATAAACATTAAATTCTTATTGTTTATATCCTTAAGTTAATAGGTTTGAGTTGATAACCCATCTTAATCTCAGTATAGATAAGACAGAGAATATTGATAGCCCTATAATCATACCAATCCACATTCCTGCAGCGCCAAGCGGATTGTTTAAGCCATGCATGGTTAAAAAGTATCCAGCTGGGATAGCAAACACCCAGTAGGATATAAATAATAGTATCATTGGTGCAAATGTATCCTTATAACCCCTTAAACTTCCAACTGCAGCCATCTGTATTCCATCTGGAAGTTGAAATATAGCTGCATAAATTAACAAGCCTATTGCAATATTTATTGCATTTAAGTCACTGCTGTAAAGATAAGCAATTTGATCTTTTATTAGTAATATTGTTAAGCAAGTTATTAAAGAGCCCGCTATACATAGGTAGATTGTTGAATAAGATGCAATTTTTGCTTGCACTCTATTATTTTCACCCACCAAATTGCCTACTCTTGTTGCTGCTGCTAAACCAATTGATAAAGGTAGCATGAAGAATAAACTAGCAATATTTAATGCTATGTAATGTCCTGCTACAACTGTTTCACCAAGGACACCTAAAATAAGAGCAGCCCCTGAAAACATACTTAGCTCAATAAAAATTCCTAATCCGATGGGAGTGCCTAGCTTAAAAACTTCTTTAGTTGTTCTTATGGAGGGCGGGGTAAATTCAGAAAATGGTTTAGTTAAACTATAATTTTTTGATAAGTATATGTAGATGATTAAAGTCAGCATCATAAGAAAAGATACTAAGGTAGTGGCAATTCCACACCCAACTCCACCAAGTTTTGGGACGCCAAAATACCCATACACAAAAATTATATCAAGAGGGATATTTAATAACATACCAAAAAAAGCTATATAAAATACAGGCCTTGTAAGCGCCATCCCTTCGCTGTAGCATCTTAGGGTCGTAAATATCGTCATAAAAATAATACCTAAGGAAAGGGCCTTCAAGTAAGAGCTTGATATAGAAGTGATGGAAGTATCTATGGGGAGATAATACAAAAGGTTGCCCATGAAAAATAAGATAGTGCACACGGTAAACCCTAGCGCAAAGGCTATCCATAAAATTTCTCTTAGCTTCTTTCCAATCTCATTAAATTTCTTTGCTCCATATAACTGAGCTACTATTGGCGTAACCGCAAAAATAACACCAGCTATTAAAAACCATATGGTGTTAAATATCGCTGACCCAACACCCAAGCCAGCCAAATCGGCCGAACTAGCTCTCCCAGCAACGATAGTATCCGTTGTGCCCATAAGCATATAAGATAGTTGAGAGCCAAGTATAGGGACCCCAATTTGTATAAGCTTTTTAAATTCAAAAGTATGTGATTGGAACAATTTATTCAATTAATAATTTTTTTGCTACTTTATCATATTAAAATGAATTTTTTGTGGAGATTATTATTAGAAAAGATAACAGACCTTATTGGCTTAAGAAAATTTCAAATAGGCTTATACATATTTATGTTGACCAATTCTTAAAGCCGCAATTTCTTCGATTAGGAAAAGGTGGGGCTTTTTTTAAACCAAGGTATATAAAATTATTTGGAACTAATATTTCAATTGATGATTATCCAACTTTAATTGGGGCACCTGATGCTTTCATGCAATTTACTGCATGGAATGTTGGAGGCTGGGATGGCTCTATTGAGATTGGTAAGTATTGCCTTATCACTCCTGGAGTAAGGATAATGGCAGCAGAAAAAATTTTAATAGGCGATTCTTGTATGATCGCCCACGGCGCATATATTTCAGATGCTGATTGGCATGGCATATATGACAGAGCTGAGCCAGTTGGCCAAACTAAACCTGTAATTCTTGAAGATAATGTGTGGGTTGGAGATAGCGCAATCATCTGCAAAGGAGTAACAATTGGTAAAAATAGCATTATAGGTGCAGGCTCAGTAGTTACAAAAGACGTGCCGCCTAACACTATATTTGCTGGCAATCCTGCAAAATTTATTAAAGCTATAGATGAACATAATTTTAATACCAGGGCCGATTTCTTTAACGATCCAAAAAAATTAGCAATGGATTTTGATGCTCTTGATAAGCATACTCTCAATGATAATTCTATTATTGGATGGCTAAAGTCTCTCACTTTCCCAAGTAGTAAAAACTAAAATGAAGATTATCGCTGATATATCTTTGCGAGATATCGATAAGCTATTTAGTATTTTGGACGGATTTGATGATTTCTCTGTAAAATATCTAGAAACAAACAATATAAAACATGAGTTTATTTATGATGCAGACATTCTTCTTGTGCGGTCACAAACACTAATCAATGAGAAGCTTTTATTATCTTCAAATATTAAATGGATTGGCTCAGCAACAGCTGGTGTAGACCATATAGACATCAAGTTCCTAGAAAGTAAAAATATCAATTGGTTTAATGCTCAAGGCTGTAACGCTTATTCAGTATGTAATTATGTTTTAAGTTCTTTGTATGAGCTTAAAAAGGATAAAATTTATAAAAATACCGATATGCTAGGAATTGTTGGATATGGAAATATTGGAAAAAGATTAAAATCTATTCTGGATAATCTAAATATTAAAAATGTTGTTTACGACCCATTTATAAAAAATAAGAGCCTCTCGATGATTGACGAGCTCTTAAAGGCTGAAATTATAAGTATTCACGTACCCTTAACATTTGATACAAAATATCCTACGCATACGATGATAAATGAAAGTTTTTTAAATAAATCTAAATGTCATTCTGTTATAAATACATCTAGAGGCGGCATAGTCTCTGAATCTTCAGTTATCAGAAGAAAGCTTAACTATATAGCCGATGTTTGGGAGAACGAGCCTTCTGTAAATATTGATTTAGTAAACTATTGCTATATTGCAACTCCCCATATTGCAGGCCATAGTTTTGAAGGTAAAGTTAATGGAACTATTGATATTCTAATTGCTTTAATGAGATATCTAAACTTTGATGAAAGCACAGTTAATAAAAATTTAAAGATTATAGAAGGTTTTTATCCCCCCCCAAAAAATTACTATTTAGACCTTAAAGACTTTAATAATAATTATGATATCTCCAAAGAATCAAAAAACTTTAAAGATCTATTTAAAAAATACCCTCAAAATAACTTCAATAAAATCAGGGCCTGTCATCCCAAAAGGCATGATTTATCTGTCTATAATATATAACTATATTCCATACATAGATAAATTAATTTCCAAGCTATTTACTAGTTAATTCTGTTAGTATTTGTGACACAGTAAATATATATATTTATTAAATATATTATTTTGTTATTAAAAGCCTAATATGTTTACTATTCATAGGAGTATTTGGAAGTTATGACAAACAAAGCACCCCAAAAAAGTCTAGCAATTAGCAATGAACATCATTTAGAAATGCTTGATAATGCATTGCCTATAATAAAGAAGTTATTAGTACTTCTTTTTGATCGTGATGTATCAAGCACATTGGGGTTTTTTAGATCTGATGTCTATCGATACTTCTTTCTTTTAACCTTTATGGTTGAGTATTTTGAAGGCAGTGAAATTTCTCAAGAACACGCAATATCTCTAGTTCCACAGAAATATGCATCTAGAATTAAGCGGCTGCAAGTTTTAAAACAGGCCGTTGAGCTTGGTTATATTATCGAAGAGTCTTCTACAGTAGATAAAAGAAGAAGAATATACTCACCGTCTACTGAACTGGTTTCAGAATTTTTAGATGGCGCAAATAATATAAACGATATATTTAATAAAAGTTAATATATATTTTTACTACATTTAGTTAATTATATTTATTACAATTGCTAGATGACTAAAATTAATAAAACCAATCAAGAGTGGAAAGATTCGCTATCTGAAGAATCTTTTAAAGTGACAAGGCAATCTGCAACAGAAAGGCCATTTACAGGCAAGTATTGGGATTTTGATGAAAGTGGGACCTACAAATGCATATGTTGTTCTGAACCTCTTTTTGAATCACAGACAAAGTTTGATGCTGGTTGCGGATGGCCAAGTTTTTTTGTACCAATTAAAGATGCATCAGTTACTGAACATGAAGACAATTCTCTCTCAAGGACAAGAACTGAGATTAAGTGTTCAAAATGCGATGCTCATCTAGGTCATGTTTTTGAGGATGGACCTGATCCGACTGGACTAAGGTATTGTATAAATTCAGTAGCGCTTGATTTTGATGCAAATAAATAAAATCACTTGAATCAAGTTATCAAAAAAAATCCAAACCTTTTAAATTCAATTAAAAAAGTAAGTGGCTGGACGAGTCTATCAAGGATATTTGGATTAATAAGAGATATTGCCACAACTGGATTGCTTGGAGCCTCATACTTACACGATATTTTTGTTGTTATCTTAAAAATTCCAAATTTATTTAGAAGATTTTTTGCAGAAGGGGCATTTAATCAAGCTTTTATCCCCGTCTACAGCGAATATTACAAAAAAAAGAATGATCACCAAGCAAAAGAGTTTTTAAATTCTCTTGGGTTCCTTTTTCAAGAAATACGGTGGGCGGTATGTTTATCTGTTGTTGTTTTAAGTCTGTTAAGTAATGTTTGTCTAAATTCCAATAGATTAATTCGGGTGCATTTATGAAATGGAGTATTTTTTGAGTCTTTTCAAACCAAGAAAAAAATTCTGCATACCGATCGAAGTAATCCCAGGTAGTTCTAAAAATGGCATAATTACAAGAGGCCCAATCAAAGTCTTGAGCGTCCCAAGATTTTCTTATGACTGTACAGCCCTTTTCTTTTAGTGCTTCTAAAAGTAAGGTGTCCTCCAATATTACTTGGTTTATATACCAGTCGGTTGTCTCGGGTTTTTCGTAGCGAGAATCAGTTAAAATAACAATGTCGTACATTTTTGTGTTAAATGAAATTTTGAGACTTTAGGTTTGGTTAACTAAAAAAATCTTACTAAAACAAGCAGGCTAATTGAGCGTTCTTAATTCGTTTTGTAAAAGACGTTTGCACTAGTCTAGATTGAGGATGGTAGTTTCTGATCGTTTACCTGTATTTAAGTGAATCAGATAGGATCCTTTTGCCTGTTTAGAGAGGTCTAAATCAACAGTTGTGTTTGTATTTGGGGTGTACTGATTTAGTTTTAAGCTGCTTACTTTTTCGCCTAATACTGTGAATACTTCTAGCGTGGCATTAGTATTTTCATCTAAATAAAACTGTATTGTAGTTAAACCTTTGCTAGGATTAGGAAAACTAGTAACGGATTTTTGGGTTTCTTCTGTTTCCATAACAGCTAAGGTTAACGCAGCATTAATTGCATTTTTAACGCCTTGTTCGCTAATTGCTCCATTGTTTTTGTTGTACAATATTTGATGTGTATTTCCCGCCAAAACTACCACTTTAGGCATGCCATCCTCTCCGTAATCTTCCATACTTATTGTGCTTGAAGAAAAAGCAGTATGATTTTCCATAGCATTGTTGTTTCCCCAAGAGCTAAGGTTAGAGCAGTTTGTATTTGCATAATCATCCACTAAAAAAAACTGAACCTTATCGGGGTGAGATTCTGAAAATGAACCTACAGCATCGTAAGCTCTCGATCCGAAGTAGGCACAAGAGCCACAAGGCATTACCCAGGCCAAAACAATAATTTTCCCAGCATCTAACTCATCGTATAATGTATGAGAAACACCATT
>ENA-OREB01001775-OREB01001775.1-marine-metagenome-genome-assembly--contig:-NODE-1775-length-10467-cov-2.733975_pt1 | contig 10467 bp, 6 predicted proteins | sample MGYA00248625_ERZ508552 | MGnify/ENA primary metagenome ERZ508552 (study PRJEB26219, sample SAMN06267888) | marine metagenome | isolation source: Monterey Bay, California, USA | place: USA:Monterey Bay...
CTGAAGATGCTGGCGCTTCCAAATTCTCCTGAGACCTTGATTTCCACATCTCCAGAGAAGAAATGGGCGGTCGTTTCGCTGTTTCCATTGATTCCAGTAGGCACGTTCCCCGAGATGGCCGTGGCGGAATCTCCCGTGATGGAAATGAAAGATGGTTGTTCTGCGATGACCGTAATGGGGGTTTCCGCAGGAACGTCAAACAGGGTGTATGTGCCCCAACCCATCAGGTATATTCTGCTGGGGTCGTAAGTCTCATGTCCGTTGAACATCATGACGATTTCACCGTCTTCCGGTTTGATGGAGACATTAGAGAATACATCCAAGCACTCGAAATTCTCGGCGTGGTCACAGACATCGTTGGCGTTGTTGTCATAGCCACCGATGACTTCGAATTCTGCGTGGGGAAATTCAAAGAGGACGTGGGCGGGGAAGGCGCCACTGTGGATGACTCCATAGCTCGGCATTGCAACCCATGCACCCGGTTCTGGCTCATTGTCTGGAATGACCTCATTTCCTGAGGCGTCATGCCATCGGCGGTCACCTCCTTTGAGCCACATTTGGGCGTAGTCATAACGGCCATAACGGTGACCTTGGATAAAGGTGTCGTTGCGACCATCGAAATTCTCGCCTTGGTCCCAGTTGAAGTAGGGGGCGGAAGCATTGTTGCGAAGGTGACGCCAGTCGCCTTCAGCTGTGCTGTCGGTGACACCGAGCCAGAGACGTTCAACCCCTCCTAGATTGCTGGATTCAAACAGGGCCAAGATTTCTTCATTTTCTTGTGCGCCTCCGATGCGGACCATGTGCTCGGACAGTTGTGCGAACTCGTAGTCCAACCCCGAAAGCAGGTGTTCCATGCTGACGGTGGACGTGGAGATGTAGTATTTGCTGCTGTCTGTGCGTCCTACATAGGTGATGGGCAACTGGTCCAGATTGTTGCGCTCACTTAAGCAGTGTTCACACTCTTCTTCTGGGAAGCGGCAATCCGTTGTTGTGTTGCGGGGGATTTCCAGCAGTGTGACACGCGGAATGTCTCGATTGGGGCATGTGTTGGTGGCCAGGTTGTGCCCGTTCGAGTCTGCAACTGCGAAATTGAAGGTGGGGGTGCACCACCCTCCTTGCAATTCGAGTATGAGGAAGGCGGGTCGAGCGGCTACCGTGACCTCACCTGAGGTGTTGTAATACTGCTGGACGGCGTCCTCCTGTATCAAAGCCCATTCTCCAGGTTGGATCTCGTGATTCTGACCAGAGGTTTGGGTTCCGAATGACCCGAGACCCGAAATTGTACCGTTGGCCCAAATTTGGGCGTAGTCATAGTCAAAGTCATTGATGTGTCTCGAGTTGACGAAGTTCTTGTCGTTGTCTACAGGTGGGTAGCCCCAATTCGAATAACCGAGGTTGCTGGAGTCCCTCAGGTTTGTCCAGTTTCCCTCACCGATGCCCACGAAGTCGTCGTCTGTCAGAGGCAGCCAGGCGTAGGGGACTTCAGCTGCGACGAGTAAACTGGTCAACGCGGCGTTTTCCGCTGCATCATCGACGATCAGTAGGTTCTCCTTGAGGTGAGCCCAATTCACATTTGGTGAATGCATCCACTCGTACATGGAAAGGGAGTCGGTCTCTGAGATGTAATAGCGACTCCCTGTGGCTTCACCAAGCAAGCTGAATTTGTGGCCTGTTAAATAGAGTGTGTCGGCAGGGGCCAATGCGATCTCATCGCTGAATTGTGTTCTGTTTGCCAAGAGAAGCGCCTCTTCCCGGGTGTGGATGGTTCCGATGTGTCCGCCTGCGGCCTCAGCATCGATGATGGCCTGGTCCCAAGTGACCGGCTCACGGCTGATGTAGAATTGGGTGGAGTCTGTAGCCCCCACGTGGAGATAATCAAGGAATGAGTAGTTCGCATAGGAATCCGTCGCCTCTGGGTTGTAGTTGCAAGCCGTCTCGTCGGTGCAACCCAACACTTCCAATTCACAAGAACCGTCGTCGTACACTGCTGTGTCGTCGTAGTTCGAAGCATCTGGGTTGGTGCAACCACAAGCGTTGCCCTCGTCTCCTCCACCAAACGTTCCTGCACCGTCAAAGGCAATGGAAGCTTGGATCTGGTCTGCACCCACACCAAGTGGGAAAATTTGGAGGTTGAGTTGACCTGAGACAGAACCTGCTGTCGTGACTTGCATCACCAACACGCGGCCATCGGCATCAGGCAAACCATTGGTCGCCGTGTTCAAAACATACCATGAAGCACCCGTCAAAGTGCTGCTCTCCAAGGCTGTCGCGCCAGGCGTCAGGAAGAATGGAGAAATGGGTTGGTTGGCATCCTCTACCAAAGAAGGATCGGCCGCACCAGGAACACTGGACGCAGGACCTTCCAATCCAATCGTCGCGTAAGAGTCGTCCGCCAAGTCTGGGAACGCTGGCAAGAACAAGGGGTTGATGCCTGCGGCACTCCAACCGGAGTTGAAGGCGCTGTTGAACACCCCACCAGGTGCATTCACAATCAAGTTCGCTTGGTCGTTGCCAAACACCGCACTCATGCGGTCCGTGGCATCCTGCATGTCCACATAGAAACGGTACACTGTACCACCAGCACCTACAGCGGGGGCGGATTCCACGGTCAGCGTGTACCCATGATCGTCTTGGGAATTCCCGAGAATTGGAATGGCCCAACTCAAAACAGCAAGAAGAAAAATATGCTTCATAAGAGAACGTTGTGATTCGGGGTCAAGATAGAATTTTCTGGCTGACCAGCGAGAGAACCAGGACCATTGGCCCATATGATGGCTTATCCATTTGATTCACAACGATTCACAATTGGAGGAGCAGCAGGGTTGAGGCGCTAACCCCTTAGGGGCAACAAAAAGCCCGGGACGTTTCCCGGGCTTCTCTTAGATTGTTGAATGAATCCTATAAGGGGCACAAGGCCCTCTGGAGTCCTTGTTTAGTGTTGGATGGTCAAACGACGGACGCTTACGCCGCGCTCGTCTGAAACCATCACATTGTAGGTGCCGCTGCGGAGTGCAGACAAGTCCAAGACAACATTGCCTTGGAGCACCATGTTTTCAGCCGTCCAAACCATCCGCCCTGCGGCATCCATGATTTGCACTTTGGCTTGGGCGTGGAAGCCATCCACTTGCAACGTCACCTCGCCGAAGGTCGGGTTGGGGCCAATGTGAATTGCAGACCAATGGGATCTTCCGTCGACATAGGTTCTGCCCGCGTAAACGCCTTTCGCGGGAATCAGCGTGTCGATTGCATCGAGGTTGGCTGTTGGAAATCCAATTTTAGTACCTCGAGCTGCTCCATGGGTCACCATGCCGCGAATTCGATAAGGACAGGTTAGTAACTGTCTCGCTTGGTCTACATCTCCAAGACGAATCAGCTCACGGATTCGACTACTCGAGATGAACGATTCGGAACTCTCAAGTTTGGGTTCTACAATTTGGAGTTTGACTGACGACTCGCGGCATAATTCACTGAGTCGATCGACGGTTCCCTCGCGTCCCCGACCGAAGTAAAAATTTGGCCCTTCAACCATGGCCTTGGCTGCCAGTTTTTCTACAACAATCTGTTTAAAAAAATCACGATAGCTTAATTCCAAAAGTGCACGATTGGTGGGGTAGGCGATGACTGCATCAACACCTAGATCGGCCAGGAGGTCTGCTTTTCGGTTGGTCCAGGTCAACGGCGGTGGTGTTTGGTCGGGCCGGAGAATTCGAACCGGGTGCGGGTCGAACGTGAAAACGATCGCAGCTGATCCGTCGCGTGAGGCAAACTGCTTTAATTGGTCAATGATCACTTGGTGCCCACGATGGACGCCATCAAAATTTCCGATGGTCAACGCACCGCCGCGAAGCGATCCAGGGAATTCCGTGAGATTGCGAATTAACTTCATTGAAAAATTTTTGAACAGGAGAGGGTGGAGGAAACTAGTTGTCTGAGAAAAGATGTTTGTGGTTTGGTTCAACCAATGGTTTTGAATGTTGGGAATTCGATGGTGAACTGCGTGCCCTGATCAACTTCTGATTGCACATTAATTCTCGCATCGTGGGCTTCGATGATTTTTTTTGCGGTAGGCAGCCCAAGTCCAGTGCCTCCATCTTTGGAGGTGTAAAATTCCTGAAACATATTAATCAAGGCTGAAGCTGCCATTCCGCAACCCGTGTCGATCAGATCCAGAGCGACTCCTTTGCGAGTTGTGCGAGTGCGAGCGACCAGTTGGCCGCCGCTCGGCATCGCTTCCATCGCATTTTTGACCAGATTTACCAGTGCCGCTTGAAGCGTTTGAGGGTCGAGGTTGATGCTTGGCAGTTCGGCGTCGAGATACCGGATGATCTCCACGCCTTGTTTGGCAGCTTGGGTTTCGAAAAAGTCAAGCACCTGATCAATCTGGTTGTTTAAGCAACCAGGTTTTAATTCGAGACTGCTCAGTTTTGTGAATCGGAGAAAATCGTTAAGAAGCGTTTCCAGTCGGTGGCATTGTTGGATCACCGTTTCGGTTCGCTTGACCGCACGTTGTGACTCCGGATGAGTCATGGCTTCGAGGTCTTCGTGAAGCAGTTCCATGTTCATGACGATGATCGAGAGAGGGTTTTTGATTTCATGAGCCAATGAGCCAGCGAGCTTGGCCAGCTCGTTGTATCGTTTTCTCAATTCGTCGATCGGTTCCATGTTATTACCATGCCCTTGATAGGGGAGTTCTCGGTAGCCTGCGGGATTGATAGTGTGCTTGATGATTCCTGGAGAGCAGCGTCGCTTCACTGCGCAGACGGCTTGAAATTAAATCGGTTTGATTCAATTGCGGGAATAAAAAAGCTCGAAAGCCAAAATTGGCTTTCGAGCAATTCTAATGGATCGTCTTCGATCAATACAGCGATCGCAACAGTGTTTTGTTTAGGTAAACGTCTGTTTTCGCTGCGTTCTTATCCAGCGAAGCTTTAGCGTCGGTCGCGACCGCCACCGCCACCACCGCTGCGTCCGCGACCACCGCCGCCGCCACCGCCGCTGCGTCCACGGCCACCGCCGCCTCCACTGCGTCCACGACCACCGCCGCCTCCGCTGCGCCCGCCTCGATCACCACCGCCGCTGCCTTCGCTGCGGGCCGGTCGATCTTCGCGGTCACCAGAGCCAGCAGGGGCATCTGCTGTGGCGGATGCAAATTCGTCTTCGAGGCCAAGTTCTTCGAGTGCTTGGCGGCGACTAAGTTTGACGCGATCGTTTCCGTCGACGTCAATCACGAGTACTTTCATTTCATCACCAACGTGGCAAATGTCATCGACCTTGTCGATAAATCCACCAGAGAGTTCGCTGATGTGACAGAGTCCATCGCGTCCTGGCAGAATCTCAACGAAGGCTCCAAAGTCTTTCACACTACTGACGGTTCCGTCGTAGATCTTTCCGACTTGGACGGTGGCTGTGCAGGCTTCTACTTTCTTTAGAGCTGCTTCTGCCAACGCTCCGTCAGTTCCGGCAACGGTAACGCGACCGTCTTCTGAAACTTCGATGACTGTCTGAGTCGATTCTTGGATTGCACGAATGTTCTTTCCACCTGGGCCGATTAACATTCCGATTTTTTCGGGATCGATCTGGGTTACAAGCAAGCGAGGTGCGTACTCGGAAAGTTCTTCCTGTGGACGCGAAAGAGTTTTGAGCATCGTGCGAAGAATTTCAATTCTCGCTTCACGCGATTGTGCCATTGCCTCTTTCAGTATGTCGCTGCTGATACCGCGAATTTTCAGATCCAGTTGGATGCCGGTGATTCCATTTTGCGTTCCTGCAACTTTGAAATCCATATCACCAAAGTGATCTTCGCTTCCAAGGATATCGGTTAAAAGCATGTAGCGATCGCCTTCTTTAACCATGCCGACCGAGATACCGGCAACTGGATTTTTGATCGTGACTCCAGCAGCCATTAGTCCCAGGGTGGTTCCGCAAACGGTCGCCATTGAAGATGAGCCGTTTGATTCGAGGATGTCAGAGACAACACGGATCGTGTACGGGAATTCATCCGCATCGGGCAGAACGGGATTGATACTTCGTTCAGCCAAGGCACCGTGACCAATTTCACGCCGTCCAGGACCGCGGATAGGTCGGCATTCGCCAACGCTAAAGCTTGGGAAGTTGTAATCGAGCATGAACTTCTTGGAATATTCTTCGAAAAGTCCGTCAACCCGTTGCTCGTCTCGTCCGGTACCCAGTGTGATTGTGACGAGGGCTTGCGTTTCGCCACGCTGGAAAATTGCAGAGCCATGAACGCGAGGGATCACGTTGGCGTGACATTCGATGGCACGAAGAGTTTTCCCGTCTCGTCCATCAGAGCGAACGCCGTCGAGAATGGAATCGCGAATGACTTTCTCTTCGAGATCGTGAATGGCAGTTTTTACGGCTCCTAGATCGTATGCGTTATCGGCATTCGGATCGGGAATCATCTCGCCAATGATGATGTCTTTGACTTTGTTTTTGGCGGCGCCGCGATCGTGTTTTCCTGCAATCAGGATTGCCGATTTGTAATCGTCGTAGTACTTGGGCAGCATTTTGTCGAGCAGTCCGTCACTTTCGGGTGCTTCGAACTCATCCTTTTCAGGTGCGACTTTTTCGAACAATTCGCGTTGCAGGTCAATTACCTGCTTGCAGATCTCATGTCCAAACTCAATTGCAGCAAGCATTTCGTCTTCGGGAACTTCGCGAGCGAATCCTTCAATCATCGTCACAGCTGAATCGGTTGCTGAGATGATGACGTCCATGTCGCTTTCTTCGAGTTGCTCTTGTGACGGAAAGGCGACGAATTCACCTTCGACACGAGCGACACGCGTGGACGCGACTGGATCTTGAAATGGCATCGGAGAGATGAAACAGGCGGTTGAAGTACCGTTCATCGCGAGAACGTCACCATCGGTTTGTTTGTCGCTTGAAAGGACAAAGTTCTGACACTGGACTTCGTTCTTGAATCCAGGAGCGAACATCGGACGGATCGGACGATCGATTAGCCGAGCGGTGAGGGTTTCTTTGGTTGTTGGTCGGCCTTCGCGTTTAATGAATCCACCGGGGAATTTACCTGCTGCACAGGTTCTTTCGCGATAGTCACACATCAACGGGAAAAAGTCGATTCCCGGTCGCGGAGTGCCAGTGGCAGCGGTCGAAAGCACAACGGTATCGTTGTACTGGATAAGTACGGCGGCGGCAGCCTGTTTTGCAAGATAGCCGGTTTCAAACGACATTACGCTGTCGCCAATTTTCTTTTCTACTTTTACTTTCACAATTTTTTCCTACATTAAATTCTTCTACAACATCATTAATTCAGATTGCAATTTCTCGGTGGGTATTAACCACGAATTGCTTTGGACTCACCATCAACACTGTTGTGATCTGAGCCCAACGATTAGCCGCATCTGTCAATCAGCAAATAGTTGCTGGATCCTGAACACGGCGAAACTGATCGCTGTTTCCAAGCGACAGTCTGATAAGTGCGAGTTATGAAATCCGTTCATCACGACGTTCACTAAGAAACGCCCGCATCGACTAGAGCACCTTCCGCGGTGCGGCTCACCGGTTAGCCGGTGAAGAGAGATCAAAAGAAAAGTGGCACACATCAGATGGTGCCACTTCGATGAAAATTACTTTCGAATGTTAAGTCGTTCGATGATGTCGAGATAACGATCTGCATCATTTTTCCGAACGTAATCCAACAATCGACGGCGACGAGATACCATGCCCAACAATCCACGTCTCGTGGAATAGTCTTTTTTGTTTGAACGCATGTGCTCAGTCAGATGATTAATCCGTTTGGTCAGGATAGCGATTTGAACGTCGGGAGAACCCGTGTCCCCATCCTTTGTTTGGAATTCCTTTACCAACTCAGCTTTATTCTCTTTCGTAATGGCCATAACCGTTTGATCCAATGTCGCGGCGGAAGGGAAGACTGTGAATAGACTTCTATCGGCTCGCGTTTGATCCAACTCCTTCAATTACCTACAAACTACAATTTTCCAACAAATACTGTGGTTCGTTTAGTACGAAGCACAGTTCCCCGGGCCATCCGGAGCTCTTCTTGCTCAATTTTCAGTCTGGAAAGTTTACCGATTACCTGTCTTTTTGCAATAAGAGAAAACCTGTTTTTTCCGAGGAATTAGCCAAATGCCTGTCGTTTAGGTTTGGATTGCCATGATCGTCACCCGTTGGTGGGCGGGTTGGGGACGGGATTTGGCGTGCAGAGCCCTAGATTACGTTAATTTCCTATTCTTCCCGTTGATTGTGCAACTGTGAATAATTAAACGATTTTTTAAATATTCTAATGATTTTGTAAGGAAAGCAGGATGATGAAATGTTGTGTCCGGCTTCAAAAGGTTAAAGTGTTAGCCTGCTTGAAAAGCTTAGACTTTACGAGAACAGGGCAAATTAGCGCCCTGAGACAATTCGTTGAAACATTTTGGAGATTTGAATCATGCGTGCAATTTTGACTTTTATGGCGATGGCGATGCTCATCGTTTCCGTTGGCTGTGATAAGGGTGAAACCAAAACCGAGCCTGCGAAAGCGACTGGAGCCGAGGGTGGCGGAGCTGCTGAAGTAGCTGCACCTAGCACCGGTGACACCCCAGCGGCTAAGCCTGCCGACACAGAGGATAAGCCAGCGGCAACTGATGGTGCTGCTAACGATGACGCTTCTGCAACACAAACTGTTTCTCTTAAGCTTCCAGGCATGACCTGAGGTGGCTGTGCTGCGTCCGTGAAAGGCGCTCTAGCTGGTGTTTCTGGTGTTTCAGACATTAACTGTGATACTTCATCTCGCTCATGTACATTCTCAGCCCCAAAAGATTTGGACGTTGCTGCAACGCTCAACAAATTGGTAGAAGGTGGGAACAAGCACATCAAAGATTGGTCAAACGCAGAGTAAGCGTTTTCCAATTTGGATTAATTGAAAGCGTTCGCCATTGGATGGCGAACGCTTTTTTCTTGAATTCAATCAAGAGGGACTCCCAGTAAATGTTGATTTTTTGAAACATCTTCCATTGCAGTGGTGGGGTACCGGAATCAAATGTAAAAATATTTCTTGTTCCTCAAAGACCTAGTTGGAATGGGGAACGAAATGGGTTTACAATGAAGCTCGATGGAGATTAGAGAAGTTTTTTTCTCAGTGGAGGTAAGAGATTGCTCTGTTATCTTCTTTCCGACGTTTTCGAAAAAGCCCTGTTCGAGATGAGCGAACAGGGCTTTTTTGTTTGAACGTTGAAGTTGGAAGCAAAGAAATTTGTCTTTGTTTTTAGAGGCTGTGGAAGCTTAGATGTCTGTCTCATCAAAAAGTGCATCGACGTACTCACCGACGTCGAATGACGCGAAGGCATCGTGCGTTTCTCCGAGTCCGATGAACTTGACTGGTAGTCCAAATTCTTCGCGGATCGGAATGGCAACACCACCTTTGGCGGTTCCGTCGAGCTTGGCAAGGATGATTCCAGTGCAGCCGGCAGCTTCGGAAAATCCACGAGCCTGACTGATAGCGTTTTGCCCTGCGGTCGCATCGAGAACGAGCAGCACTTCGTGGGGTGCGTCGGGGATTACTTTGGCCATAACGCGGCGGATTCGCCCCAATTCTTCCATGAGATTATTTTGTGTTTGCAAGCGACCTGCAGTGTCGACGATGACAACATCCGCCGCATTATTTTTTCCGGCCTCGACCGCTTTATAGGCGACGCTGGCAGGATCGCTACCTTGGCGACCGGTCACGATTTCGGCGCCCATTCTTCCGGCCCAGATCGTCAATTGTTCGACGGCAGCGGCGCGAAAGGTGTCACCCGCTCCAAGCACAACGGACTTGCCGGACTCGTTGAAGCGATGCGCAAGTTTGGCGATCGAAGTCGTTTTTCCAGCACCATTGACGCCGACTACCATGATCACCGTAGGGCCGGATTCGGCAAGTTGGATGTCGCTCGACTCTTGCTGCATGATTTCGGTGATTGTCTCTTTGGCAGATTCGACGAGGTCAGCCATGAAGAGCTTTCGCCCCCGAAATTTATTTTGAATACCGTCTCTAATTTTTCCGGCCGGGCCGCCACCCATGTCGGTCTTCACCAGGTGGGCAAACAGTTCGTCGAGGAATTCGTCGTCAACCAATCGCCCCTCTTTGACCAGGTCGCGAATGTCTGTGTTGAGTGCGGTGACGGTTTTTTTTAACGCCGATTTAACGAAGCCAAACATTCCCGTTGACTCCTGGGCCTCCTCGGTGCTCTCGGGATTTTCGTCTTTTTTTCCAAATGGATTCCAGCGTGCCATGAGTTTCAGCTTTGTTTTGGGGGCATAAAAAACGTCGAAGGAATCGACGCACGATTAGTTTAGGAAGTCTGTGGTCGTTCGTCAGATTTTGTAGGAGGTTGGTTGTTCATCAGACGATCGAGAACTCCATTAACGAATTGGGATGAGTTATTGGTGCCGTAGCGTTTTGCCAGTTCGATTGCCTCGTTGACGACTACTCGGTTGGGAGTCTCC
>ENA-OREB01001784-OREB01001784.1-marine-metagenome-genome-assembly--contig:-NODE-1784-length-10445-cov-5.129244_pt1 | contig 10445 bp, 9 predicted proteins | sample MGYA00248625_ERZ508552 | MGnify/ENA primary metagenome ERZ508552 (study PRJEB26219, sample SAMN06267888) | marine metagenome | isolation source: Monterey Bay, California, USA | place: USA:Monterey Bay...
CACAAAAAAAAATAACTTAATAGAATTTAAACTATGAACATTTTAATAACTGTAGGAATATTTCCTCCAGATATTGGCGGACCGGCAAGTTTTGTTCCTAAAATTTCTAATTTCTTGGTAGAGAATGGTCACAATGTAAAAATTATTTGTTTATCTGAAGTGGGTAATAATCATATTGAAGATAATTTAGATGTAATAAGAATTAGAAGATCAAACAGTCTGCCTATTCGCTGGTTAAAAACAATTTACCAAATCGTCAAAAATGGAAGAAATAGTGATCTGATTTTTGTTAATGGGCTCGGAGTTGAGTCAGCCATAGCAGCACTCATGCTCAAGAAAAAACTAATCAGAAAGATCGTAGGCGATCCTGTCTGGGAAAGAGCTTACAACCAAAAAAAAACGATTGAGTCTTTTGATGAGTTTCAGAACAACAAACACTCTTTTCTAATTGAAGTTCAAAAATTACTGAGAAACTGGAGTGTCAATTCTGCTGAAGTAGTAATTACTCCGTCTGATCATTTAAAAAATTTTGTATCTGAATTAGGGTTTAACAATGAAATTTTAAAAATAAATAACGGAGTTGATATTACAGATATTAAAAGAACAAATGTACATAAAGCTGATATCAACTTATTGATTATTTCAAGATTAGTGATTCAGAAAAATATAAATATAGTTATAGAAGCAATGGAATTACTAGATAATAAGAACGTAAAACTTAGCATAATTGGTGAAGGTGGTGAGTTCAATAAATTAAAAGGGGTAATACATGAATTGAATTTACAAAATCGAGTTCAACTTTTAGGTAAAATTGATAATAATAAAATCTCACAGTTTCTACTTACTGCAGATATCTTCATACAAGCATCTGATTATGAAGGTCTACCCCATTCGGTACTGGAAGCAATTAATTATGAGATTCCTATATTAAGTACCGAAGTTGGTGGCTGTAAAGACTTGTTGAATGACGGTGAGCGTGGATTTATTATCCCCATACCACCAGATAAGAAAATTATTGCTGAGAATATCATCTATATAATTAATAATCAAGATGAAGCAACTAAAAGAGCTGATGCAGCAAAAGAGTTCATTAGTAAAGAATACAGTTTTTTAGTACAGGCCAACCAATATATGAAAATTTTCCAACAAAATAAAAAAATAGAATTATGAAAAAAGAGAAAATATTAATTTTTAATATATCTACAGACTCAAACAATACTTCACTTGGATTTGCGATAAATTGGCTAAATCAATTATCTGAATATTACACAGAAATTGATGTTGTGACATTAAATGAAGGTGCAACCCATATCTTAAATGACAATATAAATGTATATAGTCATGATTCTGTAAATAAAAATAAGATAACAAAATTCATCTCACTGAGAAAAATTATCAAAAACCTATTAAAAAATAATGAATATAGATTCTGTCTCTCACATATGACAACCTCTTTAACATTAGTAAGTTCAAGTATATTTAGATTTCAAAATCTGCAGTCTATCCTTTGGTACACACATAAGGGTCCCACTACTTTTATAAAGAAAATTGTTCTCTATTTGGGCGCATTATTTTCAGATAGAATAATTACAGCTTCAGAGAATTCATTTCCCTTAAAGTTTAAGAAAGTAACTTCTATTGGACATGCCATTAACTATGAAGATTTTTATAGAAGTAGAGTCAATACGGAATCGAAAGATTTTCTCATCTTAAGTAGAATTTCCAAATCAAAAAATATAGAGGAATCTATTGAAGGTTTTTTAAATAGTGTTTATGGGGAGTCACAGAGTATCACAATCGTGGGAGGCCCTCTAACAAAACAAGATGTTGATTATGAAAGTTATTTAAAAAATAAATATTCTGAATATCGCAATATAAGTTTTGCCGGTTCTGTCCCTCATCCCAGTTTAAGTACATATATAGATAAAACTGGATTCCACATCAACAACACTCCAAAAGGTTTTTATGATAAGAGTGTCCTTGAAACGTTATCTGGTGGAATTATTAATTTTTATATGAATTCAGAATATGACAAAAATATTCATCCTGAATATCTCAACATTCTGAAGTTTGATGGCACAAAAGAAGCATTAACGAAAAGTATAAATTTAATTTCAGAACTAGAAAAAGATTTTCTTATAGAAATTATCCAATTTTCACAGGAAAAAGTTAAAGAGGAATCACTGAAGACTTTACACGATAGGATATTAAAAGTTATTTAGATAACTCTTTTTTTATCCATTCAATAGTTGTATTCAACCCAGTTTCTAAGTCTACTTTTGGTTCCCAGTTAAGTTTTTCTTTGGCTTTACTAATGTCTGGTCTCCTTTGTTGGGGATCATCATTTGGTAATGGTTTATAAATTATTTCAGACTTTGAGTTTGTAAGTTTTAATATTGTCTCTGCTAATTCTTTAACAGTCATTTCATAAGGGTTACCGATATTAAAGACTTCATAATGATTTGATTCCATCATTGCAATTATTCCTGCCACTGTATCGGACACATAGGAAAAACTTCTAGTTTGAGAGCCGTCTCCATAGATAGTTAAATCTTCATCATTAAGTGCCTGTACTATAAGATTTGTGACTACCCTGCCATCGTTTAGTTGCATATTTGGTCCATAGGTATTGAATATCCTAATTATTTTGGTCTTTAGGTCATAGCTTCTTGCATATGTTGCTGTTGCAGCCTCTGCAAATCTTTTTGCCTCATCATACATACTTCTTTCCCCATTTGGATTGACGTTACCCCAATATTCTTCATTTTGTGGAGTAATTAAAGGGTCTCCGTAAACCTCAGATGTTGAGGCTAAGAAATATTCAGCACCATGTTTCCTAGCTAAACCTAGTGTGTTTATTGTTCCAAGGCTCCCTGCTTTTAAAGTATTCACTGGATTTTCCGTATATGCAACAGGTGATGCGGCACTTGCTAAATGAAAGACATAGTCAACTTTTTCATCTATTTCTATATGGTCTTGAACGTCTTGTTGGATAAATGTTGCATTTTTATGATCTAGTAAATGTTGAATGTTATCTAGATTTCCAGTCAGTAGATTGTCTACAATAATTAACTTGTTTTCATCACTTTTGAGTAGCTCCCTAGAAAGATGCGAGCCTATAAAACCTGATCCACCCGTTATAACAATGTTCATCTTTTTACCATGGTGTATACAAAATGGAGTTAGTGTCAGACAAGATAGTCTCCACTCTTTCCATAAGTGTTTTTTTAATCGGATACATTAGCACTACTAAAGTCTTCTCTGAAATATCATCAAGATTATCTACTGAATTATATTCAGCCAGTTCAACCATTTCGTCATAAATGTTAGTATTTACATCTTTTTGGAGTAGCATTTTATAGATATCTAGGGTTGGTGAATTTCTCAAATCGTCGGTATCTTCTTTAAAAGCAGCACCAATCAACAATACTGAATTTATATTTTCATTACTAAGTATTGATGTTAATTTATCTACCGTCCATTTAGTTTGGATATCATTTGATTCAATGATATTTGAGATTAAGGGCAGAGTAACTTCACCTTCTTTATAAAAATTGTTGACTTCAATTAAATCCTTTGGAAAACATGAACCTCCCCAAGCTGGAGATGGTCTAAAATAGTGAGAACCAATTCTTGAATCTAGGCCAACCCCCTTAAGAACATCTTCCTGGTTACCATTAGAATAATCTATTAATCTTGCCGCTTCATTTACAAATGAAAGCCTTAAAGGTAGATAAGTGTTTGCCAAATACTTAATGAGCTGGGAACTTATTGGATCGGTCTCTATAAGTTCTGCATCAAAGCCTTTGTATAATTCTCTAAGAACTAAAAGTTTTTCAGGATCATTCCCCCCTATAACAATTCTGTCTGGTTGAAAAAAGTCTTCAATAGCTGTGCCCTCTCTAAGGAATTCAGGATTGAATGTAATTTTGTTTTTATCCATTCCTACCTTATTACAAACTTTTTCAATTTCATAAGGAGGAATAGTTGATTTTACTGTGACGACTAATTTCCGATTATTAAGGTTATTTATCTCTGTAATTGCTGATTCAAGGAATCTAGTATCAACCGAATTAGTTTCAAGATTATTTGGGGTTTGTACACAAATAAATGCCACATCTGTTTCTTCCCACTTGATTTCTTCATATGAAGATGTGAAAGACATTCTTGAGAATGTTTCATTGTTTTGAAAATGCTCTTCAAGGCCAGGTTCATAGAATGGCACTTGTTTATCTTTTAGTTTTAAAACTTTATTTTCATCTAGATCAATAAAACTTACACTATGACCAAGGCTTGCGAAACCTACCCCAGTAACTAAGCCTACGTAACCAGTTCCTATGACGACTAAATTCATATTATGCAATGTTAACAAATTTAAGACTTAAAATGATGTTAATGATAACTTATTTATCTCATTGGGATTGGATTTTATACAAGTCTAGAAAAGATTTGGTTAAGTATATAAAGTCAGAAGAAATACATGCGATGTTTCCAAACGGTGATTACGTGATGGAATTAGAATCAATCTACAAAGGTGTAACACCTTGGGAGATAGATAGAAATAAAGTGTTGGATGTGAAAGCAATACTCTTACTAAGAAATCACTTAAAAAATGTAACTAGTAAATTTCACTGCTTTACATTAAAAACTGGCATTCTTTTCTCCTTAGCTAGCCTTTTTCTAGAAAATAAAAATAAAGCAATTTTGTCAATCACAGGACTTGGTTATTTGTTCACCAATAGCACAAAAGCAAAATTATTAAGATTTCTAATGAAACCCTTCATGAGCTACCTGTTCAATAGTTCCTTTGACACGATCATTTTTCAAAATAAATCGGATGAAAAAATATTTGTTAATTTTTCAAACTTTACAAACAAGACAGCAATAATTGCCAGTTCAGGAATTGAAAGTGTCAATTTTAAGAAAAAAGATTCTACATTAAATAGTTCAGCAAAAAAGAAAGTCATCCTTGTTTCGAGGCTTTTATACGATAAAGGAATTATGGACTACCTAAAAGTTATTAACAAAGTAAACCCAACAAATTTTGATTTTTATCTAGCTGGTGAACGAGATGCAGGGAATCCTAAAAATATAACAGAAGAGGACATGAGATTAATTTTAAATGAAAAAAAACTAACCTATTTAGGCAAAATAGATGTAGAGAAAGAGCTCTCTAGATTTGATATATCACTTGTAATGTCATCACATGAGGGGTTTTCAAGAATACTTCTTGAATCTTTATGCGTTGGCCTTTACTGCTTAGCCTATAGAATTCAGGGTACTGAAGTTATGAAAGATTTTGATAATCTTGTATTAATTGAAATAGATCAGATTGATAAATTTGTGGAGTATATTGAAAATTATAATGAGACAAATAATCATTCAAAAAATAAACAATTAATTAATAAATGTTATAGTTCTAAAGTTGTAGCATCTCACTTTGAAAAAATTTATAAAGAATTGGATATAGCAAATTGATCCTGTTTCAACTTCCTATAATTGGTGCACTACTTTTTGCTATTACCTTATCCGCATTACTCAATAAAACTTTTTTGCATTTCACGAAACAATTTAAAAGACTAAACGATAAAGGTGAAAAAAGATTAAGTAACAAAAATATATCCCCATTTGGAGGAATTGCAACCTCAGTTGCCTTTTTTATAAGCACTATTTTTTTAGGTAAAGCTGATCAAGACTTTATAACAATTGGATTATGCGCAGTCATAATTTCAATAATTGGAATACTAGATGATATATTTAATCTAGACTGGAAAACTAAAATTACAGGACAGATTGTTGTTATCCTTTACCCTCTAATAAAACTTGATATATTTATAAATATTGAGAGTTTTCTTAAGATAGACGTTCAAAATTATTTAAATCTACTTTTTTCACTATTGTGGGTGCTTTTAATAATTAACTCTATAAATTTTATTGATAATATGGACGGTCTAACAGTTGTTGTTTCGGGAGGAATATGCTTGCAAATTGCATTAATAGCAAATTACTCAAATCTATATAAAGTTACTGATATTTCATTAATCCTCTTGGCATCATTATTAGGGTTCTTTATATACAACTATCCACCAGCAAAGTTATATCTCGGAGATTCGGGTACCTTATTTGTTGGATACGTACTCGGATTTTTATCTATAATTTTTGATTGGATACCAACACTAGATAGCATATTAATTTCACCCTTTAGTCCTATCTTGTTTATTTTTACGGTTCCGATATTAGATTTTCTAATAGTTACTTCTGATAGAATTAATAATCATCAGTCACCAACAATCGGAGGAACTGACCATATTTCGCACAGACTATTAAATTTAGGATATTCAGAAGAAAAGGTACTAGTTACATTTTTATTATTAAGTTTTTCTTCTTATGGTTTGTTAATTGGAACTATGTTCTTTAACGGAGTACTGGGATACATTTCTGCAATTTGTTATTTAATATTTTTTATTTACAATTTTATAAAGTACAAAAAAATGGAGCCGTTAAGTTAATTTATTTTCTAACTCTATAATTCTCTCTGGTGTTCCTGCATCGATCCACCATCCATTTAATGATACATTTTTACATTTTTGCTCTTGAATATACAAATTGTTTAAATCTGTTACTTCATACTCCCCACGAGTAGATGGTTTTAAAGTCATAATTTTGTCGATAACAGTATCGTCATAGATATAAACGCCAACAACTGCTTGATTAGACTTTGGTGTACCTGGCTTTTCTTCAATTGAGATAACATTGTTATTACAATCGAATTCAGCAACACCGAATTCTTCCGGATTATCAACTTTGTGAGAAAATATATGAGCTCCTTTATTAACCCCAATTTCATCTAGGTTTAAATTTTTTATGGGACTGTATTCAAAGAAATTATCTCCTAAAATAAAAAAAACTGTATCACCATGATGGATATATTCTTTAGCACACAGTAATGCATGGGAAATACCTTTTTGTTCATGTTGTATTGTAAAGCTAATTTTTTTATCAGGAAAATATGAATTAACAACATCTTTTATCAATTCATCAAATGAAGGGTTTGTAATTACTATAAACTCATCTAATCCCCAATTTGTAAGTTGTTCAATTTGACGAATAATCATTGGAGACCCGTCTACTTCTAAAAGAATTTTAGTTGAGTCATTGCCCCTGAAACCCTGAAGACGAGTTCCAAGACCTCCTGCAGCTATTACCGTTTTAATGTTACTCACAAAAGATATTATATAGTTATACTTGGTTTTTGATTAAACATGAAAATATTAAATAAATACACATACTTATTTGTAGGGGTTTTGCTGACTAGTGCCTTAGTAGTTCTTACAATAATTCCAAGATTTGAAACACAAGAATTTAATCCACAAAGAGTTGAAGATATATCTCAGGGTCTTACCACAACTACTTCTTCTGCTTCTGAAACGTTAGACAGCAACTCAGAAAACCAAACAACTTCAACTCTCCCTGAAATAAATGAGAGTGAACAGTCTGAAATTGAAAAACTCTTAGTCAATAATGTTGCAACAGCTAAGATTGCTAACTACAAAAGTTATCTTCTCATAGGAAGTGATGAAAGATCTCAAGACTCATCATCATCAAGAGGTTTTGTTGATGGCCAACGCTCAGATGTTATAATCGTTGGTTTGATAGATGAAATATCAAATAATCATTATTTGCTTTCAATCCCTAGAGATATCCTAGTTGTAAATTCCTGTACAAATAATTTAGAAAGAATAAATGCATCGTTCACTAACAATGAGTGTGGAAATAGTGCTGAAAATTTAGCAGCAGCGGTAAACGGCATAACCGGTATTACCATTGAGCATTTTGCTAGCTTTAATTTTGAAGGGTTCGAAAATATTATTGATTCATTTGATGGGATAGAAATATGTGTAGATGAAACACAAAGAGAGGGTTACTCGTTTGAACTACAGAAGGGGTGTCAAGTAGTAAATGGCTCAACTGCATTAAATTGGGTAGTCTCTAGAAACACTGAAGTCCTGGTTGGTGAGAAAGTATTAGATGATAATGGTGATGATGCTTCTGAGTGGGTCAAGATGAGTGGCGTAAGTGATTTATCAAGAAATGAGCGTCAGCAATATGTGGTATTGCAACTACTAGAGAGAGTTGACGATTTTGATTCTCTTTCTGAGTTAAATAAGTTTATCAACACCTTAGAGGACTCGTTCATTATTGATGAAAATCTTACACTTAATAATGCAATTAATACACTATGGAACTTTAGAGGGACAAACTTTAATAATATAAAGAAATTATCAATTCCAACATCGCCATACGAACTTCAAGATGGTAGGCAGGTATTAATTATTTCTAAAAATTTTAGTCAATATGCTTCAGAAAATAGTCTTATAAACCCTTAATCTTTAAATAAATTACTGATTAAGTAAGTTGGTATGATCCAAAAATATATGGCAACATCAGGTGAATAAATCAAGTCATTTGTTAGATTCTGAGTTAATAATGCAATTAATAAACAGAGCTCCAACTGATTTTTAGAACTTAAATTTTTGTATAAAGCAAAGAATATGGAACAGATGATTAATAGTACTGGAAACAATCCATATTCAACCCCCATTGTTAAAAAGCCATTATGGGAAGTGGTTATTTCATCATATTGAGATAAAGAAAATTCAGAAACAATAGAGTCAAACTTTCCATCAGATGAAATTAATTTACCTGACCTTAAACTTTGACCTCCTAGATAATTAGAGTAGCCACTAACAATATCATCAATCCAAAAAAAATACATCCTACCATCAATAATTGACCATTTCCATGATTGATTATTTATAAGTTTTGAAGTGTTAATAATTGAACTCTGACTAAACAATGTTTCATTACCTTTTGGAATATTGTTTACTTTCAACTGAATAACTATTTCAAAATCCTTCTTTGAAATATTGGTTTGATTTGGTACTGCTATCCAATAACTTCTGGGTCTTTTAAGTTTGACGCCATCGTCAGAAAAGATGATTTTTCCGTCGTTTCTGTTGTCGTAAAATGAGTTAGTTTTAGGTAGATAAATAAAATACTTATTGTCTCTATTTTCCTTAGTGAGGATATATTCATAACTATCATCGTTAGTACTAATCTGTACTTTTTTAATATACCCATCTAAATAGGATTCCCCAGGTGACTGTCCATCTCCCCAGCCTCCTACCTCAAAGAATGCATCATTTTCTATTAAATCAATAATTAAACCACTTGTATGATTTGAACCGATTTGAACCCACTCCCTTCCGTTTGATGAGTGATAAAAAGATATTATAGATCTAGGTAATAGACCATCTCTATGATCGAATTTAAGTTTTAAATAACCTTCAGTCTCTTCTTCTAATTCAACTGTTTCAGGTTTCATATATGAATTTTTTATAGTCTGAGAATATTGAATATTAAATTTATCGAATAATTCATCATCATCTAACGTTACAAGATATTCTTTATATACTTCTTTGATGTAGTTACCACCTCCAGCACCTTCAAAAATTTCAATATTATTAATTGCAAGATTGTTTAGAAAACTCCTATTTGACTGCTTTAGAAATATTGATGGAAAAATATAAATAATACTAACTGCAGAAATAGTAATTATGAGGATAATTACTATTTTAGAATTCTTAGTAAATAAATCTGTATAAAAAAGTAAAACTAATGAGCCTATGAATAATGCTATATAGGATCCTCTAGAAAAAGTAATGTAAAGATTAAAAAGTGAAATTATCAATAAAGTAGTGTTTAATTTATCAGACATCAAATAGGAAAATAAGTTTTTTGAACTCGATATTTTAAATAAACAAACTAAAGCGTAAATTGCACAGATTATACCAATAACATTTGGACCTCCACCCTGAAAACCACCTAACCTACCTGAAGTTAATGGATTGATACTACCAGAATTATTTAAAATCCATCCATCAATTGTTCCTGGTAATTGAATTTGAAATAAAACAACAATTAAATTCGCAATCATGACAATACCTAAAGGCTCAAAGATTTCTAAAACTCCTTTATTGGAGGATTTTAAAATATCTATACACAGATAACTGAGTACAAAATAGAAAATAAATCTCATATTGGTCTGATTAAAGAGTTCAAAATTTTTTGTAAACACGTTTGAATACAGTATAAAAATAGTAATAAAAATAAGATAAGCCCTATCAAAGGTTGTTATGGAAAAATTTGTTACTTTTCTATAAAAAAGGATTCCAAATAGAAATATAATTGGAAGATCTTCATAATTTAAACCAAGTAAATTAAGACCGTAATTAGGTGGAATGATTAATGAAATAGAAAATAATAGACCAATAGTTTTATTATTAATTTTTTTAAGATTCATTAATCTTTTCAAGTGGGCCCGGCAGGACTCGAACCTGCGACCGACGGATTATGAGTCCGTTGCTCTAACCAACTGAGCTACA